>Ga0187892_10003631_pt1 | contig 27716 bp, 18 predicted proteins | sample MA1701073metaG_FD_139345 | JGI IMG/M metagenome (GOLD analysis project Ga0187892, IMG submission 139345) | Bio-ooze microbial communities from a basaltic lava cave in the Kipuka Kanohina Cave System on the Island of Hawaii, USA - MA170107-3 metaG ... | reverse complement strand
TAACGGAACAGACGGAAAGCCTCTTGGAGTGGGTCTTCTCCGTTTGTTCCGTTATTTCCGTTTGTTCCGTATTCTCTCTTCCTCCTCTTGGTAAAAGCTCAAATTATGGCCGCGCGCAGTATACCATCGGGCCGATGCCGTAGCATTCGACGCCGCGCGCGCGCAGGAAAGCCATGTCTGTCGCGCCAGTCAGCATTGCTGGCAACGTCACAGTGTCGTAAACGCGTTTTACCGCCGCTTCGATCACCTTGAAGGCGCCGGTGTCGAGGCGTGAAGGCCGGCCTGCGGGTCTGCCTTCGCGGTTGGGGCTGACAATCTCGACCTGCGGATCGTTGATGACGCGGCGCATCTCGTCCAGCAAACGGGGCATGTCTTCATCCGGCAACGCGCGGATGTCCAGCGTGGCTTCCGCCTCGGAGGGAATCACGTTGGAGCGATAGCCTCCCCTGATAATGTTCGGCGAGATCGAAGTCCGCAGCGTCGAATAAAAACGCGGATTGTTCACAGCAAGATATTCCTGCACGGCGCCGGAGTTCTTGCCGCTGAGCAACGCCTGGTAGCGCGCGGCGTCTTCGGCGGAGCTGATCGCCGCCAGCCGCTCGAAGAAGGTTCGGGTCGTTTCGTTCAGCCGCATCGGCGTCTGCCAGGCCGCAACCTTCGCAATCGCCTGTGACAGGTGGACGATGGCGTTGGTTCGCAGCGGCGCCGATCCATGTCCCGACGGCCCCTGCGCAACCAGCCTCACGCCTCGCCCGGCTTTTTCGGTGGTGGCGACCGTCGCGTATTGAACTTTTCCGCCGCTGCGGGTAACGCCACCGCCTTCGGCAAAGCAGAACTCCGCCTCAATCTCCGGCCAATGATGCTTGACCATAAAATCTATGCCGAAACGAACGTTTCCTTCCTCGCCAGCTTCCGCCAGGAAAATCACGTCACGATCCAGCGGCGCATTCATACGTTTCAGGATCAGCATCACCATCAGACAAGCCACGACGTTGTCTTTGTCATCCACCGCCCCGCGTCCGTAGACATAACCGCCTTCACGCGTCGCAGAAAAAGCCGGATGTTTCCATTTCGCCGGATCAACGTTGACCACGTCAGTGTGGCCCATAATCAGCACTGAGCGCTTTTTGCCATTGCCACGCAACCGCGCCACCAGATTGGGGCGCTTCGAGTCGAGCGCGAAGACTTTGGTTTCGATCCCTTCGCGGTCGAGAACGGACTTCAGGTATTCGACGACCGGAGCCTCGTTGCCGGGCGGATCGCTCGAATCAATGCGCAGGATGGCTTGGAAATGCCGCATCGTTTCTTCCTCGATCTTTGCCCAATCCGGCTGCGGCGTTTGCGCCAGGATGGTTGAAGCAAGCAGTAATGTCAGAAAGCGCGGGAACGCGCGAATGAGCGACATAGAGAGCCTCCGAATTTGATGGGTGTTGCTGTGTAACGCCACAGCTTTGCCGCTTGATCCGCGTGAAGGAATGCCCATCAGCGCATCAAGCGGCAAAGCAGGGTAAAAACGCAATTTGAAGATTGGCGGGGAATGATCATTGATTGCGCTGGTCAGCGCAAGGGGAGGATTCGCGTTCGGCCAAAACGCTTTGATAATCTACATCGAGCTGCGCGCGTTATTTCGCTCGCTCCTGTCTTTCACGGTCTTTCCGGATCGCTTTCAGCAATTCCGCGCAGAGCTTCTCTGCCGTCTTGCCTGCGTCCTGGCCAATCCCAGACGAGGCCTGCCAAAGCGTCTTGTCGCGCGTATTCCGTCCGCCGCCATCAGCTCATATCCGGCGGAAAGATCGAGTTTCGGACCTGGAAGTGCACCCGATTGCGGCTATTGAAAGTCAGGTACGACGTGTGGGGAGCAGAGTATAGGTGATGTTCGAGTCGCTGTCATCGAGCCGGGCGCCTACATTCATTGCCTGGCGGATGGCGGCGCGCCGTCCGGCCCGAAGGTGAAGAAGTGTTGCCGCGGCGACAACAAGTCGGATTCCTTGACCAGCCGGTAACCGGCGCGGCGCAATTCGTCAACGACTTCTTCTTTGACGACGCTATGCTTGTCGTTGTTGTGATTCCTGACGACATCCACGATTACCAGCCGCCCGCCGGGTTTGAGTGTTTGTCTGGCGCGCGCGAAGTAATTCACGCGGTCGTTGATGTGGTGGTAAGCGTCGGAGAGGAAGATCACGTCCACCGAATTCGGCGCGAGCATCGGGTCGTCGGGCGGAACCAGCCGGGCCTCGTAATTCGGCAGGTTCAGGCGGCGCGCGTCGGCGGTCATCTTGCGCACCGCCGACGAATCGATCTCGATGCCAATCGCTTTACCCGTTGGCCCGACCGCGACGGCAAAACGTCGCGTGAACACGCCGTCGCCCGCGCCGATGTCTGCCACCACGTCGCCCGCGCGCAGACCCATTTGTTGCACGACTTCATCGTATTTGTGCCGATGTTCGTGATCGTCTGTTTCCGCCGCCGGTTTGGGTTTGAGCAGGTCGGCGACGAGGCCGCTGATTTTCTCAAACGGCGGCAGCTTCGCCGCGATGCGGCCTTCGCGGTCGAGGATGTAGTGCGCGGGCTGTTCCTGCACGTTGAAGAGTTTGGCGATTGGGCGCTCCTTACCGTCGCGGACTTGCGGCCAACTCAGGCCGTGTTTTTTGATGGCGTCGAGGTAGGGTTGCTCTTCTTCATCGAAGGAAACGCCGATGATGACCAGACCTTGAGCTTCGTGTTTGGCTAACATTTCTTTGAGCAAAGGAAACTCCTTCGCGCAAATCCCTCACCACGAAGCCCAGAAATTGAGCAGCACGACCTTGCCCTTGTAACTCGACAGCGAGACCGGCCCGCCGCCGGCCCCCTTGAACGCGAATTGCGGCGCGGGCTGCCCCACGTTGAGCGCTTCCATCTCATAAAGATTGCCTTCGGCTTCTTTGGCTACGGCGCTGGCGGGATGATCGGCGATCACTTTGCGAAAGGCCGTCCTTGCCAGATCGTTGTCACCCTTTTTCAAATAAGCCTGACCGAGCGAGAAGCGCGCCTGAGCCTGCGTTTTACTGTCAGGCGTATTGTCCGCCAACCAGGTGAGCTTGCGGATGGCATAAGCATAATCCTTGCCGCGTTCCGCGCTTTCCATCAGCACGCCGGCGACGCGCCGCCACGCCGGGTCGTCCACTTTGAGCGAATCGGCCTTGATGGCCAATTCATCGCGCAATCCCGCGTGCGCCAGAAAATGTAACGCCTCGCCTGTAGCATGAGCGGCGGCAGGCGTACCGGGATTTTCGGCGCGGTATTGCCATAACGTGGCCGCCCATTTGCGGCCCGGATAGTCGGCGTCGCTTTCCCTTTTGCCGTCTTTGAGAAATCGGTCGGCTTCGGCCCAGGCGTCCTGGGTCAGCTTCTTGAGCCGTTCCAGTTCCGGGTCAGCCGGCGGTTTGGGTTGTTCTTGGGCGAGCGCAGGCGCCGCGAGCAGCGCCAGGACGAGCGCGCAGCCGGCGACAAACGAGAGAAGGTTCCGACTTTTCATATTGTGCCTCCGATGTGATTTGGTTGGACTTGAGCAGCATACGCAGTTTGCGCCGTCCAGGTCTTCTCGTGGTTGTGAATCGTTGTAAGAAGATGTCCGCGCCGTCTTTACAACTTATTACAACTCCGGCGTCCCTCGCGGCGCAGTACCGGATGTATACTCGGCGCGATGTTTCGCGGATTCCAACTCAATTCAAAGCGGCGAGTGGCGGTGGCGCTGTTGGCGCTGTTGGCGCCGGTGGCTGCGCTGGCGGCGATTCAATACCGCTCGCTCAGCGAACTCGAAAGCAAAACCCGGCTGGCCGGGCAGGAGCAGTTGCGCCAGACCTTGCAGAGCGTGACGCAGCGCACACGCGAACGGTTGGAGGCGCTGGCCGCCGCGACATTGGGCAGCATCGAGTTGGCCGAACTCGAAACGGAAGACCTCGCCCTGCTCGAAGCCCGGTTGCTGAAAATCAGGCAGGCGCGCCCGGAGATTGATACGGTGTTTGTGGTGAGCCATTGCTCCTGCCGAAAGAGCAAATTCGCGCTCTACGCCACGCCCGCCGGATTGCGGCGCGTCGAACACGAAGAATTCAAGAAGCATATCGAAACCGAAACGGCGATTGAGTTGTACAGCGACGCCGGCTTGTTGCAGATGACGGCGGATATGAAGCGGCGCGACATTGTCTTCGAGCAATCGTGCGGAGTGTTTCAAGGCGAAGAGGGAGATCATGCGCAGCTCTTCGTCTTCTCTGAATTGCACAGCGCAGATCACCGGCAAAATTACGGCTTTGCCGGAATGACGCTGCGCACGGATTTCGTCAAACAACATTTATTGCCGCAGGTGGTCAGCGAGGTGTTGCCGGAGGCGGGCTACGTGACTCCGGTGGTGAGCGTCCTCGATCAAAACGAGCGCGAGATTTTCGCCAGCCGCGCCGGACAGAAGCGGCACGAGATCAAACAGTCATTCGCGCCGGTCTTTCGCCGCTGGAAACTCGGCATAAGCTTCGCGGACACGACCGTCGCCGCGCTGGCGCGCAAACAATTCCGGCAGAACCTGCTCTTCACCGGGCTTGCTTTGTTGCTGCTCGGCGGCGGACTGTTTCTGATGCTGCGCGCGACGGCGCGAGAAGTGAAGCTGGCTGAAACCAAATCGGCGTTTGTTTCCAACGTCTCGCACGAATTGAAAACGCCGTTGACTCTGATTGGCTTGCTGGCCGAAACCGGCGAACTGGGACGGATCAAAAACACTGAAAAGGCCCAGGAATATTTCCGGCTGATCAATCACGAGAGCCGCCGCCTGAGCCATCTGATCAACAACATCCTGGATTTCTCGCGCATTGAGGCGGGCCGCCGCGCTTACCAATTAGCTCCCGCCGATGCCGGCGAAGTCGTCGGCGAGGTGTTGCAAAGTTACGCCTACGCCTTGAACGAAGCGGGCTTTGTCGTGCAGCGGGAATGCGAGAGCGATCTGCCGCTGGCGCTGCTCGACCGGGACGCCATCGAGCAAGCAGTGCTCAACCTGCTCAACAATGCGGTCAAATATTCAGCCGGCGAAAAACGCATTGCCGTGCGCGTCGCGGCGCGCGAAGGCCACATCGCCATCGAAGTGGCCGATCACGGCATCGGCATCCCGCGCGACGAGCAGGAGAAAATCTTCGAGCAATTTTACCGCGTCAACACCGGCCTGGTGCACGACACGAAAGGCAGCGGCCTGGGCCTGGCGATTGTCAAACACATCGTCGAAGCGCACGGCGGGCGCATCACGGTCGAAAGCGAGCCGGGCAAAGGCAGCCGTTTCATCATCCTGTTGCCGGTTTCTCAATCACAGACTGCGCCGAGTGTGGGAGGATTCAACATTGCCGCAGAAGATTCTGGTCGTTGAAGACGAGCCGGGCATCGTCCTGGGCTTGCGTGACAACCTGGAATACGAGGGCTTCGAGGTGCGCGCCGCGGCGGACGGCGAAGAGGCGCTGCGCTGCGCATTGGAAGAACGCCCCGACCTGATCCTGCTCGACCTGATGCTGCCCAGGCTGAGCGGGCTGGACGTGTGCCGCCAATTGCGCCGCCAGGGCGTGGAAACGCCGGTGATTATGTTGACCGCGCGCGGGCAGGAGATCGACAAGGTGCTCGGCCTGGAGATCGGCGCCGACGATTACGTGACCAAGCCCTTCAGCATCCGCGAACTGCTGGCGCGGGTGCGCGCGCAATTGCGGCGCGCCGAAAAACGCCTGGGCGCCGAAGACGCCTGCCGTTTCGGCGCCATCGAATTGAATTTCCGCAAACACCAGGCCTGGCGCCACGGAAAGCCTTTCGAGCTTTCGCCCCGCGAATTCGCGCTGTTGAAATACTTCCTGCAACATCGCGGCGAGACGGTCACGCGCGACCAATTGCTGGATGAGGTCTGGGGCTACGACAACTTTCCCTTGACCCGCACGGTGGACAATCACATCGCCCGGTTGCGCCAGAAGATCGAAGAAAACCCGGCTGAGCCGCAGTACATCATCACCGTGCATCGCGTCGGCTACAAGTTTCTCGGTTGAAGGCCGCCGACACAAAATGACAAAAGGCGCAGAAGGAAGATTTCCTTTCGCGCCTTTTGTCATTTTGTGAATTTGGCGGCGGCCTCTTCTTCCCTGACCTCAAGCAGCCGGGGCGAGTGATTTGATCGGGCCGCCATTTGCATCAGTCCTCGCCTTGATTTTGCGGGTCAGAATCTCGTCCACCAACTCGCGAGTCGGTCGCTTTGGCAGCGGGCGATTGAGCGATTGCTCGAATTGGAACAGCAGCCCGGCGCGATGTTGCCCGGCCACGGCTTCGGCGTGGGCGTCAATCTGCCCCCAGCGCTCCTGGTGCATCGACAACCGGGCTTCAGTTTCAGCCTGCTCCCGATCCAGATCGTCCTGGCCTGAGCGCAGACGAGAGACTTCTCTGCGGCGGCGCCACAGCGCGCTTAACCTTTTCCACTCCGCCATGCCGATGAGATGGAAGAAGGCGCCGTCGAACGCGACGCAGATGCTGACCAGAAGAATCGCGCGGTTGAGCGCCGCCGTGTCAACCGCGACCTCAGCCTCGCCTTCTATCCGCTCCAGGTTGCGCTTGGCCTTGATCGCTTCCTCGCGCGCCTCGGCCACCGCAAACACCGTGTAGACGTTGAGCGCGCTGAGGCCGAGCAGGAACGCCGTCATCACGATCCAACTCGCGTTCCGGCGCGGGGTGGAGAGTCCGGTTTGCGTCTTCTGCCAGGGCTTCTCGATCAAACGCGCCAGCGGCACCGCCAAAATCACCACGGCGGTGGTCGGGGCGACGGCCAGCATCAATCCGACGAAAGAGAACTGTTTCACCGAGAGGATGAAGGGGAGCGTGTACCACGTGAGCACGAACTCCGCGATGAAACACGCGACGAATCCCAGGATGAAGGTCGCGGTCTTTGACAAGCTGCCCGGCTCGGCCTCCTGCTGGCGCAGCATCTGCTCTCCTTCGACGAGGCGGGGACGATGCCGCTCGGCCTTCGCGCGAGCCACTTTCTCCGCCGCCTCGGCCTCGGCGAGTTTCTCCTGCTGCTCTTGCCGGCAAGCGCGAACGATTTGATCGCTCTCTTCGCTGATGGCGTTGATGACTTCTCTCTTCTCTCCCTCCGACGAGTGCGGCCCGATCGAAGCGATCATCTCCTGCGTAGAGGGGGCGCGAAACTGCTCTTGTCCGGGACGGACGATCTCGAAAGTTTGAATTTGCATCTGGTTCTCCCTTCTGTTTTATTCGATGGCCATTCGCGCAGCCATCGCTCCTTTTGTTTTGTGATAAGCGTGGTGACTCCGAATCAATTCACTGGTCTGGACGATCCATCTTGCGGCCAGGTCGCGGCGCTCAGCCTCCGCCTCTCGCCGCAACCTGGCCTGCGCAAGGCGTTCGTCCAGCGCCGCCGCCTGAGCCAGCGTGCGGCGATAATCGCGGTACTCGCGATAGCGCGCCCACCGGCAGCCCGCCCAATCCGGGAATCTCGCCAGGCGGCGAAACATAACCGGCAACCCCATCAGGTTGGCCGTCACCAGCATCGCCGTCAGCGCCAGCGCCGCCCACCCGCGCCAACCAGTCACGACTCCCCGCGACTCCATCCACAACCCGATCAGGGCGAAGATCGCGGCGACGCTCGCCACGGCCGGGCGCCAGCGGATGATTGCCGGCGCGACGCTCATCTCCCTTTGCGGCGGCTGCGCCGCGTGCCGCGACAGATAAGCCAGGCGCCGCTCTTCCACCTCCTGCCGTTGCTTTCGCAGCTCGGCCTCCTGCTCCAGGAGCAACGCCACCTGCGGGCCAGACAGGCCGTACCGCTTCTCCGACAGGCGCTGCAGTTCAGCCTCGACAATCGCCGCAACTTCTTCTGGCGGGAATTCGTGCATGCCGCCTTCAAGGCCCAACTCCACCCCCAATTGTTCTTTCAGCCGATCCACATCGGCATCCACAGCGTTCACCTTCACTGCTTCTTTCTGATTACGCTTCATAGACACCTCCTGACTGGTTAAAGCGTTATATGAGTTTCGAATGTCTCAACCTCCGCGCCCAGGTAGTCGAACAACGCCGTCCAGAAGCGCCGCAGAATGAGCCGGTCATTGAGCGGCGATTTCTCGCGCAACTCGACCGAATTGAGCACACAATGAACTTTGGCGCCTTCGAGCGCGCCCTGCCGCCACTGATGTTTGGCGATCACGGGATTGAGCAAATCGGCGATGTTCTCCTCGGCCAGGCGCGTCTTTTCCAAATCCAGCTCGCGCGTCGAATGGATCATGTCGGACATGAAGATCAGACTGGTCTTCCGCGCCCGATCAGGCTGCACCCGGTTGACCGCCGAGAAAATATCCGTGCTCAAAGCGCGCTGTTCGGGATGGAGCGCCTGATTGAAGGCCCCTTTCGCTTCCTTGCGAATCTGGTTCAGGCGCCGCTTCCACGTCTCCCACTCATCCAATCCCGCGCCTTCTTCCAACACCGGAACCTCGGCTTGAAAGATGGGTTTCGCATTGAGGCTCTGATCGTGGATGCCGAAGACGGCGAACGCGTCGCCGGCCTTAAGGTGATCGAGCAGCCCTCCGACTACTTTCTCCCACTCGGCCTGCTGAGCCTCAGGAATCGAGGCCGATTGATCCACGAAGACGATGATCCGGGCGGGTAATTCTTTGCGTTCCTCACCGTGACCACCGCCCAGGAAGTAGAACGCGGCCACGCACAACGCGATTGCGCTCAAGATCGTCACGAGCGCCAGTTTCTTTGCCATTCCGTCATTCATAATTTCCTCCGTCAGTTATTGGTTGCGAGTTCGCTCAACGCGTGGGCAGGAGTCATACCTGCCGCTCTCACAACCAAGAAAACGAAGGCGGTTCTCGTGATCTTTCATGAACGGTCAGAAAAATTTACGATTGGCGCCGAGTTTCGTAGGCCGGATAGCAGCTTCGAGATAAGAAGACTCTTCAACCCAAAAGGTCAAAGGGCCAAAGGACCGCCGCCTCTTTCAAGCCTTCGATCCTTTGACCCTTTGACCCGTTGGGTTGAAAAAACTGCTATCTATTTAAGCGCGAGAGCGAGCTTCACCAGCCTCAGCGGAACCAGACCCGCTACGCCTTTCATCACCTCTTCATCAATCTCTACTACCCAGGCGCCTGCCTCGGATGCGCTTCTGAGTTTTCCGCTGAAAGATATTGCCGGAGCCTCAGCCAGCGCCAAGCTGCAAAAGACGGTATAGCCTTCATACCCGGCAGTCTGCGTCCGCAGTTGCAATTGAAAGCGCCCATCAATGGAAACGCGCGGCGCCTCCTCAACAGTGAAAGCGACCGTCTCTCCCGTCGGCTCCAAATCAGCGGAGAGAACATCGGCTTCGAGATTAGCGCGGGACTTCTTAGCCGCGCTCCCTCTAGTCCGCACGGCGCCGCGTGTAGCAACGTGAGCAAAGGCCGGCGGAGGTGACGAAAAAGGGGTGAGCAATTGGCGCAACGCCTCGCCAACCTTCTCCATCTGTTCCTCCGCCCAATCCTTCACGTTGACGTCCGGGGACTTCAGCGCGTCGCCGAGCGCTTCCCACAACATCCCTAATCGCCCGCCGCGCACACTCAAGTAAGAGCTATACCAATCCGGCGACGGGACGCGCGGCGCAGTGCGCAGCGGCACGGCTCCGCTTTCGACCTCTTCCATAATCAGCTCTCCGTAAACCTCGCTGCACGGCTGACAGGTCAGCAAATGCCCCTGCACTTCCCCCGTCGCCACAGCCCCCAGCCCCCAGCGCAAAAAATCGGGCAATCGCGGCTGGATCTCCCGGCAGCGTGGTTCAAGATTTTTGATTTGCGTGCTCATAATTCATTCCTCCTCGCCTAAATAACGCCGCCAGATTTCCATTTCAGTCATTTTCCGCCTCGCGCAATCCATCCAAAATTTCGCGGAGGCGTTTCATCCGCAAATACAACGCGTTACGGTCGATGCCGAGCGATTGGCGAATGAACTCGTACATCTCCGCCTTGTCGAACTTTAATTCACCCAGTTCGGCGACCTCTAAAAGTTCTTCCCAATCCATCGCCAGCGTATCCACTTCCGGCGGCGCCGTCCTGACCACACACTGTCTCAGGTAACTTTCGATGCAGACGATGACCTCGACCAGCTTTTTCGCCCGGCGGCACATTTCGCGCGCCGCCGCCAGCAGAGTAACCACGGCGAGCAGGCTGTCACGGTCGAGCAGCGTGACGTCGGGCGACGCTTCCCCGGAATCCAGCGACTCAATCAAAGCCTGGTCCTCTTCTTCACCATCAGCGGTGAAAGGGTCAAGCGCATCCGAACGCTGATGTTCCCGCCAATGTTTGCGGAGTTGGCTGCGGCAACGAAAGATGAGGCGATTCCGTGCGTAGGCGACAAAGGGCGGCGCCCCTCTCCATTCAACTTCCCCCGCGCGGACCTTTTCATTCAATTCCAAAACCGCCTGGGTGAACGCCTCCGCCGCCAACTCCTCCGCCATCGAGTCATTGCGGGTGAAGCCGCGGCAGAATCTGACCGCCACGGTGTAGAGCTTATGCCACAGCAGCTCCCACATCCGGTTCCGCGCCTCATCATCGCCCGCCTGCCACTTGCGAAAGAAATCATCATCAAAGTCCGCCATGTAGCGCCAGCCTCCACGAAAGGGTTGCGATTACGCAGGCCGCTTCTGTTTGCTCAATTCCTGATCTGCGTTTGCTTTTGGAAGAGGTGGGTATTCTATTGGAAGCTGAGTTTTTGACAAAGAGCATGGGCGCTGAAAGAGAAAAGCCGGAGGCTAGCGTATAGCAGCTTTGATTCGCGCAATGAGTTGTTCAGCATCCCTGGCCCAATCCAGACGTCCAATTTGTAAGTAGATTGCGCGGGCTTTCTGCCCAAAATTCAGAGCCTCTTCTAACTGGCCCTGCCTGGCTAACACTTGAGCCAACATAAATGAGCAAGTGCCTGCTGACATCCGATCTCCAATTTCCTCCGCAATGCGGAGGCTTTCTTGCCAACACGTCACTGCGTTAGGCAGATTCTTCATAGCAAAATAGGTATGCCCTTGAAATGATAATTCCCGCGCTTCTGATAGACGATCTCTTAATTCCCGGAAGATAGCCAAGGCTTGCTCAGAATACGACAAGCCGCGAGATAACTCACCTAGCCTGCGATAGTCCTGTCCCAAACTGCCTAGCGCTTTAGCCTCACCTAAGCGATCGCCGGTTTTCCGCGTGATGGCAAGATACTGATCATGGAACTCGACCGCTCGCTCAATATTGCCCAATTCCTGGTAGATATTCCCTAAGCTGCCCAAAGCGGCGCTCTCACCATGCCGGTCCTCGATCTCGCGCGCGATGGCCAACTGCTGTTCAATATAACTTATCGCCTGCCGCGGTTTACCCAGCTCAGAATAGGCGCTCCCTAGATTGCCGAGAGCAGCCCCTTCCAGTGTCCGATCCCCGGTCTCTCTCATAATCACCAGGGTTTGTTCATGGAATTCAATCGCTCGCCGAAATTCACTCAAGGACTGGTAGGCATTTCCTAATTTGCCCAAGGCAGTTCCCTCCCCATGCCGGTCCTCGATCTCACGCATAATGGCCAACTGTTGCTCAATGTAGCTAATCGCCTGCCGCGCGCCACCTAGCTTGGTATAGGCGCTTCCCAGGTTGCCCAAGGCAAATCCCTCCCCGTGCCGATCCCCAATCTCCTGCGCGATGGCGAGAGCCTGCTCAAAGTAACCTATCGCCTGTTTCACTTCCCCCAGGGCTTGATACGAAACTCCCAAGTTGTTCAGCGCCATCTTCTCCCCGCGCCGGGACCCCACTTCGCGCATGATGTTCAGGTCCTGCTCTTGGTACTCAATCGCCCGGTGAACCTCACCCAAATTGCGGTAGGCGACCCCCAGATTACCCAAGGCGCGCCCTTCCCCGTGGTAATCCCCAATTTCTTGCGCGATAGCAAAGGCCTGCTCATGAAACTCAATCGCCCGCCGGCTTTCTCCCAACGCCTGATGGGCACCCCCCAGGTTGTTCAGGACAGTTCCCTCGCCACGTCGGTCCTCGATTTCACGCATTATGGCCAGTTGCCGCTGATGGTGCTCAATCGCCCGTCGAACTTCACCCAAATTGCGATAGGCAATGCCCAGATTACCAAGGGCAGCCCCTTCCCCATATCTGTCCCCAACCTCCTGGGCGATGGCGAGAGCCTGCTCGTGACGCTCAATCGCCCGCCTCAGATTGCCTAATGATTGGTAGTCATTTCCCAAATTTCCTAAGGCAACCGCTTCCCGTTGCCGATCCTCAATCTCACGCGCAACAAGCAAATATTGCTCGTGAAGCTCAATCGCCTGCCGCACCTTGCCCAAATTGCGATAGGCAACACCCAAATTGCCGAGGCCATCGCCTTCCAGCGACCTCTCCCCCTCTTCCTGCCCAACCCGTACCGTCCTTTCAAAGTACTCCGCCGCTGCGTTATACCTGCCAATGTCAAGATAAGAATTCCCAACGGCGTTGTACGACCATCCTGCGGTCACTCGTTCCGCTCGAGTCTCATCTGCGATTACTGCTTCCTCCAACACATCTCTCCCGACCAGACTCCGATACGCCTGCGCCACTGCCGCTTCCACCTCTCCCCAATTCCGATATCGCGCTTCCCGATTCGCCGCCAACATCCGCTGCGTCAACTCACTTACCTCCGCCGCTAGCCCGCGCGGCAATTCTCCTACCTCTCTCACACGGTGCGCTCGCTCCAACTCGCGCATATTGTTTCCACTTATCGCCACCTTTCCTGCCACCATCTCGTACAAGATGCATCCGAACGCATAGATGTCCGCCCGCGCATCCAATGATTCTCCCGGTACCCACTGTTCTGGCGCCATGTAAAGCGGCGTCCCAGCGATGCCTCCATGCGTCAACTGCGTGCGACCAAGAGCTTCTTCCGTTTCCACTACTCCCAGACTTCTTTCGTCCAATCCCACCAATGTTTTCGCCAATCCAAAATCTGTTACTCGCGCATTTCCATCACGCCCCACCAGCACATTCTCCGGCTTTAAATCACGGTGAACGAAGCCTGGAATCTTCGTCACTGCGTGTTTCATTCCGCGCGCGACGTGCAACGCGAAGAGCAGGGCTTGTTCAACCGGCAGCGGCTTGCCCGGTATGAGCCATGCCCGCAGCGAAGCGTCGTGCTTGCCCTCAGCCTCCGCCACCCACTCCAGCACGAGATATACCTCGCGCCCGTCGCCAATGTGTTTGACTTCATAGGCGCGGACGATGTGCGGGTGGCGGCCGAGTTCTTTCCAAATGGTAGCTTCGCGCAAGAAGCGGTCACGCGCTGTGCGGTTGGGTAGATATTCGGGCTTGAAAGTTTTGAGAGCGACAGGGCGTCCCTGATTGGCATGGTCAGCGCAAAGATAGACAACGCCCATGCCTCCAGCCAAGCTTTTAACTACTTCGTAGCGATCGGCGATGATGGCGCCAGAAGGAAAAGTGTTCATAGCTCATGTCCTTTCTTAAAGCATAGATGTCCCAGGGCAACCCTCTGAGTCACTCTCACTCCGTATCTTTGCCTGTCAGGTTAATCACGATCTCACTCTCGCGCGCATCCAGAACGACGATATGCCCTCCTCGCGCCTCTCCGCGCAACAGCATCCCACCGAGCGGGTTTTCGATGCGCTGTTCGATCACCCGCCGCAGCGGACGCGCGCCATATTGCTCGTCGTAGCCCAGACGAGCGAGCAGCGTAATTGCCACATCATTCCAATCCAGTCCGATGCCTTGCTCAGCCAGCCGCTCGCCCAGACCGCGCAACATCAACCGCGCGATGTCTGCGATGTGCTCCGGTTGCAGCGGGCGGAAGACAATCGTTTCATCAATCCGATTGAGGAACTCCGGGCGAAAAGCAGCTTTGACTTCGGCGAGCAGTAACTGCCGGTCAGCATCGCTCGCGTGTGGGCTGAACCCTGCCGGGCGGGTGAAGCCGACGTTTGAAGTCATGATAAAAAGCGCGTTGGTAGCATCCGCCGTGCGGCCTTTGGCGTCGGTCAGGCGTCCGTCCTCGAAGACTTGCAGGAACAGGTTGAGCGCATCCGGATGAGCCTTCTCGATCTCGTCCAACAGCACGACGCAGAATGGCCGGCGACGCAGCGCTCCTGTCAATTGCCCCTCCTCTTCGTAACCCACGTAACCCGGCGGCGAACCGATGAGCCGCGCGACCGTGTGCTTCTCCATAAACTCGCTCATATCGAGCTGCGTCATCGCCCGGTCCGAGCCGAAGAGGAATTCCGCCGTCGCCCGCGCCAACTCGGTCTTGCCCACGCCCGTCGGCCCCAGAAAGAGCAGCACACCGATGGGCCGCCCGGCTGGTTTGAGACCGGCGCGCGCGCGCTGAATGGCTTGAGCGACCGCTGCTACCGCTTCATCCTGCCCGATGACCCGCTGCTTCAAAATCCCAGCCATTCCGAGCAGCCGCGCCCGCTCGTCTTCAGTGAGTTGAGCTAAGGGAACGCCCGTCCATTCCGCAATCACTTCAGCCACAGCTTCAGCCGTAACGATCCCGCCTCCCTCTTTCGGCGCAATGTCGTCGGGCGAAACGCTCATACTGACGATCCGCACCCGCGCGCAAGCCTCATCCAACACGTCAATCGCTTTGTCAGGCAACCGGCGGTCGGGCAGGTACTTCGCCGAGAGATTGACGGCTGCCTGCAAAGCGTCTTCAACGATCATCACGCCGTGATTGTCCGCCAAGTGCGACCGGATGCCGGCCAGAATTTCAAGCGTCTCTTTGGGCGCAGGTTCATCAACGGTGATCGGCTGAAAGCGGCGTTCGAGAGCCGCGTCTTTTTCGATGTGCTTGCGGTATTCGGCGAGCGTCGTCGCGCCGATGCAGCGCAACTCGCCCCGCGCGAGCGCCGGCTTGAGAATATTCGCCGCATCCATCGCGCCCTCGCCTTTGCCCGCGCCGACGACCGTGTGAATCTCGTCAATGAAGAGAATGACATCGGGCGCGGCAACAACCTCGCGGACCAGGGCCTGCATCCGCTCTTCAAACTCGCCGCGATATTTCGTCCCGGCCACCAACTCAGCCAGATTAACCTGAATGATCCGCTTGCCGCGCACAGCCTCCGGCGCCCGGCCTTCAGCGATGCGCCAGGCCAGCCCTTCGACAATAGCCGTCTTGCCAACGCCCGGCTCGCCGATGAGCAACGGATTGTTTTTGGTCGCGCGGCTGAGCGTGCGGACGATTTGCAGCATCGCGGCTTTGGCCCTGCCGCCGATGGCCGCGCGAATCTTGCCCTCGCGCGCTTTTTGAGTGAGGTCTTCGCCGTAGACGCTCAGGATCGGGCTTTTGATTGTTCGAGTCACGTCGGGGAGACCGTCAGCGGGTGCGGGCAACTTCACCGCCAGCGCAGCCTCTTTCATCGCGTCTACGTCTACCTGCTTCTCGCGCAGCAAGGCAGCGATGACTCCTTCTGAATTGTCCAGAAGCGCGGCGAGCAGATGGAGTGCTGTGATGATGGGGGCGCCTGCCGCCAGTTCCGACGCCCGCGCGAAGATGGCGCGGCTCGCGGGCGAGCGACTTATCTTCGCTCTTTCGCTGCGCGCAAAGGCGCCCTCGCCTTTGCGACGACGCGCTTCTCGATAGAGCGCGACACGGTCAAGGTGGAATTGATCGTAGAGCGCGGCGACAAACTCGGCTTCAGCCTCCAAAAACTCCACCAGGTTTTCCGGCAGTTTAACCCTGTTCCAGTCGTCCTTCGCCAAATCGCCAAATTTGCACACGCCGATGAACAGGTGCTCTGGCTCGATGAATTCGTGCCGCCCGTACGCAGCTTCGCCGGCGGCGACTTGCCACGCGAATTCGAGACCGACAGAGATGTTTGGCATAATGGTCACCTGCTGTAATGCACTATTATTGGCCTAACATCTGCTGGCACAACGCAATTGCCTGTGCCACCTGTGGAAATCCCAACCGCTGCGACTCTTCAAAGCCTGCCAGTGCTTCACTGGTAACATCATTACGCTACCCCTTCGATTTAAGGGCAAGCGCGCGACCATAACAAGTATCAGCCTCGTCAAACTGCCCTAACAACATCAGCGCGTGCCCCTTGCCCATCCACGCCTCTTCCAAGCGTGGGTTAAGCGCGAGAGCCTGGTTATAACAGGCAACAGCTTCCTCAGATCGCGCCAATTCGTAAAGGCTCAGTCCTTTGTTGTGCCACGCCTCCGCCAGACGCGGGTTGATTTCAAGAGCGCGGTCATAGCAGGCTATAGACTCCTCCCATCGGCGGGACTCTGTCAATGCTACACCTTTGCTGAACCACCTCTCAGCGCTCTGACCAATACTCAGAGGGACTGCTGGAGCAGACTCTTCTAACTTCTGCTGCCACAAAGCAATCTGCTCGGCTGCTTGGGGATGTCCCAATCTGTGTGCCTCCTCAAAGCACGCCAACGCCTCACGAAAGCACCTCCGTAACGCCAACTGCAATCCCATGCAATACCATGCCTTCTCATAGTTCGGGTTAAGTTTGACAGCGCGGTGAAAACAAGGAAGTGCTTCGTCATGCCGTCTTAATGCAGTCAGCGCTATCCCCTTGTTCAACCATGCCTTCTCCTGACGGGAGTCGATTTCTAAGGCGCGGTCATAACAGATTATTTCTTCTTCAAGCCGTTCCAACTTGCCCAGCACCGCCCCTTTGTTAAACCACGCCTGCACATCGCGCGAATCGAGGCCAAGGGCATAATTGTGACAGGTGAGCGCATCAGAATACCGCCCTAATGCCTCCAATGCTGCCCCCTTGTTTGTCCAGGCCTGCTCAAGTCTCAGATTGATGGCAAGGGCGCGGTCAAAACAAGCCAGTGCCTCGTCGTGCCGCCCTGGTGCCCCCAACGCTATGCCCTTGTTACACCACGCTATCTCATCACGCGGGTCGAGTTCGAGAGCTCGATCATAACAGGCGAGTGCCTCCTCAATTCGCCCTAGTAACCTTAATACTATACCTTTGTTTGCCCACGCTTTCTCAAAAAGCGGGTTAAGTTGAAGAGCGTGGCTATGACAGGCAAGTGCCTCCTCATTGCGCCCTAAATCCTTCAGTGCGTTCCCCTTATTCGACCACGCCTTTTCGTAGCGCGGATTGAGTTCGATGGCGCGGTTATAACAGGCAAGTGCCTGTTCATTCCGTCTTAATTCATTTAGAGTTGCACCCTTATTAGACCAAGCCTGCACCAAGTTTGGATTGAGCTCAAGGGCGCGGTCGTGACAGGCGAGTGCTTCCTCCTTTCGACCTAAACTGCTCAGACTCATCCCTTTTCTGTTCCACTGCTCTGAATCCAGTTCCGCCTCCACCACCGGCTGCGGCGCAGATTTGCCCGTCAGCGTTTCGTATATCTCCGCTAACTGCTTCCGCACCGCGCTAAAGCTCGCAAAGCGGCAGGTAGGGACTTTGGCGAGACACGTTTGGATGATAGTCCTGAGTGCTGAGTCCTGAATCCTGAGTGAGGGAGGAGGATTATTCCTGTGTCGTCGTTCCAACTCGTAGACACTGACCCCTGGGCGTTCCCCAAATGGTGGCTGTCCAGTGAGCATGGCATACAGCATAGCGCCAAACGAGTAGATGTCCGCCTGCTCGTCCGCCTGCTCAAAGTTGTTCCACTGCTCAGGTGGCATATACTCATAGGTTCCGCCTCTCCCACCTTTTGCTTCTTGCATCGCTGCCACTCTTGCCAACCCGAAGTCCGTCACCTTCAACGTCCCATCCCCCGTAACGAGGCAGTTCTGCGGCTTGATGTCGCGGTGCGCCTTGATGCCTTTGGAGAGAGCATGGATCATTCCGTCGCAGAACTGGATGGCAAAGCGCAGCACCTGCAGCAAATCTTCGGTGAGACGCGGGGTGCCGATCCAGCCGCTCAAGTCGCCACCACTCACGTATTCGAGAAATAGTAAGGGCTTGCCCGCAATCGTCTGGACGAAGCGCGCCTCGGTGATATTCTGGTGAGCATCGAGATTGACCCAGGTGAGCGATTCTTGCGTGAAGCGGTCCGCAATTCGCGGATTGCGGGCGAAGATTTCATCTTGAAAGGTCTTGGCGGCGAAAGCTTCGCGGAATTCGTGGTCATAGACGACATAGACGATGCCCATGCCGCCGCGCAGAATTTTGTAGATTTCCCAGCGATTCTGAATCCGGTCGCCGATTTGCCAATTGGTCGCCATAAAGCACCTCCCTGGTGAGTGGTCATTCCGTATCGGGCAAGTGTTCGCCTATTGCTCAGAGTGCGCGGCGCAAGTTGAACAGCTCAGGCCAATTCAGATGCAGCGTCTCTCTCGTTGCTATATCCGTAGCCCACCGAGGCGCAGCCCTCAGATTTACATCGTGAAATCCGAACTCCGCCACGCCGACTCCACCCGCCCTTCTCCGCAAAGCGCCCGCAATTCGTCAAGGCACTGCTCCCGCTGAAGCCCCACGCCCGCCAACACTCGATTGACCTGAGTGGGCGTTTCCAGCAGCGCCCTGGCAAGGACGCATTCAGTCACCAGCTTTGCCGACCCCTGCCCGGCGATCTCTTCGGCGAGTTGCATCACAGCCTGCCAGTCCTCGGCTTCGGGCAAGGCGCGTTGAGTCCTCCCGCTCCGAGGAAAAGTCGCTCGTGTCAGTTCAGCCATCTCGTCCGCCAAACCTTCTCCGAACCTGGCGCACACCTGCCGCATCAATCCATTCTCCAGGCTGAGCAGGCCAAGTAGTAGGTGCCGCGCTCCGACAAAAGGACTCTGCAATGTTTCCGCCTCCCGCCGCGCCCGGAAGATGGCGAGCCAGGCCGAGCGGTCGAACTGTAAGCCTCCGCCAAAGGGCATCGGCTCAATTCCCGCATAACGCGCAGCGCAGATGTCCAGGGCATACAAGAAATCGTGGTTATCCTGCCTAGCGCAAGCTTTGTCCAGGTACGTCTTGCCCGTTGTCCGGCTTTCACCGAACAATTCATCCGCTTCCTGGCCATGAGCAAATCCGACCGAGTTGAGCAGCAAAAGCTGGCCTTGCTCAACCCACTGTTTCACGCGATGGCCGTCCAACTCAATTGGCGTGACCATCATTGGCTCGTCCAGCCAGCAACCGATGAGAGCGTGATGGATTTCATAGCCGTCTTCCACGCCCGTGCGAACGATGATGATGACCGGGTTGAGATGCCGATTTTCCAAACACGCCACGAACAGCAAGGCCAGATCAATACACGTGCCTTCAAGACCTCGAATAACTTCGTGAGGGAAGCGCACGATTTGCCAGTGATCGGCGTAATAGCGCGGCTCGCGCCCATACTCGAGGTTGAAGCGTTCCTGCAGACAGAAATAAATGGCTTTGACAATGGTCTCAACCGGGTTGGGATGGTTGTTCAACACATCCAGAAAGCTCGCTCGCTCCTTGACCAGACACCACAACGCCGCCCGCGCGCGTTCGATGATTGCCTTCACCGCCTCGCTCTCATTCAGCACGAACGCGGCCAATACCTCCTCGTGGCCCACGCAATGCCAGGCGTTCGGCGGAAGCAGTTTGACATTGATCGGCGTGGTGAGCGGCAGCGGTTTGTCGTCCACCCATACTTGAAGCGAGACGGTCTCTGCATCGGCCAGGTCTTGCAGTTTATTGCTGTCGAAGGAGAACTCGGGGAAATCTGTGATGGTGTAACTGCCGCCCGCAGGGATTGGCGGAATGCTGATTGGCTGAAACTTTATGTAGCCAGGCAGAACAATGTGTAGTTCGAGGTCTGTTAACAACTCACTACCGTCATTGGAAAGCGTGATCTCGGAGAGGAATGACACCTTACTGTGAATCAGCGAGTAATTGATCGTCGGCGAACATTTCACCGCCACACGGAGTCGCAGCAGCGACGACGGCAGCTCATTCTTTTTCTGCGCAGCTTCATTGCCACCCTGTTCTCCTGCTGATTCGCTTTCCTTCCCGTCCGCCCAAAGCGCGAGCGTCGTCTCTCCCATCTGCGCCGTCATCCCGGGCGTGATTTCCACTCTGCCCTTGCCCTTGATGTCTTCGCCGTTCACGAACGTCCCGCGCTTGCTGCCGAGGTCTTCGATCCAGTATCGCCCATACTCCACCCAAATCCGGGCGTGAGGGCGGGACACCGTCTCGTCAGGAGTAAGGTCAAGGTCCGGCCTGACGCCGTCCATCGTCGGACGCCCAATGATGATGGACGCCTGCTCGAAGTCTTTTTCCTGTTTTCCGCCCAGAAAGGAAAAGGAATAAGTTATGCGCATCGCCAACCTCCTCGTTTGCTGTCCGCGGCCGTCTTGGGGAAGGCGAATTTTTATTCATCGTTGTCTTATTGTCAATTCAGCGCCGGCATCGCCCGCAGTAATCCTCATTGTCACTTACCGCAGGGACTCATCCTTTCTCTCAAATGGAGTTTTGGCAAAGCACAGGTTACCAGTCGACAACGGATCCGTCGTCGGTGTCGTACTGAGTCCGGTACGGCCGCGGCTCGCCGACCTGGGCCATCAACTTGTTTTCGTCAATGGTGATTCCAAGACCAGGCTCAGTCAGAAGCGGCCGGTGACCATTAGTGACAGGGGGCATTGGCTTGGCGAGCAAGTCTGCGTACTCGTTGTCGCCGCGCTCCTGAATCAGGAAGTTGGGAATGGCGGCGTCAATCTGAAGACTGGCTGCGAGTGAACACGGGCCTTGCGGATTGTGCGGAGCAAGAGGTGTGTAATAGGCTTCGGCCATTCCCGCGATTATCTTGAGCTCGGTGATGCCGCCGGCGTAACAGACGTCGGGCTGGAGAATGGTGGCGGCGCGTTTTTCGAGGATTTCCTTGAATCCCCACTTGGTGAAGATGCGTTCGCCGGTCGCAATCGGGATGTGGGTTTTGCGAGCCAGCTCGGCCATGATGTCTACATTCAGCGCTTGGACGATCTCTTCGTAGAACCATGGATAGTAAGGCTCCAGAGCCTTCATCAAGACCATGGCGGTGGGCGGCTGGATGGCGCCGTGAAATTCGACGCCGATGTCCACGCCGGAGCCGACCTTGGTGCGGAGAGCCTTGAAGCGTTCGACGACTTCCTCGACGAACTTCATACCTTCGTTGTATTTGAACGGCGACCGGGTATTGCCGCGAAGTTGTACCTTCATGGCGTTGACACCCGTCTTTTCGTCGACCCGTCCGTAAACGCGGACCCGATCGCGCGTCGGGCCGCCGAGCAATTTATAGACGGGCACGCCGTAGACTTTTCCGGTGATGTCCCAGAGAGCCTGATCAATGCCGCTCGAAATTGCGGTTTTGATGGGGCCGCCGCGATAGAAGGCGCCGCGATGGATCGCCTGCCAGTGATGGACAACGCGAGTTGGGTCCTGCCCGACCAGGTAATTGCTGACTTCGAGCGCTCCGGCTGCGCAGGCCTTTGCGTCGTCTTTGAGCATCTCGCCCCAGCCAACGATGCCGGCGTCGGTAGAGATTTTGACGAAGACCCACGAATTCTTGAGCACGAAGGACTCGATCTTGGTGACCTTGATCTGCTCCTTCTGCCCAAGCAACGCGGCGTTTGTTCGTCTGGGCAGCGCAGCATCGAGGCCGAACATCGCAGCAGCGCCGAGACAGCCGCGGAGCCAGGTACGGCGATCTAATTTCGAATGCGGCATAGGGTTACTTAAACCTCCTCGTCAAAACTGCAATCTTGCCTGAATCTGGCCTGAATCTGGATGAAGCGATTCAGGGATGAAGTCTGACTGGTGATCCGTCCAAAGTTCGTAGATGTGGGATTGAGATCGGGCGGATTCATCTGGGAACGATTCCGAACGTTGATGAAATCGCCGCGTCGCCGTATTGTCCCCAGTAGGAGGCTTCGATGAGCATGTTGGCGCCGAGTTCCCGTTGAACGCCAACTCTCCAGCGTTGCACACGCGGATGCACGCGATCATAGCGACCGAAGGTAAAACCCTGGCCGACGCGGGCCATTGATCCAAGCCCGGTCTGTAGCGGAACGTCAAAACGAGTTCCGTTAGCGCGGACTGGGAAGGGATTGGTGAGCGGCGAGATACCGTTCCTGGGGTCGCCCACGAGCCAGGTGGTTCCGGCATCGTTGGTGAGCTGCGTGCTGGTCGCGCGCGCGAACCCGTACTGGTCGGCTGCCGAGTTCATCACGTTGAGGGTGTCGTAGTAGACGCCGTAGCCGCCGCGGACAACGGTTTTGGAGCCGAGTTGCCAGGCGGCGGAGACGCGGGGAAGCCACAACAGCTCGCTCTGCCAAAGCTCGCGCGGCACGCCATCGCGTCCCGCGTAGACAGATCCGCCGCGAACGACGAACTGGCTGGCGGAAAGCTCCGGAATCGGGTTGCGCGCATAGGCAGCCTGAGCGGCGGCGGAAATCGGCAACTCGAGATTGGGATCGAAGTAAGAAAGGGCCCGGTTATAACGCTCGGTTGCGCCGCGTTCATACTCCACGCGCAGTCCGAGGGTGAGCGTGAGATTGCGGTTGACACGCCACGTATCCTGCGCATGCCCAGCGTAATAAGGGCTAAACAGAGCGTAGGTGTCGTTCGTGTCAATAAACATCTCGTTGGGGATGCCGAGAATAAAGGCAGCCCAGTCCAAACCTACCGAAGCGGCAGGCGTGAAACCGTCCTCGTCTTTTCTGACAAAGGTGTTTGAAAAGGCGAAGCTGCCCGAAGTGAAGCCGCCGTTTTGAATCTGGGTGCGGTAATGCTGCCGGAAATCAATGCCTCCGCGAAGCGTATGCGATCCGCGGATTTGGGTCATATTGAATTTGAGGCCCTGCTGCCGCCCCTTAGGTCCGGGGTCAACAGTCGTGCCCAGGATCATGTCGCCTCCCCAGAAGGGCATTCCCGGCCAGATGATTCTGGGCATGACGCAACTGCCGCCGCACTTGGCGTCGAGATACGAGGGAAGGCCAACGTCGCTGGGCTTGTATTTCCGGGTCCCGAGGCGCTGATTCTGCAGAAGGAAGCCGTTGGTGTCGACAGTGAGATTCAGGATGGTGGTCGGACTTAGTGTATAAGTCCAGTCAGCGGCCGCCGTGTAGGCGGGGCGTTTCTCATCCCAATTCATCAAGCCTGGTTCGGTCTCATAGGTAAAGTCCTGCGCGCCCTCGAGGAAGCTGCTCTTGATCCAGCGAACGAAGAAACGATGTTTCTCATTGGCCTGGTAGTCAACGCGGTTGTTGAAGGAGCGATAGTCAACGGTATTCGGCATACCGGATGCGATGTAGTTATTGACCGGGTCGCGATTGGCCGCGATGGGCGTGTTCGGCAACGGCATCCGCTTCGCGTAGAAATCGTAAAGCGGGTTATGGAACCGATTGCGGGGAATAATATTGTTCGGGAAGGGATCCCGAACCCAATGACCGGGGCGCGCGGGGTCGGGCCGGGTGGTCAGCGGATCGTGAATGCGGTAGCGAACCGGATCAATCGCGAGCAGCGCCGAGAAGTCGCCATTTCGCATGGCCTCGGTCGGAACCGTGTAGTTCACCTCGCTTGGCCTGGCGGACTGGCGATTCTTCAATTCTGAGAAACCAAAGAAGAAAAACAGCTTGTTGCGGCCATCGAAAATCTTGGGGATGTAGATGGGACCGCTGATGGTCGTGTGATAGTTCCGCGTCTGCCCAGGAGGCAGCAGCGGGGTGCTGTTCAGCCGATTTACCTCGGCCTGGTTACCGGCAGCCTGCGCCGCGGCGAGCTGCAGGGCGCGAGATTGCCTGACGAAGAAAGGCGCGGCGTTCCACTTCTGATTGAAATATTGATATGTTCCGGTGCCGTGAAAAGCGTTAGCTCCGGACTTGGTGGACATGGAAATGTTGAGACCCGTGGAGTGACCGAAGGAAGCGTCGAAGTTCGAGGTTTCGATCTTAAACTCGTCAATGATGTCGGGACTCGGCATGATCGAGACGCGCCGGTCGGCGCCGTTGGTGGATGCGCCGTCAATTGACCATTCGTTGCCGCCTACGCCGCCGGGCGCATTGTACCCGGACCCGCCACCGACCTGCCCCTGAACCAGGAACTGAGTCGTACCCGGAACCTGAACGCCGGGCGCAAAGCGGGTGAGCATCATGATGTTGTTGCCGAGTACCGGGATATCCATGACCTCGCGGTTCGTCAGCGCCCGTTCGGTGCTGACGCTGCTGGTATCGAGCAGTGGCGTTTCGGTGGTAAGTACCCGTGCAAAATAAAAGGAGTATAGACAGGATTAACAGGATTTTTCAGGATTAACAGATGAACCACTGGTGAACCATTACGCCGAGCGTCGCGGCACATTGGAGGTGGGATTTTGCGACCAAAGTTACTTTGGCTTCATCTTCCGTAATCTGTCGCATACGACGCCGCTGCAATACAGACGTCAGTGCCGCCACCCCACGCGGGTCTTGCAATGAATCTTCGGAGCCGGCAAAGAACGCTGGCCCTTCGATCCGTTACAGGCGATTTGTAACCCAAAGCCTCTCCGGCCGTGTTAAGCGAGATGGAATAGTCTGTGACACGATTTGATCTTTGCTGCGCAATCTTTCCAGAGCGGCGCCGAGCTCCTGCCATATCAAGCCGCAAATCTGTATGAGATCGGTCGCCGGAGCGCCCCTGGCCAGATCGTAGTAGAAAGTGATCGCCCCCAGCGCGGCGCCTCCTTCGGTGGAGAGCGGCATACGCAGAGACCAAAACCGGTTCGACTCGGCGCCGTCCGCTATCAAAAGCTCTTCCCTGGCCCAACTCCACCGCCAGGCTTCAGGCAGCGCGCAACCGTTGCCCAGGGGCGCCTCGCCCCAATCTTCCCGCCCCATCGGATACGATTCCGGCTCGCCTACTTCCAACTTCACACAGTCGAAATCGTTCGACCGGCACAACTCCGCGAGCGCGGCCAGCAATTCGTCGGAGCTCTGCGCCAATTCCAGGTCAACGGCGCCGCGCCGGACATGCGCTTCGACAGCCAGCGCGCGGCGGCGCTGCGTCATTCCTTGCTTGATCTTGTGCTTCAAGGCGCCGAATTCGGCGTAACGCAAATGCTGCACGCCCAGCACGATCCCGACGCCCAAAACGAAGAAGGTCAGCGCCATTGTGTTGCGCTCCCGATTGAGCAGCATCAGCCCGAACAGCGAGAAGAGCGCGCAGACTCCGTAAAGCAAGATCGCCGCCTGGCGCTGGTTCAAGCCTCGTTTGAGCAGCATATGATGGATGTGACGGCGGTCGCTTTGAAACAGCGCGTCGCCGCTGATGAAGCGCCGCGCCACCGAAACGCACACCTCCACTATCGGCAGCCCGAACGAAACCAGCGGGATGGCTACGGCGATGATCGTCGCGCCTTTCTGCGCGCTCGCCAGCGAGAGCGCCGCCGCCATAAAGCCCAGGAACAGGCTGCCCGAATCGCCCAGGAAGATCGTCGCCGGGTTGAAGTTGTAACGCAGGAACCCCATCACCGCGCCCACCAGCACGATGCTCATCAGGCTGATCTCCGGGTGGCCCTGAGACAGCGAGCAGACGAACAACGTCAGCAGCGCAAAGACCGAAGCCCCGGCCGCCAACCCGTCCATACCGTCAATCAGGTTGAATGCGTTGGTGATGCCAATGACCCACAACGCCGTCAACGGGAAGCTCAGCATAACCGGAATCTCCCACGAACCGCCGAAAGGCAGCGACACGCTGTTGATCTGAAACCCGCAGAGATAAAGGATCGCCACGGCAACCAGTTGCACTGAGAATTTGACCGAAGCGTTGGCCCCGCGAAAATCGTCGTAAACGCCAAGCAGAAACACCACCGTCGCCGGCGCGAGCAGCGCCACGACCCGCATCCAGTTCCGGCGAAAATCCTGGCTCACCAGCGTGCCCAGCAGCGGCACGCACAGAAGCGTGACGACGAACGCCAGATAGATAGCCAGCCCGCCCAGCCGAGGCATCGGGCGTTGATGAATCCGCCGCCGCCCATCGGGCAAATCAACCGCGCCCCAGGCCATCGCCCAGCGGCGCACCGCGGGCGTCAAGCCCAACGCCACGAATAACGCCATCGTAAAAAGTATCAGGTAGGATCGCATCGCCTCCTCCAGTCATCAGCCAATTGATTCCTTCGCGTCTACGGCATTGATCGGCAATGCCTCCGACACCGCAATCTCCACGCTTTGCGTAGCGCCGTTCAGACATCTGGTTAAACTCTCCACGTAGCTTTTGACGGCCACGCGCCGGTCGAAGCGTTGTTCAAAAAGCGAACGCGCGGCGACGCCGAGCCGCGCCGTCTCTTCCCTGCTCTCAGCCCATCCGGCGATAATCTCCGCCAGGCGCGCGCTTTCGCCGCCAGCCACAGTCGCCCCGCAATCGTTTTGCAGAATCAACCGCGCCACGCAGCTTCGCTGATCGCCGACGAACAGAAGCGGCCGTCCCGCCGCCAAACCGCTGTAAGTCTTGCTGGGCACGCTCAAGCCCGCCAACCCTTCGGCCAGGGTGATCAGCATCGCGTCGCCCGCAGCCAGCGACCGTCGCAAAGTTTCGCGCGGCTGGTAAGGCAACATCCGCACGTTGTCCAGGCCGTTCTCCTTGACGAAGCTTCTGATCTCAGGGGCCCTGGAGCCTTCGCCGATGAAGACGAAGACAATGTCGGAGCGGGCGCGCAAGCTGCGGGCGGCTTCGAGCACAGTCGAAAATTCATTCACCAATCCCAGGTTCCCCGAAAACAGAACCACGAACTTGTCATTCAAATCCGCCAAGCCACGTTCCGTGAAGAAACCATTCTTTCCGTCCGCCAGCGGCGCAATCTCTTCGCCGTCCGCCCAGTTGTGAATCACGTCAATGCGCCAGCGCGCCTCCGCTCCGACTTTGGCGACCACCCGTTCGAGCATGCAGTCGCTGAGCACGACGATGCGGTCGGCGCGTTTGAGCATCTGGCAGGTAAGCCAGTCGAGCAGGCGCGCCAAAAAACTCTTCGGCGAAAGCGCGCCCAACGCGACGGCCACATCCGGATACAAATCTTCCATCAGCGCCACAAACCGCATCCCCCGCAGCCGCCCCACGATCAACGCGATCAGCCCGATCAAGGGCGGAGTGGTGAGCGCCATCACCACGTCCTGTCGCGGCATTGTGAGCAGCTTCCAGAAAGCCGCCAGGTAGAAAGTCAGGTAATCGGCGAGCCGTCCCGGCAAACACGTCTTGCCGAAGCTCGTGGCCCAGGCGCGCTCGATCCGCACGCCTTTGTACTGCTCACGCGGCGGAAGCGCTCCGCCGCCGTTGTAACGCCCGCGCGACGCGATCGCTGTGACTTCAAAACCGTATTCGCCCAGGTTCTGCGCCAGCTCTGTCATAAGCTGGCTCGTGGCCGAGTGATCCGGATAGAAGAATTGATTGAGAATGGTGAGGCGCATATCTGAACCCTTCCCTTCACCTACCGCCCCCTTCAGATACAAAGTGTGCGAGGCAAGCTAACTCGTAGCCGTAACAGAGGGAGACAAGTTGCGAGTGTGTTTGAGTTTTTAGAGGGGCAGTTCGCTCGCGGTTTGCAGTGGGAGCTGCTTTGGGGCCAGTGAGCGTCGAGGCTGAATCAGTACCGCGAGCGGTAGCGAGCGCGGTTCCATAAGCCGGTTATTGATGGAGTTGCGCTCGTGGCACTGAGGCTTCGATCATCGTTTCGGCCACCAGACAGAAAAATGTAAGAGAGAAAAATAAGAGATGCCATTTTTCTCTCTCACATTTTTCTGTCTGGTCGGTCCGGAGTGGCCGAAACTAAGAGAGAAAAATAAGAGATGCCATTTTT
>Ga0187892_10003630_pt1 | contig 27717 bp, 19 predicted proteins | sample MA1701073metaG_FD_139345 | JGI IMG/M metagenome (GOLD analysis project Ga0187892, IMG submission 139345) | Bio-ooze microbial communities from a basaltic lava cave in the Kipuka Kanohina Cave System on the Island of Hawaii, USA - MA170107-3 metaG ... | reverse complement strand
TTGCAAAAGCAGCCAAGGAGCAAACGCCACCGAATTCAAAGTTAACGAGCTTGGTGTAGTCGCCGCTTTCAGTGTGTGGGTGCTAATTGTCCAAGTTGCAGGGAGCTTATCTCGGGCCACCGCAGGCAAGTCTAGCCTGATGTTCCATTGTTCTGCATTCCAAACGAGTCTGGCACGATCACGAAAGAGAGATTCGGGATTGGTCGGGCGAAGGAATTCCGCTGTCTCGGGGACTTCGTCGAAGTATTCTTGGCGCAATAGAGATGCCTGTTTCAAATCACTGAGTGTCAGCTGCTGATCTTCAATCAGTATTTTACGGGCGTCGAGCATTTCCTGGATAAAAGTGCTTGCAGAGTCTCTATTATCTTTCAGAAAATTCTTGAGCCTCGTTCGGCTGCCTGCACGTCTGGCGGTGGCCTCAGTCCATTCTTCATCAGACAATTCTTTCCAATTGTCTTGTGGTAATGTCCACGCGCAGATCTCAAGAAATCCGTCCCACAGGGAAAGTGGGATACCAATGTGATAGACGGCAGAGCCAACGTAGTCTGTGCTGCTATCTCGTCGTCGAATCTTCAATCCGAGACTTTCAGCAGCCTTTGCAAACGTGTCGTTAAATTCAATTTGCTGGTTAGACGGCAGATGCTCGCGTCCTACAACACTGGCGAATTGCGGCCAAAATCTGTTTTCATCGTATTCATAAAAGGCCAGACCGCCGTAAAGAACTACCAAACAGTGAGGGTATGAGTATAGATTTCTACGCCAAGTTTGCCATTCAGCTTTTACTAACCCAAGGAATTCGTCCCATTTTTCGTGGCTGGGAATAGCAGGTAACAAAGCGCCGGCTGTCTGCCTCTTGGTCTCATCAATGACCTGCAGAGCTTTCTGAAAGTGATCTTCCCAACCTTCTAGTGAGACTGTCGCACCCATATACCCTTACGCCCAGCTAGCGTCATTTAGGGTGCTTCGATCAAAGCTGTCAATAGTGACAAGTTCACACCAGGGCCTTGTCGTTCTCCAGAATTATGGTGAAGGGTCGTAGATTGGCGACTGACAAGCCAATTCGCTAAAGAAATGCAGAGAGAAATACGGGGCAGGAAAGGATGTTGAGGGAAAAGAGATTATGACCTTTCCTCCTGCTCCTTACAGGCTGAATTTTTTGAGTTCTATCAACTCGCGGCGGTCTTGGACTCGTTCAAAGTCATTAAACGTCAACAGGAAGGCGGTTGCACGACCTTCTGCCGTCAAGCCAGTGATAGTTCCGTCGCGGTTGAGTTGAAAATGATCATCCCATTGTTGAGTGCGAGGGTTGTACAGCCATGCCCGCTCTCCGGTGTCCGGATCAATGGAAGAGAGATTAGGGCCTTTTCTTTTATTGCAGACCATACAAGCGTAAGCGAGATTTTCTTGTTCCGTCTTACCTCCGTGTTGTTCTGAGATGACATGATCGATCTCAGAGCGAGCAAAACCCGACTTCTTCAGGCAGATGGCAATACTCACACCTTCCTTGAGCGCGCTCTCTCACTGTGGAGCGTAGGGTGAGTGGAGTAGGAATTCTTGCCATCAGGATGATGTCTGTAGGGCTTTGAGAGCTTGGACCTTGAGTTTCCTGATAAAGTTTTCGATATGCTCATACTCGTCGAGTTCAGCTGTTTCTGGTGGCGTAAGTGGACCGGTGCTGTTTTTTTCTAACAGCTCACCAATGCGCTCTTGCATTGCCGGGGCTGGTTTGAAGTCGAGTATAGATTGAGGCGAAGGGTTGCTTGCCAGAAATTGGAGGATGTAACGGTACACCTCATTAGGTAGCGAAGGTAACTCTTTCAAGCCAATGGCTAACACTTCAGGCAGGCGATTACGAACCGCTGCAAGCCGCTCCGCAAGCGCCTCCGAGACTTCGATCGTGATCTCGACCATAAGGTCTCTTCCCTCTTGGATTTGTCGTACTGGTAAGCTTCTGCGGTGTCAAGACAAAAGACTGCTCAGGAACAAAATCGTCTATTTTTTTGATCCCCCTCACCCTCGCCCTCTCCCATCCGGGAGAGGGAATTTTCGGGTATCGCTCTCACGTTACTGCCTCTACGCTTAGCACCCGCGCTATGGAGGACTTGCAATGACGTCTTCTTCATTCTGAGATTGTTCGCCTGGATTCTCCCTTTCGCCAGAAGGACACCTCCTCCTGCTGCAAATCTCTATCTCTGTCTCAACTCTCTGTCTCTCTTACCGGTATATCTCCGCTCCGCCCTGGCGAAACTCCTCCGCTTTTTCCTGCATGCCAGTTTGCAGAGCAGTTTGCTCGTCTAGCTGTTTCTGCTCCGCATAATCGCGCACGTCTTGCGTGATCTTCATTGAACAAAAATGTGGGCCACACATGGAACAGAAGTGCGCCACTTTTGCCCCCTCAGCCGGAAGGGTGGCATCGTGAAATTCACGCGCGGTTTCTGGATCAAGAGACAGATTGAACTGATCCTCCCAGCGGAACTCAAACCGTGCCTGCGACAGTGCGTTGTCACGCAGTTGCGCACCTGGGTGACCTTTGGCGAGATCAGCCGCGTGGGCAGCAATCTTGTAGGTAATCACTCCAGTTTTCACATCTTCTTTATCGGGCAGTCCAAGGTGTTCCTTCGGGGTCACATAACAGAGCATCGCACAGCCGAACCATCCGATCATCGCTGCACCGATGCCAGAGGTAATGTGATCGTACCCCGGTGCAATATCGGTCGTCAGCGGCCCCAAAGTGTAAAACGGCGCCTCATGACATTCCTTGAGTTGCTTTTCCATATTGACCTGGATCAAATGCATGGGCACATGTCCTGGGCCTTCGATCATCGTTTGCACCTCGTGTTTCCAGGCAATTTTTGTTAGCTCGCCCAACGTCTCCAGTTCCGCAAACTGGGCTTCGTCGTTGGCATCGGCAATAGAGCCGGGACGCAGACCATCCCCTAGGCTGAACGAGACATCGTACGCCTTCATAATCTCGCAGATTTCCTCGAAGTGGGTGTAAAGGAAACTCTCTTGGTGATGGGCAAGGCACCATTTCGCCATGATCGACCCACCGCGAGAAACAATTCCTGTCATTCGCTTGGCCGTGAGCGGAACGTAGCGCAAGAGCACTCCAGCGTGGATCGTGAAGTAATCCACCCCTTGCTCCGCTTGTTCGATCAACGTGTCACGAAAAATCTCCCAAGTGAGTTCTTCAGCTTTGCCGTTCACTTTCTCCAGAGCTTGGTAAATGGGCACAGTGCCGATTGGCACTGGCGAGTTGCGCAAAATCCATTCGCGGGTTTCATGAATGTTCTTGCCAGTGGAGAGATCCATCACTGTATCCGCTCCCCAGCGAGTGGCCCAAATCATCTTCTCTACTTCTTCTTCAATGGAGGACGCTACTGCTGAATTACCGATGTTGGCATTGATCTTCACCAAAAAATTGCGGCCAATAATCATCGGTTCCAGTTCGGGATGATTGATGTTCGACGGAATGATCGCTCGTCCGCGTGCCACCTCATCTCGTACAAATTCCGGCGTAATCACCGGTGGGATGCTCGCCCCCCAGGAGTTGCCAGGATGCTGCTGGACGAGTTGCGCATGGCCATTGCCCTTCTTCTCTGCTTGACGTTGTGCCAACTCTCGTGCCTGGTTCTCTCGAATGGCAATGAACTCCATCTCTGGGGTAATGATTCCTTTGCGGGCATAATGCATCTGACTGACGTTCCTGCCATCACGTGCGCGTCGTGGGCGACGGATATGCGGAAAACGAAGTTCCTGGAGCTTGGGGTCAGCTGCTCGTTGACGACCGTATTCAGAGGAAACAGTGGAGAGTTCTTCGGTATCTCCACGCGCGAGAATCCATTCGAGACGCACTGGAGCCAGACCGTGGCGGATGGCAATAGTCACGTTTGGGTCGGTGTACGGACCAGAGGTATCGTACACAAAAACACTTTCCGCCTGAGTCCCATTCTGACCATTCCCATTGCGGCCATTGTGCACGCGAGGCGGAGTCAGGTGGATTTCCCGAAAAGGGACCCGTACGCCAGGCTGCGTTCCTTCAACATAAATCTTGTGCGACCCCGGTAGTGGCGTAGTGGTAAGACCTTGATGTTCTGTCTGGACAGTTCCATCAGTTTCGTTTTGACCATTTTGTTTCATCTCTGGCGCCCTCCTTCAGTGTGAAAAGCAATTCGCTACGATTCCCATTAGCGACCACCTATTGTCCGAGGAGAGCAATGGTTACTGCTAAGACCACGCAGACGGGCTTTTTCTTCGCATACGAATCCCTTCACGTTTATGTGAAAAGAGCGTCAGCAAAGAAATGGAGCGTGTGGAGAGACACCGTGTTCCCTTCGCTGGCATTACCCAGAGCAGGTTCCAAGGGTCGATGAGCCCGATCCGTGAGCCCATCCTCTCAGCCGTAATTGCGGCTCCCCTCACGGCCATAAGGCCGGTTTCATGAGAATGCTACGCCCCTACTGAGGCACTGTCAACGCTTCACTGTTGCGCGACGCTCAGGCCACGCACTGGGGATTGATTATTTATGGGTCGCCTCAAAAACACCGCCCCATTCTTCTGGAGGAGGAGTTTTCTGGTACATTTGGCAACGGTCCGCCATTGTCCGGGAAGGACCGTCTTCCGACCATAGCGTTAGAGATTCTTTGAAAAGGTCTAGCGCTTCGCCCCAACGGCGTTCGCGGTAGGCTTCCAGTCCAGCCGCATACAAACTGAACGCCTTTTCTTGTTCCAGAGGAAGTGCAGTCCCCGCTTTGGTCAACAGTTCATAGATGCGTACAGCCTGTCCCCTCCCTACCACCTGGACCCTGTCGATCTCTCGTAGCAAAAAGGTTTTCTCAACCAGTCGGGCAGTGTTCTCCCCGATAAGAATTTGCGTTTTATAGGTCTTATTAAGTCCCTCCAGTCGGGAGCCTAAGTTGACGTGGTCTCCCAAGGCGCCATAGGCAAAGCGATATTTGGAGCCCAGGTTCCCTACCAGCATCAAGCCCGAGTTAATCCCGGTCCGAGCGATCAGGGGCGGACGACCGATCTTCGCCCACTCTTCACTCAATGCTCTACGTTGCTCTCGCATAGCCAGTGCTGCCGCACACGCTCGTTCTGCATGGTCGAGCTGTTCGATGGGAGCACCAAAAATGGCCATCAGTTCGTCACCCACATATTCCTTCAGCATGCCCTGATACAGGAAGATCTGCTCGGTCATGCGAGTATAGTACTCACTCAAAAGCTCGATCATCTCGTGCGGGGCATACCGTTCCGAAGCGGACGTAAACCCTTGTAGGTCACTAAAGAGAACCGTCAGGACCTTCTCTTCACCTCCCAGCTTTAGGCGTCCTGGATCTTTGAGCATCTCTTCAATCACCACTGGAGCAACATAATGCGTGAAAGCGTCTTTGATTTTTTTGCGTTCTCGCTCTTCGGTAACATAATCATAGACACTGAGAACAGTGTAACTCACTGACAGTGCTAACATCGGATAGACGATATCGAGCCACACGCCAGCACGGACGAAGAGCCAGCGGGCAATGACGATGTGCAAGATACCCAGTCCTGTGGCGAACCCCAGACCTTTGAGTGGACCGATACGCGGGAGGGAAATCCCGATGACGCCTCCCAGGATAATGATGGCAAAGAGCCCATAGACCTTCGACCATCCAGGGCTCGTTATAAAATTTTGGGTCAAGATATTATCGATGACTGTGGCATGAATCTCCACACCAGGGTACAGTGGGCTATCGCGCGTGGAAGAGATATTCCGCATGCCCAGGGTCCCTATTGTGAAAGGGGTATTCCTCAGATCATGAGCTCCTATGGCGACGGACCCGACCAACACGATTTTGTCGGTAAATGTCCCTTTCGCCAGTTTGCCGCTGAGCACATCGCTAATGGAAAAATAAGGGAACGTTTTCGCTGGGCCCAAGTAGTTAATAAGCAGCCGTCCGACTTCATCGGTAGGGATGAAGCGATTTCCCATCTGCACTCCCTGTGCCCCATGAGAATCAATGTGCACCGTCAGTGGCGGCTTACCAAGGTAGTGCCAGGCGCATAAGACCGCGAGCGGGGGAAAGAGGTCTTCCCCTCCTTGGAGCATGAGCGGCATCCACCGTACGACACCATCCGAGTCCGTCCGCAGACTGAAATAGCCCGAGGCGGCGGCGGCTTCGGCGAGCATAGCGATATTGCTTTCTGGGGCGTATGCCTGCACACGAGAGGCAACCTCCACCATGCCCTCTTTTGTATACGTAACAAATGGATATTTAGAAGCGCTCATGCGCTCAAGTCGCTGGTCTATGTCCTTCTGTTCGATCTGGTAACCAAGGTCGTCTTTGCTCGCGTGAAAGAAATACCCAAGCACTACCGCGGCAGACGAATTTTTTATGGCATTCGCCAAAGCCAAATCGTTATCGGCGGTGCGTTTACTCTCTTGTATGAAGTCGGCCAACTGTGAATTTCTAATCGCGAGAGTATCGAGCTTTTGACTCAATTGATTGAGAATTTTCAATTGGGAATTCTCATCTGGCTCCAGGAAGCCGATGTCAAACCCGATCACTTTAGCCCCATCGCGCGACAGATTATCGACCAGCGCCGCGATCTTAGACCGTGGCCAAGGCCAGCGGCCTTCAATCTCGAGGCTTTTTTCATCGATCAACGCAAGGACAACGGCTGGTGAGGGTTGCACCTGACCTCGCGAGAGGAAACGGAGGTCGTAGGTCTTTAATTCAAACAGCTCGAAAATGGCAATGTGAGAGCGAAAGAGAATGACAACAGTGAGAATGGTGAGAAGTGTCAGGGATGTGGGGGTAAGGGAGAATAAAGATTTAAGAAATCTCATCAGTGACGTCCCTAGTGAGGAAGGTTCTCGTTCGCATTTTTCATGCAGCGGAAATCCCTCTCCCATTTTGTGGTGACCTTACTTGCTGACCTACGCCACCCCCCACTCAGTTTCCCTGAATTCGCTCTGACAGAATTGCTGAAACCGTAGCAAGTGATCAAGGCCCCTGAGCGGGCGTGAAGCTCTAGAGGCCATGACGTTTTTGATCTTTTATGGGCATGGTTTTTTAGTGCAGACACACCGTGCCGGGCTCGGGACGGGGGGGCCATAACAGGTGGTCGTACCATCACCAAATGTTATCCCAGAGGGATTAGTATTATTCTGAAGCTTTTTTCCTTCAATGAGTACATCGCCTGTAAATTTCTCGCAGGGTGGTAGTACATCTATATCTATGAGCTTACCAGCCGTGTCATAAATTAAGTCAACCTCACACTTGCCGCCTGCGGCCAGGACAGTCTGCGTAACTGAAACAGGCTGAAAAGGATCCCCAGCGACGCCCGGCCCTGCAATCAAACAGGACTCGCCATTTCCCTTATCATCGTCATAACCAGAACCTCCATAACCAGAACCTCCCCTCACTAGGACTGATGATATCCGTGGTGAGGATGGCCCCACGACGCGAACGCGTGCTTGGACAGATTTAGTCTTTGATGAGTTGAACCTGACCGTATACTCATGGCGCGCGTTTTTTAGAAAACCTGTCGCATTGTCCCCAGCGCCTGGGGAAGAAACATAAGCCGTAGGGCTAGTACCGTCCAGGTCTTGGTCCGCTGATACCGCAACTACGGTGTGGTCGATATTCTTTGAGAGGGATGAGATGTTATAGGCATATTCTGCACATTGCTTATCGGTATTACTCGGGCTGGTGCATGGCACGACTTGCGGAAACTCGCCATTAGGCCCCCGTACAGCGTCAACTTTAAAGTTCGAGGTTGAGCAGGAAAGGGGACCCGGCTGAGCAACCGGAACCCCCGTAGGGTTCGCTCTCAATTCGGTGGCCGCAAATAGCGTACCGCTGGCAACCATTGCCGCGGTGAGTAGGAAGAATTTTCTCGTTAGCATACTCTATCTCCTGTTGAACCGGGTTGTCCTCGTTGTCTCAAAAGCCTTGCCACTTTTTTAATGATCTTCTACCGTAATACCTCCTCTCTCACCATACATAGCTTTTCGATCTTTAGGGAAAGGCTAGTGTGAGTCTCGCAAAGACTGTTCTGGACGGCTGTAAAGTTGAGTTATTAAAGTCTGTTTCCTGAAACCTGAATTCTCTATCAAATAAATTTGTCGCTCCGACCGTAATGAAACCGTAACGCTTTGGGAGACGATAATTGAGTACAGCATCGACCACCCAAAAGTCACTTTCTCCGGATTCACAACAGATCCCTCCGCGGCGCTGAAACTGACCGTCTTGATGAAAGTACGTCGTCTTCAGCGCAAAACCCAATCCCGAAGGGTGAAAAAATCTCAACCCCAGAGGAACCCGGTGCGTCTTTGCTTCCTCTAACCCGAAACCGAAATCTGGAGTTCGTTCAAAACGCTCATACTGATATGCCAGGCTCAAAGCCAGCCATTGGTGAGGTGTCCAGAAAAGGTACGGGCGAGCAAGATACTCTTCCCAACTCCTTTGTTTGACTTCAGTCTCACCAGAGAAAGGATCTGTAAATGGAATCGGGACAGAGAGATTCCGCTGGGACAATTCAAATCCGCCAAATATCGACTCAGAGAATTTCTGATCGATGGCGACGCCATAGCGCCAAGCTTCGGTGGACTCGAGGTCATCATAAAATTGATTAAAGCCAGCGACCTGAGTCGGCTCAAGAGTTTGGTTTGTGAGTAACGTTCGCTTGAAAGTCCTAAATGCAGCAGCACGTACAGTAGTACCGACAAGCGGCTCCCAGGTAATTCCGAATTTCGGATTGAATTGGTCTTTCGATTCTGAAGCTGTTGAATGTGTTTGAAAGAAATCGCCACTCGCGCCAAGCGTGAAGGTCATATTTTTCAGAAGGTTGAGGTAGGAATACAGATACACATTGGTGTGTTCGGCATCGAGATTTGCAATGTCACTGAAGTTCAAAAAATCATCAGGAGGAGGAAATTGCAAACTCAGTCTTTGCTCTCTATTGACGCTGAAGTGTCCGACACCGCTGGTAATATTAATGGAGGGCGACCGGAAGAGGTATTGTAACTCTCCACTAAATCCTTGCAAATCAGGCTCCTTGATATTCAATGCAGTCAAACCAGGGGGTTCATCATGCGAGAGCGTATCTCGATGTTGATACATAAATGACGAGAGGAGAATAGAATTTGGTGAAAAAGCGTGACGCAAACCAGTACGATAGGTTTCAGTTTCCGCGTCTGTTTTAAGGTTAGGAAGAACGTCATCGCGGAAGAAGTTCAGTTGCAGGTCTCCAGTGGTAGTTTTTCTATAGCGATACTCAGCTTGAAGGCTAGTTTGAGGAGAGAGTTCTTGTTGGATAAAAGCGTTGGCAATGTCATCCTGTTGGTCAGCGTTTTTGCGAAATCCGTCGGTCGTAAAGTGGAACCCACCGATACTGAAAGAAGTCCCGTTATGAATACCAGCGATGACCCCTTCTCCAGCGTAGGTATTATTTTCACCGAAAAAACTGTTTGTTTGTAGAGCTATCCGATTTCGGTTGAATAGCGGATTAAATTCATTGAAAGAGAGAGCCCCAGGACCTCCGGAGCTAATGAGGAACAGATTGCTTTCTTCGAGGCGGGGCTGAATGGGCGTCATATTGATGGGTTGCAGCAATTGCGACTGGAGTAGTTCGCTGACCCTGGCGATCTCATGGCGTGGTAAAACCGAGTAGGAGTCGGCGAGAAATCGGTGGGCGGAAAAGTTGCTCGGATCGGTGTTGACCGACTTCCAGCCTTCCACCAAGGCAAGCTCTTGGAAACCCAGGTCACTGTAAATGCGTGCAAGACTGGCGCTGCGTGCCGCGAGGTCAGAATCGAGCAACAAGCGTGACCGGTAGACTGCTCGGTTATTGTTTAATTCGATGGCCTTTTGTGCATCACGCAGGGCCTCGACTGGACGATTCGTCGTCTGTTTTGCGATCGCATCGTACAGCCAGGGCGTCGGATCCTCAGGATCTAGTCCTTTGGCAGTAGTATACTCACGCTCGTCCAACGGTATGTGTTTCTCTTCGTAGTAAGTTTTGCCCAAATAGCTGCGGACAAGGGAATAATTGGGGTCCAGGCTTGCGGCAATTTCGATATCTCGGCCTCCCTGTTGCAGGTCACCCTCGCGGATCTTTGCTAGTCCCAGACCAAGCCTTGGGAGAGGATCAGCTTGATCAAGCCCGATTGCTTTTTCAAAAGCATCCTTGGCCTCCGTTGTCTGGACTCGGGTCAAGTACGCGAATCCCAGCACCGTCTGGGTACGAGAGAGATTAGGATCCAGGGCCGTGGCCTTTTGTGCCGCGCTCAGGGCTTTATCCAGATAGCCGAATGAGGACCACAGTTCTGCTAATCTTGCCCATGCCAGTGCATTTGCAGGCTCTTGCTCTACCGCCTTTTCAAGACTGGCTCGTGCGCCTTCCAAGTCAAACTCGGCCTGCTGAGCATAGGACAGGGCGATCAAGGCCGTAGCGGAGTCAGGAGCTGTGGCAACGGCCTTCTGAGCAATATCGAGCGCTTTCTCGTTCTCGTTCTGCACTATAGCGATGACCGTTTGCAGCGCCAGGGCATTACTGTCGTTCGGGTTTAGATTTAGTGCCCGTTCGATATCACCCTTGGCCTCATCTACACGGCCTACTGCTAACAACAATGAAGCACGATAGACAAAAAAGCGTGGGTCGCTAATAGTCCCGGGAACGGTTGCAATACTGTGGAACGCCTGCTGAAGATCGCCCTTCAGATAAAACTCGACGGATTGTCGTACTCCTTGCCAGTCTGGTCCAGGCGGTAATTCGTCCGGACGAAGATAGAGGACGGGCGGATAGTATAAGGCCCATTGCACAGCATCGCGGGGGCGCGCCACAATACGCAGTACAGGTGCTTTCCCCGCCTCAACAACAGCGGATTGCCCACCAGTAAGAGTGACGTTCCCTGCTTGATTCTCTGCTACGACAGCTCCTTCAAATACCGTCACGTAAGCCTTGTCTACTTCAACACTCACGAGAAACTCAGTGCCCCTGACGCCGGCAACGGCGAAGGGAGTCTGCACCTCCAGGCTGCGGGGGCCACGGCTGAGGAAATGAGCCGCTCCTTTCAGCATATTGAGCAGACCGGTCCCTCCGTCCTTGACCCCTTGGATGGTGATTGTGGTGTTCGCATTCAGGCGGAGAACTGATTGGTCGAGCATAGCAATGTCAGCCCGACTTCTCTCAAGCACCCTAATCGTGTCACCAGCGCGAAAGGTGTCATTTAAGTGCACTGGTTGCCATTGGGTTGCTCCAACCAGTTGGACTTCGACGGTCCCCTGTACTGAAACCGCTTTTGCAACCCATTGCTCTTGCGTCTGGGCAAAAGAAATCAAAGGAGATAGACAGGCCGTCAAAAGGCCCACCCAAAGACAGAGGAGAAGAGCCGTTCCTCTTCTTTTCACCGCCTACCTCTACTCGCGATACAGACCAGAGTAGAAAGTAGGAGAGCAGTTTGTCGCATACACCTTGCATCCTCATGGCCTTGACTGGTTGTGGCTGTTGTCGACTCAGCAGATAGCTGGTCTAGATACAAGACGATGCACAACTTGTTCATTGTTCACGTATCCAGGTTTTCAGTTTACGTGCACTGGGCTAGAGGGCACTTAATATACATCCTTGCATGTGTAAAGTGGGGGAAAGGGGAAATCTTGTAGGCGTAGAAGCTTTTGTGAGGCTCTGCCATAGCATCCAACTCCTATCTGACTCTGAAGGTGAAGTATGAGTACCTCCATAAAAGCAAGTCTGAATTTTGTTTTTTTTGCATTCTTTGGTCTTGTTCATTGATCTGACAGAGACCAAACTGTTGAGAGAATCGCAAGGATTGGGCCATAGAGTATTTCCGCCGTGGAAGTACAGAAAATACGGAAAAGAAAAGACTTAGGGAAGCATAGTGAGTGACGTGCTTGCTATCGTTGCTCAAAAAAACGGCACCATGTAAGCAGCCTGCTTTTGTAGGCAGCATAGGCCGCAACTGAACGGTCGGGACCTGCGAGAATACAACGCAGGAAGAAAAACCCAATCGAAGTAAGAAAACTGCTCGACGACGGTGACAAGAAGCATGAGTATTCTCTCTGTGCCGTTCGCTCTTTCTCAGAAACACTCCTTCAATGCAACTTAACTCACTGGCTCCAGCTATTGGCAAAATTTTTGCTGTTCCTTCGGGGGATTCTTACTCACATCTCATTACTCCCCTCCAAAGAGAAGCCACGAGAGAGCATTTTGCAAGCAAGAAGGAACAGTTGCATGGGTAATGCGGAAGGAAACGGTCTTGTCTCTCCTATCCAGGACTATCTAGAGAACTTGCACAGGAAGTATGCACGACTGCAGGAAGGGAATGTCGCCAGTTACATCCCTGAACTCGCCACTGCGAACCCCGACTGGTTCGGCATCTGCGTTGCTACCACCGACGGCCAGGTGTACGAGGTAGGCGATACCCGCCAGTCATTTACTATCCAGTCAATCTCAAAGCCTTTTGTCTATGGCCTCGCTCTCGAAGACCGTGGGCGAGAAGCAATCCTGAAAGCGATTGGAGTCGAACCAACGGGCGATGCGTTTAACTCTATCAGTTTGGCTCCAGAAACTGGCTGTCCACTCAATCCCATGATCAATGCAGGAGCAATTGCTGCGACCTCTTTGGTGGCAGGCCACTCATACGACGATAAATTGAAGCGCATCCTCAGTATGATTTCCCTGTACGCAGGCCGGCAACTGACAATCGACCAGGTTGTCTATGAATCGGAAAGGACTACCGGCCACCGCAACCGGGCAATCGGGCACATGCTGCGCAACTTCGCTATCTTGACTGAGGACCCAGAGCCCGCTCTGGATACCTACTTTCAGCAGTGTTCGATCTGCGTTGACTGTCGCGATCTCAGTGTGATCGCGGCCACTCTGGCAAATGGGGGAGTGAATCCGGTGACAGGAGAGCGAGCGGTCCGCCCTGAGTTGGTAGAGAACATCCTCAGCGTGATGGCAACCTGTGGGATGTACAACTATGCTGGCGAGTGGGTGTACCGTGTCGGCATGCCGGCCAAGAGCGGTGTGGCCGGCGGCATCTTGGCTGTCCTGCCTGGACAACTGGGAATCGGAGTGTTCTCACCACCCTTGGACGCCCGGGGCAACAGCGTTCGCGGGGTCAAAGTGTGCGAAGATTTATCACGCGATCTCAATCTCCATTTTCTCCACCCGCCTCGGTCTTCGGTTTCTGTCGTCTGGTCACGCTATAGCCTCGCCACTATTAGGTCCAAACGTCGTCGGACAATTAGCGAGGGGCAACTCCTCGATACCCAGGGTCATCGCGTCAAAGTGTATGAATTGCAGGGCGATCTCAGATTCTCAGCGGTAGAAGTGATCATCCGGGAAATTATCAAGGCAAGCGAGGCATTGATAATTGCGATTATCGACTTAAAGCGGGTGATCTACATCGACCCTGCAGCCAGCAGGATTTTGCTTCAATTGGTTCGTACTTTCGCCGTGCACGGCAAGCAACTCCTCTTCACGCATATCCAAAACCACCCAAAATTTCGGCGGTTCCTAGAGGAGGCGATGAGTTTCGATGGAGACGTAAGAGTGTTCACATTTCCAGAATTGGACCCCGCACTAGAGTGGTGTGAGGCCCGACTGATTGCGAAATATAGCTTAGAACATGAGTCGCCAAGGCTAATAAGTCTCTCAGAGCATCAGCTCTGTAAGGACCTAAAGAAAGCCGATGTTGCGCATTTGGAAAGCTTGGTAGAACGAGAGCGCTTCAACTCCGGCGATCTGATCATTCGGAAAGGAGACGCTGCCGACAAATTGTACTTTCTCATGCGCGGTGAAGTCAGTGTACTCATCTATTTACCCAAAGGACAACCCAAGCGACTCTCAACTCTTTCAGCTGGCATGGGGTTCGGCGAGTTAGCCATAGTGGAAGGAAGAGCCCGGTCAGCAGACGTACGGGCTGACACGTTCGTCGAGTGTTGCACCTTGACTCAAGAAGCCTTCGAGCGTCTGGAGAAAACCCACGTCGATCTGAAGATCAGTCTCCTGCAAAACTTGTTACGCACTACTGCCCAGATAGTGGGCAGGCTGACTCAGGAAGTGCTGGCATTGGAGGAGTAATACGGTTTCCAGTTGAGGATTATTCATACCCGTTCGCCCTTCGACAGGCTCAGAGTGAACGGGAAAAAACTTTCGCAGATAGGAATATCCGTTCGTGCTGAGCTTGTCGAAGCATGAACGGCACTGAGAGCAATGGATAATGATCATAGAGAATTCGTATAACGTGGGATTTGGACGGTCATGTTCGCAGCATTGTTCCGCTTCCCCGCCACCAGCGGTACGCAGGTACGCCTGCGACACACAGCAAGAGTCCAAAGAAACATTCGACAGGTTGCTCCCAGAGGGCATTGAACAAAATCCCGACCGAGGTAATCACATACAGTGCGGGCACCCAGGGATACCCCCACACCTGGTAGGGGCGACGTAAGTGTGGCTGTTGCCAGCGCAGGAGAAACAATGCCCCCACTGTTATAATCGAGAAACCAACAATCACCACAGTCGCGTAGGTCAACAACTGCTCAAACGTCCCGGAAAGGATGAGTACCGAGGTCCACGCTGCCTGCAAGAGCAGAGCATTGCTTGGCACTTGAAACCGGGGATGAAGCTGCGCCGCACGAGCGAAGAATACCCCGTCACGAGCCATCGCAAAATAAATACGCCCACCCGTGAGAACCATTACATTGAGGGCTCCAGCAATCGACACGACAATGAGAACGGCAATCACCCATGCCGCACCAGAACCAAACAACGCACTCGCAACCAACTCTCCAACTCGCACTACGCCTTTCAATTGCACCACAGGAACGGCATAGAGATACAAGAAGTTTAACGCCAGATAGACGCCGATGGTAATGAACGTCCCGAATGTCAACGCTCGCGGGAGTGTCATTTCAGGAGTGCGCACCTCACTGGCGATATAGGTGACTGCATTCCAGCCGGTATAGGTAAACACAATAGGAATGAGCGCTAAACCAAGCGCACTTCCTGTCCCGGACAGTGTGCCGGCAGGAACGGCAGCAACGAAATGTGCCCACGTCCCGTTGCCCATACTCATCCCCGCAACCAGGAGTCCACCAATCGCCAGCAGCTTGCTTATGCTTAGCACATTCTGCGTGAAGCTGCCGAAATGTAACCCACGATAATTTAACCCTGAGGTGAGCCAGACTAAGACAATTCCCAACACTTGGTTCAGTGACAGCACGTAGGTGAAACGACCGACTTCGATCTGCCAAAAGAGGCGGCTCACAAGGGACGCAGGTAGCAGTGCCTGTAAGTATTCCGCAAGTGCAATGGCCAGCACGGCAATGGAACCAGAAAAACTGGCCAGGAAAGCTGCCCACCCGCAAAGGAATCCCCAAAACGGGCCAAAGGCCTCGCGCAGGTAAACGTACTCTCCTCCAGCGTGTGGAAAGGCAGCCCCCAACTCTGCCCAGACCAGTGCTCCAGCCAGGGACAGAAAGCCACCCAGTATCCAGGCCATCAGTATCCAGCCTGGACTTGGCAGGTGTTCGGCCACGACCCCGCTAGTGGTAAAAATTCCGACCCCGATGGTGTTCCCCACCACCAGCATTGTGGCACTGAACAGTCCAATGGAAGAGGATTGCGGATTGCGGATTGCGGATTGCGGACTATGGATTGGAGATTGCAGGTTGGGAGTAGGAGATTGCACGAGTTTTTTAACTTTTGCCTTTTGCGCTTTGCCTTTTGCCTTACTCTTCCGTGTCTTCACCCAACGAACGTGGCGATTGCTCGTGCTTCAACTCGCTGTCCTCATGCAACCAGTTGATCGTTCGGTGGATTTGTTCACGTTCACTGTCGAGAAACCGCTTCACTGCCGTTGACAGGCGTGGCTCAGCAAAAAAATGCACGCTCACGGTCGGTTGCGGATCAAACCCACGGAGTCGCTTGAAATCCCCCCCAGCTCCGGGCTCGAAACGGATAAACTGGTTTTGAATACAATGGTTGATGGCCGCGTAATAACAGACATTAAAATGCAAGTGTCGCACGTCTCTGAACGCTCCCCAATAGCGCCCGTAGAAGACGCCATTCTTCTGGACGTTGAAGGTGCCGGCGATGATCTCCTCGTCATAGCGGGCAACCACAAAACAGAGATTGCGCTTAAAACGTGCGCTTAAAAGATCAAAAAACTTAGCCTCCAAGTACTGTCGGCCCCAATAGAGCTTGTCAATGTGATGTTTGTAGAGAGCGTACATCTGCGGGAACATTTCTGTGGGGATGTCCTCTCCGCTCAAGACGTCAATCTCCACACCTTGGTCAACCATCTCCCGCATCTCGCGTTTAATTTGGTTCCTCCGCTTGGTACGGAAGTGCGCCAGATAATCATCAAAGGTTTGATAGCCATGATTCAGCCACTGGTACTGGATCCCGACCCGTCTGAGATAGCCAACCTTAGCCAGCTCCTCTGCTTCATCGGGAAGACAGAAATTGACATGCACTGAGGACAATTCGTTCTGTTTACAGACAGACTGGAGCGTCTGCCCGAGCACACGGATCAGCGCCGGTCGGTCGCTCTCTGGTGCAGTGAGAAAACGCACGCCCGTTGCCGGGGTAAACGGTGCGGCTACCAGCATCTTCGGATAATACTCGATACCAGCACGGTACGCGGCATCAGCCCACGAATGGTCAAACACAAACTCGCCCATGCTGTGACTCTTCAGATACAGCGGACAAGCGGCAACCAATCGCTTATCCTCATACACCGCCAGATGCTGTGGTTGCCAACCGGTCTTGGGTACACTACAACGAGCCTCCTCCATGCACGCGAGCCAGTCCCACTCCATAAACGGAGAGCCGTCCCCTACGAGCATATCCCATTCGGCCCGTTTCACATCGCTCATACTTTTCAGCACTTTGACTTGTAGCATGGTAGTCGGCATTATCGGCGGGCAAGCGAAGAGATGCAAGGTCGGCGGACAACCGCCGTCAATACAAAAAAGAAACGTAAAGGTCTGAGGTCATGCACAGCGGCGCAGTCATTGTCTATCGGGAACACGGACACCTCACACTTGGAGTCGTACAAAAAATGGTGACGACGCCAGGCAGCTCCCAGGTCGAACTTATTGGCGAGGATGGAAAAAAACTGATGCTGCCAGCCGATCGAATTCTGTTTGACTGCAAACCGGCACTGATACCGACGCAATCGCTAACGGAGATCAAAAAACAGTTACAGACCTTGCGCCAACAAATTCAGGGCTATGCCCAAAAGATCAACCTGCAAGAGCTGTGGGAACTAGTACACGACGAGGAGGTTGATTCCTGGTCATGGAAAGATCTCGCTGGCCTCGCGCTGACTGCGCGCCCTGACCCACTGGAAACCATTGGGGTGCTCGCCGCCCTCTGTAGCCAAAGCTTGTATTTCAAAGAGAAGAAAGCTGGGTACTTTGCCCCGCGTGATGCCAAGAGCATCGAAGACACGCTCCATCAACAGCAAGTCGCACAAGAACGGGCGCACGCCCAAGGCGAGTTTCTGGCGTGGATCCGGGCACGCCTGGCGGATGCCGACAGCACCCCCTTGGTAGCCGGGTTTGATCGCTACCTTGATCTCCTCAAGGGGTTCGCGTTGCACGGCGAAATGTATGACCGACGCACCCAGGCACAGAAACTCCTGGAAGAAATTGGCTTTCGCAGCAAAGGTCACCCGTGGGAAGTTTCCTTCCAGTTGCTCGTCGCCCTGGGCATCTGGAAAGCCGATGAAGAACTCAGTCTGCTCCGCTACTCCATTGCCACCAGTTTCTCGGACGAAGCCCTCCAAACTGCGCAAGACATCGCAGAATTTACACTGGGACAGACCGACTACACCGACCTTACCTCCTTGTTCACTTTCACCATCGACGATGCAGAAACCACAGACATTGACGACGCTCTCAGTATCAGCGAAGAGGACGGCCTGATAACGGTCGGCATTCATATCGCGGAGGCGAGTTTTTTTGTTCACCCTGGTGGTGTGCTTGATAAAGCTGCGCTGGTGCGTGGCACCTCTGTATATCTGCCACGTGGAAGGTTTCCTATGCTCCCTCCTCTACTCAGTGAGGAAAAAGCTAGTCTAGTCGCTGGCACGATACGACCAACTCTCAGCTTTTTTGCCAGTTTTGACGCTGAGGGGAACATTTACGCGGAGCGTATCTGTCATGGATTCATCACAGTTGGTCGCCGACTCACGTACACCGAGGCCGATACCCTCCTTGCTGACGGCCAGCCAGACCCATGCGCAACGGCATTACAGCACTTGTTCCGTCTTGCGCAGACGCGGAAAGTCCAACGCGTCTCCCGTGGGGCAATTCTCATTGAAGGAGATGAAGTCAAAGTGCGGGTCAACGACGGCAACGTGTCGGTGACGGTGCTGTCGAACGACTCTCCATCGCGCGGCCTCGTGAGCGAGTGCATGATCCTCGCCAATGAAATGGCAGCACGGTACTGTCACCGCAATCACGTCCCAGCGTTGTACATCGCGCAACCACCGCCAGATGAGCCGATTCCGTCGGTGGCAAATTTTCCCACCCAACGTGTGTATGTGCACGCAGCCAGACGCGCCATGAAGCCGTCACAAATTGGCACAACTCCGGCCTCTCATGCTGCCCTCGGCATGGATGTCTATACGCAAGCCACCTCTCCACTTCGACGCTATCATGACCTGCAGATGCAGCGTCAAATCAAGCATCACTTAGCCCACGGCGCTGCACTGTTTAGTGAAGAGCAGTTACAAACGATTGCCGCCAGTGCACAAACATCGACGGCAGACGCGAAGCGTTGCGAGCGCGAAAGCACCCGCTATTGGCTCCTGCGTTTCCTCGAAACCCGCAAGGGGCAGGTGGTCAGCGGTCAGGTCGTCCGCTTCTTCAACGGCCGCTCGTTCATCGAACTGGACGACACGTTGCTGGTTGTTCCGATCAACGCCTCACCACCACCAGCACTTGGGACGGTAATCCAAGTGGTCATCGGGCATGTCGATGCGCGAAGAGACATATTGAGCGTCCGCGTTGCGGAACGCTCAGGGGAAATGAAGAATGAATAATTAAAAATGAAAAGGGATAGATGAAAAATGACCAAAGATATTCTTGAAGGGAAAAGTAATTCTTCATTCTTCATTTTTCATTCTTCATTCTTGTCCTACCACATCACCGACCCACCATCGATGTTCAGCGACTGGCCGGTGATGTAGGAGGCGTCAGGCGTACAGAGATAGGCAATGAACTTGCCGATTTCTTCGTCAGTGCCTGCGCGTTTGAGCGGCACCATTTGTTCGATGGACTTGTTCCATGCCTCCCCGCGTCCCACCACATCCATGCGAGCAGTGTCGATAATGCCCGGACAGACTGCGTTCACACGAATCTGGTGCTGCGCCACTTCCATCGCTAACGCTTGCGTAAATCCTTGAATACCGAAATTGGACGTACAGTAGGCAGTCGTATTGGGGAAGCCACGTTTCCCCGCAATCGAGGAGACATTAATAATGACTCCACCCTGCCTTTGTTTAATCATAGGCGGCAGGACTTCTTTACTCATTAAAAAACTGCCGGTGAGTTTAATTTCTAAAACCTGGTGCCAGAGTTCTTCTGACAGTTCGATGAGAGGTACTCGATCTGCCCCACGGGCAAAGGCGGAATTATTCACCAAGATATCGAGGTGGCCAAACTCGTTGAGTGTTGCCGCCACGGTTCGCTTCACGTCGGCTCCGTTGACAACATCCGCAACGAGCGGCAGACACCGTCGCCCGTGTTCTCGCACTTGCGCCGCTGTGCTTTCAATATCGCGCCACCCCACCGCTTTTTCGTCAGGTGGGTATTTTGCCGGATCACGACCAGTGCCGGTCACCGCGACATCGGCTCCTAATTCAGCGAGCACGAGAGCCGTTGCTCGTCCGATTCCCCGCAACCGTCCCGCGCCAGTTACGATGGCCACTTTTCCATCAAGAACTCCCATAGATCCCTCACTTCCGTTAGAAATAAAAAGGGCGCACCGCAGTGCGCCCTTACATTACTGATAGTTTAGTAATCTATTTCCCTAATTCTTCAGCAAACAATCTCTTCACCTTCGTCCAAGCATCCTCAGCTGATGCTTTGTCGTATGACGCACGTTGATCGCAGAAGAAGCCGTGGTCCGCATTTGGATACACCACCACCTCGTGGCGAATCGTGTTCTTTTCGAGTTCCGCACGAACAGCATCGACTTGACTCAGCGGAATGTGAGCGTCTTTCGCACCGAACAAGCAAATAATTTTGCCGCTGATCTTGCTCGTCCTGCCAATGGTTGACGGTTGACCGCCAAACCCTTGCGGGCCGGCGATTCCACCGCCGTAGAAACTAGCCGCAGCCTTGATCTCAGTTTCGCACGCGGTGAGATAAGTCACGTGCCCTCCAACGCAAAATCCCATTGCCCCCCGCTTTTCGCCTTTGACGAAATTCTGCCGCTTGAGGAACGAAAGGGCAGCACGAGCATCGGCAACAATCTCATCAGCTTTCAGTTGCGTCAACAGTTTGATCCCTTCGGTCATGCCTTTTTCGTCATAGCCATATTCGACCCCTGGTCCGGTGCGATGAAAGAAATCTGGAGCTAAAGCCACGTATCCTTCACGAGCTACTCGCTCAGTCACATCACGGATATGTGAATTGACACCAAAAATTTCCATATACACCACCACACCTGGCCGTGGAGTATCATCGGCCGGGCGGGCTAAGTACGCATCCATGGTTTTCCCATCGACGGTGACGTGAACGCGTTCCGTTTTAAGTTCCATGCTGAACCTCCCCCTAAAATTGATGCAATCGGTTCCTCTTCTCACACACGCTCTTGCCTGCTGTCAAGACAGTCTCAGAAATCAGGACTGAGCGCACGATTGACTCCTTGAATCATTGCGGTCCCCAGACAATACAGCAATGAGACAATGACCAAATGAATCAATGCCCAAATTTCCTTAGTCCTCATCGCTCAGTCCTCAGTCCTTTTCTTCCGTCTTGGTCTTTACAGAGAAGATGTGATAGACCCTGGGTATCAAAAATCTCTCTCCAAGAAGAAGGGGGTATGTATGTCGTACGTCAAACGTGCTGGAGTCAACGTCTATTATGAAACGTATGGAAAGGGAGTGCCCATCGTCTTTCTCCATCCGTTCTCGACCAATGGGTATATCTGGTATTTCCAGACCTTCACCTTTGCCCAGACGAATCAATGCGTGGTGATCGACGAGCGTGGTCACGGACGCTCGGACAAACCGCAACAAGGTTACGCGATCAAAGAAATGGCAGCCGACGTCGCCGCCGTCCTCGATGATCTAAAAATTAACAAGGCGATCTTGGTGGGTAATTCCATTGGTGGGATGCTCACGATGCAAATGAATCTTGACAATCCTGACCGTGTCCTTGCAAATGTCATTGTTAGCAGTGGAACAAACTTAGCCGCTGGTATGCCTGATGAAGCAAAAGCTGCCTTTCAGAAGGATGCCGTCGGCACTATGAATGCACTGCTCGAAGGTGCCTTTTCCGCCAAGAGTAAACGCGAGAAGCCAGAGTTGCTCGACCTCATGCGGGCAAGCTTTGCCGTCGAAGAGAACTTCCCACGTCATACCTTCTTTGCTTCTGTGGCCGATCCCGGTGGCGTATTCAACTGGAATATCAGTGATCAACTCAAGAACATCCGTAAACCGACCCTGGTGCTCGCCGGAGAAGAAGATCAAGCAACACCAGTGGCAGCCAACAAATTCCTGGCAGATAATATCCCTGGTGCCCAACTGAAAGTGATTAAAGATGTTGGCCACTTCTACCAGCTCGAAAGCCCGGCAGCGTTCAACCGCGAACTGGCGCAGTTTGTGAAACAAGTAGCAGCGTAAGAACGAGAGAGTGGGGGCAACGGATTTGGTTTCGGCCCCCTTCTTCCTTACAAGTCTCCAGCCTCAAGCTTCCCGTCTCCCATTTCTGCCTTTTCTCTGTCTCTCCGCCTCTCTCTCTCTTCTGCGTCCTAGTCTTTCTCATCTGCCTCGTTTATGTTTCTCTGCATGCATCTGTGGTGGAGTCAGCAACATGCGGGAAACATCTCTGGCAACGATGATCTTAGAACGCACCGAACGCTATGGCAGCAAACGGGCGATGCTGGGAAAACAAGGCAGTCACTGGGAAGAGATGTCGTGGCAAACGCTCGGGACAAAAATCGTCCATGCCGCGCACGGCTTGGCAGCTTTGGGATTTCGCGCCGGTGACCGCTTAGCCATTCTCGCCGAGAACCGACCAGAGTGGGCCATCCTTGACCTCGCCTGCCTTTTTCTCGGCGGAGTTGATGTGCCGCTGTATCTCACCAGTTCGCAGACCGACATTGCCTACATTCTCAAAGATAGTGAGGCCTCGTTCGTTGCCGTGTCGGGCCGCGAACAACTGGCCAAAGTGCTCAACCTTGCCGGTGATCTCCCAGCGCTTTCCTATCTGCTTCTCCTCGACGAGGGTCCCAAGGAGGAAACCAAGCTCGGACGTCTGCCCAGTCTTGGATTTGACGGTCTGCTTGCACGTGGCGTACAGGGGGGTGGATTATCACAACCAGTGGCAGACCCAGGGCTTGCAACCATTATTTACACCTCTGGAACAACGGGAGTCCCCAAAGGGGTCATGCTCACCCACGCAAACATGTTGGCCAATACTCAGGATGCCACTGCCGTCCTGCCAATCACCACAGACGATCTCACGTTGTCGTTTCTTCCCTTATCGCACGGGTTTGAGCGTACGGCTGGACTGTACACGATTCTCCGTGCTGGGGCCTGCATTGCTTATGGCGGTGGGACGGTTACCATCACCAAAGACCTGGGCGAGATCAAACCTACGCTCTTCTGCTGTGTCCCACGTGTCTTGGAGTTGGTGTATCGCCGCCTGTTAAGCGAACGCGACAGCGCTCACTTTCCCAAACGTCAACTGTTGCAGTGGGCTTTGCGCGTTGGTACAGCGGCAGGTGTACTTCGTGCTAACCAACAATCACTTCCTGCTCTGCTCGCTCTCCAACACCGTCTGGCCGACCGCTTGGTCTTTCGTAAATTACGCGCCCTGCTCGGTGGCAGGATTCGGTTTCTGGTTTCCGGCGGGGCCCCCCTGAGTGCAGAGGTGGCCCGTCTCTTCTATGGTCTCGGAGTGACCGTTTATGAAGGATATGGTCTCACTGAAGCCGGCCCGGTGGTGTCTTGCAACATTCCTGGCCGGACTCGGATTGGCACGGTCGGTCCGGCCCTCCCTCAAGTTGAAGTCACTATAGCTGCGGATGGAGAAATCTGCGCTCGCGGTCCAAATATCATGCAAGGGTATTACCGCAACCCCGAAGACTCTGCTTTCGCCATCGACAAGGATGGGTGGTTGCACACCGGGGATATCGGGGAAGTCGATAGTGACGGGTTCATCAAGATTACCGATCGCAAGAAAGATCTCATCATTACCTCGAATGGGGAAAATGTTGCCCCGCAACCAATCGAAGGACTGCTCAGGCAGGACCCGCTGATTGAAGAAGCTTGCGTGATCGGGGACAAGCGTCCCTATCTCACCGCCTTGCTGGTTCCGAATCGCTCCTTATTGGAAGCGCTGGCGCGCAAGTATAATATCACTGATGAATGGACGCAGATGCTCGACCGCGAGGAATTCCGCACGCTCTTCCGCCGTCGCGTTGATGAAGTCAACCGTACGTTACCAACCCACGCCCGAATTCATCGCTTCGCGCTTCTGGCTGAACCTTTCTCACAGGAACGGAGTGAACTCACCCCAACACTCAAGGTGAAACGCCGTGAGGTCGCCCACACCCGCCGCGCTGATATTGATGCCCTCTACCCGTCCGGAAGCCTTGTTCCGGACCTTCAGGTACAGTAACTCCTGACAGGATGCACCATGACCTCACCTCGCGCTATCGAAACCCCGCAACCAGAACAGAGCAGCCGCGTCGAAACCGTCGACAACCTCGATTTGTTGCTCGAAGTGCTCCCTCCTGTCGTGCGTGAAGCCTTAGGACATGGTCCGCAACTCCAAACCCTGTTGGAAGTCGTCATTGATTTGGGTCGTCCTCCAGAAGCCCGCTACCTGGAAGACACCACCTATCTGCGTGACACGGCGATCAATCGGGATGACATTCAGTTCACCGTTTCCCGCGTTGGAACCTTCACGCATGACAACCGGGCCGGTATTCCCCGCACGCTGCACCGCATTTCGGCGCTGCGCAATCGCACCGGGGACATTATTGGCCTCACCTGTCGTGTGGGTCGGGCGGTTTTTGGCACCATCAACATTGTCAAAGACATCATCATCCAGGAAAAGAAAAGTGTGCTGCTGCTTGGTCCGCCTGGCGTCGGCAAAACGACGCTCTTACGTGAGGCCGCCCGCGTTCTTGCCGATGAAGACGGGAAACGCGTGATTGTCGTTGATACGTCCAATGAAATTGCCGGAGACGGGGACATTCCGCATCCTGCGATTGGTCGGGCACGACGGATGCAAGTGCAATCTCCGGATCTCCAGCACAAGGTGATGATCGAAGCGGTCGAGAACCACATGCCCGAAGTGATTGTGGTCGATGAGATCGGCACTGAGGCGGAAGCGACCGCGGCACGAACCATTGCCGAACGTGGGGTTCGCCTCATTGCTACTGCCCATGGCAGTGCATTGGAAAATCTCATTCAGAATCCCACGTTGGCCGATCTGATCGGTGGTATTCAGTCGGTCACTCTTGGTGATGAAGAAGCCCGACGGCGCGGCACGCAAAAAACCGTGCTGGAACGCAAAGCCCCACCAACATTCGATGTGCTCATTGAAATTCATGACCGCACGCATTTTGCCGTGCATCATGAGGTGGCGGAAGCTGTAGACGCCTTTTTGCGCGGGCGGCCACCACAGATAGAAATGCGCTCTCATCAGCAGGACGGCCATGTCGAAATCACCCAAATCACGCCGACTCCGCTCCTGCCGTCCGTACCCTCCCGAGAACCACAGTCGGAACGGCGAAAAATTCTCCGCATTTTTCCCTACGGCATTAACCGCCATCGGCTCGAACAGGTGATTCACGATCTCGATGCCCCGGCGCGTCTGGTGTCACATCCGAATCAAGCCGACGTCGTCCTGACCGTCAAAGGTCAACTGAAACGTCAGCCGAAAGAATTGCGTTTACTGATCGAACAAGGACTCTCTCTGTACACGCTCCGCAGTGACACGATGATGCAGATGGGGAAGTTTCTCCGTGAACGGCTTGCGGAGTCATTTCCCGAGGACCAATCGGCGTTGGCAGACGCAGAGGCTGCCATTGAACAGGTGATCGAACAAAAGGAGCCGGTTGAACTCGCTCCCCAGAAACCTCGCCTGCGTCGTTTACAACATGAGTTTGTCAAACGCTATGGACTGACCTCAAAGAGCCAAGGGGAAGAACCGTTTCGGCGGCTCGTGGTCTATCCTGCGCGGTAGTCCTCTTTTCCTCCTGCCTTTGTTAGAATAAGAGTCAACTAACGATCACACGATCACGAGGAGGATAACGATGCCTTACCCAGACAGCGGCGTGGTAGTGGGCAGAACCCCCGGCCCCAGCGCGAACAGTCCGTTTGAGAACACTGGAAGAGTAGTTCCCTCTGGCAATCCCCGTGGTCCGCTCGGACAACAGGACGCTGACCCCACCCAAACAAAACAACTCAAAAAGCTCTCAGAACCGTCACCGGTAAGCAATGACCTTAATTGGGGCATTTTGCTGATCCGCCATTCGCTCGATCTGTTTGAAAACAATAAAGACCCGGAGTTCAGTGAAGTACGCCAAGGAGGGGTGCACAATTGCCCGCTCCCGGCCTTTCTTGCCGCCATGGTCCACACCAAGACGTTCAGCAACAAGATCAAAATCTCTGAGACAAAACAAAAAGTGAAAAGTACCTACTCAGATAAAGAGGCCTATCCCGACTCGAATAAAACCTCAGATTTGGAAAAGGATGAAACGAATCGTTTCTTTACCGTCGAATTCCCAGGGAGTCAGTCGGCTGAAGTCACAGACTTCCTCTGGAGTGACAAATTCTCGACGATCACGTATGCACACTCGTCAAAAGCAGCGTTATGGGTCAGTCTGGTCGAGAAAGCTTTTGTGCGACGATGGGTAACGGGTGGCTACGAAACCCTCGCCGACGCCAATACCGGACCCGATGCCAATACGGTGATCGAACGGCTGTTTGGCTCAGCAGATGCTGTTGAAGTACAAACGTTACAAGATGCCGAGCTCATTGCCCTCCTCACCAAGGCCAAAACCGTTCCCACCATCGCCCGCTCGAAAGCGGATGATGCCAATCTTGCGCACGCCTACACCGTCCTGGGAATGGACAACGGGAAAATCAAATTATTCAATGCCATCAATGGAAAAACTGATGAGCGCACGCTCGCGAATTTCAAGACGCGGTTCGACTATATTTTATATCCGTGAGAAAGCATCCTTATTCTTCCGTCGCAGTCACCGTTAGTGACATCATCGGTGGAGACCGTGCGGGAAGGTACGTCGCTTTGAATTGATACTTGTCCGCCAGTTGCGACTCTAGGTATGGGGTGCTTCTCGGTTCCGCCACTGCCCGTCTGAGCACCTGGTCTATCCACCGAACCAATTGTTCACTGTCACTTACGAAATTGGCAACCATGTTCTCAACATAGGCGTGGGCTTTGGCACCAACCAGGTTGCCTTCCTTGTCCACCGGAAGCCACAACACGATAACAGCGAGATTTTCTGTCCCTCCAGCGGCTTGTACGGTGCCAGCATTTTCTGGTAAGCGTGCTTCGAGGGTTCCGGACGTACTTCCTGAACGGGGAGCAAAGGTAACCGGGCCTCCAACTTTTTCGAGACCTTTCTGGAGGGTTGCCAAAGAAACGCCAAGGCGGCGCGGGGCGTAGAAGTCGGTGGCAGAGGCAGGTACGCAAAAGAGGAAGAAAAGAGGGCTGAGGAAGAAGAGGAGAAAAGAGCGTTGAGAAAGCCGTGCGATTTCTTGAGGAGCATTATCCATTGAAGTGGCCCGTCGACCTCCTCTCTTTTTCGTCCCGGAGGGATGGTTGAGGGTAGGCAGGTCGTTTACGGCCTGCACCCGATGGCAGAGCACGTCTTCACCACGTCGCGTAGCGACGTGGTGGGTGTCGTCCCTTTCTCTCCACCGGCCTTAAAAGGCCGGCCTACCTTCAGTCGCCGCTCTGCGGCTGAGAAGCGACAAACCAGTTACACCCCAATCACCATCGCAACAGTAGTTGTCCCAGAGCCGCCGATGTTCAGTGTGGCGATCTTCTTGGCTCCGTCGATCTGATACTCCCCGGCTTTCCCCATCACGTGGTTGCAGGCATCCAGCGCTTGGCGCGTGCCGGTGGCACCAACCGGATGGCCACAGCCGATCAATCCACCACTGGCGTTGATCGGTAATTTGCCGCCAAATTCGATCACTCCTTCTTCAATCGCTTTCCAGGCTTCACCGGGCTTGGTCAGACCAAAGTGGTCAATCGCCATGTATTCTGAAGTCGTGAAGCAATCATGGGTTTCAATCCCTTGCACCCCCCATACATCCGCAATCCCTGCGCGCCGGAACGCATCAACAACCGCCTGCCGGGTATGCGGCAAGACATACGGGCTATTCTTACTCTCCGCCACCTTGGTGTCGAAACGCATCGGAGCCGTGCGATGACCCCAACCAAGAATGCGTGGCAATTGTTCGAGTGTCAGGCCACG
>Ga0187892_10003628_pt1 | contig 27737 bp, 15 predicted proteins | sample MA1701073metaG_FD_139345 | JGI IMG/M metagenome (GOLD analysis project Ga0187892, IMG submission 139345) | Bio-ooze microbial communities from a basaltic lava cave in the Kipuka Kanohina Cave System on the Island of Hawaii, USA - MA170107-3 metaG ... | reverse complement strand
TTCCCGCTGCTCAAGTTCCGCACGATGGTCGTGGACGCGGAGCGCCTCAGGCCGCTCCTCGAGGCGCAGAACGAGGTGGACGGGCCGGTCTTCAAGATGCGGGACGACCCGCGGATCACGCCGCTCGGCCGCTTCCTCCGCAAGCACCACCTCGACGAGCTGCCGCAGCTCTGGAACGTGTTCCGCGGGGACATGAGCCTGGTGGGTCCGCGCCCGCCGGTGCCCGAGGAGGTCGCCCGCTACGAGCTGCGCCAGCGGCGACGGCTCTCGATGCCGATGGGGATCACCTGTCACTGGCAGGTGAGCCGCGACCGGCACCTGGTCCCCTTCCGGAAGTGGGTCGATCTGGACCTGAAGTACGTGGACGGCTGGACGCTGGGGTCGGACCTCCGGCTGCTCCTGCGCACCATCCCGGCCGTCCTCCGAGGGGGCGGATGGTGAACGGGCGCTTCGCGCTCCGGCCCTGGCTCGAAGGGGCGATCATCGCCCTCTCCGGGGCGTTCCTCTTCCTCCAGAGGGGGCTGCCGGTCATGCGGATCACGCCGGGCGCCGAGGTCCGCGCGCGGCCCGGCGCGGGCGGCGCGGCCGGCGACGCGCTCCTGCTCGTGGACGGCGGGGCGGTGGAGCGGAGCGCCGCCCGCGGGCGGTTCTCCGCTCTCGACTGCAGCCATTCCTGGATCAACGTGCTCGAGCGCGCGTTCGGGCCCGCGCCCGTGGCGGAGCTGACCTCGTTCGACCCCGACGGCACGCGGGTTCCGCGGGTGCTGATCGTCGGCGGGCGGGGCGGCGCGCCCGAGCCGGCGTGGGCCTCGCGGCTCGCGGCGCGGGGACACGTCGTGGTCCTCGACGGTCCAGCGCTCGCCGCCGGGACGCGCGAGCCGGACGGTCCCGCCCGGCCCGGCCGGCTCGAGGCGGGAGCCGGTCTCCCGCGGGATCCCCAGACCGCCGATCGCCTGCCGCGGGTCCCGCTGCTGGAAAAGGGGTCAGGCACCTTTTCCGCCGCGGAAAAGGTGCCTGACCCCTTTTCCAGGATCTGGATCACGCTCGACGGCGCGCCCGCGCTCGTCGTCGAGCGCGCCACGGGCGGAGGCGGGATCGTGCGGCTCGGGTTCAATCTCGCGCAGGCGCTCGTCGCGCTCCAGCAGGGCGTCCCCGAGGAGGACCTGACCGTCCGGAACCGCTTCCCCGACGCGCAGGCCGCGCACCTCGAGAGCAACGACCTCGTGGCGCACCGCTCGCTGCTCGACGCGCCCGCGCCCCTCGCCGACGAGCTGGAGCGCGTCGTGGTCGCGGCGGTGGACTCGCTCGCGCCCGTCGCGGGATGGTGGGCCTTCCCGGCGCTGGCGGAAGGCGTGTTCCTGATGACGCACGACGACGAGGCGCTCGGGGACGACGCGGCCTGGTTCGCCGAATACGAGGCCGACCGCGGGATCGCCAGCACGCACTTCCTGATCCGGGCCCCGGCGCTGACGGCGGCCGGAGTCGCGCGCATGACCGGGAAGGGCGGGGAGGTCGGCCTGCACGGCGTGCTCCGCGACGGGCCCTGGGACTTCGACCCGTTCGAGACCGTCTCGCTGCTGGGTATCGGGCTCCTCCGCCGGCTGCCCTCGCTCGCCGAGCAGGCCGCCGGGCTGGAGGCGCTCGCGCCCGGAGACCGGGTGCTCCTGCACCGGAGCCACTTCCTCCTCGTTCCCGAGCGCTGGACCGGCCTCTTCCGCCAGCTCGAGGCCGCCGGCTTCCAGGGGGACTCGAGCTGGGGCCCCGACTGGGGCGGGCGCGGCTACCTCTTCGGGACCGGGCTCCCGTTCCATCCGCTCGACGAGAGCGGCCTCCCGTTCCAACTGCACGAGGTGCCGCTCCTCTGGTCCGAGGACGTCGCCGGCGTGGACCGGAGCTGGATCGAGGGGCTGTTCGCGCGGAGCGCGGAGCGGGACCACCAGGCGATCACGGCGCTCTTCCACCCCGCCTGGTCGCAGACGCCGGGGCACTACGACCTCTGGCGCTCCACCTACGCGATCGCGGCGTCCCACGGACACCCGACGCTGCCCCTCGGCCGCTTCCTCGAGTTCTGGCGGGCGCGGCGCGGATCCGCGATCGAGTCCCGGTGGCAGGGCGGCACGCTGACGGTCCGCGCCGAGGCCCGGACCTCGTCGATGGCGGTCACGTTCCCCGAGCGGACCGCGGGGCGCCGCCTCACCTCCGTCCGGCTGGAGGGGTCGGTGGTCGTTCCCGACGTCCGGCAGGTGGGCGCCCGGCGGCTGGCCCGCGTCCGCGTGCCGGCGGGCGCGTCGATCGTCGAGGCGGACTACGCGCCGGAGGACGCCCGATGATCGCGACGCTCCGCAGCGTCGGCGCCGTCCTCCTGAGCGCCGCCGCCCTCCTCGGCTGGATGAACCGCCATCCGCTCGTGTTCCGGGAGGCGTCCCCCGCGCCGGCCTCCGGCGCCCGGCCCGCCCGGACCGCGCGCGCGCCCTTCGCGGTCCTGGTCGCGCCCCCCGAGGCTTCGCGCCCGTCGGGCGACGCGCTCCGGTTCTCGCGCATCGACTGGTCGCTCGCCTGGCTGGACGTGCTCGAGCGGGAGCTGGGCCCGGTCGGCCTCCAGGCGCCGGACGCGGGCGGTCCGCCGTCGGGCGCCGGGCTCGTCGTGGTCGGCGCGGGAGCGTGCGAGGCCGCGGCGCGCGCGGGGCTCGGGCGCTGGCGGGCCTTCGTCGAGGCGGGCGGCGTGCTCGTGCTCGAGCTGCCGGGCCCGGAATGGGCGCCGCTCTCGGGCGCCTGGTGCGCCGGCGAGGGCGCCTTCGTCGAGCGACTATCAGACGTGGACCCCGCGGTCCTACCGGCCTGGGCCCTCGATGCGCTCCGTCCCTGGCCGCTCCTCACGCGCGTGCGCGCGTTGAACGTCGCGGACGGCGGGACGGAGGCGCTGGTCCGGGGGACCGCGGGCGTCCTCCTCGCGCGGCGGCGCGTGGGGGAGGGCGGCGTGCTCGCGCTCGGCTACGACTGGGGGCGGCTGCTCGTGGCCTGGCGTCAGGGAGCGCCCGGCGAGGACCTGCTCCATCGCGTGAACCCGGCGAAGGGGACCGGCTTCGACTTCCTCCAGACGACCGACCTGGTCCATCCCGCGCTCCCGCTCGAGTCCTTCGTCCCGTTCGCGGACGCGTGGTGGGACCTCCTGCTCGCGGCCGTGGAGGACCTGCGGCCGCTCGCGCGCTGGTGGCCCCACCCGGGGGGCGCGGCGGGCTCGTTCCTGGTCACGTACGACGACGAGAACCAGGGGGACGCGAGCCGCACGCTCACGCGCTACGCGGCGGAGCGGCGCGCGCCCGTCACGCTCTTCTCGATCCCCGAGCTCGTGACCGCGGAGGGCTTGCGGGCGATGACCCGCGAGGGCGCCGAGATCGCGCTCCACTGGCAGCGCGGCTTCTACGGGCGCTTTCTCCAGCGCTTCGGCTGGGGCCGGCTCCGGCCGGTCGCGCGCGAGCTCGGGCTCGTCGGGCAGACCCGCGTGCTCCGCGAGAAGGCCGGCGCGGAGGCACGCGTGGTCGCGAACCGGAACCACGGGCTCCTCTGGGACGCGGAGTTCGGCGCGACCCTCGGAACGCTGGCGGCCGCCGGCTTCCGCGTCGACTCCTCCTACGGGCCGGCGGGTCCCCGGGCCTTCGGCTACGTGTTCGGGACCGGGCTCCCGTTCCGCGCCCTCGACCGCCGCGGGCTCCCGCTCGGGGTCCACGAGCATCCGTTCCTCGCGCAGGACGACGAGCGGCTCTCGCGCGCGCTGCTCGGCCGCCTGCTCGAGGAGAGCCGCGCGCGCTGGCACCAGGCGCTGAACGTGATCTTCCACTCGGAGGTGATGACCCGCCGTCCCTCGGCCGAGACCTTCGAGACCTGGCTCGAGTGCTTCGACCTGGCCCGCCGCCACGGCCACGCGCTGGTCACCGTAGGCGCGCTCCAGGAGCACCGCGACGCGTGCGAGCGGAGCCCGCTCGCGCTCGTCGAGGGCCGGATCGAGGCGGCGCCGGCGGCGCCGGGCCTCTGGCTCCGGCTCCCCGAGCGCCTGGCCGCGCACCTCCCGGACGGGGCGTCGCTCCCGAGGATCGAGACGCTGGGCCGGACCTACGTGCTGGCGCCCGCGGGCGCGAAGGCCGGTCCCCCATGACCGACTCGCGAGCCGGCGGCGCCGTGGGCCTGGGCCGCCCCGCAGCGGGGCGCGTCCGGATCCTGGACTGCGAGATCGACAACCTCGATCGCGAGGAGGGACTGGACCGGCTGCTTGCGCTGGCCCGCGGGGGACGGCCGGGCTACGCCGTCACCCCGAACGCGGACCACCTGATGCTGCTCCGCCGGAATCCCCGGTTCGCGGACGCCTATCGGGACTCGGACCTCCGGCTCGCCGACGGCATGCCGCTCCTCTGGGCGGCGCGCCTCCAGGGGACGCCGCTCAAGGAGAAGCTCTCGGGGAGCGACCTCCTGCCGCTCCTCTGCGCGCGCGCGTCGGAGGCGGGGCTCGGCGTCTACTTCCTGGGCGGCCGGCCCGGCGCCGCCGCGGCCGCCGCCGAGAGGCTGGCCGGGCTCCTCCCGCGCCTCCGCATCGCGGGCACGGCCTGCCCGCCGCCCGGGTTCGAGAGCGACGCCGCCGCGAACGACGCGATCGTCGCGGCGGTCCGGTCGGCGGCGCCCGACGTCCTCTTCGTCGCGCTCGGCGCGCCCAAGCAGGAGGTCTGGATCCACCAGCACCGGCACCGGCTCGGCGTCCCGCTCGCGCTCGGCGTCGGCGCCGCGCTCGATTTCCTCGCCGGGCTCGTCCGGCGCGCGCCGGCCTGGATGCAGCGCCGCGGCCTCGAGTGGGCCTGGCGGGCCTTCCAGGACCCGCGCCTCTGGCGGCGTTACCTGGTCCGCGACCTGCCGTTCGTGGCGTACCTCCTCGGTCTCCTGGTGCGACGGGCCGCGGGCCTCCGCCGCGGCGCAGGTGAAGCCTCTCATGGACTATCCATGCGCTCCTGAGTACGAAGAGCCGGCGGGACATCCGCCGGGCGCCGGCGCCTGCCCGCGGTGTCCCCGGGTGCTGCTCGTGGCGCTCCAGGACCCCCGGAGCTTCTTCACGCTCTCCGGCTCCGCCCAGGAGCTCTCGCGCGAGCTGGAGAGGATGGGCCGGCTCGCGGGGACCATGGCGGTCTACCGGCCCCGCCCGTGGGACTGGGTGTCGGGCGCGCTCCAGTTGGACTCGATCCGCTCGCTCTATCGGCCGGACCCCCGGCCGTCGTGGGTCTGGAGCGAACGCGGGTCAAAGGCGCTCTCGCGCCGCTTCACGCGCGCGCTCCGCCGGCGCCGTCCGCGTCTTCCGCCCTTCGACGCGGTGCTCGAGATCGGGACGCACCTCCGGGGCGGAGAGGCCGGCGTGCCTCACTTCCGCTACACGGACACGACCGTGCCCCAGTGCCACCGGGCCGGGCACTTCGGCTTCGGACCGCACCTCCGGCGGGAGCGGTACGAGCGCGCCGTCGCGCTCCAGCGCGACATGCTCGCGCGGACCCGGCAGGTCTTCTCGATGAGCCGGTGGGCCGCCGAGAGCATGGTGGAGGAGCTGGGCCACCCCGAGGAGCGCGTCCGCGTGGTCGGCGGGGGCGCCACGATCCCGATGGAGGACGGCGTCCCGCGGGCGCGCGCGGCGGGCCCGCCGGAGGTCGTCTTCGTCGGGCGCGACTGGGAACGCAAGGGGGGGCCGCTGCTCGTCGAGGCCTTCGGGCACGTGCGCCGCGTGCTCCCGGAGGCGCGGCTGACGATCGTGGGCGGGGACCGCGACGTGAGCGCGCCCGGCGTGCGGAGGGAGGGGTTCCTGGACCGGAACGCGGAGCCGAGCCGGCGGCGGTTGGAGGAGTGCTACCGGCGGGCGACCGTGATGTGCCTCCCCTCGCACTTCGACCCGTTCGGGCTCGCGCTGCTCGAGTCGCAGATCCGCGGCGTGCCGGTGCTCACCTTCGGCGCGGAGGGGCGGACGGACGCGGTCATCGACGGCGTCACCGGGCGCCTCCTCTGGGACCGGAGGCCGGAGGCGCTGGCCGAGGCGCTGATCGAGCTCCTCGCCGACCCGGCGCGCGCTCAGGCGCTGGGCGAGCAGGGGAGGCGGTGGGCGCTCGCGACCGCCACCTGGGAGCACGTGGCGCGCCGCTGCCTCGGGCACATGTGCGAGGCGCTGGCCGGGAGCGGCAACGGCACGAACGGCAACGGCGGCGCTCACGGAGGGGCGTCATGACCGGCCAGCTCCCGCGGGTCGGCGTGGTCGTGATCGGCCGCGACGAAGGGGACCGCCTGCGCCGGTGCCTCGAGTCCGTGCGGGACTCCCGCTATCCAGAGGACCGGATCGAGGTGACCTACGTGGACTCCGAGTCGCGCGACGGGAGCGCGGCGCTCGCGTGCCGCTACGCGGACCGCGTGCTGGTGGTGCGGATGACCCGGCCGAGCGCCGCGCTGGTCCGGAACGTGGGCTGGAGGAGCACGGCCTGCGAGCTGGTCCACTTCGTGGACGGGGACACCCGCCTTCGGCGCGACTGGCTCCGCACCGCGGTGGAAACGCTGGCCCGCGAACCCGCGGGGGTCGCGTGCGTCTTCGGCGACCTCCGCGAGGAGCGGCCGGACGCCAACCTCTGGCATCGCATGATGGCGCAGGACTGGGAGCGGATGAGCGAGGGGTGGCGTCGCGATCCGTCGTCGGTGTGCTATTGCGGCGGCAACGCCCTGTTCCGGCGCGCGGCGCTCGATCGGGTCGGCGGCTTCGATCCGTCGCTCGCGGGGGGCGAGGAGCCGGACCTCTGCGTCCGGCTCGCGCTCGAGGGGCGGGCGGTCCGCTACCTCCCGGTCCCGATGGGCGACCACGACATCGACATGCGCACCTTCCGCGACTACTGGCGGAGAGGGGTGAAGACGGGGATCGCCTACGCCCGCGTGAGCCGGCGTCACCGGGGCGCGTTCCCGCTGTGGCGGACGCGGCTCCGGCGGGACCTGGCGCTCGCGCTGGCCGTGCTGCCGGGCGGTCTCGGGATCGGCGCCGCGGCCGGGGTCGCGGCGGGCGGCCTCGCGGGGGGCGTGGCGGGCGCGCTGGCCGGGCCTCCGCTCGCGCTGGGCGCGCTGGTGCTCCGGAAGGCGTTCCGGTTCTGGTCGGCCGGGGAGCCGGCGGGGCGCGCGTTCCTCGGAGCCGCGCACACCTACCTGGCGAAGCTGGGGACGTGGCAGGGGGAGATGGCGGACCTGGGCCGGGGCGAGGACCCGGAAGGCGGAGAGTGGAGCGTGCTGCTCTCGTGGGAGAACGACCGGGCGCGCGCGGTTCCCGTCGTGCCCGACCGGATGGACGCGATCGAGGATTCCCACGTGGGGAACGGCCACGTCCGGGTCGAGGGGCTGGTGCGATGAGCGGGACGGACGCGACCGCGCCACGTTCCTCCGACCGGCAGCTCGGCCGGAACAGCGTCGCCTACCTCGCGTTCCAGGGCTGGAACATCGCGCGGAGCCTGATCGTGGTGCCGGTGATCCTGCACTTCGCGGGGCTCGAGCAGTACGGCGTGTGGGTGCTCCTGTTCGCGATCAGCGCGTGGCTCGATCTCGCGGGCTTCGGCTTCGGGGCGGCTTTCGCGCGGCAGGCGGCGGCCGCGCGGACGGCGGACGAGCTGCGGCGGCTGGCGGGCCGGCTCGGGACCGCCTCGCTCGCGCTGGGGGGGCTGCTCGCGGTCTCGCTGACGGTCACGGCGTTCCTGGGGGAGCCGGTGCTGGCGGCATTCGGAGTGCCGCCCGGGAGCCGGGGGCTGGCGGCGCCCGCGCTCCTCCTGGTGGTTTCGTCGCTGGGCATCCGGGCGCTGGCGTTCCCGCTCGAGCAGTCGCTGGTCGGGTTCGGGCGGATGGACGTGGTGCAGTGGGTCGGGATCGGGTGCGGGGTGCTCGAGATCGTGCTCCAGGTGTCGCTGCTGGCGGCGGGCTTCGGTGTGCCGGGGCTGGCGGCGGCGAACCTGGCGGCGTCGGCCGCGCGGATGCTGCTGGTGGCCCTGCTGCTGCGGCCGCGGCTCCCCGGGTTCCCCGCGGGCCTCTTCGCCCCGCGGCTGGAGGGGATGCACTCGCTGCTCTGGCTGGCGCTCCGGTTCCAGGGTCTGAACGCGCTGGCGATCGTCTTCTTCCAGGGCGCGAGGTCGCTGACGAGCGCGACGCTGGGCCTGGAGACGCTCGGCCTCTTCCACATCGGGATCCAGCTCTGCAGCCTGGGGGCGGTGCTCCCGGGCGCGCTGATCGCGCCGCTGATGGCGGCCTTTGCGGAGGCGCACGGGGCGGAGGACGGGGCGCGGACGGCGGCGATCCACCGGCGGGCGGTGCCGCTGCTCTCGATCGCGGTGATCGGGTGCTTCGCGGCCTTCTTCGTGGTGGTGGGTCCGTTCGTCGGGTGGTGGCTGGGCGCGGAGGGCGCGCCGGCGGCTCTGGCGGCGCGGATCCTGGCGTTCGGTTTTTCGATCAACCTGCTGACGGGGATCGCGACGGCGCACATGCGGGGGCAGAGCGTCTTCCGGCTGGAGTACGGCTACGCCGTGGCGCAGGTGGCGCTGCTCTTCCTGCTGCTCCCGTTCGCGGCGCGGCGCTGGGGGCTCGTCGGGTGCGCGTGGGCCTTCGCGGTGGCGCAGGGGCTGCCGTCGCTCTGGCTGCTCTTCGCCTACAGCCGCGGCGAGGGGCGGCCGGCGGCTGGGCTGATGGGGAAGGCGGTGCTGTGGGCGGGGTCCGCGGCGGCGCTGGCGGTGCTGGCCGCGGCGGGGCTGCTCGCGGTGGCGACCGCGACGGGGCTGACGGCCGGGCGCGCGGGGGCGCTGGCGACGGTGGGGCTGGTGGGGCTCCTCTTCGTCGGCGGGTTCCTGCCGGCGCTCCGGTTCCTCTCGCCGCGCTTCGGGATCGCCTGGTGCGAGCTGGTCGCGACGGTCCGCGCGCGCGGGGCGGTCATGCCGCCGTCGTGACCGACGCCAGCGAGTTCCTGAACCCGCCCTATCAGGTGAGCGAGGAGAGCAACCCGTGCTCGCCGGCGCTCTACGTGGAGCGGGAGGCGGAAGCGGAGGGGCTTACCGTCCCACGTGGGACGGTTCGGGGAGGGTGCAAGAGGGCATCGGCGGTTGTGCGGTCGCGACGTCTTCGCCGGCACCGCGTGCTTCGCAGAAGAGCCTCTCCAGCGTCGCGGCTTCCGTCGCCGCCCGGAACTCGCGGCCGACCCGCTCGCGGCCGGCGTGGCCGAGCGCCTCGAGCTGATCCACCGGGGCGGTCAGCGCCTCGCGCATCGCGTCCGCCAGCTCGTCCACCCGCGCCGGCGTCACCAGCCAGCCGTTCTCGCCTGGACGCACCAGCTCCGGGATGCCCGCGATCCGCGTGCTGATCACCGGACGACCCAGCGCGAACGCCTCCATCACCGCCACCGGAAGCCCCTCGGCCAGGCTCGGGAGCACCAACGCCTGCGACGCGCGGAGCTGATCGCGGACCCCCCGCGCATCGGACCAGCCCAGGAGCCGCACCTGCTCCTCCACCCCGAGCCGCCGGATCAGCGCCTCGATCTCCGTCCGCATCGGCCCATCGCCGACCAGCGCCACCTCGAAGCGCAGCCCCTCGGCCCGGAGCCGCGCCGCCGCCTCGATCAGGAACGGCTGCCCCTTCTGCCCCGCCAGCCGGCCCACGCACACGAGCCGCGGCGCCGCGGGGACCGGGGTCGCGGGCGCGGCCAGGAAGTCCTCGTCCAGGCCGCAGTGCACCACGTGAAGACGCGCCCACGCCTCGGGCGCGCTCCAGCGGCAGAGCTGGCTCCGGCCGTAGTGGCTCACCGCCACCACGAACACCGCCCGCTCCATCTTCTCCCCCAGCCCGAGCTGCCCGGGCCGGTCGAACTCCTCGGGTCCGTGCACCGTGAAGCTCCACGCCGGGCCCCCCAGCGCATGGCAGAGCAGCGCCACCGTCGCCGGGTTCGTGCCGAAGTGCGCGTGCAGGTGCTCCGCTCCCGAGGCCGCGAGCCGACCCCGGAGCAGGCAGGCCTCCGCCAGATAGGCGAGGTGCCGCCCGAGGCCCCGGTCCGAGCGCCGGCCCAGCCGGAACGCCAGCCCGAGGGCCCGCCCGAACCGAAGCGGATCGGCCACCGCCCGCGCACCCAGCGCGGCCGCCAGACGCAGCACGCCCCCCTCGAGCAGCGGCCGCGTCCGCCCGCGCTCCGCCTCGTCGGAGGGATCGGGGAGCGCGCCCCGCGTCGGCCGGATCGAGTGCCGCTCGACCGTCACCCCCCGCGCCTCCAGCGCCGCGATCTCGCGGCGGATGAAGCTGTGCGTCACGCTCGGATACTGGTTGACCAGGTACGCGACCTTCATGCTCAGACCCCCGCCTCCGGGAGCGCCACGGCAGCCCGCCGCGCGCGCACCCGCCGCGCCGCCCTCCCCGGCAACCGCGCCACCAGCCCGCTCACCGCCCCCAGCGCCAGCAGGAAGACCGAGTTCGGCATGTAGTTCACGAGGTCGTCCCAGGAATGGAGGACCGCGAGCACCGCCAGCGCCGCGGCCGGCGCCACCTCCGGTCGCGACCAGTGACCCACCGGACAACGCCGCACGAAGAGGAGCACGGGGAGCAGCAGCGCCAGGAACGTCGCCGCGAGCCCCACGAGCCCAGAGGTCCCGAACGTCATGATCCAGAGCCCGTCGGTCGTCGAGACGTCCCGGCTCCCCTCGTCGAAGATGCGCGAGCGCCCCCAGCGCCCCCACCCCAGGATCGGACGCTCCAGCGCCTTCGCCGCCAGCAGGTTCTCGTTGTCGAAGCGCACCTGCAACGAGTCGCCCCGCGCCGGGTCGATGTACTCCTTGACGAACGCCACCAGGTTCTCCCCCGACCACGCGCCGGTGGCGCGCAGCAGCGACCAGGCCGGCGCGACCAGGAGCGCCGCCGCCAGGAAGACCGGCGTGCGGAGCCACTTCGAAAGGAACAGCACCGCCAGGCCGGACGCGAACAGCACGAGCGCGCCCAACGAGCGGCAGAGGATCGCGGTTCCGACGAGCGGCACCAGGAGCCACGGCATCGACCACCCGCCGATCCGGCGGATCGCGCCCGACCGCCAGAGCCAGAGCCCGACCAGCGAGGCCATCGCCATCCACATCCCGACCATCAGCCCGTGCTTCAGGAACACCATCGGCCGATAACCCCCGAGCCGGACGCTCTGCGAGAACGCGTGCTGCGCCGACCCGTACACGATCCGGTGGAGCTGCGGGCTCATCCGCGCCTCGTAGATACAGAGCGGCACATAGAGGAGTCCGCCGATCAGGATCGCGACCGCCAGCGAGCGCTGAGCGGCCAGGTCCGAGAAGTAGAGCCGTCCGATCAGATAGGGCGTCCCCCAGACGATGACCTCCTCGAGCGACGCCGAGACGCCGTCGTAGATCCCGAGGTCGTTGCTGAGCGAGGTCAGGCAGGGGCTCACGCAGTAGACCAGCATCGGGACGTCGATCGCCCGCGGCCGGAACGAGAAGAGGCGGGCCCGATCGAAGAGCGCGATCCCCAGCAGGACCCCCACGTGCACCGCCGAGGTCTTGTTGTAGTCGGGGAAGCCGGCCAGCTCGTAGGACCCCATCGGCAGGAACAGGAGGCCCGCGACGAAGGCGGCCAGGACCGCCGTCCGCGGCCTGAGCAGCGCGAACAGCGCGAGCAGGAACGGGATCCAGCCCAGGAGCGCGACGTGACCCAACGCGTTCACGACGACCGCTCCAGAGGCGGGACCCGGAGCAGGTGGCGGAGCGAGAGCGCCGATGCCCGCGCCCGTTCGCGCGACGCGTCCGACCGGCGGAAGCGATGACGCAGCCAGACCAGCGCATGGCTCCCGACCTCGGCGAGCTCGCCGATCACGAGTCCGGCCGTCCCGTGGTGCTTGCGCAGGTAGCGCCGCCGGCTCCTCACCCAGTGGACCGGATGATTCCCGTGGAACACGCCCTCCGCCCGCTCCGGCCCGAGGCTCCCGCCGCCGACGTGGAGCGCGGCCGCGCCGGGGACCAGCCACGCCTCCCACCCGGCCCCGGCCAGGCGGCGGAGGAGATCGGTCTCCTCGAAGTAGAGGAAGAAGCGCTCGTCGAGGAGCCCGACCGACTCGAGCGCGGTCCGCCGGAGCATCAGGCACGCGCCGCTCAGCGTGTCCACCCGGCGCGGCTCGCCGTGCCGCGGCACCCCGGCCGGCGCGACCGGCCGCCCCAAGAGCCGCCGGAGCAGCGGTAGCAGCGGCCCCATCGGCGTCGGAAAACCGTCCACTCCGGGCCGGCTGCGGCCGTCGGGATCGAGAAGCCGCGGCGCGCACGCGCCGGCCCGGCGGTGCCCGTCCAGGAACCGGACCAGCACGCCGAGCGCGTCCCCCAGCAGCTCCGCGTCCGGATTGAGGAGCAGCGCGTACCGCCCGCCCGCCTCCCGGAGCCCCTGGTTGACCGCCGCCGCGAACCCCACGTTCCGCCCGTTCCGGACCAGGCGCGCCGCGCCGAACTCCCGTTCGACCACGTCCGCCGACCCGTCCCGGCTCGCGTTGTCGATCACGATGCACTCGACCGCGGGCCAGGGCGGCCGTGGTCCCAGGACGGACCTGAGGGACCGGCGCAGCAGCTCTCGCGCGTTGAAGCTGACGATGATGATGGAGACGTCCATGGCCTGGAGGGCCCGGGACGCAGGCCCCGGGTCGAGGCGGCCGTCCGGGCCGGCCCCCACGACCTCTTAGGTCAGGTCCGCCGCCGCTTCCACCCGGTCCGCGGGCCCGCCCGGACGGTTGATTCCCGCGCCCGGTGGGACGACATCTTTCCCGATGGCGCTCGAGTTCCGTACGCGCGGGGGGGTGCTCCGTCGGGTCCTCCGGTCCCGGGGGTGCCTCCTCGGCTCCGTAGGGCTCGTCGCCGCCGGCGGCGCGGCGCTCCTCCACGGCCCGCCCGCGCGGGGGAACCCGGCCGGACCGCCGGCTCCCACCACGATCGCGATCACCGACCGGGTCCGGCACGCGGACGTCCGCCGCTTCGGGATCAACCTCGGGAGCTACAACCACTGGGACTCGGGGCAGATCATGAGCAACCTGCTCCACCGGAACCCCGGGTTCGAGGGGCAGCTCTGGCGCTCGATCGTCCGCTGCGCGGGCGTCTCCCCGGGCGCGTGGTCCCACGGCGCCGCCGGCTGGCCGGCCGGCTTCTGGAGCGGCGCGACCTATGAAGTCCTCCAGGGCTCCGGCGCGGGGCGGACCGGGACGATCACGGACCATGCGCTCCGCGGGAAGGAGGGGGTGTTCACGCTCGGACGGGGCAGCGCGACCCCCGCGGTCGGGGACACCGTCGCGCTCAGGAAGCTCTTCGACGGCGGCGCGACCGCCGGGTGGTGGACGCGTGCGGAAGGCCAGGGGAGCTTCGCCGCCGAGAGCGCCGACCTCGCCCCGGACACCCCCGGCCGGCAGGCGCTCCGCCTGAGCGCCCCCGGCGCCGGGGACGCCGCCGAGGTCGCGTCACACCTCGACACCTGGAAGGGGGAGACCTTCCTCCGGCTCGACGGGAGCCACCGTCTCTCGTTCCGGGCCCGGGGCGTGGGCGGCACGCGGCGTCTCCAGGTCGCCGTGCGGCGTCTCACGAACCGCGCGCGCGCGCACCTCGACCGCGCGCTGACGCTCGCGCCGGAGTGGCGCGCGTACACCCTCGACTTCGACGCCGCGGAGAAGGGGAAGAGCGCCCGGAGCCTCTCGGTGGTCTTCCGCGTCGAGGCCGGCTCGACCGTGCTGCTCGACGACGCGAGCCTCGTCGCCCGGGACGGGCCGGACGCGAACCCCACGGCCTTCCGGACGGCGGTCGTGCAGGCGCTGCTCGACCTCCGCCCCGGGATCGTGCGCTACTGGGGCTCGCAGCTCGGCGACACGCTCGACAACCAGCTCGCCGAGCCCTTCGCCCGGCGCCGCAGCGGCTGGTCCCTCTGGAGCCAGGAGGCCGAACAGATCGAGTACGGGCTCCACGAGTTCCTGGTTCTGTGCGAGACCGTCGGCGCCGAGCCCTGGTACGTGGTCCCGACCGCGTTCTCCCTCGACGAGACGAAGAACCTGATCGAGTACCTCGCCGGGCCGGTGGGCACGCCGTACGGCGACCGCCGCGCCGCGCGCGGGCACCCGGTCCCATGGACCGAGACCTTCCGCCAGGTCCACCTGGAGCTCGGGAACGAGGCCTGGAACCCGGTCTTCGCGGGCGGGAACCTCGAGGCCCCGGAGGCCTACGGCCGGCGCGGGAACGCCGTCTTCGCCGCGGCCCGCGCCTCCCGCTGGTTCCGACCGGCGTCCCGCTTCGAACTGATCCTCGGCGGGCAGGCGGTCTGGGTGCAGCGGAACCAGACCATCCACGCTGCGAGCTCGCAGCACGACTCGCTGGCGCTCGCGCCCTATCTGCTCCCGCGGGTCGATCGCTTCGCGCAGCCGGAGGAGTTCTTCGGCCCGCTCTTCGCCGAGCCCGAGCTGATCGTGCGCGAACGGGCGAGCTGCCCGCGGGACTTCCCGTGCAACTACATGAGGCGGAACCACGACGCCCTCCAGGCCTCGGGCCGCCCCGTCGGGCTCTCGGTCTACGAGGTCAACCTGCACACGACCGAGGGCGCGATCACTCACGACCAGCAGGCCCTCGACCGCTACCTCCCGAGCCTGGGCGCGGGGCTGGCCGTGGCGCACCACATGCTGCTCCTCCTCAGCGAGCTGGGCATCCGCCACCAGGCGTTGTTCGCGCTCCACCAGTTCGCGTTCACCGTCGGAGGGGACCGGAAGACGTCCGCGAAACTGTGGGGGGTCGTCCGGGACCTGGAGGTGACCGGCCGCCGGCGCCCGCAGTTCCTCGCCGTCCAGCTCGCCAACGAGGCGCTGCGCGGCGACCTGGTCGAGACCATCCACCAGGGCGCCGATCCCACGTGGGATCAGCCCGCGCTCAACCGCGTGGCGCTCAAGGGCGCCCACCACCTCCATTCCTACGCTTTCGTGGACGGGTCGGAGCGCTCGGCCGTGCTGTTCAACCTGCACCGGACCGAGCCCCTGACCGTGTGGCTGCGCGGCGCGGGCGCGCCCCGCGGCGAGGTCCTGATCCGGCAGCTCACGGGCGAGCTCACGGCCGGCAACGAGAGGACGGAGGAGGTCCGGGTCCGCGAGGAGCGGGCCCAGGTCCGCGAGACCCTCGAGCTCCCGCCCCATTCGATGACCGCGCTCTTCTGGCGGTCCGGCGGCGCGCTCGGGGCGTCGCGGACGCAGGCCGGGGAGGAGGGAAGGTAGTGGTGGCGGAGGCGCTCTCGATGGCCGCGAACGTCGCCGGCGCATGCGCTGCGCTCGTCACGCTGCCCGGGACCATCGAGCTGGCGGCGTTGACGCTGGCGGGCAGCCTTCCCCGGAAGAGGCTGCGAGCCGGAGGCAGCGCCGGGCGCCGCCTCCGGCTCGCAGTGCTGGTCCCCGCCCACGACGAGGAAGCCGTCATCGAGCGCACGCTCGAGAGTCTCGCGCGCTGTCGGCTCCAGGACGAGGACCTCGCGGTCGTCGTGGTCGCGGACAACTGCACCGACGCCACGGCGGAGCGCGCGGCCGCGCGCGGCGCGCGCGTGCTCCGGCGCGACGATCCCGACCGGCCCGGGAAGGGACACGCGCTGGCCCACGCGTTCGGGCTCCTGCTCAAGGAGGGGTACGAGGCCTTCCTGGTCCTCGACGCCGACTCGGTGCTGGACCCGCACGCGCCCGCCCTGGTCCGCGAGGCGCTCGCCGGGGGCGCGGACGCCCTCCAACTGCGCGACGTGGTCCTGAACCCGGGCGCCTCGGGCCGGACGCGCCTGATGAACGTGGCCTTCCTCGCCTTCAACGTGCTCCGGCCCCTGGGGCGGGACCGGCTGGGTCTCTCGGCGGGGATCCTGGGGAACGGTTTCGTGCTCCCGGCGCGGACGCTCCGGGCCGTTCCCTGGCGGGCCGGCTCGGTGGTGGAGGACCTCGAGTACCACCTGATGCTCATCCGCTCGGGCCGCCGCGTGCGCTTCGTGGACGGCGCGTCGGTGGGCGCGGAGATGCCGACCGGCGCCGGGACCGCGAGGAGCCAGCGCGCGCGCTGGGAAGGCGGCCGCCTCCGCCTCCTCCGGCGGGAGGGACCCGCGCTCCTCCGGGACGCGCTCGGAGGACGCGGCCGCCTCTGGGAACCGCTCCTCGACCTCCTCACGCTGCCGCTCGGCTATCACGCGCTCCTGCTCGCGGCGGCGGGCGTCGCCCCCTTCCCGCCCGCGAGGTGGCTCGGCCTCGCCGGGCTCGCCGTGCTCGCGCTCCACGTGCTGGCCGGGCTCGCCGTCGGCGGCGGACGCCTCCGCGACCTGCTCGCGCTGCTCCAGGTCCCGACCTACGTCGCCTGGAAGCTCCGCGGGGTCGCCGAGACGCTGCGCGCCGCGCGCGGCCGCGCCCGCTGGGTGCGGACCGCGCGGGAGCGGCCGGGCGCGCCGGCGCCTATCGCTGGATCGTCAGCTCGTACGGGTCCGTGATCGCCACCGGAGTCCCTGCATGGTCCATCGAGATGAAGGCCGCCTGGAAGCAGAAGCCTTCGAGGGCGGGCGCGGACGGGAGCGCGAGGGACGCGGAGGCCCGGCCCTGGGCGTTGAAGGGTCCCCACGAGCTCCTGAGCCCCGCGAAGGGCGGGACCATCGACGACCAGAAGAGCGCGTCGGGGCTCAGCGGGATCCGGAGCCCCTTCGCGAACGGGAAGCCGCGGCTCGAGCAGGAGAGCGCCAGGAGGTAGCTGCCCGTGGCGTTCTCGGGATCGGAGAGGGCCATCGACAGGCTGCCTCCCATCCGGGGCGGGCTCGAGACGATCGTCCGCCGGGCCGGCCGCGCGCTCCCGGTCTCCCAGAAGAGCGCGGTCATCGAGGCGGGAGGGAGCCTGAGCGCCCCCGCCTCCTCGAGGTCGTGGATGGTCCGCGCGCCGACCACCAGCTCCTGGTCGTTCTCCTCCGAGCTCGCGAGGCCCGGAGCGCTCAGCCGCCGGAGCTCGACGGTCCCCTCGGGGCGGCCCGGGCCCTCGAAGCCCACCGTGAGCGTGTCGGTCGCGTGCAGGTTCATCAGGATCAGCGACCGCTGGCTCCCGTCGGCGAAGGCGTAGGAGTGGAGGTAGTGGGCGCCCTCCAGGACGACGCCGTTCAGCGCCGGCTGGTCCCACGTGGGGTCGTCGCCCCGATGGAGGGTCTGGACCAGGTTGCCGCGCAGCGCCTGGTTCGCGAGGCGCAGCGCCAGGAACTGGGGACGCCGGCGGTTGGACCCGCCGAGGTCCCGCACGCTGCCCCAGAGCCGGACGACGTTCCGGTTCGGCAGCGTATAGGCGAACTGGTGGAGCGCGAACAGCGCCTGGTTGCGGATGCCCAGCTCGCGCAGGAGGAGCAGCATGTGGTTCGCGACCGCGAGCCCCGCGCCGTGGCTGGGGACGTAGCGGTCGAGCGCCTGCTGGTCCTCGGTGATCGCGCCCTCGGTCGTGTGCAGGTTCACCTCGTAGACCGAGAGCTCCACGGGCCGGCTGGACGCCTGCATCGCGTCATGGTTCCGGCGCATGTAGTTGCAGTGGAAGCCCGGCGGGCAGGTCGCGCCCGGACGCACGATCAGCTCGGGCTCGGCGAGCAGCGGGCCGTAGAACTCCTCCGGGCGGGTGAAGTGGTCCACCTTCCCGAGGAGGTAGGGCGCGAGCGCCAGCGAGTCATGGTGCGCGCTCTGGTCGTGGATCAACTGGTTCCGCTGCACCCAGACGGCCTGCCCGCCGAGGATCAGGTCGAAGCGGTCCGGGACGAACCACGGAGAGGAACGGGCGGCCGCGAAGACCGCGCTCCCGCGCTGGCCGTAGGCCTCGGGGCTCTCGATGGTCCCGCCGCCGAAGAGCGGGTTCCAGCACTCGTTGCCGAGCTCGAGGTGGAGCTTGGGGAAGGCGTCGGTCCATGGGGCCGGGCGGCCGCGCGCGGCGCGTCGGTCCGCCCAGGGCGTGCCGGCCGGCCCGGCCAGGTACTCGATCAGGTCGCGCATCTCGTCGGTGGAGAACGCCGTGGGGACCACGTACCAGGGCTCGGCGCCGACGGTCTCGCAGAGCGTCAGGAACTCGTGGAGGCCGTACTCGATCTGGTCGGCCTCGTTGCTCCAGAAGGAGAAGCCGGAGCGGCGGCGCGCGAAGGGCCCGGCGAGCTGGTTGTCCAGCGTGTCGCCGAGCTGCCCGGCCCAATAGCGCACGATGCCCGGGCGCAGATCGCGGAGAGCGTTGACCACCTCCAGCCGGAACGCGGTCGGGTTCAACGACGCGCCGTCCGTGCAGGTCAGCGAGGTGTCGTCGAGCAGCACGGTCGCGCCGTTCTCGACGCGGAAGAAGACGGAGAGTGCCCCGACCGTGTCCACCGGCTCGGACACCGGGAAGTCCAGGACCTGGCTGGTCCAGTCCGGCGGCAGCGTCAGCGTCCGGTCCAGCCAGGTCCGGACCGGCGTGGTGAGCCGGCGCACCAGCACCTGGAGCCGCCTCGTCCCGGCCGCGCCCCGGGCCCGGAACGAGAGGCGATGGTTGCCCTCGAGCCGGAGGAAGCTCTGCCCCTGCCAGGTGTCCATGTGCGACGCGAGCTCGGCCGCATCTCCGTCCGCCGGCGCGTGGAGGCGGAGCGACTGGCGTCCCGGCGAGCCCGGCGCGAGGTCGGTGCCGTCGGCCGTGAGGGAGCCCTGGCCCTGCACCTGGGTCCACCATCCCGTGGTGGCGCCCCCGTCCGTCTGGCGGAACACGGCCACGTGGTCGCCCACGGCGGGCGGTCCGTTCCCGCCGGTGAACCGGAAGACCCCCTCATCGCCGGAGCGCGTGTAGGTCGTGATCCTCCCGGTGCGCCCGGCGCCGGCGCCCTGGAGCACCTCCCAGGCGCCGTCGTTCCAGAATCCGGCGGGCCAGCCGGTGTATGCGTGGCGCCAGGTCGTCGAGCCGGCGCCGGTGCACTGGACGATCGAACGGAAGAGCTGTCCCTCGAACCCGGGGTTCCGGTGGAGCAGGTTGCTCATGATCTGCCCCGAGTCCCAGTGGTTGTAGCCTCCCAGGTTGATCCCGAGGCGCCGGACGTCCGCGCGCTGGACCTGGTCGGTGACCACGATCGTGGTGCCGACCTTGGAGTCCTCGAGCGACCTCGGGGTGCGACGGCTCCCGGGCGGCGTGCGGGGCCCGGAGAATCCGGCCTCGATCTCCCCGGGGGTGAGCGCGCGGTCCCAGACCTGGACGTCGTCGAGGAGCCCGGTCCACCAGCGGCTGTCGGTCGATCCGATCCGCGCGGGGCCGGCGCCCGGCGGGAACGCGCCGACGGCGGCCGATCCGTCCGGGCGACCGTCGAGGTAGAAGGCCACGTTCGTGCCGTGGTCTCCGTCCTTCACGACCGCCACGTGGCGCCAGCTCCCGGCCGCGAGGAAGCCCTGCCCCGTGACGGCCCCGCCTCCCGGCGACCAGAGCCGGAGCGAGTTCTCAGGGGACAGGTCGAAGCTCCAGGAGATGCCGGGACCGGAGAGGATCGTCTGCTCGCGGCCCAGGAGGTCCGGACGGACCCAGGCGGCGACGGTGAAGCTCGAGGACGCCCCGAGCGGGCCGGTGCGGGTCAGGAGGACGTCGGCGCCGGCGCCGTCGAACGAGAGGCAGGGGGACGCGCGACAGACCCGCGGGTCCGTGACCCAGGCGGCTCCTCGAAGCGTGCCGTGGTTCGCCGCGCCGGAGGAGTCGGCCGCGGCGGGGCCGGTGGCCTCGTCGAGCTTCCAGGCTCCGACCAGGCCGGTCGGACCGACCTGCCGGGCGGAGGCCAGGGATGCCAGCACGATCAGGCAGAGGGGGAGGCGGGCGCTTCGAGGGGTGACGTCCTGGACTCTCCGGTCCCGGTGCTGCTCCATGAGCGCTTCCCTCCTGACCGACGGGGGGTGGAGCCCTCGAGCCCGGAGCCGGAAGCAGGATCAGGAGTCCGGAAAGGACCGATGCGGGACACCCGGGGAGGCCGTCCCACCCCACTTCCGCCCGCGGCTTCGCGCTCCGACCGCCATGGCGCCGATTCCCCAGGTCGAGAAATATATCCTATGTGGATAAGTTAATGCAAATCGGACAGGTGAGTCCGGGCAAGCCTCGGAGCGGGGCGGGTTTGCAGGGACGCGAAGGGTCGGGTGGAAGCCCAAGGGATCAGGATCCGCCGCGGGTCCCGACCCCTTTTCCGGAGGTGCCATGACAGAGCCGTTCGGGTCGGGGTTCTTCACGGCCTACATGGAGGGAGCGCTCCGCTCGGCGCGCGTACTGGTCCCGCTGGTGCGCCAGCTCGTAGAGCCCCGGAGCGTGGTGGACGTCGGCTGCGGGACCGGCGCCTTCCTCAAGGCCTTCCTGGATGAGGGAGTGGACGACGTGCTGGGGGTGGACGGCGCGTACGTGGACCGCCGCCTCCTCCTCGTCCCCGAGGGTCGATTCCAGGCCGCGGACCTCGGCGAGCCGCTCCGGATCGGCCGGCAGTTCGATCTCGCGCTCTGCCTCGAGGTGGCCGACGACCTCGCCCCCGAGCGGGCCGCGCCGTTCGTCCGCTCGCTCACCGAGCTGGCGCCGGCCGTGCTCTTCTCCTCCGCGGTCCCCGCGCAGGGAGGGCAGTGCCAGCGGAACGAGCAGTGGCCCGACTACTGGATCCGGCTCTTCCGGGAACGCGGCTACGCCGTCTTCGACTGCATCCGCGAGGCGGTCTGGAACCGCCCCGAGGTCGAGTGGTGGTACGCACAGAACGCGCTGCTCTTCGTGCGCGAGGACGTGGCGGCGCGGCGCCCGGACCTCCGGGCCCGCTCGCGCGACCCCGTGCTCCCCCTGGTCCATCCGCGGCTCTATCTGGCGGTGCAGGCGAGCCGGGGATCCGGCGCGGGCGCGCGCCTCGGGCTCCGGCGGACGCTGGCCGCGCTCCGCCGCGCGGCGGGGCGCCTGGTCCGCCCGCTCGGCTGGGGGACGCGCCGCGGCGGCGCGTCCCCGCCGACGGTCACCTCGTGAGCTGGAACTGGGCGGCGTCCGAGACCGCGAGCGGGATCCCGCGGACCGGATCCCAGGTCACGAATGCCGCGTTGACCCGAAGGCCGTCGAAGACCGGGTCGAAGGGGATCGGGAGCTGCGCGCCCGCCCGGCCCCCGACGAAGGTCCCCGAGGAGCCCGTCAGTCCCAGATAGGGGGGCGTCACCGACGCCGCGAACACCTCGTCCAGGCTCAGCGGGAAGCGGAACCCGCGGGGGATCGGGAACCCCTGGCGGCCCAACGACAACGCCAGGAGGTAGCCCGCCGACGGATGATCCGGCTCGCACAAGACCATCGGGAGCACGGTCCCGAGCGGCGCGACCGCCGGGATCAGGAGCGACCGTCCCTCGGGCGGCGCCTGATCGACCCGCCAGGAGAGCACGGTGATCGAGAAGGGCTGGAGCGGGAAGGTCACGGTCGGCACGAAGACCGGGATCGCCAGCGTCATCGGGGCCACTTCGGCCGCGCTCTCGTTCTTCGCCGTGGGCGAGGCCGCGTGCAGGACCTGGATCCGGACCAGGCCCCGCGGCGCATCCTGCCCCGTGAAGGCGACCGCCAGCGCGTTCAGGCGGCTCAGGTTGACGAGCACCAACGAGCGCTCGGAGCCCTCGGCGAAGGCGTAGGAATGGAGGTAGTGGGCGCCCGCCAGCTCGGTGGCGTTGCTCGGAGGCTGGTTCCAGGTGGGGTCGGGTCCCAGATGGACCGTGCGGTTCATCTGGCTCTTGATCGCATCGTTCACGACCCGCATCGCCTGGAACTGCGGCCGGCAGAGGTTCGTGACCCCGAAGTCGCGGACGGCGCCGAACAGCTTGATGTTGTTCGGCGCGGAGAGCGTGAAGGCGTACTGATGGAGCGAATAGAACGCCTGGACCCGCACGCCCAGCTCGCGCAGGTACTGGAGCATGTTGTTGGCCACCGCCACCCCCACGCCGTGCGAGGGGAAGTGGCGGTCCAGCGCCGTCTGATCGCGGGTGATCGCCCCGTTGGTCGTGTGGACGTTGGTCTCGTAGACCGCCAGCTCGGCCGGCCGCGACGACCTCTGCAGCATCTCGTAGTTCAGCCGCATGAAGTTGCAGTAGAAGCCCGGCGGGCAGGTCACGCCGGCGCGGGACTGCAGCTCGGACTCGGCGAAGAGCGGCCCGTAGAACTGCTCCTCGGTCGCGTAGTCGTCGACCAGATACTGCAGGTACGGCGCCACCGCGAACGAATCGTGATTCGTGCTGCTCTGGTGGATCGCCTCGCTGCGCCCGACCCACACCGCCTGGCCGTTCAGGATCAGGTTGAAGCGTCCCGAGTGGTAGGGGGACGAGCGGATCGCGCCGAACACCGCGTGGCCACGCGCGCCGTAGGCCTCGGGCGTGCCGATCGTGCCTCCGCCGTAGGCCCAGTCGTTCCAGGACTCGCTGCCGAGCTCGAGGTGGATGCGCGGGAAGGTCGCCGTCCAAGGCAGCGGGTGGCCGCGGGCGGCGCGCTTCGCGCCGTAGGGCGTGGACGCGTCGCCGCCGAGGTACTCCATGAGGTTCCTCGCCTCCTGGAGCGAGAACGTGATCGGGATCGAGTACCAGGGTTCGCAGCCCAGCGTCTCGGCCAGCACCAGGAAGTCGTGCAGGCCGTACTCGATCTGCTCGCCGTCGTGCACCCACAGGGAGTGCCACGGGCGGCGCCGGCCGAACTCCGGCGCGATCTGGTTGTCCAGCGTGTCCCCGTGCTGGTTGCCGAAGTAGCGGAGGATGCCGGGCCGGAGCTCGCGGAGCGCGGTCACCACCTCCTCGCGGAAGGCGGTCGGGTTGGTGGCGTCCTCGTGCGGCCGGTCCAGGCTCACGTCGTCCAGGAGGATCGTCGAGCCCGGGACGGCGGAGAGCTCGATCTTGATGATGCCGACCGCGTTGCCCGCCTCGTCGCCGTTGAAGAGCACCTCGTAGGGGCGCCAGTCGGAGGTCAGGGACTGGACGCGACTCAGGTGGGTGCGTCCCCCGAGGCGCTGGACCGTGAGGCCCGCCTCGCGCGACCCCGCGACCCCCTTGGCCTTGAACCGGAGCCGCCAGGTCCCGGAGATCTGGATGAAGGACACGGAGTCCGCGTCCGCGTAGAAGAGGACCCGGGCCGCGTCGGTCGTGGCCGGCGCCGCCAGCCGGACCGCCTGGCGGCCGGCCGTTCCGGGCGGGAGGTCCGCGGTCTCGGTCGTGATCGTCCCCAGCCCCCCGACGCCCGACCACCACCCCGAGAGCGCGCCCCCGGTGAAGGTCTTCGCCAGCACCACGTAGTCGCCGCCCGCCGGGAGCTGGCCGGGCACGGTGGGGGTGATGAAGCCGTCGGTGCCGACCCTCGTGTAGCGCGCGATCCCGGCGGTGCGCCCCGCGCCCGTCCCGGTGATCACGTCATAGGTGCCGCCGTCCCAGAACCGGTCCGGCCAGTCGGTGAACCCCTGGTTCCAGTCGGCGCCCTGGACGCCGGTGCACCGGACGACCGAGCGGTAGACGAGCCCTTCGAACCCCGGGTTCCGGAAGAGGAGGTTCCGCGTCACCAGCCCCGAGTCCCAGTAGGTGGGCTGCCCCAGGTTCATCCCGAGCCGGCGGACCCCGGTCCGGACGACCTCCCCCGTCAGGCTCACCGTCGTTACCGCGGTGGGCGCGTGGGCCGTGTTCGACCAGTCGGAGAGCCCCGCCGCGTTCTCCGCGGCGACCCGATACCAGTACACGGCGCCCGTCTGGAGCCCGAGGTCCAGGTAGAAGGTCGAGTTCGGAGGGAGGTTCGGGGCGATCGCGGCGAAGCCGGTCATCCCCGAGACGAGGCTGCGCTCGACCCGGTAGCGCGCCTCGTTGGTCGCGCGGTCCTGCCAGCGCAGCTCGAGTCGGTCCTGGGCGGTCGCGATGACCTGGAGGTTGGCCGGCGCCGCCGGGCGGCCGGGCTGCCCGAGGACGATGGAAGCGAGGAGGAGGGAGGGCACGGGGGTGTACATGGGGAATCTCCGAAACCAGACCCTCAATGGTTGTGAAGAATGTGCCGGATTCTTAGTCTGGCCAACCGAGAAGGACAAACCGCCTGCGAGGAATCCCTCGCCGGGGCGGGGGCGGGAGGTTCCCGGGCCGGCGCCGACGGCCCGGGGTTCGGTGCTACCGGACGATGGTCAGCGCGTAGGCGTCGGTGACCGCCTGCGGATTCAACCGGTGGTCAAACGCCACGAAGGCCGTGTGCAGGACGAAGCCTTCGAGGGAGGGAGTATAGGGGATCGGTATCGCCGCCGCCGCCCGGCCGTTCCCGTCCAGGTAGCCGATGGAGCCCGTGAGCCCCATGTGGGGGGGGGTCACGGATGCCCAGAAGACCGGATCGCCGTTGAGCGGCATCCGGAGCCCCTTTGCGAGCGGGAACCCCTTGGTCCCGAGCGCCGCGCCCAGGAGATACGGGTTGCCCGGGTTCTGGGGATCGGAGAGGTCCAGGGGGACGGTGGTCCCCATGCGGGGAACCCCGGCGGTGATGGCCCGCCGCGCCGGCGCCGCGCCCCCCACCTGCCAGTGGAGGACCGTCATCGACGTCGGGGGGAGGGACATCATCTGCCACGGGTCGAACCCGGCGATCGTCCGCGCGCTCACCATCAGCACCTGGTCGTTCTCGTCCGAGCTGGTGATGCTGGGCGCGCTCAGGCGCCGCTCCTCGACGGTCCCCTCGGGCCGGTTCGGCCCGTTGAAGGTGACCGATTGCGCGTCCGTGCGGTGCAGGTTCATGAGGATCAGCGCGCGCTGGCTCCCGTCGGCGAAGGCGTAGGAGTGGAGGTGGTGGGCGCCGTTCAGGACGACGCCGTTGAGAGCCGGCTGGTCCCAGGTGGGGTCCGCGCCCTGGTGGATGGTCTGGACCAGGTCGCCGCGGAGCGCCTGGTTCGCGAGGCGCATCGCGAGGAACTGGGGGCGCCGGCGGTTGGTCACGCCGAGGTCGCGCACGGTGCCCCAGAGCCGGGCGTAGTTGCGGATCGGGCCCGGGCTGCCGATGCCATAGCTGTACTGATGGAGGGAGAACATGGCCTGGTTGCGGATGCCCAGCTCGCGCAGCATGAGGAGCATGTGCTGGGCGACCGCCAGCCCCGAGCCGAGGCTTGGGAGGTAGCGGTCGAGGGCCGGCTGGTCCCAGGTGATCGCGCCCTCGGTCGTGTGCAGGTTCACCTCGTAGACCGAGAGCTCCACGGGCCGGCTGGAGGCCTGCATCGCGTCATGGTTCCGCCGCATGTAGTTGCAGTGGAACTCCGGCGGGCAGCTCGCGCCCGCACGGACGATCAGCTCGGGCTCGGCGAGCAGCGGGCCGAAGAACTCCTCCGGCTGTCCGAAGCTGTCCACCTTCCCGAGGAGGTAGGGCGCGAGCGCCAGCGAGTCGTGGTGCTGGCTCTGGAGGTGGATCATCTGGTTCCGTCCCGGCCAGACCGCCTGTCCGCCCAGGATCAGGTCGAAGCGGGCGTGGACGAACCAGACGGAGGAGCGCGCGGCCTGGAAGACCGCGTGCCCGCGCTGGCCGTAGGCATCTGGGAGGTCGATGATCCCGCCCCCGAAGAGGGGGTTCCACGCCTCGTTCCCCAGCTCGAGATGGATCTTCCGGAAGGCCTCGGTCCACGGAGCCGCGCGGCCGCGCGCGGCGCGTCGGTCCGCCCAGGGCGTGCCGGCCGGCCCGGCCAGGTACTCGATCAGGTCGCGCATCTCGTCGGTGGAGAACGCCGTGGGGACGACGTACCAGGGCTCGGCCCCGATGGTGTCGCAGAGCACGAGGAACTCGTGGAGGCCGTACTCGATCTGGTCGGCTTCGTTGACCCAGAACGAGAAGGCCGTGCGGCGGCGGGCGAAGGGCTCGGCGACCTGGTTGTCCAGCGTGTCGCCGAGCTGGCCGCCCCAGTAGCGCAGGATGCCGGGCCGGAGGTCGCGGAGAGCGTTGACCGCTTCGAGCCGGAAGGCCGTGGGGTTCACGGCCGCGTCGTCCATGTTGACGAGCGACGCGTCATCGAGGAGCACCGTCGAGTTGTCCTCGACGTGGAAGACCACGGTCAAGGTCCCGACGGCATCGGCCCGCTCGGCCACCGAGAAGTCCACGGTCCGGGTGCTCCAGTCGGGCCCGAGCGTCAGCGTCTGGTCCAGGTAGGTCCGGAGCGGAGTCGAGAGCCGCCGCACCAGGACCTGGACCCGCCGGTTTCCGCCCACGCCCTTGGCCTTGAACGAGAGGCGGTGGTTCCCGACGAGCTGGAGGAACGTCTGTCCCTGCCAGGTGTCCATGTGCGAGCTGAGCTCGGCGACGTCCCCGCCGTTCTGGGCGCTCAGGCGGATCGCCTGGCGTCCCGGGGAGTCGGGCGCGAGGTCGTTGGTCTCGGTCGTGATCGAGGCCTGCCCCTGGAGGTGGGTCCACCATCCCGTCGGAGCGCCCCCGTTGGTCATCTTGATCACCGCCACGTAGTCGCCGACCGCGGGCGGGTCGCTCCCGCCGGCGAGCGTGAACACCCCCTGGGCGCCCGCGGGCGAGTAGTGGGCGATCCTCCCGGTGCGTCCGACGGTCGCGCCCTGGAGCACTTCGAAGGACGCGCTGTTCCAGAACCCGTCGGGCCAGCCGGTGTAGTCGTGGGACCAGGTTCCGGGGTTGACCACCGAGCAGCGGACGATCGAGCGGAACACCTCGCCTTCGAACCCGGGGTTGCGGTGGAGCAGGTTGGCCATGATCTGCCCCGAGTCCCAGTAGTTGTAGCCGCCCAGGTTGATCCCCAGGCGACGGACGTCGGCGCGCTGGACCTGGTCGGTGACCACGACGGTCGTGGCCGGTCCCGAAGGGGGGCCCTGGAACTCGGCCTGGATCTCCGCCGCCGAGAGGGCGCGGTTCCAGACCTTGACGTCGTCGAGGAGCCCGGCCCACCAGCGGCTGTCGGTCGAGCCGATCCGGGCGAACCCGGACCCGCCCTGAAGCGCGCCGATCGAGCCATCGCCGTCCGGATTCCCGTTCAGGTAGAAGGCGATGTTCGTCCCCGCGTCCCCGTTCTTCACCACGGCGACGTGTCGCCAGCTCTGCGTGTCCTGGATCGCGGTCCGGCCCGTGCAGGCCGGGCCGACGGGCGTCCAGAGCCGGAGCGTGTTGGCCTGGGAGAGGTCGCAGACCCACGACCCGCCGGGACTCGAGAAGACCACCTGCTCGCGGTCCAGGAGGGACGGCCGGATCCAGGCGGTCATCGTGAAGCTGGTCGTGACCCCGAGCGAGCCGGAGTCGTGGACGAGCACGTCCGCGCCCGACCCCTCGAAGGCGAGGCTGGGGGAGGCGCGACCGGCCGCGCCGGCCGGGACCCGGACGGCTCCGCGGAGCCCTCCGTGGTTGCCGGACCCGGAGGAATCGATCACCACGGGAATCTCCCCTTCGTCGAACCGCCAGGCGCCCACCAGACCGGGAGCACCCTGCCCGAAGAGAGGGGAGACGAGACTCGCGCAAGCGGCCAGGAGCAGGGATCGACGCAGCCGTGGTCCGGGATGCAAGGCCATCAACGCCCTCTATCAAAAAGACGCCCTCCGGTGAACCGCCCTCGAGGAGGGAGATCAGCGGACCCGCCCCCCGCGCAACCCTCGCACGCAGAGGACGGCCATCGAACAAACACCCCGCGGACATCAACCGGCGACCCTGAGGGCCTCTGGATACCACATGGTTCAGGGATTGGAAAGCGGGTCCCTCCCGCTTTCCGGGCCGGGCGATCGCCCG
>Ga0187892_10003627_pt1 | contig 27746 bp, 15 predicted proteins | sample MA1701073metaG_FD_139345 | JGI IMG/M metagenome (GOLD analysis project Ga0187892, IMG submission 139345) | Bio-ooze microbial communities from a basaltic lava cave in the Kipuka Kanohina Cave System on the Island of Hawaii, USA - MA170107-3 metaG ... | reverse complement strand
GTGCTCGGGAGCGACTCGGACCTCGACGCGATGCGCCCCTGCCTCGAGACACTCGACCGGCTCGGGATCGGGCGCGAGCTGCGCATCCTCTCCGCGCACCGCGCGCCCGAGGCGCTCCGCTCGTTCGTGCGCGCCGCGCCGGAACAGGGCATCCGGGTCTGGATCGCGGCGGCCGGGGGCGCCGCGCACCTCCCGGGCGTGATCGCGTCCCAGACCACGCTGCCCGTGATCGGCGTGCCGATGGACTCGCCGATGGGCGGCTGGGACTCGCTGCACTCGATCGTCTCAATGCCGGGGGGCGTGCCGGTCGCGACCGTCGGCCTGGGCCCCGGGGGCGCGAAGAACGCGGCGCTCCTGGCCGCGCAGGTCCTGGCGCTCTCGGACGCGGCTCTGGCGGGGGCGCTCGCGCGCGAGAAGCGCGCGATGGCCGAAGGCGTGCTCAAGAAGGACGCGTCGGTCCGGAAGGCCGAGGCGTCCCGGTGACCTTCCGCGCGGTCGAGTGGGTCGGCGGGACCGACGGCCGCCTCCGGGTCCTGGACCAGACGCGGCTCCCGGACGAGGAGCGGCAGGTCTCGCTGGGCGCGGTGGAGGAGGTGTTCGAGGCGATCCGGAGCCTGCGCGTGCGGGGTGCTCCGCTCATCGGGATCGCGGCCGCCTACGGGGTCGTGCTGGGGCTCCGCGAGGGGCCGGGCGCGCCGGAGGAGCGGGCGCGCCGCGCGGCCGCGCGGCTCCGCCGGAGCCGGCCCACGGCCGTGAACCTCTTCCACGCGCTGGAGCGGATGGAGCGTCGGGCCGGCTCGCTCCGCGGGACCGCGCCGGAGGCCTTCCACGCGGCGCTGCTCGCGGAGGCGCGGAGCATCGCGGACGAGGACCGCGGCCTCTGCGCGCGGATCGCCGAGGTGGGCGCGCCGCTGATCCCGGCGGAGGGGGGCGTGCTCACCTACTGCAACACCGGCGCGCTGGCCACCGGCGGGGTGGGGACCGCGCTCGGCGTGATCCTCCACGCGTGGGAGCTGGGGCGGCGCCCGAAGGTCTACGCCTGCGAAACCCGGCCGCTCCTCCAGGGCGCGCGGCTTACCGCGTGGGAGCTGCGCCGGCGCGGGATCGAACCGGTGCTCCTCTGCGACAACGCGGCCGCCGAGCTCATGCGACAGAGGAAGCTCGCGCTCGCGATCGTGGGCGCGGACCGGATCGCGCGGAACGGGGACGCCGCGAACAAGGTCGGGACGCTCGGGCTCGCGCTGGCGGCGCGCGAGTTCGGGGTCCCGTTCTACGTGGCGGCGCCGACCACCACGCTGGACGCGGAGTCCGCCTCGGGCGGGGCGATCCCGATCGAGGAGCGCGCGGCGGAGGAGGTGACGGCGCCCTTCGGGCGGGCGCTGGCGCCGGCGGGCGCGCCGGCCTTCAATCCGGCCTTCGACGTCACGCCCGGCCGGCTGATCGCGGGGATCGTGACCGAGCACGGCGTGCTCAGGCCCCCCTACGGGGAGACGATCCCGGCGGCGCTCAACCCGGAGCGCGGCCCCGGTCGATAATCTCCTCCGTAGTCTTCAGGTCGAACGGAGGAGGCATGGCCAGAACGCGGGCGACGGTCGCGAAGCGGACCCCGGCACCGGTGAACGACGAGCCGGTGCCGCGCTCCGGGCGGGGGCGGGGTGAAGAGGAGATGACCGAGGAGGAGCTGGCCTTCGTCCGCGCGATCGACGACTACAAGCGCCGCAACCACCGCCCGTTCCCGACGTGGCGCGAGGTGCTCAGGATCGCGAAGTCGCTCGGCTACAAACGGGTCCCGACCGCGCCGTAGTCCCGCTACGGGCGGAAGGTCAGCACGACCCGGGTCTCCTCCCCCTCGCGGAGCGAGGCCTCGCCGAAAGCGGACTGCTTCGTGCCCCGCCAGGCCGAGACCCGGTAGTTGCCGGCCGGCAGGCGGACCTCGAAGCGCCCGAGCGGATCGGTGGCCGTCGCCGTCATGCGCGTCCGGTCGCCCGAACGGTTGGGATCGAAGATCGACACGTTCACCCCGGCGATCACGCGCGCGTCCTCGTCCGTCACCTCGCCCTTGAGGAGCCCGCCGCGGTCCAGGCGGATCGTCACCGGCTCCCCCTCGCGCACGGGGACCACGTGCGCGGCGATCGCGTAGCCCCGCGCGCTCAGGTAGAGCCGCACCTCCCCGGACGCGACGTGCTCCAGCCGGAAGCGACCGTCGCGACCCGTCCGCGTGCGGGCCTGCACCCCGACCCCTTCCTCGCGGGTGACCTCCACGTTCGCGATCGGCGCGCCCTGCCCGTCCACGACCACGCCCTCGAGCGTGGTCCCGGCGTCGAGCTTCAGCTCGCCGAGGTCGACCGTCTCGCCGGGAGCCGCATCGAGGTCGCGCGCCACGGGCCCGAGCCCCGCCACGATCAGCTCCACCCGGGCCGGCCCCGTCGGGAACCCGGGGACCTCGAGCTCCCCGTTCCGCCAGGGAACCGTCGCTGATTCGGTGCGCCCGTTGGGGCCCTTCGTGGTCTTCAACACCGTCACCTGAAGCTGAGCCGCGGTCCCCTCCGGCAGCCGGACCCGGGCGGTCACCCGCGCCCGGCGCCGCGCGATCATCGTGAGCCCGTCCCTGGGCGCGTCCACTCCGCTCAAGGTGGCCGTGTCGTGAGCCTCGGGCTGCGCGAACAACTGGTGGAGGCCGGCCTCGAGACCGATGACGCGGAACCGCCCCTCGGCGTCCGTCGTCGCGGAACCGGTGGACGATCCCAGGGCGCGGCGAGCGCTTCTCGGGTCCGGACTCGCCGTCACGCGCACGTCCGCCAGCGGACCGCCCCGGTCGTCCACCAGCCTCCCTTCCAGGGAGGCTCCGCGGGAAAGACGGACGACCACCTCGGTCGGCCCCCCCTCGCGCACCTCGATCTCGCGGATGACGGTCCCGTACTCCCCGGCCAGGGCCTGCACCTGGTACGGGCCCGGAACGAGCTTCGGAAAGGAACCGTCCGACGCACGCTCGAGCGGGCGATGGCGGACCCGGTCGGAGGACCGGAAGAGGTTCACTTCCTGCGGGATCGTCGGACGCTCCGCCTCGTCCACGACCCGCACCACCAGGCTCCCCCATCGTTGGAGTCTCAACTGGATGGTGGCTTCAGCGCCCTCGGCGGTCAGGCGCACCTCGGCGGGCGCGGAGCGGGCGTGGTCCGGATGGGTGGCGAACAGGAGCTGGGTGGCGCCCAAGGGAAGGCCGGGGAGCTCGAAGCGCGCCTGCTCGTCCGCCTTCGTCACGAGCAGGTCGAAGGGTTGTCCGTCATTGACGAAGGAACCCGGCGGATCCCGGAGCAGCTCCGGAACGCCGGCCGGCATCGCGTAGACGCCCGATCCGGGGAGCGGCCGCCCCCCGGGGTCGAGGACCGTTCCGCGGACGAGGCCCGCGCGCGGCAGCAGGAGCTCGACGCTCTCCGCCTTCTCCGCGCCGGCCACCAGCTCCAGCGTCTGCCGGGCCTCCGCGTACCCCGGGGCGTTCGCCAGCACGGTGGCCGGGTTCCCGGACGGGACCGACTCCAGGCGGAAGCGCCCGTCCGGTCCCGAGAGCGTGGCCTCGAGTGGAGGCGCCCCAGGTCCTCTGATGGAGCTGGTCGACCTCCCCTGAACCGTACGGACTCCCCCCTCGTGCGCCTCCACGCGCGCGCCTGCGATCGGGCGGCGGTCCTGGGCGTCGAGCACGATCCCCTCCACGGAGAGCCCGGTGCTCCTCTTCGGAGCGGGGGCGGGACTCGGGGGCGCGGCCGGCGGCGGGGGCGGCGCGCTCTTTTCGGGTCCGGATGTCTTCTCGGGTTCCCCGACCCCCTTCAACGGCGCGCTGTCTTCCGCGGCCGGGCCGAAGTCCGGCAGGCGGCCCAACCCCAGCACGAGCCCGACCACCACCACCACCCCCGCGAGAACGGCCAGACCCGCGCGCATGCGCACCCCTCCGGGATCGAGTTCCCCCACGCCCCTCGAGCGTCGGCGAGTCTATGCCCCGGCCGTGGTTTGTCCAACCCGCCGCCGGCCCGCCGCGGCCCGGAACACCAGGCTCCCCGCGTAGGCGGCGATCACGATGAGCAGGAGCACGCGGTTCCCCGCCGCCATCCCCACGTACTCGCCGAAGCCGCCGATCACCGCACCGATCAGGTTCGACCCGAAGAGCGCGGCCGGCTGCGCCGCCTCGCGGAACGTCGTCGAGAAGATCAGCCCGGCGAAGAAAACCGGGAGCGGCACCACGAGCAGCGTCCAGAGGAGCCGCCCGCCCAGCGGGAGCCCGAGCACCGACTGCCGCGGCACCACGTAGAGGAGGAGCAGCGCGGCGAACAGAGGGAGATAGAGAACCGGCGAGAAGCGCCGCATCCGCGCGGCCACGGCGTTCGCCGCGAGCACCATCACCAGCACCCCCGTGACCACCAGCGTCGTCACCAGCCAGGTCGTGCCGAAGTAGAGCGAGCAGTCCCCGATGCTCCGCGTCTGGAGCAGCAGGAACCCGAGCCCGAGCATCAGGAAATGGCCGTCGTCGGCGCCGAGCCCGCCGCCCCGGAGCGCCAGCAGCGACGCCATCGAGAGCGCCAGCAGGAGCCCGATCACGATCAGGTAGTCGGACGGGATCGTCTTCCGCGACAGATAGAGGTAGGGCCAGTCGTCCGTCGGGACGTCCACCTCCCCCGGCTCCAGCGCGATCCGCTGGAACCGGCCCAGGCTCTCCGGCGGATCGGCGACCTTTTTCCGGGACGCGCACACCACGACCTGCCGGGCGTGCGCGTAGACGACCGGCTCGCGGCCCGTGGCCTCGCGCACCATCCGGATCAGCTTCAAGACCAGCCAGTCCTGCGGCGCCACGAACGAGAGCGAGAGCAGCCCGTCCTCCCCCAGCACCTCGTACCCGGCCCGGATCCCCTCCACCGTGTAGGTGTAGCCGTCGAGGCGGAGGCTGGTCATCGAGCTGAACAGCGCCTGCGAGTCGAGGTAGCCGTAGACCACGTGGTCGTAGCCCGGCCCACGCCCCCCGCGGTCCCGCGCCGCCCGCTCCAGGAACGCGCGCGCATCGTCGATGTGCACCCGCACGCGCGGGTCGTCGTAGACCTTCGCCGGGTTCAACCGCCGGCAGAGCTGCACGAGCGCCGGGTCGATCTCGACCGCGTCCACCCGCTCGACTCCCGAGAGGAGCGCGCCCTCGACGTCCACGCCCCCGCCCGCGCCGAGCACCACCACCCGCGCCCGACCCGGCGACAGAAGGTAGGGCAGCACGTACTGCTCCCGGACCGCGCCGATGAGCCCCGCCCGGACGGTCCCCGGCGTGTAGCGGGCCGGGTCGATCGACCCGTGGTGCTGGTAGAAGTGCTGGTTCACGCGCGCGACGTAGGTCGGCGGGTCAAGGCCGGCGCGCCCCGCCGCCGTCAGGTCCGCGGGACCCGCGCGGCCCTCCTCCTCGACCGTGATGTGGTGGTAGGGGGACCAGATCGTCGTCGGGTCCTGGGCGGCCCAGACCCAGGCGAGCAGCGCGACGAAGAGCGGCGCGCTCCAGAGCCGCGTGCGGCGCCCGGCCAGCGCGAGGAAGACCGCCATCACCGCGGCCATCCCCGCCACCGGCGAGAACCGGGTGAACGAGAAGACCCCGAACGCGATCGTCCCCGAGAGGCTCCCGCCCAGGTCCCAGGCATAGGCCCGGAGCGGGGGGAGCGCCTGGAACAGGAGGCCCACCTGCTGGCCGAGCGGGACGAAGGTCAGCGCGTTCGAGACGAAGATGCCGACCAGCATCAGGTAGCCGGTCCAGCGCGGGGCCACGCCGAAGAAGCGCTGCTCGACGTCGCTGCCGGGGAGCGCCTGCTCCCGGAGCAGGAAGAGGAGCGCGATTTCGGCGGCCAGGAGCACCGGGAACCACCCGAAGAACCGCGCCCGGACCCGAGCCGCGATCGCCCCCGCGCCCAGCCCGAGGAACGAGCTGATCAGCATCAGGTTGGCGTAGTAGGCGACGAGCCGGACGACGGACGGAGCCCACCGGATGATCATCAGCTCGAGGAAGAGCGCGATGAACGAGGTGAGGAAGAGGCGCACCGCGAGACGGCGGCTCTCGTCGGCGGGTCCGGTCATCGGGGGCGCGGGCGCGGCGCTCAGGGCAGCTCCCGGACCTCCACGTCGCGGAAGCGGACCTCGCTCCCCTCGTGGTGCTGCTGGAGCGCGAGGTGGCCGCTCGCGTGGCGGCGCTCCCGGTCCGTGAAGTCCGCGGTGATCACGTCGTTCAGCCAGATCGTGACGTGCGTGCCCGCCTCCTCGTCGACGCAGCGGACGCGCAGCTCGAACCAGACGTCGTCCGCGACCATCGCGATCGGGACCTTCACGAGGTCGTAGAGCCCGCCGGTCCGCTGCGGGTCCTTCGGGAACGAGTGGTTGACCTGCGCCTCGTAGCCCTTCGGCCATCCGTCGCCGAACGCGGTCCGGAAGTAGAACCCGGAGTTCCCCCCCTCGTTGATCCGGACCTTCGCCCGCTGCTCCAGGTTCCGGTAGTCGGCACGCGGACTGAAGAGATGGCCGGTCGGGCCGCGGCCGACGATCGCGCCCTCCTCGATCGTCCACCGCGCCTGACCCGACGTCTTCCACCCCTCGAGCGACCGGCCGTCGAAGATCCGCGTCCAGCCGGCCTCCGGCTCGGGCGCGAGCCGCCGGAGGCGCACCTTCCGGAACGCGACCGGGCCATGGTCTCCCTGGAGCCGGAGCGGCCCCCAGCGCGCCTCGGGACCCGGGAGCGCGCCGCGTGTCGGGTTCCCGACCTCGACGTCCTCCTGCACCCTCTCGCCGTTCAGCTTCACCCAGTCGAAGCGCGCGTTCCGCGTCTTCTTCCCGTCCGCGTCGAAGCGTGGCGCGCGGAAGCGGACCTCGAGGCGCTGCCACTCGCCCGGCGCGTTGCTCGCGTTCTTCGACGGCGCGCTCCCGGGAAAGCCGCGCCCGCCTTCCTTTCCTTCATAGATGCCGCCGCAGTCCCCGAAGCCGGGGGCCTTCTTCCCGAAGCTGTCCAGGAGCTGCACCTCGTAGCGGCCCATGAAGTAGACGCCCGAATTGCCGCCGCGGGGCAGGCAGAAGTCGATGCGCGCGTCGCAGTCCCCGTGCTGGAAGCGCGTGAAGGCGTCCTTCGTCCCGGGCGCATTCACCAGGCATCCGTCCCACTCGTCCACCAGCGGATGGTCCGTGAACTTCGACGGATCGGCCGGGTCGAGGTGCACGCCGGCCACGCGCCAGCCCGGCGCGTCGAACCCGGACATCACGCGGCGGTCGAAGAGCGAGAGGGCGCCTTCCTCGAAGGACTCGCGCATCGACGGCGGCTCGACCTTCTTCGCGACCGGGACGGACTCCTTCATCCCCGGCAGGCGGTTCACGGTGTAGTCGGCCTGCGGATGGAGGAGCGGCTCGTCCCCAGCAGGTCCGCGCCCCACGATGCCGCGGAGCACGATGCGCGCCACCTTGCCGGCCTCGAGCCCGGGCGTGCGCACGATCAGGTGCTCGCCGCCCTGGGAGACCTCGACGCCCGCGACCTCGAGCGGGGCAACGTGCATCTCGGGCGAGCCGTAGTCCCACCACCAGTTGTAGTCGTAGGTCACCACGCTCACGTCCGCCGGCGCGGGCGCGCAGGAGGGCGCCAGCGGGAGCGTGAAGCCGACGTCGAAGCCGTCCCGCCGGACGCGGACGGTCTTCATCTCCATCGGGACCCGCCCGAGCCAGCGGACGCGCGCGAGCCCGTCCGCGGGAGGCGCGCCCCCCCAGCCGCGGCTGGTGAGCCCGACGAACAGCGTCCCGTCGGGCGCGAACGCGATGCGGTTCGCGGAGCCGACGTCGCGGCGGAGCGGGAAGCAGGCGCCCTGGTACTCCCCCTCGACCTGCTCGAGGTCGCACCGGAGCACGCTCCCGTTGGTCAGCTCGGCGACGAGCATCTGCCCGTCGAACGGACCGAACTTCCCGCCGGTGTCGTCGAGGAGCGGGTTCCCCGCGCTGCGGGAGAGGCCGTACGGGAGCCAGACCGCGGCGGGGACGCGCGCGCGCTCGGGCGGCTCGGTGTCGGAGGCGCGCCGGCCGATCCTGCGCCATTCCTCCGTCCAGTCGAGGCTCGCGGGGTGCCCGTACCAGCCGCCTTCCTTGACGTGGAAGATCGGGCCGGCCGGCATCCAGTCCCCCTGGTTGTCGGTCACGAAGAGGTCGCCGGCCCGGTTGAAGCCGAGCCCGTTGGGGCTCCGGAACCCGGACGCGATCGGTGTCACGCGCCCGTCCGGCTCGACCCGCAGCACCCAGCCGCGTCCGGGCACCGTGGACTTTCCATGCCACCACTTCGGCTCGAAGAAGCTGACGTTGAGCGCGATCCAGAAGCGGCCGGCCGCGTCCCGCGGGAGCCCGTAGGCGAACTCGTGGTAGTTGCCCGAGACCCCCCAGTCGTCGGCGATCGTGTCGATGGTGTCGCAGGTCCCGTCGCGGTCGGTGTCGCGGAGCCGCGACAGCTCCCCGCGCTGGAGCACGTGGATCTCGCCATCCATGACCTCGAGGCCGAGCCCCTCGTAGAGCCCCTCGGCGAAGAGCTTGAGCTTCGCCTGCTTCGGGTCGGGCCCGGTCGGGTTCTCGACGATCCAGACCTGGCCGCGCCGCGTGCTGACCACGAGCCGGCCGTCGGGGAGGAAGTCCATCCCGCCGACCTCGATCGATCCCGGCGTCGTGGGGATGAAGTCCACCGCCCAGTAGCGCGACTCGTCCTGCGCGAGCGCCGCCGCCGCCGCGGCGAGGAGCAGGAGGGCGGCTGCGCCCCTCACCGGTCCTCCCCGGTGAGCCGGCGCAGGCGCTCGGGGGTCGGATCCTTCAGCGGGACCACCGTCCGCCGGATCGTCACCGGATCGGTCCCGACCAGGACGTCCGCTTCAACGCTCCCGAGGGAATCCCCGATGGTCCACGCCGAGGTCGAGCCCTCGGGCAGATCGCTCCGCACGTAGAAGACCGGTCCGCCGTCGCACCCGATCAGGCTCCAGCCGCCCGCCCCACCCGACCCCTTCGTCCCGCCGTCGGGCGTGGCGAAGGCGATCGAGAAACGGACCACGACCCCGCCCGTCGCCCTGAGGTCGAGCTCCTGGACGATCCCGGCTTCGCCGTGCACCACCGCTCCGCGGGGCCGCTCGACCACCTGCGCGCGCACCTTCCCTGCGCGGTCCACGAGGTCGTAGCGGAGCTCCGCGCCCTTCCCGGAGGTCGTGGTGGAGCGGAGCTTCGCGACGGCCGGCTCGAAGGTCATCGGGGGCAGCTTCCCGACCTCGAGGGTCGTGCCGAACGCGAACGGGCTCCACCTCGCCGGCTCGGCGAGCGTCAGGATCGGCGTGCCGAGCGGCGTCAGCGGCTGGCCGCCGCGGCCCTGCCAGTCGCTCCGGTCCACGAACGCGCCGCGGCGCACGGCCACGAGGCGGAAGTCGTCGAGCGCGTACTCGAACGTGAACCCCGACGGGAGCCCGACCAGCATCCCGCGAGCCCGCGGCGGGTCCCCCTCCCGGAGCCCCGGGAGGATGCCGCGCACGATCTTCGCCGCGTCGCGCACGCCGAGCCTCAGGTCCTCGGGCGCCGCCGCCGGCAGCGAGGGGAAGAGCGTGCGCACGTAGGCGACCACCTCCCCCACCTCCGCCTCGCTCAACACCTCCCGGAAGGCCGGCATCCGCATCTTCTCTTGCCCCGGGATGCCGGACCGCACGGTCCGCGCCAGCGCGTCGGGCGTGTCCCCGAACGCAAACTTCCCCTCCTTGAAGGCCCGCGGCCGGAACTGGAGGTCGGCGGCCAGCGGGCCGTCGCCGCCGCCATCCTTCCCGTGGCAGGTCGCGCAATGCTCGACATAGAGCCCGGCGCCGTCGGCCCAGGCGGAGGTGGTCGCAGCGGACGCCGCGGCCAGGATCAAGGAAGGGATGAGACGCATGGCGAGGGCGCGATCTTCCTCGCCCGACCCCACGCGCGTCAATCGCGGTCCACCTGGTCCATCTCCCTTGACACCCCCCTCCCCGGGGCGCAATGTAGCGGCACACGTCGGGAAAAGAACCGCCCGTCTCCCATCCTGGTGGACCGGGCTGCATCGGGTCCGGAGCGGGCTCGCGAAAGGAGAGACCGCGATGGTTCGTACCCCCCTCCTGCCTCCAACCGTCCTCCTCCTCCTCACGCTCCTCCCCGCCGGCTGCTCGCGCTCCAGCTCCGGCGGGGGCAGCCGGACCTTCGCGGTCACCTCCACCAACGTCGGAGGCGCCGACCTCGCGCCGATCAACGGCGAGGTCCGGATCGTCTTCTCCGACGCGATCGCGCCGTCTCCCGTCCCCGCCCTCTTCATCTTCGAGTCCGAGTCGAACGGGACGCGCCACGCGCTGGGCGAGCTCCGCATCCAGGGCCGGGTCGCGACCTTCGTGCCCCAGCTTCCGATCCTCCCCGACCTCTCGGACGCCGGGCTCAAGCCCGACACGCACTACACGATCTGCGTCCCGCGCGCCGGCGAGGCCTGCGCCCCCCAGCTTCCCGCGCCGGCCCAGACGCTGCGCTCCCGCTCGGGCAAGCCGCTCGCGCGGAGCTTCATGACCACCTTCCGAACGCTGGGCGGGGCGCTCCCGTTCCGCGACCCGCTGGCGGGACCGCCGATGGTGACCTCCACCGACCCGGCCCCCGGTGCGACCGAGGTCCCGGTCGGCACCCCCCAGCAGCCGACGCTCGTCACCGTGAGCTGGAACGAGCCGCTCCTCCCCGCCTCGGTGACCACCGCCACCGTGGGGATCCACCGGCTGCCGCAGGGCTTCCCGATCACGCTCGCGGGCGTCACGCTCGCCCAGACGGCCGCCGCCGGCGCGCGCCTCACGCTCACGCCCCGGACCGCGCTCACCTGCGACGCTTCCTATGAGATCCGCTGGTCGAGCGCGGTCACGGACCTGGCGGGGAACCCCGCGGCGGTCCCCTCCATGTTCCCGAGCTTCCGGACCACCACCAACTGCCCACCGGTCCTCGGCATCGTCGAGACCTTCGAGACCGCCGACTTCCGCGATCCCGCGCCCGCGTTCCCGAACCCGACCGACCGCCAGGTCGCGGAGTGGTTCATCTCCAACCGCACCGTGCTGCGCGCCGGCCTCGGCTTCGGCGGGAGCGGCGTGGATGGTGAGCTGAACGTCCCCGCCGGCGCGCCGTTCGACCTCGCCACGGTCAACCCGGGCGGGACCTACCAGTTCACGACGCTGACCGTCCCTCCCACGGCCGTCCTGACCTACACCGGCGCCAACCCGCTCCGCATCCTCTGCACCGGGCCCGCGCACGTGCAGGGGACGATCGACCTCCAGGGCGGCGCCGGCTCCTCCGGTCCGGCGAACAACACGAGCCAGCCCGTCCCCGGTGGCGCCGGCCGCGCCGGCGGCGGGAGCGGCGGCACCGCGAACCTCTCGCCGGGCTCGCTGTCGATCCCGATCAACGGGCGGGGCGAGGGGCCCCAGAACAACCTCGGGGCCGGATTCGGAGGCCACGACAGCCACATCACGACCCCGAACCCGGTGCCCGTGCGCCCGGGCTGCGGGGGCGGGGGCGGCTCGCATGGGGGGCTCGGGATCAACGGCGACACCTCCTGCGCGAACGCCAGCATGATGGGGAGCCTGCGCGGGAACTTCTACGGGAACCCGGCGATGACCCTGCTCCTCGGCGGCTCCGGAGGCGGCGCGGGCGGGAACGGAGCCCCGTCCGCCACGCCCCCCGTGCCCTTCCCGAACCTCGTGAGCCACGCCGGCGGCGGCGGCGGCGCGGGCGGCGGCGCGCTCGGGTTCGAGTGCGCCGAGATCTTCACGCTCGGCCCGGCCGGGCGCATCCTGATGAACGGCGGCAACGCCGGGCCCGGAGGCGGCCCGGCCGGACCGAACGGCGGCAGCGGGGGCGGCGGCTCGGGAGGGGGCTTCAAGCTCCAGGCCCTGACCGCGGCCCTGGACCAGACGGCCCTGATCCGCGCGTTGGGCGGACTGGGCGGTCCGGTCGGCGGAACGGGCGGGTTCGGGCGCGTGCGCCTGGAGGACCAGGACTCCGCGATGAACACGTCGATCTCGAATCCGACCCCCTCCGTCGCCCTCCTCACGGTCGCCCAGCCGGGCCGCACGGTCGGCCAGTCCCGCTTCTACGACACCGGCCGGGCCGACCCGACCTTCATCTTCGACGGCTCCGATCCGGGAACCGGCCGCGCGATCGGGAACACGAGCGACCTGGAGTTCGCCGAGCTCCCCGTCCCGGGCCAGACCGTGACCATCACCTTCCAGGGCGCTCCTCCCGATCCGGGGAACCCGGGCCAGCCCGACCCCGATCCCGGGCACTGGTTCCCGCCCCAGGCGATGCCCGGCACGGGCGTCCCGTTCGCGACCGACATCGGGACGCTCTCCGGCCGGGGCCTCCGTTTCATCCGCTTCCGGATCGAGTTCGACATCGGCGCGCCGGTCCCCGTGATCCCATCGCGCCCCTCCATCGATACCCTGCGGATCCGCACGCAGTAGCTCCAGGAGACCTGCCATGAAGCGCGCCATCTCCTTCTTCGTCCTGCTCGCTTCCAGCGCCTTCCTCTTCCCCGGCTGCAAGGGCGGCGGGGGCGGCGGCGGCGGCCCGTTCCTGGCGGTCGGGACCAGCATCGACCACGGACAACTGCTCGGGATCAACGAGGCCGTGGCCATCCGCTTCAACGACGCCGTCGATCCCCGGAGCCTCCAGGACAACGTGTTCGTGTTCGCCTCGCAGTCGGGAGGCGCCACCCGGGCCGTGGGCCACTTCGTCGTGGCCGGGCGCGAGGTCCGCTTCCTGCCGCAGCTCCCGACGCGGTCCGATTTCTCCGACGCAGGGCTCCGACCGGACACCCACTACACGATCTGCGTCCCCGCGGCCGGCGACGCGTGCGGTCCCGCTCTCCCGCCGCCGGCCGCGCCGCTCCGCTCCCGCTCCGACCGGCGGCTCCAGCGCCCGTTCCAGGCCGCCTTCCGCACGCTGCCCGGACCGGTCCCGTTCCGCGACCCGGTCCCGGGCCCGCCGGACGTGGCCGCGCTCACCCCCCAGGCCGGCTCCGTCAACGTCCCCGCCGGCTCGGTGCAGGATCCGACGGTCGTGACCGTGTTCTGGACCGAGCTGCTCGCCTTTGCGACCGTCACGAACGCGAGCATCGGGATCTACCGCCGGGGCGAGAACTTCGCGGTCCCGGTGAGCGTGACCCTCGAGCAGGCGGTCTCCGAGCCGGTCCGCGTGGTGCTCCGGCCGCGCGCGCCGCTCCCGTGCGGCGCGGACCTCGAGGTGCGCTGGACGCCCGCGATCACCGACCTCGTCGGCGCGGCGGCCGTGATCCCGGCGAGCTTCCCCGGCTTCCGCACCGCCGGCTGCACGAGCCCGCCCGCGATCGTCGAGGACTTCGACACCACCGGTTTCCGCGACCCGAGCCCGCCCCTGCCTCCGCCCATCGCTTTCCAGGCGGCCGGATGGGACGTGCGGGACAGCGGGCTCCTGCGCGCCGGCTTCGGCTTCGGCGGGGACGGGCGGGAAGGGGCCCTCGTGGTCCCGGCCGGGACCACGTTGGACCTGGAGACGGCCTTCCCCGGGAGGAACGGCGTCTACCAGTTCGAGTCCGTGAGCATCCTCGGGACGCTCACGACCACGGGGACCGCTCCCGTGCGTCTCCTCTCGCAGGGCGACGTGAGCGTGGAGGGGACGATCGACCTGGACGGCGGGGACGGCGCGCCCGGGCCCGCGATGAACACGACCGCTCCCGTGGCCGGCGGGACCGGCCGGGCCGGCGGAGGCAACGGCGGCGTCGCGAATCCGAATCCCGGCGGGCTCACGATCCCGCTCGCCGCCCGCGGCTCCGGTCCCAATGCCTCGATCGGAGGCGGCTACGGCGGCAACGACAGCCACATCGCGGTCGCCAACCCGACTCCCCAGCGGGTCGGGTGCGGCGGCGGCGGCGGCTCCTTTGGCGGGTTCGGCCTGAACGGCAACACCGATTGCGCCAATGCCGGAGCGAGCGGGAGCCTGCGCGGGAACATCTACGGGGAGGCCACGATCCTCACCCTCCAGGGAGGCTCGGGCGGCGGCGGCGGCGGAAACGCGGCGTGGATCGCGACGCCCCCGGTCCCGTTCCCGAACCAGATGAGCCACGCCGGCGGCGGCGGCGGCGCCGGAGGAGGCGCGCTCCTCTGCGAGTGCGTGGGCACCTTCCTGCTCGCGGGCACCGGCCGGGTCTTCCTGAACGGCGGGAACGGCGCTCTCGGAGGCGGCCCCGTCGAAGGCAAGGGCGGAGAGGGCGGGGCCGGCTCGGGCGGCGCCCTCAAGGTGCAGGCGCTCACGATCGCGCTCACCGACCCCGGAGAGGTGCGGGCGCTGGGCGGCAGCACGCCGCAGCCCACGGCGGGGCGCGGGGGTCAGGGCCGCATCCGGCTCGAGGACTCCGACGGGTCCATCGGGGGGACGAACCTCGTGCAGCCCGTGCCCTCCGTTGCCGTCTTCGCCCCCGCGGGGAACGGCCGGACGGTCGCGCAGTCGCTCTGGTACGACACCACCGTGGTCAACGCGGCGTTCGCCTTCGACGGAAGCGACCCGCAGACGGGCCTCGCGACGCAGAACACGATGGACCTCCGGTTCGGGCAGCTCCCGGGAGCGGGCCAGACGGTGAAGATCACCTTCCAGGGGGCGCCGCTCGACCCGGCGAACCCCTACCAGCCCGATCCGGACGCCACGCGCTGGTTCCCCTCCCAGCCCGGCCCCTCGACCGGGGTCCCGTTCGCGACCGACATCACCACGCTGAACGGCCGCAGCCTGCGCTTCGTCCGGTTCCGGATCGAGCTGAACATCGGGCCGGCGCAGCAGCCACCGCTCCCGACTCCCGTGAGCATCGACCGTCTCCAGATCCGCGTGCAGTGAGGAAAGGACCCGCATGCTCCGCGCCGCTCTGGCCGCCGGTCTCCTGGCGCTGGTCACGCTCACCCCTGTCGGTTGCTCGCGCTCGCGCGGAAAGGAGAAGGACTTCGTGGTCGTCTCCGCGAGCGTGGGAGGCGCCGACCTCGTGCCGCTCAACGCCGCGATCCGGCTGGCCTTCTCCCACGAGATCGCCCGCGACCCCGACCCGGCCCTCTTCCTCTTCGAGTCGGAATCGAACGGCACCCGGCCGGCGCGGGGCGGGCTCCGCATCCAGGGGAAGACCGCGACGTTCACACCCGCTCTCCCGACGCTCCCCGACCTCTCGGACGCGGGGCTCCGTCCCGACACCCACTACACGATCTGCGTCCCGCGCGCGGGAGAAGCCTGCGCGACCGGGCTCCCCGCGCCGGCCCGCGCGCTCCGCTCGACCTCCGGCCGGCCGCTCGCGCGGAGCTTCACGTCCACCTTCCGGACGCTGGGCGGTCCCTTCCCCTTCCGCGATCCCGTGCCGGGCTCCCCGCCGTGACGTCCACCGAGCCGGCCGCCGGCGCGACCGAGGTCCCGCCGGGGACCCCGGGGCAGCCGACGACGATCACGCTGACCTGGAGCGAGGCGCTCCACCCCTCCACGGTGACCACCGCGAGCGTCGGGCTCCTCCGGCTGCCGCAGGGGTTCTTCGTCACGCTCGCGGGCCTCGCGCTCCAGCAGACCGGCGCCGGATCCGCCCGCCTCGTGCTCACGCCCCGGGGGCCGCTCGTCTGCGACGCGCTGCACGAGATCCGGTGGACGGAGGCGGTGTCGGATCTCGGCGGGCACGCGGCGGTGGTCCCCCGCGGCTTCCCTTCCTTCCGCACCACCGCGGGCTGTCCGCCGGCGGCCGCGATCATCGAGCGGTTCGAGAGCCTGGAGTTCCGGGACAACGCGCCGGCGCTCCCGAGCCCGGGCGCCCGCCAGCTCGCGGAGTGGTTCGTGGACCACCGCCCGGTGCTGCGCGCGGGCTATGGTTTCGGCGGCGGCGGAGTGGACGGTCCGCTGAACGTGCCCGCAGGGGCTCTCCTCGACCTTGGCACCCTCCACCCGGGCCCCGTCTATCAGTTCACCTCGCTCGACGTCGCTTCCGCCGCCACGGTGACCTACACGGGCAGCGCTCCGCTCCGGCTCCTCTGCACCGGCGACGCGAACGTGGTGGGCGTCATCGATCTGAGCGGCCGGGGCGGCGCCCCGGGTCCGGCGAACGACACCAGCCAGCCGGTACCCGGGGGCGCCGGTCGCGCGGGAGGCGGCAGCGGCGGCACGGCGAACCCGATCCCGGGCTCGCTCACCGTGCCCCTCGGCGCGCGCGGGTCGGGGCCTCAGTCCGGCGCCGGCGCCGGGTACGGCGGCCACGACAGCCACGTCGGAACCGCGGATCCGACGCCTCAGAGGCCCGGGTGCGGCGGCGGCGGCGCGTCCTACGGCGAACTCGGCATCAACGGCCAGACGAACTGCGCGAATGCCGGGCAGAGCGGAAGCCTGCGCGGAAACTCCTACGGCGACACTCCCCTGACCATGCTGCTCGGCGGCTCGGGGGGAGGCGGCGGCGGGAACGCCGCGGTGATCGCGACGCCCGCCGTCCCGTTCCCGAACCTCATGAGCCATGCGGGGGGCGGGGGCGGAGCCGGGGGCGGAGCGCTCGCCATCGAGTGCGCCGGCTCCTTCACGCTCGGGCCGGGTGGGCGCCTCATGCTCAGCGGAGGGGACGCCGGCGTGGGAGGCGGTCCGCCGGGCGGGAAGGCGGGAGACGGCGGGGGAGGCTCGGGCGGCGCCGGCAAGGTGCAGGCCCTGGCCGTCCACCTCGACGGGGCGGCGCAGATCAGCGCGGTCGGAGGAAACGGCATACCGGGCATGACGGCCGGACACGGAGGCATCGGACGGGTCCGCCTTGAGGACCAGGACGGCGCGGTACTGAATCCATCCGTGTCCACCCCGCTCCCCTCCGTCGGCACTCTGACGGTGGCCCACCCGGGGCGCACCGTCGGCCAGTCGCTCTTCTACGACACGGGCCTCGCGAGCCCGGCCTTCGGCTTCGACGGCTCCGACCCCGGAACCGGGCGGGCGCTCGGGAACACGAACGACGTGGAGTTCGCCGAACTGCCTGGAACGGGCCAGGCGGTGTTCCTCGGCTTCCAGGGCGCGCCGCCCGATCCCGCGAACCCGGCCCGGCCCGATCCCGACTCCACCCGCTGGGTCCCGCCCCAGCCGACCCCCGCGTCGGCGGTCCCTTTCGCGACGGACGTCGCGACACTCTCGGGACGGGGCCTCCGGTTCCTCCGCTTCCGTGTGGAGTTCGACATCGGACCACTGGCCCCGGCGCTGCCCCCGCGCCCGGCCATCGACACGATCCGGATCCGCGTCCAGTAGGAGACGAGCCATGAAGCGCAGGGTCGTCGGCCTCCTCCTCCCTCTGGCCTGCGTCCTCCCCGGCTGCCCCACGAACCGGAGCGGCCAGGGCCGCGGGGCCTTCCTGGCGGTCGGGACGAGCCTCGACCCGTCGGCGCTCCTCGGGATCAACGAGGTCGTGGCCATCCGGTTCAACAAGACCGTCGATCCCGAGAGCCTGGGCGACAACGCCCGCATCTTCGCTTCGGAGAGCGTCACGCCCGCGATGGGCCGGTTCGTTGTCACCGGCACGGAGGTCCGGTTCCTCCCCCGGCTCCCGACGCGCTCCGACCTTTCGGACGCCGGGTTCCAGCCCGACACGCACTACACGATCTGCGTCATGGCGGAGGGGACCGTCTGTGCTCCCGGCCTGCCCCCGGGCGGCGCGCCGCTCCGCTCGCGCTCGGGGAAGGGGCTCGCGCGGCCCTTCCAGGCCACCTTCCGCACGCTCCCCGGGCCGGTCCCCTTCCGCGATCCGGTCCACGGCCCGCCGGCCGTGATCGCGCTGATCCCGCAGGCGGGCTCCATCGACGTCCCCGCGGGCTCCTCGCAGGACCCGACGGTCGTACGCGCGATCTGGACCGAGCCGCTCACTCCGGCGTCCGTCACCGTGTCGAGCATCGGGCTCTACCGCAGAGGCGACGGCCTCGCGGTGCCCGTGACCGTGTCGCTCGAGCAGGAGGTCTCCGGGCCGGTCCACGTCGTGCTCCGCCCGCGCTCGTCGCTCCCGTGCGGGTCCGACCTCGAAGTCCGTTGGACCTCCGGCATTGCCGACCTCGTGGGCGAGAGGGCGGCCACCCCGGGAGTCTTCCCCGGCTTCCGCACGGTCGCGTGCACCGGACCGCTCGCGATCGTCGAGGCCTTCGAGACCGCCGAGTTCCGCGACCCTGCGCCATCGCTTCCCTTCACCATCCCCTGGCAGGGCGCGGCGTGGGACGTCGCCGACAGCGGTGTCCTCCGCGGCGGCTACGGTTTCGGCGGGAGCGGCCGCAACGGTCCGCTCGTGGTCGGCGCGGGAACAACCTTCGACCTGCAGGCGAGCCTACCCGACGAGAACGGCGTCTACGAGTTCGAGTCGGTGCACGTTGCCGGGACGCTCATGACGACCTCGAGCAACCCTGCGCGCATCCTCTCCCTCGGTGACGTGGTCGTGGAGGGGACCATCGACCTGGACGGGGGGGCCGGACAGCCCGGACCAGCGATGAACACCGCGGCTCCCGTGGCCGGAGGGAATGGCCGGGGAGGCGGTGCGAACGGCGGGACCGCGAACCCGTTTCCGGGCACGCTCACGGTTCCCATCGACGCCCGGGGGCACCCGCGGGCGGGCCTCGGGGCCGGCTACGGCGGCAACGACAGTCACATCGCGACCGCCCATCCGACTCCTGAGCGCGTCGGCTGCGGCGGCGGCGGCGCCTCTCACGGCGGCCTCGGCTTCAACGGAAACGTCGATTGCTCGAACGTCACGCAGAGCGGCAGCCAGCGCGGGAGCTTCTACGGGGACTCCGCGATCACGGTCCTCCAGGGAGGCTCGGGCGGCGGCGGCGGCGGGAATGCGGCGTTGATCGCGATCCCTCCGGTCCCCTTCCCCAACCGGATGAGCCACGCAGGAGGGGGCGGCGGCGCGGGCGGCGGCGCGCTCTCCATCGAATCGGTGGGCACCTTCACCCTTCTGGGGTCCGGACGGATCCAGATGAACGGCGGGAGCGGCGGTGTCGGGGGCGGCCCTCCGCCGGGCAAGGGGGGCGACGGCGGCGGCGGCTCCGGCGGCGCCTTCAAGGTGCAGGCGATGCAGATCGTGCTCAACGATCCCGGCATCGTGCGCGCGCTGGGAGGCGCCGGCTCGCCGGGCCCGTCGATGGCCGGCATGGGAGGCATGGGACGGGTCCGGCTCGAGGACTTCGACGGGAGGATCGGGGGGACGAACTCCGTCCAGCCCACGCCCTCGGTGGCGATCTACGAGGCGCCGGGAAACGGCCGGACCGTGGCGCAGTCGCTCTGGTACGACACTTCGGTCCTGGACCCCTCGTTCGCCTTCGACGGCACCGATCCGCAGACGGGGTTCGCCACGGGGAGCACGATGGACCTCCGGTTCGCTCTCCCTCCCGGGACGGGACAGACCGTGCGGATCACGTTCCAGGGCGCGCCCGCGGACCCGATGCTCCCCTTCCAGCCGGATCCGAACGCCACGCGTTGGTTCCCCCCGCAGCCGGCGCCGCAGATCGCCGTGAGCTTCGCCACGGACCTCGCCACGCTCAGCGGGCGCGGCCTGCGCTTCCTCCGCTTCCGGATCGAGCTGGACGTCGGACGCGTGCAGCTCGGGCAGCCGCTTCCCGCGCTCGTGGCGATCGACCGCCTCCAGGTCCGGATGCAGTGAGGGAAGCCGACGAGCGGATTCCGCGCGGTCCGCCGCCGCTCGCGCGCTCGATTCGCCTCCACCCCTCCGGCCGGCGTCCCTAATCCATTGAAGGAGGCGCCCGGCCCGCGCTCCCGGCGGGGGGCACGGGGCTTGCTACCTTCCCGGACGTGCGGAGCCGTTCCGCACGGGGTCGCCTTGCATCTGGAAGGAGAGCGCAGATGCTCCGCCTCCGAGGCACCCCCGCCGCCCGCGTCCTGGTCGCTCTGCCGTTCCTCCAGGCCCTGACGGGCTGCGGCGGCGGCACGGGCGGCAGCGGAGGCCCGACCGGGTCCTTCATCGTCGAGGAGGTCAACGTCACCCCCGCCCAGCCGATCCCGCTGAACCACACGATCGTGCTCCGGTTCAGCCACGAGGTGGAGCCCGCCACGGTGCAGGCCGGCCTCGTGATCTACCAGACGACGTCCCAGGGGGCCGTGCAGGCGCGCGGGCTCAAGCAGGTGATCGGCCGGGAGGTCCGGTTCCTGCCGAGCCTGCCGAGCCGCCCCGACCTCGCGGACGCCGGCCTCCTCCCCGACACGTCCTACACGATCTGCGTCGCCCGGGAGAACGTCCCCTGCGGCACGCGTCTCCCGCCCCCCTGGTCGAGCGTCCGCTCCCGCGGCGGGAAGCGCCTCGCGCGCGGGCACACGACGGTCTTCCGCACGCTCCCCTCCGGCGAGCCGCGCCCCTTCTCCGATCCGCTCCCGGGCCCTCCCCTGGTGACGCGGATCGAGCCCGTGGACGGGAGCGCGGGGGTCCCCCAGGGGGAAGTGCTGCACCCCACTCGAGTGACCGTGCACTGGAACGAGCCGCTCTGGCCCGCCTCGGTCTCCACGCAGACGATCGGCCTCTACCGGAGGGGCGAGCCTGAGGCGATCCGGCTCCGCCTGGTCGAGCTGCTCCAGGGCGAGCCGGCCCGCGCCCAGGTGCGTCTCACCCCCCAGCTCGCGCTCCCCTGCGGCGCCGCGCTCGAGGTGCGCTGGACCGCGGGTGTCACCGACCTCATCGGGAACGGGGCGTTCCTCCCGAACCCGTCTCCCGGCTTCACCGTCACCTCCGACTGCCCGCCCGCCACGTCCCTGATCGAGACGTTCGAGGACACCCTGTTCCTCGATCGGACGCCTGCGCTCCCACCCGGCCTTGCGCTGGCGCCGGCCGAATGGGCCGTGGCGGGCGCGGCAGTTCTCCGCGCCAACCACGGGTTTGGCGGGGACGGCCGTCACGGCCGCCTGGAGCTGGCGGCGGGCGCTGCTCTGGACCTCGCCACCATCGACCCTTCGGGGGTCTTCCACTTCCGCTCGATCGCGCTCCTGGCGGGTTCGACGCTCCGGTTCTCGGGCACGAGCCCGCTCCGGCTCCTCTGCGCCGGGGACGCGCTGATCGACGGCATCCTCGAACTGACGGGCGGACCCGGGACCGGCGGTATCGCGGGCAGCACGGCGCAGCCCAGCCCGGGCGGGGCGGGGGTCGCGGGCGGGGGCGCCGGCGGTCCGGGGAACGCGGTCCCGGGGCAGTGGACCTCGCCGGGCGGGGCGGGACGCGGGTCCGGTCCGATCTCGAACATCGGCGGCGGGCGCGCGGGCAATGACAGCACGATCGTCGGACGCGAGGGGTGCGGCGGCGGCGGCGGCGCCTATGCGACGTCGGGGAGCTCGGGCTCGTTCGCCTGCGCCAATGCCGCCAACCAGGGGAGCCTGGGCGGGAGCCCGTACGGCGACCTGTCGCTCCTCAGCCTCCTCGGAGGCTCGGGCGGCGGCGGCGGCGGGAACGCGGCGGTGACCGGGTCTCCCTTCCCGGGCTTCGGCCACCACTCGGGGGGCGGCGGCGGCGCGGGAGGCGGCGCGGTCTCGATCGAGGCTCTCGGCACGCTCACGATCGCGCCGAACGGGCGCCTGCTCCTGAACGGCGGCGCGGGCGGGACGGGGGGAGGACCGGCGGGCTCGAAGGGCGGAGACGGAGGCGGCGGCTCCGGAGGCGCCTTCAAGGCGCAGGCGGGAACGATCGTGCTCCAGGGCGGCGCTCAGATCCGCGCGCTGGGGGGGACGAGCCCCTCCGGGCTCGGCGCCGGCGCCGTCGGGCGGGTGCGGCTCGAGGACCTCGACGGGGCCATTGGCGGCACCAACCAGTCGAGTCCGGCGCCCAGCACCGCGATCTTCCTCGCCCCGGGGAACGGGCGCAGCGTGGCGCAGTCGCTCTTCTACGACACCGGGCTCTCGAGCCCGGTCTTCGAGTTCGACGGGTCGGACCCCGGGACCGGGCTGGCCTTCGGGAGCACGAGCGACCTGGACTTCGAGACTCCGCCGTCCACCGCGCAGGTCGTGCGGATCACCTTCCAGGGCGCGCCGCCCAACCCCGCCCAGCCCGGCGAGCCGCATCCGGACCCGACCCAGTGGGTGCCGCCGCAGCCGCCGTCGGGTCCCGGCGTCGCGTTCACCCCGAACCTCGCGGACCTGGGCGGCCGCGGGCTCCGCTTCATCCGCTTCCGGGTGGAGTTCGACACCGGCCCCGTGCGGGCGGGCCAGCCGCTCCCGGTCCAGCCCGCCGTGCAGACGCTGCGCGTCAGATTCCATTGAAAGGGGTCAGGAACCGCGGCGGGTCCTGAGCCCTCCTGGCCGTGCGGTTCCGCACATCCGGGGCGCTGGCGAGCGCACGCCGGGCGCATCCGCCGGCCGCCGGGCCTCCGGCGCATCCCCTTGTCACCGCCCCCCGTCGGGCGCTACCATCCGGCGCTCCAACGGTCGGGCATGTCCCTTGCTTCCCCTCGACCCCGGAGTGTGGAGCCTCTATTGATCCCTTGTAGGAGTAACCCTGGATGACACGCGCGCGATGGCTCGCCTCTCTCCCGGGATCGGCGGCCCTGTGCTCCCTGATCCTCCTGACCGGCTGCAGCGGAGGCGGGGGCTCGGGCAGCGGCGGCGGGGCCTTCGCCGTCGTGGACGTGAACGTCAACCCGTTCTCGCTGGCGGCGCTGAACCAGACCATCGTGGTCCGGTTCACGCAGGACATCGACCCCTCGACGATCCTGACCGGCGTCCTCATCTACGAGTCGAGCAGCAACGGCGCCGTTCATGCCCGCGGGCTTCGGCAGGCCGTGGGCAAGGAGTTCCGGTTCTTCCCGGACCTCCCGACGCGGACCGACTACTCGGACGCCGGGCTCCTCCCCAACACGCAATACACGCTCTGCGTGCCCCGGGAGGGCTTCGTGTGCGCGAGCCGGCTGCCTCCCCCGCAGCCGGCCATCCAGGCGCAGTCGGGGAAGAAGCTCACGCGCACCTTCACCGTTGATTTCCGGACGCTTCCGTCGGGCCCGAACCCGCCGTTCATCGACCCGGTCCCGGGGAGCCCGTTCGTGACCCGGACCACGCCGGTGCACGGCACCACCGAAGTCCCGATCGGAACGGCCCAGGCCCCGACGCTCGTCAACGTCTTCGTGAACGAGCCGCTCAATCCCACCAGCGTCACCTCCAACGCGATCGGGCTCTTCCGCCTCTCGAACGGCGTCCCGGTCTCCACCACCATCCGGGTCCTGCAGACGAATCCGACCAACGTCAGCATCGAGATCAGGCCCCGCACTGCGCTTCCCTGCGACGAGGGACTCGAGGTACGGTGGAACTACGGCTCCTCCCAGATCCTCGATCTCGTGGGGAACGCGCTGACGGTCCCCTCGACCTATCCCAGCTTCCGCACCACCGCGAACTGCCCGCCGGTGAACGCGATCATCGAGAACTTCGAGAGCACGGACTTCCGCGACCCGGCAGCGATCCTGCCGCCGCTGATCTCGTTCCGGCCGGCGGAGTGGAACGCGGCGCAGAGCGGGCTCCTCCGCGGGAGCTACGGCTTCGGCGGAGACGCCAGCAACGGCCGCCTGGACGTGCCCGTCGGGAACGTGGTGGACCTCGAGGTCGCCTACCCCGGCCTCAACGGGCTCTACAACTTCGAGTCGGTGAGCATCCGCGGCACGCTCACGACCTCCGGAACCGTCCCCGCGATCATCCGCTCGGTGGGTGACTTCGTCCTGGAAGGGACCATCGACTTCTCGGGCGGCAACGGGAACAACGGACCGACCATGAACACCTCCGCCAGCGTTCCCGGTGGCGTGGGTCGGGCGGGCTCCGGCAACGGCGGCACCGCCAACCCCAACCCGGGCGCCCTCACGACCCCGATCAACGCCCGCGGCTTCGGCCCGCAGGCCAACATCGGCGCCGGGTTCGGCGGCAACGACAGCCACATCGCGACCGCCAATCCCCAGCCCCAGCGCGTCGGGTGCGGCGGAGGCGGCGGCTCCTACGGCGGGCTCGGCATCAACGGCATCACCGACTGCGCCAATGCCGGAGCAAGCGGGAGCCTCCGCGGGAACTTCTACGGCGATGCGCAGATCGGCACGCTGCTCGGAGGCTCGGGCGGCGGCGGCGGCGGGAACGCGGCCCTGATCGCGTCCCCGGCCGTCCCGTTCCCGAACACGCAGAGCCACGCGGGAGGGGGCGGCGGGGCGGGCGGCGGCGGCATCTCGATCGAGACCGTCGGCGCCTTCAACCTCACCGCCACCGGCAAGCTCTGGATGAACGGCGGGAACGCCGGCGTCGGCGGCGGGCCCGTGGTCGGCAAGGGCGGCGACGGCGGCGGCGGCTCCGGCGGGTCCATCAAGATCCAGGCGGGGTCGGTGAGCCTCACGTCGCCCGGCGAGCTGCGCGCCCTCGGCGGCACGGGCACGCCCATGCAGACGGGCGGGACCGGCGGGACCGGCCGCATCCGGCTGGAGGACCTCGACGGGAACATCGGCGGGACCAACCTGGCCCAGCCGGCGCCGTCGGTCGCGATCTACGCGCCTCCCGGCAACGGACGCACCGTGTCGCAGTCGCTCTTCTACGATTCGGGCCTCGTGACCCCGCGCTACCTCTTCGACGGGACCGACCCGCAGACGGGGCTCGCGACCGGGAGCACGGGCGACCTGGACTTCGACACGGCCCCGACGAGCGGTCAGACCGTGAAGATCACGTTCCAGGGCGCCCCGGCCGACCCGGGGAACCCGAACCAGCCCGATCCGAACACCCAGAACTGGTTCCCGCCCCAGACCAACATCAACAGCCCCGTCAACTTCGCGACGGACATCAGCACGCTCGCGGGGCGGAGCCTGCGTTTCATCCGATTCCGGGTCGAGTTCAGCATCGGGACGGTCGTGTTCAACATGCCGCTCCCGCGGCGCGTGGCCATCAACGGACTCCAGATCCGGTTCGAGAACGCGCCCTAGCGCGGACCGGTCGAGCCTTCACGCGGGGAGCCCTGATCGGGCTCCCCGCTTTGCGTAGGGCTGCTGTAACTTTTCGCGCCCGACTCCGTCTCCTCATCGCGGACGCCTGCATCCCGAAAGGAGACGACCATGAGCTTCCCCATCGCGCTCGCCACCCTGCTCCTCTGCCCGGGCTCTTATCGCGACCTGGAGGGGCCGGCCGAGGCCGAGTTCTATCGCACGCGCGGCGAGGCCTTTCTCCACCAGAGCCTTCACGTCCATCTCCCCGGCATGCGGTTCCTGTCGCGACTCCGGCCGGCGGGGTCCGGGACGCTCCGGGTGTTCGACCATCGCCGCGTGGTCTTCGCGGTCCCGCCCAGCGGCGATCCGTACTTCCAGCAGTTCCTGCGCAAGGCGCGGTCGGGGGGCACGACCTGCCTCTCCGGTCGCGTCGTGCGGGCCCGGATCGAGGGGCGGGAGACGCCGGTCTTCCTCATCCAGAGGATCCGCGCGCGGTCGGGGCGGTGCCGGCCCTGAGACCAGAGGACCGGCGGCGCCCCAAGGGCTCGAAGTCGGAGTCGAGTTTGCAGGTCGAAGGCCTCCTTGCCTCCGGCTTTCAACTTTCAACTCTCAACCTCTTCCTCACGTTCCCGTGGCAAGTCGCTCGGCGAAGTAGTCGCTGAGGAACGGGAGCTTCCGGATCTTGTCCTGCGTGGCGCGGAAGTCGTACGGAACGCGGTGGAAGATGAGGCGGCTCCCCTCGATGCCGGCGAACGAGGCGCGGTTGTCGCCGTCCCGGGGCTGGCCGACGGAGCCGACGTTGATGATCGCCTTCTCCTGGCCGAGCAGGTAGCTCCCCCCCAGCTCGGCCGGAGTCAGGAACCGGAAGGACTGCGTCATCACCCCGGGGGAGTGCGTGTGGCCGACGAAACAGGCGCTCTCGACCTTCTCGAAGGCGCGCGCCACCTTCTCCCGGTCGAAGATCAGGTCGGTCTTGAGCAGGTACTCGCGGATCGGGTCCGTCGGCGAGGCGTGCACGAACAGGAGGTCGCCGCGGCGGTACTCCCGCTTGAGGTTCCGGAGGAACTCCCAGCGGGCCGCGCGGGCACGTCCTCCCACGAGGCGCGGGCGGAGCCGCCGCCGGAAGCCCTCGATGGCGGTCCGCGCGGCCGGGTTGAACTCGGGGACGTCCCGGAAGAGGGCGAAGTCGTGGTTGCCGCACAGAGCCATCGAGCATTCCCGCATCACGAGGTCCACGCAGGCCTCCGGATCGGGGCCGTACCCCACGATGTCGCCGAGACAGATGACCTCGGGGTAACCGATCCGGTGGATTTCCTGGAGGACGGCCTGGAGCGCTTCCAGGTTGCCGTGCAGATCCGAGATGACGGCAATCGCTCGGGGGTCGGTGGCCATGATTTGGCGCGGCATTGTAGCGCGCGCCGAAACCCTTTCAGCCGCGCCCCCGCAGCTTCTCTCGTCCGGCCTTCCAGCTCTCGTCCTCCGCGTCCTCCCTCCGACTCCGGCTTCGAGCTTCCAGCTTCTAGCCCCTCTTCACTATCATCCGCGCGCTTGTCCCCGCATGAGTCCCCTCCTGCCGTCGGCCCGTGGTGGCGCGGCCTGGGTCGCGCGCCCGCGCTCGCCCTCGGTCTCTCCTGGCTCGGTTGGGCCTTCGATGCCTTCGACGGCTACCTCTACTCGCTCGTCCAGCCGCAGGTGCTGGCCGAGCTGCTCCCCACCGCCGACGCGGCGGCGCGCGCGCGGGTGGGCGGCATCCTCTTCTCGGTCTTCGTGCTGGGGTGGGCCGTGGGCGGCGTCACGTTCGGGGTCGTCGCGGACTCCTGGGGGCGCGCGCGCACGATGGTGCTCACGATCCTCCTCTACTCGCTCGCCACCGGCCTCTCCGCGCGGGCCGCGTCCTGGCCGGAGCTGGCGGCCTGGCGGGCGCTCGCGGCCATCGGCATCGGCGGCGAGTGGGCCACCGGCGCGGCGCTCGTCGCGGAGATGCTCCCCCCTCGGGCGCGCGTCGCGGGCGCCGGGGTGATGCAATCGGCGGCGGCCATCGGCTTCCTCGCGGCCACGGTGGTCGCCCGCCTCGTCGGCCACGATCACTGGCGGCAGCTCTTCCTCTGGGGCCTGCTCCCGGCGCTCTGCGCGCTGGTCGCCCGGCTCACGCTCCGCGAGCCCGAACGCTTCGAGGTCGAGCGGGCGCGGCGTCGCGCGGGCGACGGCTCCGAACGGCCCTCGCTCCGCCGGCTCTTCCGTCCGGAGCACCGGCGCGACACGCTGGTGGGCGCCTGGCTGGCGCTGGTCTGCGTGTTCGGCTTCTGGGGCGCCAGCGTCTGGGTCCCCTCCATCCTCCGGGAGATGCTCGTGGCCCACGGAAACACGGGCTCCGCCGCGGCCGATCGCGTCACCTGGGGGACCGTGGCCCTCAACGTGGGCGCGCTGGTCGGCTACCTGGCCTTCGTGCCGGTGGCGGTCACGGCGCTGGTGCTGAACTTCTGGCTGGGGCATCGCGTCAAAACGTTATTCACTTTGTTGGGCGTTGCGACTGTCACCTGCGTGGGAATTTACGTACTCTCATCGTTGACATTCGTCACCGATCAGGTCTTTCAGTGGGCTACCCTCACCCGGCTGATGACCTACCTGCAAGCCGGCGCTTACCCGTTCGGTTGGGGCATTGGGGAATACGCGGCCAAGACTTTTTTCGCTTCGTATGGCTGGGGAAATCTCGAAACGTATCCGTGGATTTATCCCCTGTGGTATCTGGCTGCCGTGGCAGCGCTGATCGGAGTGCTGCGGCTT
>Ga0187892_10003626_pt1 | contig 27747 bp, 23 predicted proteins | sample MA1701073metaG_FD_139345 | JGI IMG/M metagenome (GOLD analysis project Ga0187892, IMG submission 139345) | Bio-ooze microbial communities from a basaltic lava cave in the Kipuka Kanohina Cave System on the Island of Hawaii, USA - MA170107-3 metaG ... | reverse complement strand
CGCTATGCCTTCGTCTTCCGCCTTGTGTGCCAGCATTGGTCCCCGGATGACATCGCCGATTGCATAGACATTCTTAACCGTGGTTTCAAAATGCGGGTTAACCTCGACCCGGCCCTTGCCGTCGCGGGCTACGCCGATGTCTTCAAGCCCCAAACCTTCCGTGTAGGGAATCCGGCCGACCGCCACGAGCACCACATCGGCTGATATCACTTCAGCCGCACCTCCCGCAGCGGGCTCGACGCTGAGCGCCACCGCGCCCTTGGCTTTGCTCGCCGCTGTCACTTTTGAGGAAAGCTTGAAGGTGAAGCCTTGTTTTTGCAGGAGCCGTTGGAAATTCTTCGCAACTTCAAGGTCCATACCCGGCAAGATGCGGTCGAGATATTCAATTACCGTGATCTTCGATCCGAGCCGCGCATAGACCGAACCCAGTTCGAGCCCAATCACACCAGCACCTACCACGGCGAGGTGACCCGGAAGCTTTTTCAGCTCGAGCGCCCCTGTTGACGACACGACTTGCGTCTCGTCGATGTCGGTTCCCTTGAGCTTTGCCACGTCCGAACCGGTGGCAATCACGACAGCCTTCGTCTCGATAGTTTGTTCGCCAGATTGCACTTTGCCGGCGCTCAAGATTTTTCCGGCACCCTGGAACACCGTCACCTTGTTCTTCTTGAACAGGAAGTCGATACCCTTGGTGTTGCCGTCGATGGCTTCCTGCTTGAAGCCCATCATTTTGGGGAGATCGAAGGAGGGCTCGACATTGATCCCCATTTTGGCGAAGGAGTGGCCAGCCTCCGCATAAAGCTCCGAGGCATGCAGGAGCGCCTTGGAGGGAATGCAACCGACATTGAGGCAAGTGCCGCCATGGGTTGCGCGCTTCTCAACCACGGCAACCTTCAGCCCAAGCTGCGCCGCGCGGATGGCGCAGACATAACCGCCGGGCCCCGTGCCGATGATGGTGACATCGAATTGGTCCGCCATGCTACAAATCCAATAACCCGCGCTGTGGATCTTCAAGGCTTTCCTTGACGCGGACGAGGAAGGTGACCGCTTCCTTGCCGTCGACGATGCGGTGATCGTAGGAAAACGCCAGATACATCATCGGGCGGATCACGATCTGGCCATTTTCCGCCACGGGCCGCTCCTGAATTTTGTGCATGCCGAGAATACCGGATTGCGGAGCGTTGAGGATGGGCATGGACATAAGCGAGCCATAGACGCCGCCATTCGAGATGGTGAAGGTGCCGCCCTGCATATCGGCGATCTGCAATTGCCCGTCGCGCGCCTTTTTGCCCAAGCCCGCGATCGTCTTCTCGATGGTGGCGAAGGACATGGTGTCCGCATCGCGCACCACGGGCACCACCAGGCCCTTGTCCGTGCCCACCGCCACGCCGATGTGATAATAGTTCTTATAGACGATGTCCTCGCCATCGATTTCAGCGTTGACCGCCGGAATATCCTTCAGCGCCTGAATGCAGGCCTTGACGAAGAAGCTCATGAAACCGAGCTTCACGCCGTGCTTCTTCTCGAAGGCCTCCTTGAGCTGGTTGCGCAAAGCCATGACCGCCGTCATATCGGCCTCGTTGTAGGTCGTGAGCATCGCCGCAGTATTCTGCGCGTCCTTCAGGCGGCGCGCGATGGTCTGCCGCAGCCTGGACATCCGCACGCGCTCTTCGCGCGGTCCATCTTGGGAAAGTGTGCGCTGCTGCTGAACGATGGCCGGAGGAATGGCCGGAGATTTTACCTCCGCCGCGGGTTTTGCCAAATGTTCGATGACGTCACCCTTGGTGAGGCGGCCATCCTTGCCGGTACCGGCTACAGCAGCGGTATCTACTTTGTGTTCCTCCACCATTTTGCGGACCCCGGGTGAAAGGGGCGTTTCGGCGTTGGGTGCCGTTTCCATTTTTTTGGGGGCGGGCGCAGCTTCTACCTTCTTGGCAGCGGGCGCAGCTTCCGCCTTTTTGGCAGCAGGCGCGCTGCCTGCGGCGCCTTCTTCGATGGAACCCAGGAGGGCGCCGACATTCACGGTCGACCCAGGCTCCGCCGCAATCGATGCGAGCTTGCCCGAGGCGGGGGCGGGCACCTCCACCGTCACCTTGTCGGTTTCCAGTTCGACCAGCGGTTCGTCGACTTTCACCGCCTCGCCAGCTTGTTTGAACCATTTGCCAATCGTCGCCTCGCTCACGGATTCGCCGAGCACCGGAACGCGGATTTCCTTCGCCATCTGTTTCCTCTTATTTCTTGTTGTCGCCGAGCGCTTCCTCGAGCAGGGTCTTCAGTTCCTTCAGATGCTTGCTCATCAATCCGGTAGCGGTCGAGGCGGACGCCGGCCGCCCGGCGTAACGCGGGCGGGGGTTGGCGGCGCCGACATAGTCCAGAACGCGCTCGATGTTGGGTTGCGCGAAGGTCCAGGCGCCCATGTTGTAGGGTTCCTCCTGGCACCACACGAACTCGGCACCCTTGAAGCGCGTCAGTTCCTGGATCAGCACCTTGTGAGGCCAAGGATAAAGCTGCTCGACGCGCAGCAGATAAATATCGTCGATGCCCCGTTTCTCACGCTCCTCGTAGAGATCGAAGTAAACCTTGCCCGAGCACATGACGACGCGGCGGATTTCAGCGTCGGGAACGAGTTTTATTTTCTCGCCGGTGAGAATTTCGGCATCGTCCCATAGTAGCCGGTGAAACGACGTGCCCTCGCCCATTTCGCTCAACTTCGAGGTTGCGCGCTTGTGGCGCAGCAGCGACTTGGGCGTCATGATGATGAGCGGTTTGCGGATATCGCGCTTCATCTGCCGCCGGAGAATATGGAAGTAGTTGGCGGGCGTGGTGCAGTTCGCCACTTGCATGTTGTCTTCGGCACACATCTGCAAGAAGCGCTCAAGCCGCGCTGAGGAATGCTCCGGCCCCTGGCCCTCATAGCCATGCGGCAGCAGGCAGACGAGGCCCGACATGCGCAACCATTTGCGTTCACCTGATGAAATGAACTGATCGAACACCACCTGGGCGCCATTGGCGAAATCGCCGAACTGGGCTTCCCAGATCACCAGCGTGTTGGGCTCCGCCAGTGAATAGCCGTATTCAAAACCAAGCACCGCCTCTTCGGACAGCATGGAGTTGATGGCATCGAGCTTCACCTTCTGGTCTTTCACTAGATGGTTGACCGGCGTGTAGCGTTTCTCGTTATCCTGATCGACCAGCACGGCGTGGCGCTGCGAGAAGGTGCCGCGTTGCACGTCCTGCCCCGAAAGCCTGACCGGGTGACCATCCAAAACCAGGGTGGCGAAGGCCAGATGTTCGCCCATGGCCCAATCGAGGCCTGCGCCCTCCTCGATCGTCTTGCGGCGCGCGTCGAGGACGCGCTGCAGGGTGCGATGAACCTTGAAGCTCCTCGGCACCTTGGTGAGCTTGAGCCCGATATCCTTGAGTTTGGCCACCGGCGCCCCGGTCAAACCCTTGCGCGGGTCCTCGTAATCCCGCGAGGCTTTCATGCCGGCCCAGCGGCCATCGAGCCAGTCGGCCTTGTTGGCCTTGTAGCCTTCGGCCACGGAGAAATCCTCGTCCAGCTCGCGGCGGTAATCCGCCTTCATCGCCTCAACGCCCTCTTCCGTCATTGTCCCTTCCGCGATGAGGCGCTTGGCGTAAAGCGTCGCCACCGTATCCATGGTGCCGATCCGCTTGTACATCGTGGGCTGGGTGAAGGACGGCTCATCGATCTCATTGTGGCCAAAGCGCCGGTAGCAGAACATGTCGACGACGAAAGGCTTTCGGAATTTTTGCCGGAACTCGGTGGCGATCTTGGCCGCGAACACCACGGCCTCCGGATCGTCGCCATTGGCATGGAAGATCGGCGCCTCGATCATCTTGGCCACGTCCGAGGGGTAGGGCGATGAACGCGCCCAATTGGGCGTCGTCGTGAAGCCAATCTGGTTGTTGACGATGAAATGAATGGAGCCGCCGGAGCGGTGGCCGCGCAAGCCCGACAGCCCAAAGCATTCGGCCACCACGCCCTGTCCGGCGAAAGCGGCGTCACCGTGAGTCAAAAGCGGCAAGACGGCACTGCGGTCGCCAAGCTGGTCCTGTTTAGCTCGAGCTTTGCCCAGCACTACGGGATCGACGATTTCGAGATGCGAGGGATTGGCGGTGAGCGACATATGGACGGTGTTGCCGTCGAAGGTGCGATCCGATGATGAGCCCAGATGATATTTCACATCGCCCGAACCCTCGACCTCGTCCGGCGTCGAGGAGCCGCCCTTGAACTCGTGGAAGATCGCCGTGAAGGGCTTGGCCATGACGTTGCCCAGCACATTGAGGCGGCCGCGGTGGGACATGCCGAGCACGATTTCCTTGACGCCAAGCTGGCCGCCGCGCTTGATGATCTGCTCCAGCGCCGGAATCATGCTTTCCGCACCATCAAGGCCGAAGCGCTTGGTTCCCGTATATTTCACATTGAGGAAGTTCTCGAAGCCTTCGCCGGCGATGAGCTTGGCGAGGATCGCCTTCTTGCCCTCAGGGGTGAATCGGATTTCCCGACCGGCACCTTCCATCCGGTTCTGGATCCAGGCTTTTTGCTCAGGATCGGAGATATGCATGTATTCGACGCCAAGCGTCGAACAATAGGTGCGCTTCAGGATTTCGACGATCTGGCGAACGCTCGCCTTGTCGAGGCCCAGCACCTTGTCGAGAAAAACCGGCCGGTCGAGATCGGCTTCCGTAAAGCCGTAGGTGGCGGGATCGAGATCGGGCTGCGGCACCCGGTCCCTCAGCTTTAGGGGATCGAGATCTGCGGCAAGATGGCCACGCACGCGGTAGGCGCGAATCATCATCAGCACACGGACGGAATCCGTCGTGGCGCGGCGCACTTCTTCGATCGAGGGTTGGCTATCCTTGCCAGTGGCCGGAGCCTTGGCGGCGGCGGGCCAGTTGCCGTCAAAGGCGGAAACGAGCTCGCCCGATTCGGCGGGGGGCCAATCGGGCCGCTGCCATGACGGCCCATCGACCTGACGCTTGGCTTGGCCGGCATTGTCCTCAAGGCCGGCAAAAAACTGCCGCCAGTGCTGGTCCACGGCCTTGGGGTTAGCGAGATATTTGCCGTAGAGCTGCTCGATGAATTGAGCGTTGCCGCCGTAGAGAAACGATGTTTGCTCGAAAGCCGTGGTCAGGTCCGTCTTGTTCATCGCCGTAAATCTCTCACTTGCGCTTCAGCTTCTTCATCAGGGTCTTGCCCAGCAATGCGGGCGAATCCGAGACGGCGATGCCGGCCCGCTTCATCGCCTCGATTTTCGATTCGGCTCCGCCCTTGCCGCCGGAGATGATGGCCCCCGCATGGCCCATGCGGCGGCCCGGAGGCGCGGTGCGCCCGGCGATGAACCCAACTATTGGTTTTTTCACCTTGGATTTCCGGATGAATTCGGCCGCGTCCTCCTCGGCGGAGCCCCCGATCTCGCCAATCATCACGATGGATTTCGTCTTGGGATCGGCCAGAAACATTTCCAGGATTTCAATGAACTCCGTGCCCTTCACCGGATCGCCGCCAATGCCCACGGCGGTTGTCTGACCCAAACCCTCCTGTGTCGTCTGGAACACCGCCTCATAGGTGAGTGTGCCCGAACGGGAGAGGATGCCGACGGAGCCTTTCTTGAAAATATTTCCCGGCATGATGCCGATCTTGCATTCATCCGGCGTCAGCACGCCTGGGCAGTTGGGGCCGATGAGGCGCGTGTTGGAGCCCGACAGGGCCCGTTTAACCTTCACCATGTCGAGCACCGGAATGCCTTCGGTGATGCACACGACGAGCGGAATTTCCGCATCGATGGCTTCGAGAATGGCATCGGCGGCGAACGGCGGCGGCACGTATACGACAGAGGCGTCGGCACCGGTTTTTTCACGTGCCTGAGCCACGGTATCAAACACCGGTAAGCCGATATGCGTTGTGCCGCCTTTGCCCGGCGTCACCCCACCAACCATTTGCGTGCCATAGGCGATCGCCTGCTCGGTATGAAAGGTGCCGTTATTGCCCGTGATGCCCTGGCAAATGACGCGGGTTTTCTTGCTGACGAGGATGGACATCAGGCCGCTTCTCTCACGTCATTCTCAGTTGTCATCGCCGGATTTATTCCGGCGACCCATGGCTCAGTATGTTTGAAAGCCTGAGCGCCGGCACTATGGGTTGCCGGGACAAGCCCGGCAATGACAATAGGGAGTATTGACAAGGACTTTGCGCTCATGCCGCTTCCCTCACCGCTTTGACGATCTTGCTCGCGGCATCGTCGAGGTCGTCGGCAGGAATGACGTTGAGGCCCGAATCGCGGATGATTTGCTTGCCGAGATCAACATTGGTGCCTTCAAGGCGCACGACCAGCGGAACTTTGAGCCCCACCTCCTTCACGGCGGCGATGACGCCCTCGGCGATCACGTCGCATTTCATGATGCCGCCGAAGATGTTGACGAGGATGCCTTTGACGCGCGCGTCGGCGGTGATGATCTTGAACGCCGCCGCGACTTTCTCACGGGAGGCACCGCCGCCCACATCGAGAAAGTTGGCGGGTTCGGCGCCATAGAGCTTGATGATGTCCATGGTCGCCATGGCGAGCCCTGCGCCATTCACCATGCAGCCGATGGAGCCGTCGAGCGCCACATAGGAAAGGTCGAACTTCGAGGCTTCGATTTCCTTGGGGTCTTCTTCGGTGAGATCGCGCAGTTCCTTGATTTCGGGATGGCGGTCGAGGGCACTGCCATCGAAATTCATCTTGGCGTCGAGGCAGAGAAGCTGGCCGTCCTTGGTCACCACCAGCGGATTGATTTCGAGGAGACTCATGTCCTTCTCGGTGAAGGCGCGGTAGAGCTGGCCGATCAGCTTTACGCATTGCTTTACCTGATCGCCCTCGAGTTTGAGGGCGCCGGCAATGCGGCGGCCGACATAACCCGAATAGCCCACCGCCGGATCGATGCGGACGGTGACAATCTTCTCTGGCGTCCTGGCCGCCACCTCCTCGATATTTACGCCGCCCTCGGTGGACGCGATGAATGCCACCCTGGAGGTTTCGCGGTCGACGAGACAGGAGAGATAGAGTTCGCGGGCGATAGCCGTTCCCTCTTCGATATAGAGCCGCTGCACGTTTTTTCCCGAGGGGCCGGTCTGGTGCGTCACCAGCGTCATGCCGAGCATGCGGCTGGCCTCGGCCTTCACCTCGTCCAAGGATTTTACCACCTTGACGCCGCCGCCCTTGCCACGCCCGCCGGCATGGATTTGAGCTTTCACCACCCATACCGGTCCGCCCAAGGTTTCCGCCGCCTTCACCGCTTCATCCACGGTGAAAGCCGGAAGACCCTTGCCGGTCGCCACGCCGAAGCCGCGAAGAACTTCCTTGGCTTGGTATTCGTGAATGTTCATGGAGCCTCGATCATGCCAGATCGGGTGCAATGGTTTTCGCGGCGGCCATCAATCCTTCCACCGCGCTTACGGATTTTTGGAAGGCCGATTTTTCATCAGGGCTCAGCGGAATTTCGACAATCCGCTCGACACCGCCCGCGCCGATTACCACGGGCACGCCCACATAGGTGTTCTTGATTCCATACTGGCCCGAAAGATGAGCGGCGCAGGGAAGCACCCGTTTTTTATCTTTCAGATAGCTCTCGGCCATGGCGATGGCAGCGCTCGCCGGCGCGTAATAGGCGGAACCGGTCTTGAGGAGGCCCACGATCTCAGCGCCGCCATCACGGGTGCGCTGCACGATCTTGTCGATCTTCTCCTGCGTGCTCCATCCCATGTTAATGAGATCGGGAACCGGAATGCCGGCGACTGCTGAGTATTTGACCAACGGCACCATGGTGTCGCCATGCCCGCCGAGCACGAAGGCGGTTACGTCTTCCACCGACACGGCGAATTCCTCGGCCAGGAAATGGCGGAACCGTGCTGAATCGAGCACACCCGCCATGCCGACGACCTTACTGGGCGAGAGCCCGGAATATTTCTGCAGCGCCCACACCATTACATCGAGCGGGTTGGTGATGCAGATGACGAAGGCCTTGGGCGCATGCTGTTTGATGCCAGCACCCACGTCGCACATCACCTTGAGGTTGATGCCGAGCAGATCGTCGCGGCTCATTCCTGGCTTGCGTGGAACTCCCGCCGTTACGATGCAGACATCGGCTCCGGCGATGCCGTCATAGGAGTTGGCGCCCGAAAGTTTGGCGTCAAAGCCTTCAATCGGGCCAGACTGGGCAATATCCAGAGATTTACCTTGGGGAAGCCCTTCCGCAATATCAAAGACGGCGATGTCGCCCAGTTCCTTCAAGGAGGCGAGGTGAGCAAGGGTGCCACCGATCATGCCGCCGCCAATCAGGGCAATTTTCTTCCGCGCCATGTCCGGATTCCCTTTTGGGCAACAATATTTATCAATTCGAGAGGCCCGGCCAGTCCTTTTCACACAAAACATGACTAAAACGTCAAGTTTCGACGATTTTCTTGCCCCACCAGGAGGCCGACTGCATTTCCCGGAGCCGGGAAACCGTCCGGGCAAACTCAAACCGGTGGTCACCTGCGGGATAAATGCGCTCCGGGGCGTTCGCCGAAGAGGCCACCAGCCTCACCTGCGCGTCATAGAGCGTATCGATTAGCGTCACGAAGCGTTTGGCCTCGTTGCGCCGGGTGGCCGCCAGGGCGGGGATGCGTTCGACGAATACCGTGCGAAAATTCCGCGCAAGAGCAAGATAGTCGGCAGGCCCGAGCGGCGCCTCGCATAGCTCGGCGAAACTGAAGCGGGCGCAAGAGTGCGCGGCTTGGGGCACGGTGAGTTTGCGGCCCAGCACTTCGATCCCCATGGGTTTTCCCTGCTCCGTGTCGGTGAGCCGCCGCCACAGCTCCTGCACTTTTTCATCGGCCGCGGGGCCAAGCGGCGTGATGAATGTCTCATGGCCCTTCACCCGGCCCAGCCGGTAGTCCGTTCCGCTGTCGAGCGCCACCACGTCGAGCTTTTCGCTCAGGAGTTTGATGAAGGGCAGGAACAATTGCCGGTTTAGACCATCGCGATAAAGCTCTTCCGGGCTTACGTTGCTGGTCGTCACCACGACCGTGCCCTTGGCCAGCAGCGCCTCGAACAAACGCCCCACGATCATGGCGTCTGCGATATCGCCCACCTGCATTTCATCAAGGCAGATAAGCTTCGCCTCCGCCGCAATCGCGGCCGCCACGGGCGCAATGGCATCGCGCGTTTTCCGGCGCGCTGCGTGCAGGCGCGCATGGACGTCCTGCATGAAGGCGTGAAAATGAATGCGCCGCTTGGGATCGACGCGTGCATTGGCGCAAAACATATCCATCAGCATGGTCTTGCCGCGCCCGACCTCGCCATGAATATAGATGCCTCTCGCTGCGGACGCTGACGGTTGCCGGAGCCAGCGCGCGAGAAGACTGTTCTCTCCGTTGCCGGTGGCGGCTTCAAGTTCGCGTTCAAGGTTTGCAAGCTTGGCGATGACCGCCTGCTGTGCGGCATCGGCCTTAACCTCGCCCGAGGCAACCCGCGCGTTATAGACGTCGATAAGGGTCATGCCGCCGATAAAGCCCCGCCGCTGTAACTGCCCCGTTAACCGCTTTTCTCCACGAGGGTTTAAGGCTTTGTAGATTAGAGAGTGCCGGATGGGGAAGGGCTCAATCCTGAGGTTCCGCCGATCCGTGCCGGCCGTGGCCCTGAGCCTGTTATGCGCCTCGCCCGCCCTTGCCGCGCAACTTGCCATCGACTACCAGGCGCGCATCAACATCCAAACGAGCTGTCTGGTTACCGCCGGGCAACTTAATTTCGGCGCGGTGGGCACGATTGTGGGGGGCGAAACGGCGACCTCAACGGTCAACGTGACATGCTCGGCGGGAACGCCCTATACAATCTCATTCAGCCCGCTCGCCTCCGTCACCAACTACAACGGAACGATGATCAACGGCGCGGGCAATGTCGCCTATTCCGCGAACTTGTCGGCGGCGGGCGGCATCGGCCCGGGCACCCACACCATCGATGGCGTGCTCAGCCCCCAGGCAACACCGGCGCCCGCGATCTACACCGACAACCGCACGGTTTATCTGAATTACTGAGGCCAATCACCGCTTGTTGCCGCATCAAGCCGTGCCGCCTCTGCTTCGAGTTGCCTTTTCCAAGTTTTGGCTTCTTCCGGATTCTGCAGTTTCTCGAACAAATAGGGCCATGTCATCGAATGGAGAAGGTCAACAAGCTCCCTTTTCCATGGCCATGTATCGAGAGCTTTCAGTTCGTCCAAATACTCGGCAAGCTTGTCACGCACGTCATCCGGGTCGACGCGAAAGGCGGACTTCGGGGTGACCGTCTCGTCGTCGCCAAACAATTCCAGCTGTGGCCTGGCGGACAAATCCCTCTGGCGTGGTGCGGACAGGGCAATCCTCCTCAATTAGAACCCGCATAATACAAGCAACATTCCTGCATCCAAGTATCTTCTATTGCACTGTGGGTACATGCGCTGCGCCCGTCAAACCCGGTTCGCGCGCAAGCAATTCCCGTATCGCTGATAGTGATGGAATTTCAAGAACCTCGCATAGAGCCTTGTCAATCGCGATTCGGACGGCATCGGTGTCGAGCTGCGCCAGCGGCTTTAAGCTCTGTGCCGCAAGGGAATCGTAGCTGCTCGATAACTTTTGTAAGCGCTTCCTGCTCAATTGCCTCACATCGACAACGGGCATTCCTTCCCACGCCGGTTTTTTCATTTGCATCCAGGCACTTCGCGTGATTGCTCGGCTACCAAAATAAAATAGTAACCCCAAGGTTGAATTGAGCCAGAGTAAGAAGGCTTTTCTCTCGTTCGACGACAGCTCTGAATCATCAAAAGCCCACCAAGTGTTGCCCAGTGCCTTTGACTGAAGACTGCATGCAAGAATCTTGTGCGTTATTGGCCAGAGCCGTGAAACAAGGAGAATTTTCCCGGCTTTTTTCCAAACTGAAGAAGCGTCTTTGAGCTTTCGGCCTTCTATAGCCTCGGTTCGGGCCGTAAGAAACGCATTTGGAGTCTGTGCAATCTGCGTTACTTTATCCGCATCATGATCCCAAAACCCTGAGTAGGCCGTCCAATTCTCCGTTCCACGCTCGACTTCAAACGCGTCGGTTATATCGCGCACGTCATATCCAAGCGACCCAAGCTCGCCAAGCCTGCACAGCTTCAATTGATAAAGATTGGGGTTGCCAGGAAGACGCAACGTGGAGAACCGCTGGAGGTTGAAATGAATTTGTGCGAGCGCCTCCTGTGAAAATATGGCGCTCGTCCAGTTCTCGTCGTCTTTGGGCGCCGGAAAGCTTGTGACCGTACAAAGGGTTCTCGACTGGTTGCGAACGGTGATCGTGCCCTGCTTTGTGTTGAGGCGCCCTATCGCGCCTGAAATGCGCGAGGCCAGATCAAGCGCTTCGTGGATGGTGACCGGATTGCGCCGCAAACCGACATAAACAGTGTGTCGCGGTTTTTCCCTTGGCCTCTTTTTCTTCGCGATGAAAAGGATTTCCGACAGATCGGTGTTTTCCGAGAAGTTGGTGCGCTCAGGATCATGACTGGTGATCACAACTTCCAAGTGATACCGCTCCATGATGTACTTGCGCACTCTGCTCCACGCCTCTCCGGTAGCAAGAGCGATAGGCAAGACGAATGCGATTCTGCCACCCTCGGCCAGGCTCTTGTCGGCGAGCGGCACGAAGAGCGCGCCAAGCCCGGCCGTGGCGCTGATCCCCAGCTTTCGCGCTCTTACGGACAGTTCCTTCTGCAGCGCAGGCCGGTCCTCGGGGAGCGAGCCAAACAGCCTGTTCCCGTAGCGGCTGCTGACAAAGGGAGGATTCATTACGCACAGGTTCAGCTTTGGAACCGTGGCGTTGGCATAGGACGTCTTTCCCGCCCCTGTCCGCTTGGTATCCAGATGCGAATCGTCAAGTGCGAATTGAGTTCGGACGATCGCGCTGTCGAGGAAATCAAGGCTTCCCAGCCTCGGTTCCTTCCGATTCATGCCAATCGGCATGACATATAAGTTCATTTGCCGGAACGCTACTTCAGGGGCCAGCAATGCAAGTGTCGATGCTGTCAAGTGGACTGCCGAGGGCAGAATGTCATAACCGTACATCGTATTCTGCATGAGGGTGCTGTGCAGATTTGCAAGGTCCTTCTCGGTCAGGCTGCGGTCGCTGTCCGCCCGCTCTTTTATGAAATTGTCCGTCATCGCCTGTGCTGCGGCCATGAGAAGCGTGCCGGTGCCGCAGGCCAAATCCGCAACTTTGAAGTCCGCCAGTTCCCTCATGTTCCCGAAGTCGATGTCCCAATCGAGATCAAACGTCAGCTTGAGCAGCAACGTCGCCGCCGGAACCGACGTGTAATAAGTGCCAAGATATTTCGCATGATGCAGAAGCCAATGGTAGATTCGGCCCATGAGGTCGTGCCGCAAGGCAGCCTGCTGCGCGCAAATGTTATGGGCTTCATCGAGCAGTGACTTCACATTTTCGGTTGTGCTGGCACTTGAGGGAAGCTCGTCGAGAATGCGTCCGCCCAGCTGGAATATGGGCTTGTAGTTGATGTTCTCCGATATCCACTCCCAATGTTCGGATGTTGCCCCGATAAGATCTTTGCTCTTCCGCAGCTTACGCAGCGTCTCGACCTTTTCGTCGGTGCGGGATAATTGCTCCTGGAAGACAAAGGCATTTGCGAGAACCAGAGCCGAAACCTTGGCAGCCGTCTCCCGGCGCTCCTTGGCCGCGCCAATCCCCTCGCCTTTGGGAGCCGCCATTTGCAGGTGAGCGGACAGGCGGTCACATGCGCCGGGTTGGCTCAGCCAAAGTTTGGAAATACTGTCAAGGTGAACTGACAGCGATTTTGCCGTTTTTTCTACGACATCGTCCTCGACAAGGGATTCCTGTGCCCTCCGGAGCGCTTCCATAATGGAAGCCGGGCCTCCTTCAAGCCAATCTTCCGATTCGATGGTTTCGGTAATGATCCGGTACTTGAGTTCCGTTTCCGTAAGCACATCCAGGAGTTTTGTAGTGGAGGTTGTTCGCAATCGATTTGGATAGACAGCGGCAACAGCAATGTGCGCAATGCCCGCCCTAACACGCTTTCTGGCATCGGTGAGGACATTGTCCTGGTTGTTCGCGCTATCGGCAAATTTCCCTTCAATGACAACCCGCAGTCCACGAAGCTCAAAGAGAACATCGGGTCGATGCTTTCCATGAACATGGATCGTTTCCGCGTCGGCGCTAACGCCGAAGCGTGATATCAGGATTGCAAGCTGGGTGTTGACCGCTTCTTCCCTATTGCGGTTCGCTCTCACTTATTGTCCATCCCCAAGTTGCCAAGCTAAACAGGGCTTATGCAATATCTTGGGAGTTTGGTGCGCTGTCTAGTAGCGTGTCATCCGATATTTGTTCGTTGTGCCTGCCCATCACCGCATCGTCGGGATGGAGAACTGGGCGCCTTCCTTGATGCCGCTGGGCCAGCGCGACGTCACCGTTTTCGTTTTGGTGTAGAATCTGACCGCGTCGGGGCCGTGCTGGTTCAAATCGCCGAAGCCCGAGCGTTTCCAGCCGCCGAAGGTGTGATAGGCGAGCGGCACGGGGATCGGCACATTGATGCCCACCATGCCGATCTGAATTTTCGAGGCAAAATCGCGCGCGGTGTCGCCGTCGCGAGTGTAAATGGCAACGCCATTGCCGAACTCATGGTCGTTCACCAGCGCCACACCCTCGTCATAGGTCTTGGCGCGCACCACCGACAGCACCGGCCCGAAAATCTCTTCCTTGTAGATGCGCATATCCTTGGTCACATGATCGAACAGGGAGCCTCCGAGGAAGAAGCCATTCTCGTAACCCTGCATTTTGAAGTCGCGGCCATCGACGGCAAGTGTGGCGCCTTCCTCGATGCCGGTCTCGATGTAACCCTTGACGCGCTCCAGCGCCTGCTTGGTGACCAGCGGCCCGTAGTCGGCTTCACGGTCGGTGGAGAGGCCCACCTTCAGCGCCTCGACGCGCGGCACGAGTTTTTCCATCAGCGTGTTTGCCGTCGCCTCGCCCACAGGAACAGCGACCGAGATCGCCATGCAGCGTTCACCCGCCGAGCCGTAACCCGCGCCGATCAGCGCATCGACGGCTTGGTTCATGTCGGCATCGGGCATGACGATCATGTGGTTCTTGGCGCCGCCAAAACATTGCGCGCGTTTTCCGGCGGCGGCGGCGCGTGAATAGACATAATGCGCGATGGGTGTTGAGCCTACGAAACCCACGGCCTTGATATCGGGATCGTCGAGGATCGCATCGACGGCTTCCTTGTCGCCGTTGACCACATTGAGGATGCCCGGCGGAAGCCCCGCCTCGAGGAAAAGTTCGGCCAGGCGCATCGGGCACGATGGATCGCGCTCCGAGGGTTTCATGATGAAGGCATTGCCGCAGGCGATGGCGGGCGCACATTTCCACAAGGGGATCATCGCCGGAAAGTTGAACGGCGTGATGCCCGCCACCACGCCCAGCGGCTGGCGCATGGAATACATATCGATGCCCGGTCCGGCATTGTCGGTGAATTCGCCCTTGAGCAAGTGCGGGATGCCGACGGCAAACTCCGCCACTTCGACGCCCCGCTGTAAATCGCCAAGAGCGTCGGGAATGGTCTTGCCGTGCTCCATGGAAATAAGCGCCGCCAGCTCTTCGCGGTGGGTGGCGGCAAGATCGAGAAAACGCATCATAACACGAGCGCGGAATTGCGGGTTCTTGGCGGCCCAGGCGGGTTGCGCCGCCTTGGCGTTTTCGACCGCGGCGCGCACTTCCGCTTGCGAGGCGAGCGCCACTTTGGCCGACACCTCGCCCGTGTTGGGATTGAAAATATCGGCAAAGCGCCCGGACGCGCCCTTCACATGCTTGCCGCCGATGAAATGCCCGATGTTCTTGACCATGATGCCTGCACCCTAGTCGTCTGGCGCGAACCCCGCAAGATGACCCGCATCTAGCCTCAGTGCGGAATCGCCACTCCCGGCACCCAGACGTAGCCTTCGTCGTCGATGATCATGCATTCGCGCAGGCCATGGGGCTTGTCCATGGCTCCCGCCAATATCGTCCAGCCGCCAGCGCGGGCATTGCTTTCGGCCCGGTCGGGGTCGCAACCATAAACGCGAAGCTCGACGCCGGCTCCCCGCCCCTCCACGCCCGCCACCACGCCGATGAAGGGATGATCGCCATAGGTGTGATCAGCATGAAACATGAAATCGCCGCCGGCGAGCTTCATGGCGGCGAAATCCTCATCATCGTAAAAGCTGGTGGCACCGAGAACCTCGGTGGCGAATTTCACCGCGCGCGCCACATCGGTCACCAAAAGATTAAAGCCGAGCCCCCGCAAGGCGCGGCCATAGTCCGCCGCCGAAACCGGTGGCGATTGGTCAGGCCGTCGTTTTTTCATGCCCCCAGAAGAACATGGCCCTGGCCGTCGTGTCCATGCCACATCACGGTGCAGGCGGGAATCCGCTTTGGGTCCGAGATGCCATAGCGCTTCATGGCCAGCAGGAACACGACCGCGGCATCGGTCACGGCCTCGGTCAGGTCCGCGGTGGCAAGGCCGCCATCGAGGATCTCGGCGAGGTGATGGCCTGCCGCCTCCGTCATCCTGGCGGCCTCGGCCGCGCTGAGGACCGTAGCGGCGCGCCAGCTTTCGATCAAATCCGCGTGGTCGATTTCTGCCACTACGTCATTGCCAATCATGAATGAAAGATTACCGCGCGAGGAGGCGCCGCCATCATGGCTGCGGCCGCCGCGATAGCCGGGGCAGGTGAGCGTAAAGGCTGGAACCTCGCCGATGTCGCTGAAATCGAAACGCATGACGATACCTCATACGAAATCAGGAGCATCATGCGCCGCCGCCGTTGCCAATTCATTAAGCCAGTGGACCGGCGGCCCAGCGGCCTGTAGGTTCCGCAGCCGTCAAATCCGGAGCCGATGTGGCGAAGCTGAACGACCTCGAACTGCGACGGCAGGTGATCAAGACCTGCCTGAAGATGAACGCGAGCGGCATCAACCAGGGTATGTCCGGAAACGTCAGTGTGCGGACGGATAAAGGTTTCCTGATCACCGCCTCGGGCATTCCCTATCACGAGATGAAACCCCGGCACATCGTGGAAATGGATTTCGACGGCGGCTACCGGGGCCAGTATCTGCCCTCGACCGAGTGGCGCATGCACATGGATATTTTCCGCCAACGCTCCGAGGCCAAAGCCATCGTCCACACTCATTCAATTCATGCAACGGCACTGGCCTGTCTGCGCAAAAACATTCCATCCTTTCATTACATGGTCGCGGTTGGTGGCGGCACCACCATCCGCTGTTCGGACTACGCCGAATTCGGCACCCAGGCCCTTTCCGATACAATGCTGAAGGCGCTGGAAGGCCGTACCGCCTGCCTTCTCGCCAATCACGGCCAGATCGTTTTTGGCCCGAGCCTCGACAAGGCCCTGTGGCTAGCGGGAGAGGTCGAAACCATCAGCCATCAATATTGGGCGGCCCTTCAGGCAGGCAAGCCCGCCATCTTAAGCGAGGCGCAAATGACCAGCGTGTTGTCGCGCTTCAAGACCTATGGCAAGCAATTCGAAGATCTCGGGAGCGGCGAAATGCACGCGGTCCTTGCGCCGGAACGCCGCGGTTCCCCCGTCAAAGACAAGAAGAAAAAGAAAACATGATCGCCAATGTCTCCGCCATCGTTGCCGAATTGAAAGCCCGCGCCGAGGCGGGCCGCCCGGTGACGGTGGGCCTCGCCGGTGCGGGACAAATGGGAACCGACATTGTGGTGCAGCTTGCCCTCGTGCCCGGCCTGCGGTTGGGCGCCGTGGCCGAAATTGATATTCCGATTGCCATCGAAGCAGCACTGCTGGCTGGCCATGACCGAGCTAACATCGTCGAAGTGCAATCGGCTTCCAGCATTGATCAAGCGGTCGAGCAGGGAAGGATCGCCGTCACCTCCGATCTTGCGGCGCTGGCCGCGGCAGGGCGGATCGACGTGGTCGTCGACGCCACCGGCAATCCCAACATCGGCACAAGCTTCGCGCTCGACGCCATCCGCAACGGCAAACCCGTCGTCATGCTGAATGTGGAGGCGGATATCACCATTGGGCGGCACCTCCACGACGAAGCGCGCAAGGCTGGCGTTGTCTACACCGGCGCTGCTGGCGACGAGCCCGCCGCGGCGCTGGAGATCATCGGCTTTGCCCAGTCGCTGGGCTTCACCATCGTCTGCGCCGGCAAGGGCAAGAACAATCCGCTGAAATTCGACGCGGTGCCCGCCGAATACGAAAAGGAAGCCCGCGAGCGCAACATGAATGCCCGCATGCTGGTGGAATTCGTCGACGGCTCCAAGACCATGATCGAAATGGTGGCCATCGCCAATTGCACCGGTTTGGTGCCCGATCGCCCCGGCATGCACGGCCCTGCCGCCACGCGCGAGGAACTCGCGTCTGTCCTTATTCCGAAATCCCATGGCGGCGTGCTGTCGAAGCCGGGCTGCGTCGATTATTCCATTGGCGAGGGCGTGGCCCCCGGCGTGTTTTGCATCGTGGAGGCGAAACATCCGCGCGTTCTTGAGCGCATGGTCGATCTCAAAGTGGGCAAAGGGCCGTTCTTCACGATCTTCCGGTCCTATCATTTGACCAGCCTTGAAGTGCCTCTGTCGGCCGCGCGCGCCGTGCTGCACGGCCGGGCCGACATGGTGCCGCTCGATCACCCCGTGGCCGAAGCGGTCACCGTGGCCAAGCGCGATTTGAAAGCCGGCGAAATGCTCGGCAAGATCGGCGAGACGGAGTACCGCGCCTGGGCTATGACGGCGAGCGAAGCCCGCCGCGCCAACGCCATTCCCGTTGGGCTCGCCGAAGGCGCCCGAGTGGTCAAGCCGGTCAAGGCCGGGGAATATCTGACCTACGGCAATTGCGTTCCCGATGATTCACTGATCGTCACGCAAATCAGAAAACGCCTCGACCAGGAAGATGCGAGATTGCATACGTTGTAGGCGAGGCGCAACGAACCGTCTTCGCTTGACATATGAAGCCAATTTCTCATCATGCCCGCACTTGATGCGAGCATCTTTTTTGAGCTCCTCAAGAAGATGCCCGGGTCAAGCCCGGGCAAGATGAGGGAGTGAGTGGTTCAACCCCAACAATTGATGGCCGCACAGATCTTGCCGCGCCGTGCATGGCTGCCGCGCTGGATGACCTCGGAACATCCGTGGCCGTGGCTGCTGCCGGCCTCGGCGCTCATGATCGTCTTCGGCATCTATCCGCTGCTTTATGCCCTGTGGCTGTCGCTGCACAAACGCAACCCCGTGTTGCGCAAGAATGTTTTCGATCCCGCCCATAATTGGATGAAGGCCGCGGCGGATGACCGCGTTTGGGATGCGATCATAACCACGTTCACCTACACCGGTATCGCCCTGGCCATCCAGCTGGCGCTCGGCATGGCGATAGCCTTGCTTCTGGATACGGACCGCAAGGGCTACGGCATTCTCCGCGCCATGATGACCTTGCCGCTGGTGGTGCCGCCCGCCGTCACCGCGATGATGTTCCTCCTTATGCTCGACGGCTCCTTCGGCGTCCTGAGCCGGGCGCTCTATGAAACGGGGCTATGGTCGCCGCAACTTCCAATCCTTGCCACCAGTTCCTCGGCGCTGGCGGGCGTTCTGCTTGCCGACATCTGGCAGTGGACGCCCTTCATGGTGCTGATCATGATGGCTGGTTTGCGTTCCCTGCCGAAGGAGCCCTTCGAGGCAGCGGCCATCGATGGCGCGACCGCAACCCAGGCTTTCCTCAGGCTCACCCTGCCGATGATGTCACGGGTTATCGCCATCGCCGTGCTGATCCGCGGCGTCGATCTGTTTCGCATCTTCGACTACGTCAAGGTAATGACCGACTCAGGCCCCGGCACCGCCACGGAAACGCTGACCTCCTATGCGGGCCGGATCTATTTCACTGGCGATTTCCCCTATGCCTCGACACTGTCGCTGCTCACCCTCGTTCTGGTGATCGTGGCATCGACACTGTTCATGCGAATCTTCCGAGTGAGGCTGTGATGGAGCAGTCATTAGCGAAACGAACTCTCCGCGACATAGCTGCCGTCTCCGTCGTCGGGCTTTTCATGTTTCCGCTGCTGTGGTGGGCGCTCACTTCGATCAAGCCCATGTACGCGATCTTCGACAAGGACCGGGTGGTGTGGTTCGATTTCGTGCCGACGCTCATCAACTATGCCGTGGTGCTGCTCGGCTGGTCGCGGGCTGAACTCGCCATCGACAGCGGCTCGACCTTTGGCGTTGGCGGCACCAGCTCCTATGACTCGCGCCAGACCATGATCGACTCGGTTGTCATCTCGGTGGGCTCGACCGCGCTCACCATGATGATCGCCGTGTTCGCCGCCTATGCCCTGTCGCGCATTGCCTTCAGGGGCCGCAACGGCTATCTCAACTGGGTTCTGGGCCAGCGCTTCATGCCGCCCATCGCCATCATCGTGCCGCTGGTCACCATGTACAAGGTGGCGGGCATGCGCGACACCGACAATCTCTTTCTCGGCTATGTGGGCCTCATCTTTATCCATGCACTGATCAACCTGCCCATCGCCGTGCTGCTGATGAAATCCTTCTTCGACGATGTGCCGAAGGATGTGGACGAAGCCGCAATGATCGACGGCGCCACGCGCTGGCAAACCTTCGGCAAAATCGTGCTGCCCATGGTGCGGGGCGGGGTCGCCGCCGCGGCGGTTCTCTGTTTTATTTTCTCCTGGACCGAATTCCTGCTATCTCTGTTCCTGACAACAATCATCCGCACGGTCCCGGTCAAGATATCCACTTTCGTCACTTCGACGGGTTCGGAATGGGGGTTCATCTCGGCACTTGGCACCGCCGCCATCGTGCCGGGTTTCATCTTCATCCTGCTCGTTCAGCGCCATCTGGTACGCGGCCTCACTCTTGGCTCTCTCAAGGAGTAAGACCAGCGAACGAGACAAACAACAAACTTGGGAGGATCACATGAGTTTCAGATACCACGACAAGCTCACCTTCATCAGCGATGCGGCGCGGGATTTCGCGGCGCGGCGCATCAGCAAACGCGACTTCCTGCGCAAGACCGCAATGGCCGGTGTCGGATTTTCGGCCTTCGCCGCCGGAGTGCTGGGCTCCGGCCGCCACCGCCGCGGCCGTTTCTCCGGCACCCCGGCCGAAGCGCAAACGCCCGATGATGTCGCCAAGTGGCTCAAGGATGTCGGGGGCCAGTTCAAGGGTGCCAAGGTGCGCTACACGTCGGAAGCAACGCCTCCCACCGTCGTGCTGAACCAGATCAAGAACGAATTCACCGAACATACCGGCATCGAGGTGGAGGTGGAGATCGTTCCGCTCGAACAGGTGCTCGCCAAGGCCACGCAGGATGTGCAGGGCCAGCTCGGCACCTACGATGTCTATTATCTCGACCAGTCCTGGGTCGCCACGTTCTCGGAAGACACCATCGATCCGCAGCAATATTACAAAGACAAGCCTGAGCTTGCCATGCCGGATTTCGACTGGGAAGATTTCTCCAAGCCGCTGGTCGATGGCCTAGCCATGTACAATGGGAAAATGGTGGGCGTTCCCTTTGACATTCCGATCTTCATCACCATGTACCGCAAGGACATCCTCGAGAAGCACAAGATCGCGCCGCCCAACGACTTCGATGAATTCACCGCGGCGGTGAAGATGATCACCGAAGCCGAGAAGGCCAACGGCATTTACGGCACCGGCCTGCAGGCCAAGTCCGGCCACTATTCGCTTGAATGCGATTGGACGATGGCCATCTGGGGCCATGGGGGCTCGATTTTCGGCGCCGACAAGAAGTTCGGAGGCAATGACGAGCAGGGCATCAAAGGCCTCCAATGGTATCAGGAGATGCTGAAGAACGCGCCGGCGCAATCGACGGCCTCCACCTGGGACGGCCAGTTCCAGATGATGCAGTCGGGCCAGGTGGCGCTTGTCAACAGCTGGGATGAATTCTTCCCCGGACTCGATGCCGATGATTCCAAGGTCAAGGGCCTGTGGGAGCATATGCATCCGATTTCATCGGTCACCGGTGTGCGTCCCGCATCGGAAGCGGGCTTCGGTGAAATCCCCAATGTGGGCCACCAAGGCGGCTCGGTGCTTGGCTTGTCCAAGTATTCCAAGAACGTCGACGCCGCGTGGATCTTCATGCAATGGGCGTGCTCCAAGGACGTGATGACCCGCTGCACGCTGCTCGGCGGTTTCGCGCCCATGCGCATTTCCTCCTTCGAAGACCCCCGCGTCAAAGCCAAGGCCGTTGTCGGCCCCGGCACCACGCGCCATCTCGAAACGGTGAAGTGGACCATCGACAATGTCATCGCGTCGGAGCCCGACATGCCGCTGTGGGCCGGTTTCTCCAACAACGAAATCCCGGTCGAACTGGGCAAGCTGCTCACCGGCCAGGATTATGGCGGGGATGCCAAGAAGTGCATGGATAACGTCGCCGCGCTGATCGACAAGGCGGTCGCCGACGCGGGCCTTTAGTGGAGTAAACCGCTGGCTTGTCCTCGCCCCGCGTGAGCGGGGAGAGGAAGGGGACCCATCGCGTTGGCGATGGGGAAGGTGAGGGGCCAGCGGATTAACTTCGGCGCCTCTCATTGCCAATGAAGAGCGCTATGCGGGAACAAAATAATTGCGAAATGACCGTTAACCCCTCTCCTCCCCATCGCGTGGCGATGGGTCCCTTCCTCTCCCCGCTCACGCGGGGCGAGGACATCGTTGCCGCGTGATGACCGCCGATGTTGTAATCGGCATTGATTCATCGACGACGGCCACCAAGGCTATTGCCTGGGACCGGTCCGGCAGGGCCGTGGGTGAAGGCCGAACGGCGCTCACGCTTTCCACGCCGCGACCGGGCTGGTTCGAGCAGGAGGCTGCCGATTGGTGGACCTCGACTGTCTCAGCGCTCCGTGAGCTTACGGTTCAGATCGATGCTTCCAAAGTGGCAGCACTGGCCATATCCAATCAGCGTGAAACCTTCTCCCAGTTCGATGCGGATGGTAAAGCGCTTCGTCCCGGGACTGTTTGGCTCGATTCCCGCGCTTCCGCAGAGGTCACCGAGCTTTCCAATCGCATGGGCGCTGATCGCATCCATCAAATTTCCGGAAAGCCGCCAGACGTCGTACCTTGCCTTTACCGCTGCGCTTGGTTTCGAAAAAACACGCCAGACATGTGGCGCGCCATGGCTATGACGGCGGAGGTTCATGGCTTTCTCGCCTTCAAGCTCACGGGCCGGTGGGTGACCTCAACGGCGTCGGCCGATCCCATGGGGCTGCTCGATCTTGCCACTCACGACTGGTCGGATGAACTTCTCGCCGCCGTGGGCCTCGACCGCTCGCGTGTACCGAAACTCTTCTTACCGGGCGAAATCATGGGCCGAGTAACATCAGCAGCGGCTGCCGCGACGGGCATGGTTGCCGGGACGCCGGTGATCTCCGGCGGTGGCGACGGCCAATGCGCGGGGACCGGCACCAATGTGTTCGTTGAAAGGCGGGCCTATATAAACATGGGAACCGCCGTGGTCTCGGGAAATTTTGGTGCAAAACCCCATTGCCACCGGGCCTTCCGCACTATGACGGCGGTTGCCGAGCAAGGTTTCATCTACGAGTCGTCGATCCGCTCTGGAACCTTTCTGGTAAACTGGATGGTGCGGGAGCTCTTCGCCCTCGACGGAGCGCAAGCGTCATGCATTGCAACACTTGAAAGCGAAGCTGCCGCTGTTGCCGTGGGCTCCGGCGGGCTCGTCACTCTCCCCTATTGGTCAGGGTCAATGACGCCCCATTGGGATTCACAGGCGCGCGGGGTCATCGCCGGTCTTACGGCATCGCACACGCGGGGCCATGTCTATCGCGCCATGCTGGAGGGGATTGCTCTCGAACAATCGCTGATCACCGCCAATATCGAAAAGGCAGTGAGCCCCATTGACCATTTCGTGGCCATCGGCGGCGGCGCTGCCTCCTCGCTGTGGTGCCAGATTCTCGCCGATTGTTCGGGCCGCCCGGTGCTCCGCTCGGACACGGTGGAGGCATCTTCGCTCGGCGCTGCCATCGCCGCCGCCAAGGGTGCGGGCTGGTATGCGACGATCACCGAGGCCGCTGCCGCCATGGCCGGAAAGTTCACCGCCACTTTCGTTCCCGAACCTTGCGCCCAGGTCCGCTACAGTGAGCTTCTCGCTATCTATTCCGATCTCTGGCCGGCGCTCGCAAATTGGAATGCCCGCCTCGCTGCCTTCGCGCAGGAAGGCAATTAATGACCGATTGGAACGCACTGATCCGTGATGTGGTAGCGGGCACCTGGGCCGATCCCGAAACCGGCAAAACCGCCAAGGTTCCCTTCGAGACGATCATGCTTGCCGAAACTCTAGATGGCGGCGAAGCCGATGTGTTGGCGCCGCTGAAACTTGGGAGAAGGCTCGCCGTTGTTAGCGACAGCAATACTGTCGAAGCCATGGGCCGCCGGGTTGCCAAACATGTGAAGGCGCTTGGCGCCATCGAGGAGATCGTACTTCCCGGCAATCTCCTGTGCGATGAGCCGACGATTGCCATGGTGCAGGATAAAACCCGCCATGCCGATGCCGTCATCGCCGTGGGCTCGGGCACGCTCACCGATATCTGCAAATATGCGACCTTCAAGGATGGCCGCGCTTATGCGGTGTTCGGCACTGCCGCCTCGATGAACGGCTATGCGGCGACAACCGCGTCCGTGACGCTCAACAATCGTTACAAGACGTCACTTGCCGCGCACGCGCCCCGCGGCATCTTCATCGATCTCAAAGTTTCGGCCAACGCCCCCACATGGCTATCGGCGGCGGGCCTCGGCGACAGTCTTTGCCGCTCAACCGCCCAGATCGACTGGTGGGCCTCCCACCGCCTTTTCGACACGCCCTATTCGAGCATCCCCTACGCTTTGATCTCCGGCGACGAACCGATGATGCTAGAATCCGCGCGTGGTCTTGCCAGCCATTCCCTGGAGGCCAACGGTAATTTGCATCGCGTGCTCACGCTCTGTGGCCTCGGCGTGTGTTTCACGGGCACCTCGCATCACGGTTCCATGGGCGAACATCAGGTGTCCCATTGGATTGACATGTTTGCGGGGGCCGATCACCCGGGCACCATTCATGGGCAGCAGGTGGGCGCGGCCTCGCTCGCGGTCGCCAGACTGCAGATCGAATTTCTGGCGCTCGACAAACCACCGGAAATCAAGCCCACCCATATTGTCGAAACCGAATTCGTGGCACGTTATGGCGAGGCGATCGGGCGCATGTGCTATGCGGAAGCGAAAAAGAAGTCTTTCGACAAGGCCGGTGCGGCAGACTTCAACCGCAAGCTTGCTGGCGTGTGGCCGCAACTCCGCGAGGAACTCCGCCCTTTCGTCATGGACCCCGCCGCCATGAAAGCAGCCCTGCAAGCCGCCGGCGGGCCCGTCACCGCCACCGATCTTGGCCTGCCGCGCCAGATTTGGCGCAATGCCATGAAATACGCCCGCGTGGTCCGCAACCGCTGGTCGTTCCTCGACCTCGCCGACGACTCCGGTCTCCTCGATGAATTTCTTCGGAGGGACGAGCAGTGAAAATTTTACGCCAAAACACCTCTCCCCTGCGGGGAGAGGGAGGGGCCCGCGCAAAGCGCGGGAGGGTGAGGGCCGCGCTTCAGGTTGCGTATTCATCAGGAGCCAACACCGAGTGGATGGTGGCTAGCACAGATTCAGTGTCTTCCAGAACATCGTCATTCCAGAAGCGCATAACAAAAAAGCCGCACGCCTCAAACTCAGTCGTTCGCCGTGAATCATACGCTGCCGCATCCGTGTGCTGGCCGCCGTCCAGTTCGACGACCAACTTTGCTTCAATGCAAACGAAATCGGCGATATACCCGCCGATGGGAAACTGCCTGCGAAACTTTCGGTTGGCTAGCTGGCGGTTGCGCAGTCGCGACCATAATTTTGCTTCGGCATCGGTTTGGTTCCGGCGTAGCCCCTTCGCGAACGCTGTTGAACTGAGTTTCATAGCCCCTCACCCTCCCGTGCTACGCACGGGCCCCTCCCTCTCCCCGCTGGGGAGAGGTGGAAGGTCTTAACATGGCGTCGGTGACCGTTAAAAATGTTCACAAGAAATATGGCGACCTTGAAGTCGTTCATGGCATCGATCTGGTGATCAAGAACGGTGCTTTCGTGGTATTGCTCGGCCCCTCCGGCTGCGGCAAATCCACCTTGCTCCGCATGATCGCCGGGCTTGAAACGGTCACTGCGGGGGATATCGAGATTGCCGGCAACCGGGTCAATGAGATTCATCCCAAGGATCGTAACATCGCTATGGTGTTTCAGAACTATGCGCTCTACGCACATATGAATGTCCGCGACAACATGAGTTTCTCCCTGCAACTGGCGAAACGGCCGCGCGCGGAGATCGATGAGAAGGTGGCCTGGGCCGCGAAAATTCTCAATCTCGTACCCTATCTGAAACGTTATCCGCGTGAACTGTCGGGTGGCCAGCGCCAGCGCGTCGCCATGGGCCGCGCCATTGTGCGCGATCCGGCGGTTTTTCTGTTCGATGAGCCCCTCTCCAATCTTGACGCCAAACTCCGCGTCCAGATGCGCACCGAGATCAAGGAGCTGCACGCCAGACTCCAGACCACGACGATCTATGTCACCCATGACCAGATCGAGGCCATGACCATGGCGGATGAGATCGTCATTCTTCGGGACGGCGTGATCGAGCAGGTGGGATCGCCGCTCGATGTCTATGATCATCCGGCAAATCTTTTCGTCGCCGAGTTCATCGGCTCGCCCGCCATGAACATGCTGCCGGGTGAAGTCACCGCCAAGGGCGTCCGCATAGCGCCGGGTATCTTGCTGCCATTGCCGAGGAAACATGGTGCTATGAATGGACAGAAGGTCATCTATGGTATCCGTCCCGAACATCTCTCATTGGGCAAAGGAATCAAGGCCAAGGTGAATATCACTGAGCCCACGGGGCCTGAGATTCACATCTACGCAGATTTGGGCGATACGGAAGTTTGCGCCGTCACCGACGACCGCGTGGCGTACCCGCGCGGCAGCGGCATCGAATTGGCGCCCCGTCTCGATAAGATCCATCTCTTCGATACGGAAACTGGAAAAGCCATCGCGTGAGTACTATCGCTATCGTGGGCGCGGGGGTCATGGGATCGGCCATGTGCTTTCCAGCCCGCGACCGTGGCCATGAAATATTCCTCATCGGCAGTCCCCTCGATCGCGGCATTATCGACAGCGTAAGGGCATCGGGGCTGCATCCGAAACTCAATGCGACATTGCCCCAAGGTATCGAGAGCTTTCATCACGAGGCTATGGACAGAGCCGTTGACGGCGCGGACCTCATCGTCTTCGGCGTGAGTTCCGCCGGTATTGGCTGGGCCATCGACCAACTGTGCGAAAATCTGAAGAAGCCGGCACCTGTGGTCTTGCTCACCAAGGGAATGTACCCAGAAGCAAATACACTCACGCCGCTTCCGGATCATGTGGCCCGCGAGGTGAAGCGCCGCACCGGCATGGTGCTGGATGTCGCGGGCATAGGCGGCCCGTGCATCGCCGGGGAACTGGCGTTGCGCCGTCACACCGGAACAGTGGTCGCCGCCAACAACTTGAGCTTTGCTCAACGCCTCTGCACGATGTTCGAGACGGGCTATTACCACCCTCGTTCCTCCACAGATATGATCGGGGTCGAGGCCTGTGCGGCCTTCAAGAATTTCTTTGCCATCGCCGTGGGCTGGGCGGGGAGCAATCACAATACCGCATCAATGCTTTTCGATCAGGCGATCATCGAGATGTTGGCAATCACCCGCGCGCTTGGCGGCAGGGAAACGAGCGTATGGGGCATGGCCGGTGCGGGCGATCTCTACGTCACATCCTTGGCTGGGCGCAATTCCAGGCTTGGCAATCATCTCGGCCGCGGGCTCACCTATGGTGAAATCGTAAATGGCCCAATGCAGGGGGAAACCATCGAGGGTGCCGACCTTGGGATTGCAGCTGCCGGCACCCTTCGGGCGATGATGAAGGAAGGGAAGCTCAGCACCAGCACCCTGCCGCTCACACGGGCGCTCCTCGCAGCACTTATCGAAAACAAGCCGCTTGATCTTCCGTGGGTTGATTTTCACAGGTGAGCGATTACAGCCCCGTCGTTGGCCTCGGATTGGTCCCATCGAAATAGCGCGAATAGCGGAAGGGAGAGGGATCGACGCAGGGCGTTTCTCCCGTCACCAATTGCGCCATGAGTTTGCCGGCACCGGGTCCCAGACCAAAGCCATGGCCCGAAAAGCCCGTGGCGAGATAGAACCCTTTCAGCTTCTCAACCGGAGACATGACCGGAACCGCGTCAGGCATGGCGTCGATGACCCCGGCCCAGCGCTCTGCGATTTTCATGTCTTGGAATGCCGGAAAATATTCTTTCAGGCTGGCAGCGGCTTCGTCGAGTATTCTTGCCACAGGCGCAGGACTAAGAATTCGCACCCGTTCGAAGGGTGAAATTTGGTCAAGCCCCCAACGGCGGGCCAGTCGTGCCTCTTCTATAAAGCGCTGGCCTAGGCGAAGCCGGAGGCCGTCCCAATCCAGGACAAGGGCGGGAAGAAAGCGGAAGAACAGGCGAAAACTGTCGGGCACAATATCGGCAACCGCGAGATGACGGTGGGCGATGGTGAAACCGCCATCGATGCGTTTGCGGATAGCGAATTT
>Ga0187892_10003625_pt1 | contig 27761 bp, 55 predicted proteins | sample MA1701073metaG_FD_139345 | JGI IMG/M metagenome (GOLD analysis project Ga0187892, IMG submission 139345) | Bio-ooze microbial communities from a basaltic lava cave in the Kipuka Kanohina Cave System on the Island of Hawaii, USA - MA170107-3 metaG ... | reverse complement strand
ATTAGGAAATTATTTTACACCTCAACCCCCACCCCTGTCAAGCTAGTAAAAACACCTAGAGGGTAACTACGTAGATGCGTGGAATAAATAGAGTATATATGAGAGAGTAGAATATGTATGTGGAAGAAAAGACGTGGAAGGAAGAGGAATATTATTTAATTCCTACGCATTATCTAATAATGCGGAACACCTTGCGGACATAATACACTTAATTCCTTTTGTGCTTCATCTTGCAATCTAGTTGCTATTGTCATCAATGCTTGTGGGTCTTTTCCTGTTATTAATTTTATATCACTATCAGGATACATTTGTCTAAACATATCTAAATTCCCTACAGCATAATTTGCATGTAACAGTTTTATTGCAGGGTGTTTATCTTGCTTTGCTGCAATCAACCATCTTTCAATTTGTCTTATTCCTTGTAATACAGGAAACATAAAACACCTATAAAAATAAACTAACAATTTTTACCTTACTGTTTTTTCAATTTTTTTAATTTGTTCCCAATATTGATTAATATTATATGCTGTTACTATTACACTTAACACACCCGCAGCTAATCCAAGATAATTCCAATTTACCCATGATGTTAATTCCTCTATTTTTTGTTTAATAGGCATAAATTTGTCCTATCATCCTTTATTTTCAATTCATCATACACTATAGTACCACAATTTATGCAACGATAACAATATAACCAATAATATGATTCACCCAAAAGTGTTTCACTTACCATAAATCCGTCACATTTCATACATATCTTCATATTTCAAAATGCCCCGCATCCCAACCAACTTTTGTTGAATATTCTTCTTTCTTCACTCCAAATCTTCCTCCCCATATTCCTCCCATTAACTCCCACTTCTCCCCGATCGGTCTATACTCTGCATCCATTAGTTGTTTCCAATCTTTATAAATAATATAATCCGCTGCTATCCGATCATTATGCTTACTATATGTTACCTTTGTTTTTCGATTATAGAATAGTAATTCTTGATAGCTGTACTTATCATCATCCTCGAATCCCTCTTCTCCTCCTGGTACATACAACTTATCTGTACTTCTCCACGCATCCCCCTGTTGAACTTGGTATCCTTGCTCATATAACCATACCAAGAACTCACCAATCATTTTCGAGAATCGAAATTGTTTTTGTTTTAGTTCAGTCATTATTCATCCAATCTTGAAAACACAACTGCACCCACTATAGCCAAACCTGCTAATACATATATTGGTACAGCTTCTTCACTTGTTGCTACTGCTACTATATTTCCTGCTGTTTCTCCTATTGATTTATATAACTCATAATTTTTTGTTACTTTATCCACATATGATTGATTCACTAACTTTCCAGTCTTTTTATCAATACGTGGAGAACCTGCATTATATGCTGCTACTGCATTTTTTATATCTTTAAACCTATCTAAATTATATCGTAGATACTTTGTACCAGCTTCTATATTCACTCTTGGTTGTGTAAGTTGTGTAATTGTTAAACTCGAATTTCCTAATATCCATCGTCCTGTCTCTAACATCAATTGCATTAATCCCCATGAAGCGTCTGTTTTATGTACTTCATATCGACTTGCATTTACATCCCAATCTGACTCTGCTTTAATAACTGCTCGAATCAATGCCGGTTCAATATTATACTTCGTACCCATTTCTTTGATAATGGGGTCTAATGTTGCTGAAGAAAGTTTTACTGCACCTAACATAATTTACCTCTTCAATTTCATTAACCTTCTTATTCTTTTATCAAACTTATCTAACAAATCTAACCCTATATCCATACCCTCTAAAAAATTATCCATATTTTTTTTCTTTGGTATCACTTTTACTACACTTCTTTTCTCATTACTTGGTACATATGTACCATCACCAGCCGGTACTAAATCAATGATCTTCTCTTTTATACTTTTGTTCATTGTACTATATCCGTTTTTGGAACCTCTATTCTCGACTGTTCTTTCTCTTGAAAATATTGAAACATTAAATCTGTTGCTAAATTCAACAATATCTTACAGGTATCCCTTGGATGCACTTGTGGAGCATCTAAATTCAATTTACCAGATTTATATATCTTCAAAGTCAATATAACTTCTTCACCAAAAGTCTGAATACCTGATACACTTTTTAATATTCTATCTCCACTCATAAATACTCCTATTTTATCATTTTAAATAATACTAATCCACCAACTAACACACCACCTAACATTAACATCGTTGTTGTATTCATAAATGTTTGTTGCTGTTGTGGTACAATAGATGTACCAAATGTTGGTTGTGGAAAATACATTTGACTCGACGGCAAATTTACTACTGGTACATTATACCCTTGTTGTTGTGATAACTTTGCCATATCCTTTACTTGTTTCAATTGCATTTGTTGTTTAAATATATTTAACCCTGCTGGCAATGCAGATTTTACTAAATCTGTTATTGCTGAAAAATCAAAACCCAATCCTTTATCAACTGGTTTTGACGATGATGAATACATTATGACCTCCTCATAAACAAATACACACCTGTTCCTAATCCACCTAATATCACTGTCCATCCTAACAATCCTAATCCACCACCTTCTTGTGGTGTAAAGAACTGAGGCATACCTGTTGGATATATTTGTGCTTGTGCTCTTGCTATTTCTAATTGTTGACTATCACTAATCAAACCTCCTGCTGTTTTAATCATATTATCTAAAAATCCAAAGAAACTTCTTCCCGTTTCAGATGTTACTGTCTTTTTATCTGTTGGCCCTGGTGCTTGTCCTAATTCTTCAAAACTTGGTAGTTCTTTTCTATTTCCTACCACTCCACCTAATCCACCTGGACCTTTCAATTTCCCTAACGCTTTCCCTTTTGCTGCTCTCCTCCATACTGTCGGATACTTTTGTAATACACCTTTTTTAAATAACTCTTCTTTTACTTGCGTTGGTCCTTTTATTGCCCAATCTAGTGCAAAATATGGACGTTCTCTTGTTCTTGTTACTGGTTTTACCAATACCGGATTCCTAAATGAATAACCAATTCTATATGGTACATCCGATATACTGTCTATCTTCTCTACCATTAACGGATTTGTCATAACTCCTCCTTATCGTAATAAAAACCATGCTGCTGCCAACAATATAGTACCACCTACTACAACTTCTGTTGATATACCTGTTCCCATAAATCCAGCTTGAGGTTGTACAACATTTCCAGTATTCGGATCAATTTCTAACACACTACCATCCTCAGTTATCGCTGTATATGGTGATCGTAAATCACCATATGCTCCCATTGGTGGCATTCCACCAGTTGTTTTATACATTGCACCTGGATCATACATTTGAGATTGCATTAATTCTACCTGTCTTGCATATGCTTGTTGTCTTTCATATTCTGCCTGCTGTTCTGCACCTACTCTCATTGCTTCTCGTTGGTATGCATCAAATTCTGCTTGTGTCATTCCTGATTGCTGCTGTTGCTGTTGTGGTTGCCCACTACCCCCACCACCCCCTATTAATTTTCCTGCTACAGGTAATAACTCCCCTACTGTTTTTATTCCTGTTACTAATCCACTACCAATTGTTTTTAATCCTGATCCTATTGTACTTAAAAACGTACCACTTGACCCTACTGCTTGACCTGTTGCCGCCCCTATAACACTTGATCCAGATGATGCCGTCCCTATCGCTGTTGACCCTGCACTTGCTGTTAATGCTGTACCACCTGCCATCATTGGTGCTAACATTATTCCACCACCTACTGCTACTGCTGCTGCTGTAATCCCTCTCGTTATATTTGCTTCACTTTTACTTAATCCCCATGCTTTCGGAGCTATAGATGCTCCTACTCCAGCTGAAGTTATTAATGCTCCCGTCACTCTTTCTGCACTTGCACGTATTTTCTTTGGTGCAAGCCATATTAACCCACCTGTTCCCACTGTTGTTGCTATTCCACCAACTACTCTACTTATATTTTGCAAAATTGATCCATCTAACCCACCCAAACCAACATCATCTACCATACCACGTTGATATGGTAAATACATTGTCCTTCTTGATCGAACTCTATGCTGTACCACATGCATAGTATAACCTCTCTATTACTATGTCGTCGGTGCTGTCGGAGGTGCTGTAGACGTTGACACTGTTTTATGACTATCTGTAACAATTAATCCAAATGCTTGACCAAATAAATATCCTGCCAATTGTCCCCAATCTACATTTGCAAATGCTGTTGCAAAATGACACCCACTCATTTCTTCTAACTTACCAATAAAAATTGCAAATATCATTCCTGCAATACCACCACCTACACTTGTTCGATAATTTTTTATTAACCTATCTCCTAATGTATTCAAAAAATTTGAAATATTCACCGTGACCTCCTTTTATTAAATTCACCTTCAAACCTACTTTCATTTGCCTTTCTTTGTTCAATTAAAATCTCATGAAACATTCTTTTTACATCATCGGTATTTTTATTTATACTTTCCTCTATTTTATCTTGTCCTCTTTTTACTTCCTCAAATCTTTTATCTAAAACTCTCTGATGTTCTTTTCTCCACTCAAACTTCTCTTTTTGTTCACTACTCATTTCTTGCCATGTATATGCATAACTGCCCATTACCAACACTATACCTAAACCTATTGCTCCACTGATAACAGGCATAAGCATATCAACCTCCCGCCTGTTTTGGCTCATACGTCCTTTCTTTTATAAATTCATTCTGGTAACATCCTCCTGAAATCAACACATCTGTTACTTGTGCTTGAGGCCACAACTCCTGTACATATTGTAAATTTGTTTCTGTTACTATCCCACGTTCACATTCACCAATATGTAATATATCAGGTATTTGTGGCCCTGCACATCCACTAATAATCACCAATAGCCAACCTCCGATCAATTTCAATAATTTGTGCTCGTATTCTTTGCATTTCATTTATATCACCTTTCATCTGTGCTTCTAAACTTTTCTTTTCCAATTCTCTTCGTTCATTCTCCAACTTTCTTTTTGGTCTATTTGAAACTGTATCCCAAATCTTCAAAATCAATTTCAGTGTATTGTTATATGCCTCTACAAACCCCATATAACACCTACAATTCAAATATATTCATACTTAAACTTGGCCCTGACGTTACTGCATATAATGACACATTTTCTTCAAAATAAAATGATCTTTCCTTTCCTGCTAACAATGGATAACCACTTACCGGACTTACTCCTGCTCCACCAAGAAATATTGTTTGAGTTGCACCTGCTGATGTTCCTTCTAATCCATCTTTTAATACAAATCCCATATCAAATGTAATTGTTGTTCCTACTGGTACTGTTACAAATATCCGTGCATCTACATCAATTCCTAAACCACCTACATTTGCATACTCATTTCCTGTTCCTGTCAATGTAAATATTGTTTGTGTTGTTATCCATGTTACCCCATCTACAGGGTCTAATGTTTGTAAATCAAATGTTACTGGTCCTGCACCTGCATTAAATACTGCCTTTACTGTAAATCGTCCTGTATTATAATTTGCTACTCCTAATGCACCAGAAGATAATGTTGTTGCTCCTACTAAAACTGTTCCCGCAGAAAATATTGTTCCTTGTGCTGTTAATCCTACCACTCCTGCCGGATTCAATAACAAATATCCTCTTGGTTCTTGTGCTTGAATAATTAACTGAGGTACACTTGTTACTAATACAACACGACCAATCAAACCACGTCGCAATACTACTGTACCAGCTATTGAATGTACATCATGTATTAATTGTCCTAAATCCCACCCTGGTTGACCATCTGGACCTATTGTTATATTCTCTTGTCCGATACCAGCATCATGTCTAATTATACGTGGACGTAAATCTATCGGTATATCTTTTAAATGTAATGGTGAAGGTCCATAATCAAACTCTTTATCTAATTGACCTAAACTTGGCGAACGATTCCCATTTGCCGAAATAATTGATACTCCACCACGCCCTACATATTGTTTCCCCATAGTTCACCTTAAAATAGTTTCAATCCAGACATAACAATTTCATATGTTCCTGCTACTAACGCTGACAAATTCTGTACTGTTATACTAATTGTCGAACCACGTTCACACAACCTTGGTGCTGGTAATACATTTGGAAATTGTGCATTTCCTACTAAATTATCAAAATGTACTGCCTTATCCATCCACTGTCTATCATTTCCACCTGTTCTTATCGTTACTAATGCTGGCGATTGTGACGTTCTTGTTCCTACAAGTTTCAACACTAAAAAATGTGCATCAATTCCAATTGATATTTGTATAATCGCTGTTCCACCCGCTGCAATATTAAATGATCCTGTCGTATAATCATGCGGTGGTTTTGCACTCCACTCTTGATCCCACGGTGCTTTTCCTTGACGTATTTTTGCACCATGAAAACTCTCACGTATTGTATTTGCTACACCTGAAAAATCAGCATATGAAGATGTATATGTTGTACCCGCTCGAATCAAATACGGCCTCGGAAGCATATACGCCATAAAATTATTCAATGATTGCCCAATATCTACTACTCCCGTTGTTTCCAATTTCGTTCCACTTACTGCTCTTAAATCCATAGATACATTTTGAAACTGTCTCCCATACGAATCATCTTGATACCTTACTCTAATACGATTATCTGTTGCAACATGGATTCTCTTATTAATTTCAAAATCTGCATCACTATCCATCTTTACTGTTACATCATCAAATATTACACCAGCACCACCCGCTAATGACAAATCTTCAAACGAATAAATAAAATACTCTTTATAAGCATTCACCAATTTTCTATCTTTCATATATCTTTCCCTTTCTGTTTTGCCACAGAAATTTTATTTGTTTTATATATGTGGGATTTTTACAGAATCCCACAAAACTGTTACTAGTAACTTACTAGTAAACTTCTAGTAACTGATCTTAACTCTACGTCGGACGCCGCATATATGCGTGTAACACAGTTTGAATATCCAGTGTCGTATTCACCGGAGGACTATTATCAAACTGCATTAACACAAGGAAATTCTCATACGGATTCAACGTAATAGGAATCGGGAACTTATCATTTATGTTAAAACTCATTTGAGTTTACTATTGGGTTTAACCCAATTAGTTCTCCACGTTGCCGTAGAGATCGGACTATCTCATCACTTTCATCATACGAAAGTGTCTCGCGCTTATGAGAAGGGTCAACTTTATACTTCATCCACGGACATATATGTGGTTCAACAATATCAATAAATCTCCTCATATTGTTTCCACACATCCGCAATGATTTATAGCGTTTCTCCGTTTTACCATTCATACTTTCTTTCCACGATGCATCAACTCCCCATACATCAAACATATAATTCTTAATCAATTCTTGCTCCTGTTCAGAAAAACTACAGACAGCTAATGATACCATAGATGGAACTTTTGAAATATTTGTACACTCCAAACTCCCATCATCTGTATACCATACAGCTAATGACTCTGCCGTTAATCTACGAAGTATATTTATATGAACTTCCTTTTGAACTTTACCATTTCGTTCAAAATAAAAATCATCATAAATATACTTACCAAAACGACAAAGTTGTGAACGTACACGTATTGTGCCATACATTTTATTATTTCCGGCACCCACACGATATAAATTCACCCCATACATTCCCAATACAGGTTGCAATAATTGCATCTTCCAAATTACATACGGAAGTTGATTTACTGAATGCTGCATTATAAATCGCGCTTTTGTTTTCGTTACCTGATTTTTATCTATTGCAGCATCTCCTAACATCGTGCCTAACAGTACCTTCTTCGCTAATCGTAACGGAGAATACACTTTAATTCTTTGACCTTCTCTAGTCTCTACACCTTCCTGAATATCCTTATCAATATTCAGGCTTGGCTCGGTATTATCCAACATTATATTCCTTCTGTCGGACTTTCACCGACTTCACGAGATTATTTTACACCGATGCATAAACGTTAATTCCACATCGGTACGTTTTGCCCACCACCACCCGCATATGCATTTGCTGCATTCACTGTCGTTGCAACAATCGGATTCACTTCAGGAATCAAAGACAGCGGAAGGAATATAATATCCTTATCCACAATCCTAAACTGAAGGAATCCACCTTGCCTTAACACTTCACGATCTGTCGGATTTGTGGCACTATTATGCACCGAATGAAACACTCCCCATGAAATACCCACTGTCTTAAACAACTTCGTCGGAACCACGTTCGCATTCTCGATATTCGTATCACGATACGTCTTACTCTTCGATGCTGCTGTCCATGTCTGCGGTGTTGCAAATGTACTTAACAACGTCGCACTTTGTCCTTTCGGAATTGCAAAGAACGAAACCTGATTTGTACCTGCCGCTGCATAATTTAATCTATCGTATAATGGTTGCCCACACATTTGTTACACAACACAAAGCCTCATCATATCTTCTGTTATCGGTCCTTTCACTAATTTAGACCAATCTATTTGATACTTTGACTTTGTATTGGATTGATTATTTCTAATCAATTCCCCACATTGCTGTAGGGAGCAGACTATCTCATCATGTGTTTTCACATGCCTCGCGCTCTGAAAAAACGGTATGGTTTTATATGTCATGCTAGAATGCACAAATGGTGAAATCATCTCTAAAAATCTTTCACTATCATGCTTTCTTAATCGTATTTGAGGGTACCCATCACTACGAATATCCACAGCCGAATCTATACCCCAACCATCTAAAAGATGATTATGTATCAGTATATTTTCGTCTAATGAAAATCCATAAGTTGCTAATCGGATACCCTTAAATCGACCTTTACTAACATATAAGCTGCCATCATCCTGATACCACATTGCAAAAGAAATAGGAGATAATCTACGTAACACATTCATGCGTACAACTTTAGTATACCTATAGCCTTTTTGATTATTGGATTCTTCAAACTTATAACAATCATTCCAAATATGCCATAAATATCTTTGATACGTTGTTACCGCATGAATTATCATCTTCCCAGTTACTTTATGAATAGACTTTTTTATATGAAAATCTCCGACTAATGGATACAATAAGTGCATCTTCCATAATAGATACTCAAACTGATCCTCTCCATGAATTAATGTCAACATACTCTTAGTCGGAGCATTCATTAAAGTACTATGAACAGATAATGATGAATCTCCTAATACGGTACCCAATAACACTTTCTTTGCAATACGTTTCGGTGATGTAATCATACCATTTCCTCTAGTCGTTACACCTTCCTCTTTCGAGGCTTGGCTCGGTATTATCCATTTCTGGACCTCCACCGACTTCACGAGGTATTATAGATTTGCAGCAACTTTCATTTTACAAATCTTCCGGCAACTCACTTCGCTGTGTACGATATTCCTGACTCTTCATTGGATCGCCTGCCATTGAATCACCTTTTAATTAGGCCACAAAGGGCACATATTATTAATAATAACACATTACTACTACATTCCTACACTCCTACTTAATACGGAGTATAAGACCCATCATACGGATATGCACCCACCTCCTCACCTACACCTGGATATGCATTCACAAATGCACCCATCTGGTTCGGAAATGCACCTACTTGCTGTGACACTTGATCTCTCTCTACATATGAACTATCAGGATAATAGTCCTGATAATCACCTAACCCTACTGCAAATTGCGGGAAGTACGGAATCAAGACAAATTGCTTCAACAATTGATAACCAACCATTGAAACACCTACTATCATCCATGCTTCACCATGTCGCTTATCCACTACTCGATCTACAATCAAACCTCCACCAATCGCTACCACTGTCTGAACACCTAACCTTGTCCACGGTTCAATGATACCTAACATACCTGGAGCTACTGCACCTGTAATAGCAGATAAACCACCTGTTACTGCTAATGGTGCCCAACCACGCACATTCATCAAACTCGACGTAAATCTACCAAAATCCGCTGTCAAAGCCGGATTTCTCCTACGCCTTCTCGGATTCGCCCCTACTGGATTATGTCTCACTCTACGCCGACTCCGACCTGTTGAACTCCACAACAAATGGCCACGTCTCCATCCTTTCTTCGCTGCTCTACGATGCCTACGCGGTTGACCAAACCACGTATTTTTTCTACGCCGATGCTTTGCCATAGTTATAAATCCTTTCCTTGTAAATACTTTTTTACTTCTCGGATGTGCCAACATAAAACCATACTTCGTTGCCCAAAATGCATGTTTTGCTAACAACCTTCTCCGTCTAATATGCCTTGGTGCCCACCTTCTTCCTCTTTTCCTATGTACTTTTCTATATACTTTCATTCTCCTATATACTTTCATTCTCTTATATACTTTCCTTGGCCTTCCTACTTTCTTTCTCCTACTTACTCTCATAAACTCACGAATCCTACCTTTTGGAATTTTACCCCATCTCATTAATGCTGCTATCCTATGCCCAACTGGATCACCAAACCACGGATTTTCTGGATTTCTCCTTCTTCTTCTCATAGGATTAGCTCCTATCGTTACTAATGTCTCTCCTACTGGATTCCTACGCCTTCTCCTACCTAAACTTCTCGGAGGATTTATTAAAAACGGTTCTGTTGCCAATTTCTTTCACCTCCTTCCGACAACATAAATTTTACACATTGCATTTTGCCATGCAATATTCGTGTACCTTGCCAGTACACTTTACTAATCAGGATACTCAAACATATCCCATAACGGTCTTTCACCAACTATCAAATAATTTCCTTTACTACTACTAATAAACACATTTCCATTTTTTAATCCATACACTCTCCCTGAACTAAACCGCATTATCTTTCTTTTTCCTTCTATACATTGCAATCTATCATATATTAACTTCCCTGATTTCCTTCCTCTTACTCGATACATTTCATTACGATATGTAAACTTATGCTGAAAATCCTCATGCGGCCAATTTGATCTTCCACCTTTTTGTGCATTAATACATTCAACATTATCAATAAATCGTGCTCCATATGGAACCGTTAAATTTCCTTCACCTGATACATGTAATCGCTTTGGCATCTTAAAACACCTTTCTACACTTTTCCATTTTACCTGCTAATCTATTTATCTTATCAATATCACTATTTAAAACACTCAATAATTTACGATATACAACTCCCTGATAATCTAGTTTACGTATAGCATGTCTAATGATCTCTAAACTTCCCATCGCCTGATCCAAATAAAATATTGCATCTATATAATGTTTCTTCATTGTTGCCATATTTACCTCATTTATAATTTATAGTTGTTTCTTTTATTTCCTTGTTGAAACAACCAAACAATCAAGGTTGAGGGATTGGATGGATTTATCGGATTTCCGCCCTGCCATCCACCAGGGGAATACAATTCCCATTGCCAGCCATTATATTCTCCTATTAATAGCAAACTTCATCCAAGTTACATATTCATATGTACCATCCAAACTACCCTCTCAATCAAACAAATCACTACTTACCCATCCAAACAAATAACACAATAATATACTCCAAAATCCTCCTACTGAATTACAGCGTCTAGGCCAGTAGGAGGAATCGGAGGGATTAGATTCACCGTTTTACTCACTCTATTTGATCTTCCTGATTCATTACCAGATGTATCAAATGCTGTTATTTCCCAACACATTGTTCCATCTATTACAGGTATTCCTAAATGTTTATATGTTACTACTTTTCCCACTTGCACAGGATTTCCACCTACTAACAATGGTGCTAACGGTCCCGATGCTGCACAATTCATTGGTGCAAAATACACCTTATATCCTGCTAAATCCGTTTCTGTATTTGCATTCCATGTCAACGTCGCATCTGCTCCATACCCTATTCCACCCATTAATAAACTACCTACAATTAATATAATTCCTACTAAACTTCTCATTACACACCCTCCTTCATTAATAATGGAATCTTTCTCAACACATATTGTACTTCTCTTACAACATTCCAATAATGATTCATTGCCCATCGTCTTGCTTCTTCACTTTTTGCTTCAAATGATGGATCAATTATTTTTCCTTTTGATATTTCTTCAAAATTACACTTTGGCATATAATGATCCAACACTCCCTCAGTCACTTTTTGATTATAATACATAAATGTTCTATCTGTTATCATTCTCGCATGAGTCGGGTCCTGGAATGCTTCTTGTGACATATAATATGGTGCAACTATCTCTATTGTTCCTTTATCCATTAAACATCGCCATACTTCTTCCATAAACCGATGTAATCCATACGTTCCATCTAACAATTGAATCGGTATATGTTCTACATAATGAGCACAGAAAAACTCATACACTGAATTATCTTCAAACGGCCACGGAAATTCCATCAAATTATGTACATAATCAACACCTACCAAATCTGATTTATCTAATCCTTTAAATCCCTCTTTCTTCCTTTGCCCACATGCCAAATCCACACGTAGTAATTTTTCTCCCTCTTCAACCGTAAAATCATCCAACTGCTTTAACCCTTGCCTTGCTGTTCCAAATTCAACTCTTTCTTCCAATGCCATTTTATCCCTCTCTAATAAATATTCCCTGACTTAACATCCATATGCCCTACTCTTACTCCACTATGTACACCTAACTTTGCTTCCAACTTCTTTGCCTTCTGACAAAACCATGCATCTTCTGTATGCATAATAACACTTTCACCTCTTATATACGGTTCTAATCTATTCGGCATTTCTGATCTTAATGATGGACCTGTTTTAAACCACGGTGGTTCCATTTTCTCCAATAACTCCACACGAATCAATGTAAAATCCAAACCTGTTAAATCGACCCATACTCTTTCACCTACTTTAAAATCTACTCCTGGTTTCATCCTACCTACATGATTATCTCTCCATACTAATGGTGTTGGTGGTTCACCTTTCCAAAAATATAATGCAGTCAACATATCCCATTTCTCTGTTTCCATTACCTCATATAATCTTACAAAAGCATCCCATTCAGGTATCATATCATCGCCAATAAAAAACATATACTTCGGTCTATCATCCCTCCTCATATTCATCATATCTTCTACTGCTTTATTTCTTGCCTTTCCAACCTCCATCCCTTTTACTATATGCTGAAATACTTGTCCATTAATAGGCATCTGCAATCTCATTGCCGCAAAGAAAAACTCTATCGGCACCATTCCTAATGTTGGAATACACACCATTATATGGCATCGCTGATGTGATCCAATCACCATATCCTCTATTTTTGCCTCTTCCTGAAATCTCACTTTATAATCCCTCCTACCAAACAATAGGACCAATAGGTGCAACTAACATATCTGACGGATTTACTAAATTTACCTCAAACTCTTCCCCATCCTCCTCATTACTACTATAATCAATTGAATTAATTTTTACAAAATACGTACCCAATCCATCATAATCAATAACATCACACAAAATCTCTCTCGTAAAACCATCACCAAACTCAAATGACGTTCCATAATTTCCTGTTGACCTTCCAGCATATAACTTAAATCTACGAGGATTTTGTTGTGCTGGATACCCAAACCTAAACTTCGTTGTTCCTTTTACTGCATCCATTATTTCCTCCAATATATTCCTGCATAATCAATCTGCTCTATCTTTGCTACTATTTTATGTTTAATTCTAAACATATGTACAGCTACCTGACATTGTTCAATCTGTCCAAAATCATCTATAATAACAAACCCACCCTGCTCAACATTATTATAAAGATTTTCTAATACATCCATTACTGATTCAAATAAATCACAATCAACTCTCAACAATGCCAACCTATTAGTAAAACCTACTAATGATTCACTAAAATACCCTTCTACAAACTCTACTCGATCATCTAACACACCATACTTCTCAAAATTCTTTTGTACTTCTTCTTTAGATACTTTTAATATAGGTTCATCAAGAAACTCTGCCATTCTATCATACTCATACCTAAGATTAGAAGGAAACCCATTAAATGAATCCGCTACAAAAACTTTTCTTTGATCCTTATACTCATTTAATACTGCTTTCATAAATATTGTCGCACCGCCACGCCATACCCCACACTCTATTACATCTCCTTTAATCTCATCCTTAATAATCTGTTCAATACAATACTGAATATTTGCTAACCGCTTCACCCCTATCATTGTCTCTGCTTCTTTAGGCCAATCCAACCCTACTACTCTTCTCTCTAAATCAGCATCATTCTCTAAATTATCTAATCGTAACAGTTGACGTTGTAACACCTCTAAATTAAACCTCATACTTTCTCCATCTAATATACGCTCACAATCGGAGCTATCACAGCATCTGTCGGTTCAATAACATTAATAGTAAATTCACTACCATCTACCTGAGTACCATCATAATGAATAGACGAAACTAATACATAATATATCCCTGTTACACTTTCATCTACAAATAGTAACGGATCTATTTTAAATACTCCATTTGGATTATTTAACGTGGCACCTAATCCATTAGCATCATAAGTTGTATAAACACCAGATGATCTACCTACTTGAACTCTAAATGCTTTTGGTTGTTGTCTATCACTAGGATACCACCAATGAATTTTTGTTGTTCCTAAAATAACATCCATTCTATCTCTCCTTCTTCCAATATAACCCAAATTCATCTATTTGAATCATTGGTTCTGTAATATTATTCATACTTCTAAACTGATTCACCGCTTGACTACAACACTCTAACCCGTAATCATCAATAATAATAAATCCACCAATCGAAACTTTATCATACAAATTTACTAACGAATCTATTGTTGATTCAAACAAATCTCCATCTAATCTTATTAGTGAAAATACATTATCTAATTTCGGTAACGTATCAGAAAAATACCCTTCTACAAATACTACTTGATTATCTAACAAACTATATCGTTCAAAATTTTTCTTTACTTCATCTACTGATACTTTTAATCTCGAATCATCTAAAAAATCTGCTCCCTTATCCCAATTATATTTAGGTATAGGAAATCCTTTAAACGAATCTGCTACAAATACTTTCCTATCTAATATTTCTAAAGACTTCAATATAGCTCTCATAAAAATACATGAACCGCCACGCCACACACCTGTCTCAATAAAATGCCCTGATATGTTATTCTTTACTACTTCTTCTATACAAAATTGCAAATTATCTAATCTTGACCTACTTACCATAGTTATATCATTAACTATTAAAGAATTTTTCAACTCTTCTATTGTCATTTAGACTCACCCACTTTCTCCCAATATCCATCACGGCTAAATGTCAACATAAATTTCTCACACATTACATTCTTTCTAAATTCCTTTTGTCTTAATGACCAACTCTCTACTGCTGCCAATGCCCCAGGACAATTACTCGTATCTTCAATTATCAATATTGATCCTTTTGTTACTAATGGAGCATATAATTCCAACTCCTTACTTACATGTTCTTCACTATGGTCACTATCCAAAATCACCATTACTCGTTTACAATCATATGAAGCAATAAATGCCTTCAAAAACATTATTGTTTCTACATCTACTGATGATGCCTTATGAAATACTATTCCACTTACTTTTGCCTTATCATTCAACCTACTATCATCAATATCTATTGAAACTATCCATCCTGCTGGATGTACAAGATTTAATACATCCCTCATAAAAAAAGCACTTCCACCCTCCATCGAACCCGTTTCAATAATCAAATCCGGTTTAATCTCATTAATCAATTCCTGATATATCCACATATCTGTCGGTGGCTTTAATACATGTACTCCTCTCCAATGTGTAATCCCCCATGTCTGTATTCCCATTGTATGATACAATGCATTAAAATCTTTTATTAACTTATGCCACTTCGCCTTATCTTCTTCAGAATACCTCACATGACCTACTATCTCCGCCATTCTTTCCTCTTGACTCTTCTCTTCTACATATGACATTTCTCTCTCCTTTTCTATTATCCCTCTAATGGTAATTCCTATAATTTAAGGCCAAGAAACTACCAAGCCATGCCTCTCCACTCACCTTTCTATATAATACCTCCTTATCGGACGATACTATGTGCCACCACTGATGTAATTCTTGTCAATGGTGAACTTTGACTTCCACTTCCAAACAACGACACATTTGTTGCATCTGCTGTCCACAACGGAGAAATTCCACTTGCTGTCGTTGCTGCACCTACACCTGCTACAATCACAAAATCCGGTGCTGCTGGCAAACCATGTGCAAAACTCGCACTTGCGTTACTTGCAAATGATGCAATTGTTCTTGTATCTATAAAACTCCCCAACAGTGCCATATAACCTCCTTGTTAAAAACCACAACAATTTATCATTTATATATCACTGTCGAATGGTTGCCCCTGTACCTATAGTATAGCTATCCTTTCATAGCTCTCAGGGACCATTACTTGAATCCTTCACACTACTTGCCATAGTGTTCTGGATCTATCTAAGTGTCCTAATAAACTCATACTGCTTTCCTTTATACGTTAAACATGCCCCTGCACAATCATCACACCTACCCCATATTTCTACTTTCTTACCTATTTTATCCCAAATTAATATCTGATCTTTATGCTTCATCAATAACTTTACACCGGATTCTCTTAATGTATACCTAATTTGACTTCCTATATGTTTAGGCATTTTATACCTCTAATCTCGATCAAAAAACTATATTATCGGCCTTCTACCAAAAAACACCCCTCCCATAACTCCTAATACTAATATTACTCCTGCACCCATCAACATTGTTGTTGTATCCATACCAAACAATGCCCCTGTTGCTGGTGCTCCACCTGCCTTTTGTTCCAAATTACTTACATCACTAATTTGTTTCATCAACAGTGTTGTAAATCCACCTAACATCAAAATATCACTCGCATCCCACACCCCTGTACTCAACACACTCAACTTTGGATATATTTCATCTTGCAATCGTGTTTCAAGCTGAAGTTGTACAGCATACAATCCTTTTGCCTCACCTTGTATCTGTAAACTCGGATTATTCATCATTCGCATTAACTTTGCTCGACCTGATAAAAACAATCCTATCTGTTCTTGCAACTTCGCTCTTGCTGTATCTACCGGATTTAACCATCCTTGTGCTAACATATTTCCTCCTACACCTTCGACTCACTACTTGACTGACCCCCACCTATTAATCCTTTTAACATTCCTGAATACATGGCTAAATAAATTCCCCCACCAATTAACAACAATGTTGGTAATCCTATTGCTGCTGTCACTCCTACTGTACTTACTACTTTCTCCAATACACTTGTATCCCTTGGCACACTTAAAATATCACGCATTTGTCCTGATGTAAGTTTCTGATCTATTACTGCTTGTGTCAATTGTGACTTAAATGCATAATCTTGTAACAATGCCATTCCTACATTCACACAATATGCTAATGCAACAATCGCTGTTCCTGCTAATACAAATGGTACAGCACCTAATCCAGATACCGCCGATGGACCTGTCGTTGTTCCACCACTCAACTTTGTCCACTCCGGTAAGTATGTATCTATATATCCTACGACCTTTCTCCACTTCTCCATATCATCATCAATCTTCTTTATTTCATCATCCAATGCCGCTGCCCCTGTTGAATCTCCACTTTGCACTAACTTCTGTCGTGCTGTTACAATCTTTGTTTTATATGAATTAATCTTAAATCCCAAACTTCTTAACTCCTGTATTTTACCCTTAATTGCATCCCAATATGATCTAACAAATGACGGCATTTTTACCCAATCCACCATCCAATCAAATATCCCCTCCATTTGATTCTGTGACGCTGGCATTCGCTTATACGTGTACATATATACTCCTATAATCTCCTCTTTACCTTATGCCTCTACTTCTCATACAATAGTCTCCATTACTCTTGTATGACCTCTCGACTCCCATCCCATTTCTTGATCCGGTCTTACACAATCAAATGGTATCCACTCATGCCCTATTTGTACTAATCCATATACATGACTAAATTTCTTATTACTATGAAAACTTACTACCTTAATAGCAACATTAAACCCTATACTCTTTAACAATGATAAACTCAACACTGTCAGATCATCACAATCCCCTATCGGTCTATTTCCCTTTCCATTCATTGATAATCGAATATCCTCTAACAATGTCGGAGGAGTTGTAATATACTCAAATCCAAAAGGATCTTTTGTATATCGCACATTATCACGTACAAAACAAAACACAACATCTGCTTCACCAAACTTATCATTCACTTCTACTTGACTTACAATGTCCTTCGCCCAATCTCGAACCAACGGATTTCTCGATGATTCCCGAATAATATTCTTCATCTTATTTACTGTATTAAATATAGCTACATCACCACTTCCAATATTCTCCTCTACTCGTGGTATTGCACTTACTTGAGCAAATGATCTCATACTCTCACCTATGGTGCTGGCGGTGTCGTTGAACTTCCTGTCACTGTATCCTTTACAATAATTACATCATCCTCAATATCTTCTCCTGCTTTCTTTACCACATCATATACTGCTACACCTGCACTAATCAATTTCTTTAACACTGTTGATACTGTCCCTATAATACCATTTACCGCTTGTGTTCCATTATCTACTATTGCATCTCCATCCGACCTTAACTCTGCCAATGTTTTCCCACACCCTACTACACTTAACATGCCCACTACCAATACTATTGATACAAACGACTTCATAACACCTCCTGGGTTAAAATGAACTACAACTTCACTAACTCTCCATGTTTTACTACCAATGTATCCGGTAATGCCATTTCTGTTTCTAACGTAATTTTTGTTTTACACCTTCGACATTTCAAATATACTCTATACTCACCTTCTATATTTGCTATTAACATTTCATTACACACATAACACTTAAATGGTGTCTCACCTTGAATAGCCTCTGTATAAAAAAATTGCGGCATATTATTCCTACTCTAATTTGGTACAAAATCCACAAACCCATCTAATGCAACTGAATGATCTGCTGGATCATAGGCTTGTTCCATAATAACACCAATCACATCACCTGGTGCAACAACCTGTGAAACAACACGTTCAATGACAACACTATCTACACCCGTTAAGAATATTGCAGTATCGATTGCCATTTGTGTATCAAATGGATCAAGGTACAATACCATTTCTGTATCTTCTGGCAGCGGATTTGTACCAACAATAAATCCCCATCGTGTGATTGTCCCTGCAACTGGCACGACAAAATACACTTGAATACCAAATCCAAAATCGATTGACATTTCTGTACCACGACAATGAAATAACCACCGTGTACTACTCCCACTCCCACCACTCCCCACTACTACAATTACTGTTCCATTCCATGATTTAAATGTATTCTCTACCTTATTAAACCAAAATGCTCCATCTTGTCGTGTTGTCCATCCTGTTGTATCTGGATCACTATTTGTTGCCCCACTAAATATTACCCAATTTAATGAATCTGTCGGTATTCCACCAAGATACCTATAATACAACCCATTTATTGTATTAAAATGTATATGACCTACATTTACATCTCGCGGAAATTCTACACCAGATGAAACCATACATCACACCCTTTCTTTCATTGATACTTCTGCTGATTTCAAATGTTCATATGCTTTTGCCAATGTTTCTATATACGGTTTTGATCCTATCCTATATTTTTCCAATTCTGTTAAAAACCTCAAAAATTCCCTATTATGATATTCCTCACCTGGATTCTTCTTCACCTCACCCAATACCTTCTTCGCATATCGCATCAACTTATTTGTTAATTGCACTGACTCCCATTCACTACTTCTATATCCACTAACCGGATTATGCCCATTATAATGCACTCCCATTCTATGACTTTTCTTTCTATTTTTTACTCTTCTCAATGCTCTATTTGCCTCAAACTCCGTATTATATGGACCTATAACCTTTATAAAATATGTCAAATCAGACTTCCTTGGAGTCTTTATTGACTTAAACACTATCATGTGTTTTGTGTCATATGATAAATAGCCAATGTAATACATTACAACCTCTACTTATCCTTTGCTTATAGATGCCATTCTTGTTATCACATGCCGTTTAAATTCTTTTGGTTTTGCTACTTCAACCACCCTTCTATCCTCTACTGCTGCACCCTTTGTCTCCATCATCAATGCCCCTCGCTTAATGCCAATCACACCTTCCGGTAATTCAAATTTCGCCGCTCTTTGACTCGTCTTTTCTATTGCTTCTACTCGTTGTTTCTGTATTTGTATTTGTTCCTCTATTATTCTATTCGATTCCTCAGTTACAAATGATTCCTGTGCAAATGTAAATGCATTTTTATATATCGTTGCCCACGGCATCTTGTAACTCTTCTTTCCACCAAAGAAACTTGAAAATGTTAATGCCAATCCTACCCACGGTAATGCATAACTTAATGCTAATTTCCCTGCCATTATTCCATATGTTTTCAATGCACTAGGTTTCTTCAATAAATCTACCGATGTACTCCATTTTGCTACTACAGTTTTTACTTGTGTTGATAACTTATCATATGGTATTGACCTAATTGCTTCATACTTATATTGTGCTCTTGCACCTTCATTTTCATCTACTTTATAACCAGCCTCATCAATTTGAACACGTACTTGTTTTGCTATTTCATTTGCTCCCAATTCCAACCAATATGTAAACCTCTGTTTCATTCTTATTGGATCAAACCGCGTCGTTACAGTTACTACAATACCTAACCCACGATCATTTACTACATCATACTGATACCATGACTCTCTCCCTCGACTATCTCTATTATGTCTTGATGATGTAATAAACATCATATCCTCACAACAATTGGATCACGAAAAATCAATACCCCATACTCATTCACACCAAAATTATTTTTATGCAAATCGAACCCAACCTTATCTCCACAATTCGATGCTACCTCTACAATTTCTTCCATCGCCTTAATAATTGAATGTGGAAACTCTCTAGCTCTCTTCATATCGTCAACTATATAACGCATTAAATCATGACCTCTAATCCCCCTTATATACCCGTATGCGCCTATCAAATGTATATACTTTACAATTTTCATCATTAACTTATATGCACTTGTATCACTTGCCCTTACGTTCCTATAATATGGAGAAGAAAATACATACCATATTCCTCTTACTGTCGTAATATTCTCATGTCTAATAATCTCTGGTAAATGCATTAATCGATCATACTGAAACATTGCTAACACTTCTTTCCCACAGTCCCCCATTGTATAGTACACCACTCGATCCCCAACTCGATACACCCTACTAAAACGCCCTTTTCCAACATACTTTGCATTATACCATTTCCCGTCTACTTCTATTACAGTAGTTTTCTGTCTACCTGGATTCTTTTTATATTGTAACATAAATAATTAACATCCTGGAACATCAAACGCATGCGTAATATATTTTCTTGGAATACTTTTTAACGACACCCACTCATTCGCTTCCCCACCAAAATACCCATGTACTTCTGATTCTAATTTTTCTAACCAATTCACAGGAACCTTAACTTTAAATACCACTACTGGACACGATACCCATCCTCTTATAACTACACTAATACCTGCCCTATCCGTAAAATATATTACATTACGCTTCGTTGTTGTTTTTGACCCCCAAAGTCGTAACTCAATCACTGGAGAACGACGCCCTATCTCTAAACCATATTTATCAATACTTTTTAGATTCCTTTTAGGTGATACATGATATAATACTTTAAATCTCATATATTACCACCTTCTTACACCAAAACATATACAAGTGTCCCACCACCAGCTACATAATAATATCCTGCCAGTGTCTTATCCTTCTTTTTTATAAAACTCCCATATCCGTGTTTTCTATAATACTCAAATGCTATCTTATCAAACCATTTCATGGCCTGTGATGAAAATAATATATTAAATGTTTTATGTGATATTACTTTTGATTCTAATTTACCCATATACCAATAATATAATACCACTCTATGCAAAGGTCTATAAGTAGTAGACATTTTTACCTCCGACTACGTTTCTTCTTTCGTAACCGCCACATATACCCAAGTCTCTAATATCCATTTCACCTTAAACTTAACTCTAATATAATATTCCATTGCATATTCTGTAGGCCCGTAATACGTAATTCCTCTTAACTTAACATAACTATCCGGCACATTACATTTAACAACACATATATTTGATCGTACCCAATATCTAGCTACTATATCTATACCTTCTTTATCAGTAAACCAGATCACAGCATCTTTTAATGGAGTTTTATGCTTTACTCCTTGTGCTAACAATCCTTCTTTTAAAATTTTCTTTAATTTGTTACAAGTAGTAACATGATATATAATCATAAGAGTGTTCCTTAACACTACTTCTTTATAATTCCTTAAATTGTCGGCTCCATACTACTCCTTTTTTGATCCTGCCACCACTCTTCACTTTTCTATCTTCTGCCCACCAAACAACGATGATATACTTCCCATACTAAACACATTTTTCAATGGTTCAAATACTGTCGTTAAACTCATTAACGAAGTCTTAATTGACTCACGATCATCTTTAATCATATCTACCATTTCTTTTATCTGATCTGATGTTGGCATTCTCCACAACACTTGATACATTTTTCTCAACCAAAACACTTCCCACCCTAACATACATACAATGACCAAACCTTCTAACATTGACAAATATATAAAAAAGTTACTCTCCATTTCATCCCTCACATTTTATAATTATAATACTTCTCTTTCAGACTCTTGATAATGTTCCTTCAAAAAACCTCTCAACTGTTCTTTCGCTTCTTCTTCTGTCGCTGCCACTACTTCCATACAATACCCCACCCCATCTAACTTATATGACAACATAAACGTATTTTTCTTTTTCTTTTTACTTTCTCCTCCTTCACCTTCTCCTTCGCCTTTTTCCTTTGCCATTATCTCCTCCCCCTTCTCAAATTTTGTATTCGTGTTTGTATCATCCTATCTGCCAAAAAACTTCTCATATTCCCCAAACTCCTTCTTCCCTGTATATTATGTGGTGCTTGCTTTAACATCTTTTTCATTGCTATCATTGTTCCTCTAAAAAACTCTGTATTTGCTCCTACTCCATCAATACCCCCACGAATTCTCCTCTGACTATCTATCACTCTACTTTTCACTCTCCGAACAGATGAATTAAAATCTTTTTCTACTGCTGGCAACCTCGATATATCACTTCCCGCATATCTTCCTTCTTGATCTTGCGGTGGTACTATTTCTACTCCATAATCTGAAATCCTCTGTTTTGGAAATCCTCCTGCTGGTCCTAATGGTAAACTCTCACTTCCGTACATTTCTACCTCCCTTCTATAACAACCATTGTTTATGATCTACTGTCCACAATACTGTTTTCTTCAATGATTCTTCAAACGACTTCGGTATTTTCCATCCCATCTTTTCCATTTTTATTCCATCCATCATATATCGTAAATCATGCCCAGGACGAGATGAATGAAAATCTACCATTTCATACTTCAATTCTTTTCCTAAAATACCTGCTATCATTTTTGCCATCTCCAAATTCGATACTTCTTTTTCTCCCACTATATTATATTTTTCTCTTATCTTTCCATTTTCAACTAAAAACAATACTGCTGCTGCGGTATTTCGTGCATGTATATAACATCTACTTCCACTTATCATTTTTGTTTCATCACTATGAATTTTAACTATTTTATTTTCCAATATCTTCCTTATTGTCATTGGAATAAACTTTTCTACATTCTGTCTTTCTCCAAAATTATTCATACATCGAGTAACAATAATTGGCATTCCATATGTATTCTCATATGCTATACACAATTGTTCCGCCCCTGCCTTTGTTGCTGCATACGGATTCCGACTATTATATGGTGCCTCTTCATCAAATCCAAAACTCTCATTCATATTTGCTGGTCCAAATACTTCATCCGTACTAAAATACACAAACTTCTCTAACAATCCACTTGGCTGATAACATCTTGCCCACTCCAACAAATTCCCTGTACCCACCACATTGTCATACACAAATTCCATTGGATATTTAATACTTCTATCAACATGTGATCCAGCGGCCAAATGAAATACATAATTTACATCCCTCAACTTATCATACACACTATCATTCAATGATGCCTTCAAATCCCACCATACCCATGAACATCGCTTCCTATGTTTTTGAAATATCTCACTCTCCTGAAATCGTACTACTGATCCACTACAATCTAACCTATCCAATAATACTAATTGCCAATCTGTATTCACTAATACATGATCTACTACATGATGCCCAATAAAACCCGCTGCACCTGTAATCAATACTTTCTTCATGCCCTTCTCCCTCAATTAAAACAATTATCATCTTCCTATGGTGTACTATATCCAGTAAATGACACTGTTTCCAATGTCGCTGCCCCTCCCGCTGCTGCAAACTCTAATGTCATTGCTGTATTTGCACTACCTGTCATATTCAATCCTGATAAATCTACACATCTTGATTCTTCTGCTAGTGAAATATTCACATACCATGATCTTATTATTGTTCCTGCACCTGTCGCCCCATCACGTAAATTTATAGCTATCGGTCCTACTGCTGTTGCTGTATCTGTTGCTAAACACCATGTAATACTCGTTGCTACATGCCGTACTGTTCCCCCACCCGCTGCTATTGACGCTGTTGCTTGTGTATTTGCTGCTGGTGTATTTGTTCTACTCCATGTTGATAACTGTGTACTATATCTTACTCCCTGTGACGTTACTGCTGTATTATTCGTATTACTTACCCCTATTAACCTATCCCACGTCGTTCCATCAAATGCCACATTCCCTGCTGCTGCTATACCTGTAGCTGCTAAATTATCCGCTGATGCTGTACGTTCTCTATCCCACGTTGTCCCATTAAACAACATATTTCCCACTGCTTGTAATCCTGTCGCTGCCAATGTATCTGCTGTTGCACTTCTCATTCTATCCCACGTTGTCCCATTAAATACTCCATTTAATGACCATCCTGTAATTGCTGTTGTCGGATTTGCAAATGCATCTGCTGGTGTTATTGTTCCTACCGGCGTTACATTCATAGAACCACCTGTTCCACGCACTCTATCAAATGTTACTCCATTAAACAGATAAATAGATGTTCCAAAAATACCACTACTTTGACTATCCCCCCTTGCTGCATCTATTACATTATTCCATCTTGTAGAACTTTGTGCTACTGCCAATCCCGCTATTTCACTAATCGCCGGAAATGCTAACATTGCACTACCCAATGTCAACATTATCGTTGAACATATCCCTCCCACTATCGCTGATACTTTACTTCCTATACTCCACTCTTTCCAATTTTTCATGGTTGTACTCCACTATGAATAACTGTCACACCATCATGCCCTTGTCTTATTGCCATTTGTAACACTATTATTCCAACTAACATGATAATCAATATCACCATATTTACTATCACCCATTTCATAATCTCCTCATATCAATTTACACATACTTTTGCAAATACAGGTGTTATTAAACCACCTGAAAAATATATACACCCATTTGCAAAGAAAATATCTCCCTCACGTATTACTACACTTGGACCAATTGTTCCAATACGACCAAATGATACACCAGCATCTCTCGATGCCCATACACCTATTGCTGATGGATTACTAGATGTAGCTACTACATACAATAAACTTGTTCCAGCAATACTCATTCCAAGTCCACCATTACTTACCAACAAAACAGCATTTGGTAATACTAAATTTGTTACAACAACACCATCTACATCTCTCAATGTATAATTTGCATCACCTGTATTATAACATATCGCTCTTGGTACACCACTCAATATTACACTCCCCCAACACTGACCTACTGTACCAGGCCATACTGCTGAACTTGTCCATCCAATTCCTCCAGTAAATGTAAACCATCCAGATAATGTACTTGCACCCGATTGTGTCATTATCCCATCTGTACCATCATATGAATACCCTGTTGGTGTTGCTGCAAAACATGATACATCTGTTAATACATTCAACCATGTTCCAATATTACCATTCTCCGTTGATTCAAGAATATTACATCCTGTTCCTGGTCCAGTAACAAGCATATGACATTCACCATTTGCTAAACATTTCAAAAACGTCCCAGCTGATATTGGACCACCACACCCTGTTGCCACTGTAAATGTAAATACCGTTGTCCATGACGCTGCATTATCCACACTCTTTCTAATAACACAATCTCCCACTACTTGTGATACTGCTATTACTCCACCATCTACTGTACCCGCATAATGTTCTTTTGTCCCTGGTGTAAACGGATTCGTTGTACATGCTCCCCATGTTGCCCCACCATCTGTCGATGTTCGACACCCTGTACCTGCTGTTCCACCCGTTCCCCAAAACCTCAAACTATCCGTATATGATGGTGCGGATAATAATGGACACGTTACTGTACATAATCCTGTTAATACTAATGGTACTGGTAAACATCCTTCTGATTCATCACACGATGATGCTGTTCCTACTATTTTCTTTATTGTTACTCCCTCACTTTTCCCTATTCCTATTCCCATTACTAACACAATCAATGCTAATATCATTCGTAATTTTCTCATTTTATACCACCTTTAACCTTCCTTCACGATCATTTACTGCCTTATGACACAATTCACATATTCCATTTTCTCTCACCATATATTTTGCTGCTGGCCACTTACAAATCTTACATAACACATGATACTCAGAACACATTGCCTGTCTTTCCAACAATATACTCGTTTCTATATCCACAGGTACTAATTGACCACACGTTAAACATATTTCAACCTTTGGATTCATCTTCTTCCTCTTCTTCCATTTCTTCTACCATTTCATACAACCATTTATCCATCCCACTTGATAAGTTCCTACTTGCCCTCGCACATTTCAACCAAAAATCTACTTCTGCTTCTGTTGGACTTCCCACTGAATACTCTTCATACACATTTCCTAATGCATGTTGTATTTGATCTGGACGAAACTTTCTTATCAACCTATTTACTACTCTTTGTAATCTCTCCTCTGGAAATATTTTCTTCTTTTTTGTCATACAATACCCACTTATCGTATTCTACTCATATTATCTCCTCCGACTTCTTCGTTTCCTTTTTTTCAATGCTGCCATCGTCCTTCCCCATTGTTTTGCTTGTGCTGATCCCTTCTTCGGATACCATAAATGTGTTTTTCTTGTATATGGCATACTCTTTTCTCCCTAGCGTTTAAACAAAAATCGCATGACAAAATATCCTACAACCACAACACCCGCTACTGCTTTCATTGTTTTCCATGTTCCTTCATCAAATAACTGATCTCGATACTGTGCAACATTTGACATGATTTCCGCTTTTTGTGCTGCTTGTTCCACTGCATCTTGCTGACCCTCTTGACCCATTGCTAACATAGTTCCTCCTATTCATTCCACAATCTATATACTACATACGCTATAACTCCCGCCCCTACTGCTAATATATATGGTTGATATGTCTTATAAAAATCTACTGTCGCTGTTACATATTCATGTTGTGCCGGTGGACCAAACTGTACATTTTCTTCTATCCTTTGTCCTTCCGCTGTCTGTGCTTGTGCTAACATACATCCTCCTATGCACTTTTCTTTATTTGATCCAT
>Ga0187892_10003624_pt1 | contig 27771 bp, 20 predicted proteins | sample MA1701073metaG_FD_139345 | JGI IMG/M metagenome (GOLD analysis project Ga0187892, IMG submission 139345) | Bio-ooze microbial communities from a basaltic lava cave in the Kipuka Kanohina Cave System on the Island of Hawaii, USA - MA170107-3 metaG ... | reverse complement strand
CAGATATCATTTTTATCAAATACGGCAGGTTTGCCGAGTGATAATTTCATTGGATTTAGTGAAACAATTTTTGCAGGTCTTATTTGCAATCCGATGTTTACTAAAAACATCTGGTTTTCTCCTATCTTGTCCTTGAAAAACTGATTCGGTACATAATCCAGATCTATTTCTTGTGCCACCTGCATTAAATCAGGAGCACATAACATGTCACCTCTTTGTACATCATCTGGTGCGATTCCTTTAACTGAAAGTCCTACTCTTGCAGGTGATATTGCCTCATCTACAGGATCATCGTGCATTTGAATTGACTTTATCAAAACGTCAACTCCTTTTGGTAATAGTTTGAGGTTATCATAGGTCTTTACTTTTCCTTGAATTACCTTTCCAAGTATGACAGTTCCTACTCCCTTCACATCAAAGCAGTGATCAATTGAGATTTTTACCTTGCCGTTTTTGATAATAGGTAGCATAGAATCCATTTCTTTTTTTAGATCATCAAGCTCAACTATTTTGTATTTTCCCACGACAGTTCCTTTTATCATAGTAAGGAGTTTTGTCCTATCAACGTCGTACGAATGAGATAGTATCCCTTCTGTTTTTTTGAGACTGTCAAGTGCAATAATTTGTTCTCCTGTAAATTTGTCAAGCTTTGACACATGAAATATTACATATTCTCCCATGTTTATTGCTTGAAAGAGTGGTTGTATCTTTTCTGGAAATCCAATTGGCATAGTCCATGTCTTGACAATATCCGACTCTTTTTTGTCATATATTGTCAGATCCGTTGCCGTGCCTTTTTTTCCTAGATTCTTTGCTAGTGATTCATCTGCAAGTAGCGTATAATTGATTAATTTCATTATTGAATGCAAAACTCCTCATAGGTTCACTTAAAATCTTATGCAATTATTGATCTTTAAGCTTGTTTCGTGAAAAATATCAGAAACCATACCATCAATAAGAAACGCCTAGTTGTTGTTTCAGTTCTAGTATTTTTTGGATCTAATTTATCTTGCTCTTAAAATAGACTTGCTATATTTTACAATTATTAGATTAAAACAACACAAAAGATAATTTTTCTACAAAAGTGGGCAAAGTTACGAGCATGATCTTCAAATATGGCATGCCGTGATTTATCTGTTACATGGAGTCTCTAAAGTTTTCTGATGATGAGACAGTCGTTAAGGATTACAATGCCGCAAAAATAAAAAAACCCAGTAAAGGAGAAACTCATATTGTTCTAACTAATAAGCGGATTATAATTAATTACCAAACACCAAAGAGTGTTTTAATTAGCGATGTAAGCATAGACGACGTTCGTGGCACTGACATATCTTGGTTCACTGTAAAAAAGATGAAGAGTGGGTTGATTTCACTAGCAATTGGAATTTTCAGTATTGTAATGGGACTAGTTATACTTTCATCAATTCCGTTCATGGGAGAAGCGATCATGGCGAGCATGGGATACATATTCGCTGGAATTCCATTTATCGCGGTAGGAATCTATTTTCTTATTAAAAAACGAACTAACATAATTGTTATCATTTATACAAAAGCTATTGTCGCGACGCTGTCTTTTCATAATCTGCCTTCAGGTTTTCTGGAAAGAAGTTTGACGCAAAATAAAATAACACTAAGCGGTGAACCAGGTCAAGATGCTGAAATCATGGCCAAAGAAATTGGAACAATAATACAAGATATTCAAAAAAGCAACAAACAAAACACTGATTAAACTTAATATCAACTTCCAATACTATATGCTAACATGTCCAGTACAAAAATTGGCAATGATATATTACAATTTCTGTATGATAAATCTCAATATGACAAAAGACACATCGCTGGAGAAGAAATTTTAAAGTCAATCAACATTAGTGAGTTTGAATTAAAAAATGCCCCAATAGAAAGGGATGCACTACGAAAGTATAAGGTGTCAATCAACATTAGTGAGTTTGAATTAAAAAATGCCCTTCAGATATTAGAAGATAATGGGCTCGTCAATGTAATAAGGCCAAGCGCATACTTGCCGATGGCAAAAATTACATCTGAAGGTAGAAAATACATAATTGAGAAAAATAAACATGTTGATGCAGACCCCCAGCTTTGGCGAATACTTCTTACTGGTTCTAATCCTAAAAATGATTTAGACATAAGAGATGAATTTGAATTTATTCAAGATGAATTACTCTTAAGATCACCACACAAACAAAAATTCCAAACTGCCATTTATGGTTCCATCACAAGAAGTGATTTTGTAAGTATTATAGTAGAATTCAAACCACACATAATTCATTTTTCCGGGCATGGCATGAACGATGGTTCATTGTTAATTAATGATGGAAGAACCGAGATAAACACAGTTGAACCAACAGAACTTGCAGAATTACTATCAATAGTAAAAAACAAAATCAAGATACACTGTGTAATTTTAAATGCGTGTTATTCTGAAAAACAAGCAAATGAAATTATAAAACATGTAGATAATGTAATTGGCATATCTGGTCAAATAAAAGACGATGATGCAAAAGAATTTGCTGTTAAATTTTATGAAGGGCTTGGAAATGGATACAGTATAAAACAGTCTTTTTCATTAGCGAAATTAGCAATGGGTAATAAGCTACTCAATTACGAATCAATGTTTGTAATACAACCAGATAATGAATAATGTTTATTCATGCTCAACCTTTTTCTATATTGATTGATGGAAGAGGGTGAGTAGTTAGTGCCTGTTGTAAAAGATACGTTTTTGGTCTGTATTCCAAATAATAAATATCCATCTTCTGAAAGAGAAACTAAAGTAGGTTCATTCAGATGAACGACGTTCAAGAAAAGATAAATCATCTTACTAAAGAAGTGGACTTGCTTAGAAAACAACAAAGGTACGATCTTGCCATTGATGCCAACATACGTGTTTGTAATCTGATAGAGCAAAACGTTGGTAAGAATCATCCAGAATATGCTAAAAGTCTTCGTGAACTTTCTTCATTATATCTCGATAAGGGTGAGTATTCAACAGCTGAGTCATTATACAAACAGGCACTTGAAATTGCACGCAACACACTTGGTGAAAAAAATCCAGAGTATGTGTCTATCCTTAACGATTTGTGTTTATGTTATTTCCGTACAGGCAAGTACTCAAAAGCAGAACCATTATGCAAACAGTCCTTTGAAATTGCTCGAAAAATATTAGGGGAAGATCATCAACAGTATGCAAAAAGTCTGAACAATTTGGGCTCACTCTATTACTATACCTTTGAAGATTCAAAGGCAGAACCACTCTTAAAACAAGCAGTTGAGATAAGACACAAGATACTTGGTGAAAATCATCCTGAATATGGGGCTTCATTGAACAATTTAGCTTTACTTTTTCGTGATACGGGCAGATACTCAGAAGCAGAACCGTTATACAAGCAGGCACTTGAAATTGCACGCAACACACTTGGTGAAAATGATCTAGAGTATGCTATCAAGCTCAATAATTTATCTTTACTTTATCGTGATATGGGTGAGTACTCAAAGGCAGAACCACTCTTAAAACAAGCAGTTGAGATAAGACACAAGATACTTGGTGAAAATCATCCAGAGTATTTTGATAGCATTCATAATTTATGTTCATTATACCTTGGAATGAGGTTACTCACAAAAGCAAAACCGTTATACAAATTGGCGCTTGAAATCGCACTAAAAATATTTGGTAAAAATCATCCCAAATATGCAATCATCCTAAATGAATTAGGTTTAGTTTATTACTATGCTTTTGATGACTTGAAAGCAAGATCGTTATACAAGCAGGCACTTAAAATTAAGCGCAAAATAGGTGAAAATGATTCATATTATGCTAACATTCTCAACAATTTAGCTTTACTTTTTCGTGATACGGGCAGATACTCAGAAGCAGAACCGTTATACAAGCAGGCACTTGAAATTAAGCGCAAAATAGGTGAAAATAATCTCGATTATGCCCTATCTCTTACCAATTTGGGTTTTTATTATTCCGATATAGGTGAGTACTCAAAGGCAGAACCACTCTTAAAACAAGCAGTTGAAATTGCACGAAAAATATTAAGAGCAGATCATCCTGAGTATGTACATTTTTTGTATGAGATGGGAATGCTTTATTTAAAAACGAATCGTCCCCAATTAGCTTTGCCATTACTGGGTAAAGCTATTGCCATAGTCAACAAAATGATTAGAATGATTTTTTCAATAAGCTCTGAGAAACAACGTATGTCCTACCTTACTACCATAATGTCTAGATATACATCGTTTATCAATGTTATCCTTCAAAACTTTTCTAATGACAAAGAAATGGTTGCCAGGGCATTAGATTTAGTTTTGAAACGAAAGGGGATAGTAACAGAAGCAATGGCAGCTCAAAGAAATACCATTCTAGAAAACAAGTATCCTCACTTGAAAGAAAAAATGAAATCGTTAAATCTATTGCGCATGCAAGTGGGTCAAAAAATGCTTTCTGGTCCTGGATTCGAAGGGCGCAAAGAACATGAAAAGCGTATATCACAGTGGAATAATGAAATTGAAAGGTTAGAGTCAGAGCTAGCAAATGAACTACCAGAAAGTAACATATCAAGAATTTTAGAAACTATTGATCACTCTACTATCCTCTCTTCGCTTCCCCCTGCGTCTGCACTAATTGAATTTGTCCAACTCAAAATATCGGATTTCAAAAAGTCTAAAAAAAATGAAACTCCACATTATATTGCTTTCATATTAAGCTCTTCAAATCCACATCATGTTGAAATGATAGATTTAGGAAAGGCACGGCTAATAGACAACTTAGTTTTTTCATATAGACGCAGCATAACTTCGAGTTTTAGCAATGAATACATTGATGGTATCAAAAAAAGTAGCTTAGAACTTATATTCAAAATAGGAAATTTGCTTCGCAAAATAGTATGGGATCCGCTTGTACCATATTGCGAAAATAACAAAAAAATCTTCGTTTCTCCAGATGGTGATCTGACTAAGATTCCTTTTGAGATTTTACCAATAGACAATAAAAAATATCTTGTCGACGAATATCATTTTTCTTATCTTACTACAGCCCGCGACATACTTCGTTATCAAATTCTTTCCAAAGAAACCCCTACAAAACCCTTAGTGATAGCTGACCCTGATTTTGATTTTGCAATAAAAACTCCTAAATTTAATAAATCTGAAAGCGCAAATGGCATGCAATCACGTGACCTCGATCCCAGCAACATAAGATTTGATAGTTTAATGGGAACGCATAAGGAGGGGATTTTAATTGCGGATCTACTAGGTGTTCAACCATGGTTACAAAAAGAAGTGCTTGAAGCTAGACTGAAGGCGTGCAAGTCACCAAAAATTTTACACATAGCTTCGCATGGGTTTTTTTTAGACGATCAGAAGAGCAATGATTCTCCCGATTATTATGATGTATCAAGAGGTCTGAGCATAGAAAAAGATAGAATCACCAAAAGATACATGAAAGAAAATCCATTACTACGTTCCGGACTTGCGATGGCTGGAGCTAACCATTGGAACAATAGCCATCTCTTACCGCATGAAGCTGAAGATGGCCTTCTAACTGCAGTAGATGTTACAGGACTCGATCTTTCAGCAACCGAACTTGTGGTTCTTTCTGCTTGTGAAACAGGTCTGGGTAAAGTTCACATAGGAGAGGGTGTTTTTGGTTTAAGGCGCGCGTTTGTGTTAGCTGGTGCCAAGTCTCTTGTTATGAGTCTCTGGAAAGTCCCTGACAAGGAAACACAAGAATTAATGGTTGAATTTTATCAACAAATACTAGATGGTCAACCTAGAAGTGAGGCATTACGTAATGCTATGTTAAAGATGAAAGAAAAAAATCCGAATCCCTACTTTTGGGGAGCGTTTATTTGTCAGGGTGCGACAGGTCCAATTCAATTTAATTAAAATAAAAAACACATGCCAATATTGAGAATTATGTAAATTAAAATCCATAAGTATGTAAGAAAAAAATCCTTTAGAATAGGTAATAGTAAAATATTGTATTGTCTATTTTATCAGACTGGAATACAAGAGGTATTCGTTACGACACTAACGAAATAATTGCTTCACATGATGACCTTGGATATTTAACAAATGAAAAACTTGCTAGCCCACAGAAAGAAGTTGATCCTGATCTACCGTTTACAGTCGCCCTTAGACTTGTAAACCCAAGAAGACATTTTCCAGTAGGTCTTCGTGCAGAATATGGTTGTTTTGATGTAGACGGTTCTGTAATTCAGGATTTTAAATTAAACTTGAACAGACAAAGACGAAATATTCTTTATTATAGGATTAGGGATTCTTTTAACGCAAGTAGAGGTCAAAATCCAGATAGCATCAATTTAACTGAGGATGATCCTGTTCCACAATCTCCAGAAAAACGTTGGGCGATGCTACTTACACATGATTGTCCTCACGGAGATGAAGTTGAGAGGATATTTTCTCCATTAGTTAAACTTCGTAAAGGAAAAGTAATTAAAACACCAAAACTAGGTGTCCCTGAATTTTTAGCTTGGATAGAGAATAGCAAAAAGGAATTAATTAAAACTCCTTATGTTATGATCTGTGATAATTTTGAAAACATCCCAATAGAATACCAATATTTACTCAACGCCTTTTTGGTGACTGGCAGGATGTGGTTCAATAATTTTCTGTATTTTGAGCAATATGTAAAAAAATTATTACTGGTAGAAGAAGGAAACATGCAACAAGGCAACAAGTGTTTTGTAGCCAGTCCTGTAGACGATAAAGTTACACGTAGTGACTATCATGACATCATAAATCCAATTCTTATCTCATCAACAGCCACCACACTCTCGCTTGGTGAATTGATTGATTCAAACTCAAATTTTAACAAAACTTCACTTCTTCAAACAGCAAATGATTCAAAGTTTTTAGCGTTGTATTGTCACGGTTTATGTTTTAAGGAAGAAGATTTGAATAATAATCTTGAGCGACAAGGGGCATTAGTGTTAAAAGATGGCAAAAGGGGAGATGACTATCTTTTAACACGATATGATGTAGAAGAAAATTTGTTTGTTCCAGGGGGCATTGTTTTCAGCCCAGCTTGTTATAGTGGAGGCACGCAACACCTTTCTGATTTTTCACACTGGATTGGTTCAATCAAAATTCCAGAATATGGAACTAAAAAGACATTCATGAGCTCTATGGCAGAAAGCTTTTTAGGCTCTAAAAATGGTCCTGTTGGAGCTTTGCTTCACTTCGATGTTTCTGCGTCTGCCAATATGTTTAATCCTATCAACATGCAACATGATTTGCAAAAATTCGTTCATGCAGATTTCATTGAACGTTTGCTTAATGGTCAAACATTAGGAAAAGCTACTGAAAAATTTAGGTGGGTTGCTGGTACATTTTATGCACAAGCAATTCACATATTTGGTCAAATCGATGGTTGGGTACCTTTTCTTTCATTGAGTAAAAAAAGAGTAACCATGCGTCAGATGACAACATCAATGAATCAATATCATGTAATTGCCACAGATATGAGAAATTATATTATCTTTGGAGATCCTGCAGTTAGACTACAATAATCTCATTTTTAACCCAACACTCGAATAAACCTTTAAACTATCAATTTCGCTTGTGTATAGATTGAAAATTTATCCATTAGGTATCGATTATTCAACTAAGGAATTATTGTTTCAGCCAATTGATGAACAAGACTTTGGAAAAGCACTTTATGAAAGTCTTAAGAAATTTGGTGATACCTTGGGGAATCTAAGTAATGCAATTTCAAAAGGAACTACTTTCCGAGGTGAGCTTGTAAGTAGAACTGTTAACATAAATGATCCTCGCCAAGCAGGATGGACTTTTTTAATTAATGAAAAAGATCCTCATCGCAATGACATAATCGATGCAATTCGTCCATTAGCAGAACATCGTGGTATGGCAGATCCTGATTCTCCACTTCTATTTGATGGTACTTCTCAGGACGATTGGATCGATTGGATACAAAATGAATATCAAGCATTGGATTTAGAACCAGGAAAAAAAGCTCCTCATTACATACTAATTGTCGGAGATCCAATTCAGGTACCATTTCATTTTCAATCTATGCTAGACACTTTAGCATCTGTAGGTAGAGTTGATTTTGATACTGTTGATGATCTTAAGAGTTACGTAAAAAAAATAATACGATTGGAAAAAGCTGCTTCACCGGTTGTTACATCTGAAGCTACATTTTTCGCTACTAATCATGGTCAGACAGCGAGAGGTCTTGATCCCACTTATTTTAGCTACAATTACATGGCAAAACCATTAACCGATCACGTGAATCAGAATCTTGGTTTTCAAGTCACAAAAATCATGGAAAACCAAGCAACAAAACAGAATCTATTAAGCTCTCTAAAGAATTCTAAATCAGCGCTAGTTTATACTGCAAGTCATGGGATGGGAGCAAGTGGTGAAAATAGTAGAGAACAAAAAAGAGTTACAGGTGGAATTTGCTGTCAAAATGTGGCCCAACCTGGGGATGAGGGATTACTTACTGGTGATGATATTCCACAAGACACGCCATTTTTAGAAGGAGCCGTGTTTTTCCAGTTTGCTTGTTTTGGATATGGTACTCCTGAAGAAAGTGACTTGAGTCATTGGCAGATTCAACATGGCGCATGGAAAATGCCAGAAAAGATAGCTGAGACTGATTTTGTTGCTTCTCTACCAAAGAAGATGTTAGCAAATCCGAGAGGCCCCATAGCGTTTATTGGACACGTAGATACTGCGTTACTGCATGGTTTTGATGATCCAAAATCTCCTTATCCTGTGGAACGCTGGAATGTACGCATACAGCCTTTTCTAAAATCAATCGAAGCACTTCTTAATGTAATGCCTATTGGTTTAGCTATGAACGATATGAATACAAGGTATGATATTGAAAATGCCCGTCTCACACTCATGTATGATAGATTACAAAGAGGCAAAGTAAAGGACATCATAGACTTTCAGTTAAAGCTTTCAGACAGTTTTCTTAGTCGCACCGATGCACAAAACTATATGGTTTTTGGAGACCCTGCAGCTCATCTTAGAATTGCTAATGACGATTTAGTGAAAAAATGACACTACCCCTAATTATAAAAAACAAAAGATTCGAATATTGTTTGTTTCAGCAAATCCTCGAGATACAGTACAACTCCAACTGATCAAGGAATGTAACAACATTCGTGACAGAATCACCTTCAGTGAATATGGAACCCAGTTTGACTTTGATCAGAGACACGAAGTTTCAGTTTCAGAGATGGACAAGATTCTCCTGGACTACAAACCACAGGTGCTTCACTTCTCTGGACACGGAAATAGTGATGGAATCATTGTTTTCCAAGATTCAAAGAGCATGGCAGAGAATACTACAGTTAATGCTCTGTCAGAGTTATTTAAGATAGTAAATGGAGATAGCAAGATGACTCGAGACAAAAATAAAACTAGTATTTTTGAATGCTTGCTATTCAGAAAAACAAGCTAAAGCTATTTCAGAGTATGTTGATTGTGTGGTAGGTATGTCACATGCTGTAACCAACAAGGCATCCAGAATCTTTGCAGAAAGTTTCTACCAAGCTATAGGATATGGTAAAAGTGTGAAGATAGCTTTTGATCTAGCTTGCAACCAAATCGCACGATTTGTTCGCCTGTGAATTTATCGAGGTTTGTTACGTAAAATATGATATATTCGCCCATGTTTATTGCTTGAAAAAGTGGTTGTATCTTTTCAGGAAAACCTGTTGGCAGGGTCCAAGTTATGATGAACCCTGATTCTTTTTTGTCATATATTGTGAGATCAGTTGCAGTTCCTTTTTTACCAAATTCCTTGGCTAGTGATTCATCTCCAAGTAACGCATAGTTAATAGATTTCATTTAATACTAGAACCCCCAAATCCGGTCTATTAAAAAACTCTTCTAATCTGGCAGAACCGCATCTTCTGATTTTATTAATTTGTTAGAAAAGCGAGGAGCCTAATTGTTGTATGCGTCAAGTAACTTTTTGATTTTTTTAGTTTTGCTATTTAAAAGTCGTCCGATAAATACTGGATAACGCTTTTTTTCCTTATCTCCTACATAAATCATAAACATGTCTTTACGTTTTTTAGATGCATTATACTTTGCTAGCCAAAGGTTAAGATGATCATGTAGGGCCCTTAACATCGGCATGTCATAAAACAATTCATCATTATCATCTAGTATTTGGAGTATCTCTGAGTTATATTTATGGAGTTGATCAGTTAGTTGCCGAATGTACTCTGCCTTAAATTTTTCGTCTCGATTAAATTTTAAATATAAATCGGAAAACATGTCCTCAAAGGTTTTGTATTTTAAGGTATCAAATCTTTGCCTAAGAAGATTGGTTAGCTCATCTCTTTGGTTACGCTGGTTTTCAAATATTTGATATGTTGTCTGATCTAGTGTAGAAAGCCTAGAGTATATTCCGTAACGTTTTTCAAGTTCTTGAATATCAGTCTCAGTGTGTGTTTGCTCGTCTTGAATTGTTACCTCATTTTGCAGTAGTTGTGGAATGTTTTGTTCTTGATACGGCAAGTTTTCTAGTGCATTTCGACCAAGTTCATAGGCAGTTTTAATATCCACTTCATTAGCAAGTGAATCATAAAAAGTTACGGCAAATTTTATTGCAGCTTGATCTGATATGGCGGTATTCATCCCTATAACGTATGGAATGTGTTTAGCTATAGATCTTGCTTGGTCTTCAGAAAAACATGCGTTTAGTACTACGCAATAGATATTTTCTTTCAGTATGCTAAATAGATTAGATATAGCAGTCAGTTGTGGTTTCACGGGTTTATTATTTTCATCTTCAAATATCAAAGCACCATCTTGACTTCCATGGCCTGAAAAATGCACAATATGTGGTTTATACTTCAATAGCATGTTCCTCAAATCATCAAAAGTAACAGCATGCCTTTGCCTAAAATCAAATTTTGATGATGACGGACCTAGATTATCCTCGATATCATTCGATTCTTGAATTAGTTTTAGTTTGACCGTATTCTCTGGGTTTGCTGCAAGAAAAAGTATACGTGTTATGTCTTTACCGTGTTCAGACATGACAATTTACACCTATAATTAAATCTCCCATACCTAGAAATTTTTCTTTAGTTTTAATTCTGATTATATTATAGGTCATTGGAATATTAATTAGCATCTAAATAATAAGTATTTATCATAGAGGATCAATGGATGAATAATCTTGATAATATCGTAATGTAAGTAGCATATACATTTCTCTTTTAATTTTTTATTTTCATAATATGTAAACGACAAATTCATTAGATGAAATTGCTATCAAAAGTAAATTTTTTCATAAATTCTTAGACAATTAACCAAAATACATATTAAGAAGATTTCAGACAGGCGGTCATGGAGTCTGATTTAGATAACACTGATTTTATCAAATATGTAGATAAAGAATTAGGATTTCAGATAGAGCATCCGTCTGGATGGAATGTCAAATCTTTTAGTCCCAGCGGACAAATGGATAGTTTTCAACCAATTATTGCATTTATGTCGCCTGAAGCAAATTTTGTGTTTGGTGCTTTTGAGACTACTAAGCCTATTTCTACTACAGAACTTGTAAACATGGAACTCTCATATATGAAAAAACAGTTTGATGGGTTTATGGCACATAAGATTACTAAACTTAATGACAACGATGTCAGAGTAATGTACCAATATATACAAGAAGGAATGAATTTGTTTGCTGCACAAAGTTTCCACAAACAAACAGAGCGTATTACATATTCATTTATAGGCACTACTGAACAGAGTAAAGCTGCACAATACATCCCGATTTTTGTTCATATGCTTGAATCAGTTAGGTTTACTTCATGATCTTTGACGATACAACGCATCTCAGAATTGTCACGAATTAATACAATACTAATTTTGGCATGGACGATATCATAGAAGAGATCAATCTACTTTTTGCTAATCTAGATGCACTAAAACGCCAAAAAAAATATGATCAAGCAATACTGCTTTGCAATAAAATTTGTGATCTGATCAAACAAAAATTAGGAGAAAAATCTTTCGAGTTCGCAAATGCTCTAAATACCCTTGCATTATTGTATGAAGATATAGGAACCTATGATAAAGCTGAGTCATTTTTCTTGCAGGCACTAAAGATTACACGTGACTTAGATGCAAAACATCCAGACAATGCGATGATTCTTAGTAATTTATCTACTGTGTATATGTCTACTGGCGATTATAACAAAGCGATATCCATTTGTAAAGAAGTATTGGAGATACGACGCAAAATACTAGGCGAGAATCATCCTAAAGTTGGTGGCACTCTACAAAATCTGGGTTTGTCATATTTAGAAATAGGTGAATATACAAAAGCCGAAGAAATGTTAAAACAAGCACTTGAGATAATAGGTCAAACCAGTAAAGAAGATGCAGAATTTGCTAGAGTTTTAAACAATCTTGGTCAGGTATACGAAGCAATAAAAAACTTCTCTAAAGCCGAAGAGCTATATAAACAAGCGTTGAAAATTTGGGGCCAGACGGTAGGGGAAGATGATCCTGAATTTGCTAACACCCTTTACAATCTATCTCAAACATATCTAAGAACAGGAGATTATGACAAAGCTAAACCGCTTTTAGAGAAATCAACGAACATACGATGCAACGTACTAGGTGCAGATCATCCTAAGGTTGCAGCGAATTTGATTCTTTTGGGTTACCTATACTATAACAAAGAAGATTACCAAAAAGCACAAGACTTTTTTGTGCAGGCATTAATAATTATGCAGAAATTAAGTAAGTACCACCCAGATACTGCTTTCGTTCTAGAACATCTTTCTATGATATGTCTACAAAAACATGATTTCATAGGATCTATAACAGCATTGAAGATGGCAATTGAGGTTCGCCGCAAAACATTTGGTATGTATCATCCTACACTCATACCAAATTTAAGAAATTTAGCAATATTTTATGCAATTACAGATAAGCAAACTGACGCACTGGCCTTATTAGAAGAAATGAATATCATAGATGATAAAATGATTAGAATGGTTTTCTCGTTAAGTTCTGAAAATCAACGAATGAGCTACATGCAGAGCATTCTAATTGACCTTAACATATTCATATCTTTAGTTGTTTTGTATTTTTCTTATGATAGAAAGATAGTGTCTAAAACGCTAAACGTTGTGTTGAAACGAAAAGGACTCTCAGCAGAATCAATGCGTTTGGCAAGAGATGCCATACTTGAAGATAGACATCCAGCTTTGAAGGATAAGTTGAAAGAGCTAAACAGCTTACGTATGGAGATAGGTAGAAAGATCCTTACAGGTCCAAGAAATCAAGATTTGGATGAATATCAAAAGATGTTAACAAAATTGAATGGGGAAAAAGATATCTTAGAAACTGAATTAGGTCGCGATATACTTGAAATTAAAATGCAAAAAAGTCAAGAAGAAGCGGAACATGCAAATCTAGTCAATATGTTGCCTAAAGATGCATCTTTAATTGAATTTATACAATTCAGAATGTCTGATTTCAAAAATCTTACAAAATCAGAACTCCCCTACTATGTGGCATTTGTACTAAATTCGTCAGATCCTGAAAGTGTTTCCATGATAAATTTAGGTGAATCAGAACATATAGACAAAATGATTGCGTCATATAGGAAAGCAATAGAACCACTGTACAACATATCAGATTCTGAGCAGGCATCGTTAGACAAAAAAAGAACGGAGTTCGGTGTATCTCTACGTAAAGCCATATTTGATCCATTAACAAAAGCCATTGGGAATAGCAAGAGAATTTTTCTTGCACCTGATGGTGATCTGACTAAAATTCCTTTCGAAGTTTTACCAATTGATAACAGAAAATACCTTCTTGATGAGTATCACTTTAGCTATCTAAGTACTGCACGTGATCTACTTCATTTACAGTTGCCAACAAATGAGAAAGCAACTGAACCTCTTGTATTAGCAGATCCTGATTTTGATCTTGATATGAAAACATCAAAAACAAGAAAAACAGAAATGCGGCGTGGAAGACAATCACGCGATTTTATACTTGGCAATCTAAAATTTGGTCGTCTTGATGGTACGCTTGTAGAAGGCGTATTGATTTCCAACATACTAAATGTTAAACCATGGTTACAAAAAGATGTCCTTGAGGCAAATCTCAAATCTTGTAGATCTCCTCAAATCCTTCACATAGCTACTCATGGATTTTTCTTACATGATGAGGAATCCAAGATGGGTATTCAGGAAATTATTTCAGTCGCTCAACCAGATACTATTATTTCTAAATATGTCAAAGAAAATCCTCTATTACGTTCTGGCATGGCATTAGCAGGAGCAAACAAATGCAACAAAAGTAGTCTTTTACCACCGGAGGCGGAGGACGGAATTTTAACTGCTGTAGATGTTACAGGACTTGATCTTTCAGCAACCGAACTTGTAGTTCTTTCAGCCTGTGAAACAGGTCTTGGCGAAGTACATGTGGGTGAAGGTGTTTTTGGTCTAAGACGAGCGTTTGTGTTAGCAGGTGCAAAAACACTTGTTATGAGTTTGTGGAAGGTTCCAGATAAAGAAACACAAGAATTAATGGTCGAGTTTTACCGACAAATGCTAGATAATCAACCTATAAGTACAGCATTACGTAATGCCATACTTATGATAAGAGAAAAAAATCCCAATCCGTACTATTGGGGAGCATTTATCTGTCAAGGTGCAACAGACCCAATTCAATTTAATTAAAATAAAAAATACATGATGTTTTTAAACACTAAAACATTAAAAATGGTGAAAAAGATTGAATAGGATTAGCACCGTTTTTTCAGATGACTTTTTAGTTCTGACAGCGAGTAACACGGTGGGCCAAGTACTTGCTTTAGTCATGAAAGTTACCCCGAAGTATATTGTTGTAAGTAGTCAACCTGAACTAAATTATGTTTTTTTAACGGAGCTTTTTCTTAAATCAGTTAATGATTTAGAACATCAAGAGAATGAAACTTTAGAAGTTTTTCTTAATCTGCACGAAAAAGATGCCGATTTCACCGTTAATGTTTTAAGTATTAATCCACTTAAAGATTCGAAAGTATCAGAAATAGCGTCTACATTATCATATGAGCAAGAAATTATCATAAAACGTAGAAACCGTATAGTTGGAATAATTGATCGAAAGATGCCAGATAGCAGCGCAGTATATCACATCAAGGTAAGTTTCTTCCAAAGTGGAACCTATCTAGAACAGATTGAAATCAATACACAGATTGTAAAAAAATCTCTTCGTTTGAGAACTACGCCCACAGCTTCAGACATTAGCTTGAAAATTGAGACGGCACCAGTCGAGCCAGATATGTCCTTAATTATAAATGAACTCTCAGTTTCACCAAATTATGAATATGAGGTACTTTTATTCGCACCAAAATTTTTAACACCATACGCAAAAGTAGGGAAAATCATTTTCAAGGCTGATCCAGAGGCACAATTTCGTGAGATTTTTCAAGATATTGAAAGCCATGACATTCAATCCAGTGTTGCAGAAACAGCGATTGCAAGCAAGGGTGCTGATCTATATGACAAAATTTTCCCGGATGATCTTAAGAGATTTTATTGGGAGATTCATGATAGATTGAAAAGCATAAGGGTAATATCTGATGAACCATGGATCCCATGGGAGATTCTCAAGCCTTGGCGTCACATAAATGGCGGTAGACAAGAAGATGGTTTTCTATGTGAACAATACTCTTTTTCAAGATGGATAGCAGGAGAATCAATCAAAGAAAAAAATCAAATAAAAAATGGGAAAATTGTGGTGCCTTTAGATACAGATTTACCTGGTGCCTTGAAAGAATTAGAATGGATTAATGATTTTGCAGGTAAAGTTGGTTTAAGTATAGATTCTATTTCAAGCTTTGAAGAAGTAATCTCAAGCTTGAAAACTGGTGGCTTTGATCTTCTTCATTTTTCTACCCATGGAAGGTACAACAAAAATTACTCCAATCATTCTACTATTGAACTTGAACAAAACCTACAATTAAGACCAGAAAACATTAGCGGAGTTGCCACCACATTTGGTGAATCTAACCCTTTAGTAATATTGAATGCATGCCAAACAGGACAGCGGGGTTTTTCCTTAACTGGTATTGGAAGTTGGGCAAAACAGTTTGTTGCAGCTGGTGCAAGCGGTTTCATCGGTACGTTATGGTCTGTAAGTGATAGCACAGCATTACGATTTACTAAAAATTTATACGAAAAACTTGCTTCTGGCAGCACATTAGATGATGCAGTAAGAAATGCACGTAATGCCGCAAGAGAAAAAGGCGATCCCTCATGGTTAGCTTATACTCTTTATACCCAACCAAACTCCGAAGTCAAATTAGGTAGCAAATAAAATCAAAAAGCAAAATTGGTCCCCAAACACCATCATCGCGAGGTAATGAGGATCGTTGAAAATGAGGCTGAATGTGTGGGACCAAGAATTGAATATGGTTGTTTTGATCTAGGTGGAACTCTGATAGAAAATCAAAATTTTTGACATTATATTGTCATGGAAATTAGAAGCTTCTAACCCATGATGGTCAATTTCCACAATGGGATTGTAATGTCTCCTTTCTCATCTAACGAATAACTATCTGCATTGCTGATCTTGAATTTCCCTGTATTGATTTCTGGTAAAATAATTTGTTTTATTCCCTCTGTTATTCCTATCTCATCCTTGCCAAATTTTTTCTCCACCTTAAAGACTAGATTTATTCCAAAGGCATTGGCATCATAGTTTTCTTTATCAAAATAAACCTCTGCTAGATGAATGATTGTTTTATGATGATATTGATGGAAATCAAGTTTGCCTGCTTTAGTGCAGATATCATTCTGACGTTTACATGATTCATCAACATTGTTTTTCCAAACCAGTATATCATCGAAATTTCTAAACAGAAATAATGTGCCGTCTCCTATAGACTTGACATATACACAGAGATTCTTTTTCCTCGTGTTTAACGCTTCTTTTGTAATCCGTATGAATTTCTTAACCCATTCATGGAATTCTGCACCATCCATTTTTGATGATGCAATGGTAGAACCGAAAAGGTCTATTAATACTACATAGTACAATCCGTCTCTTAGGTTGTGTTTCTTACCTATCTCTACGACTCCATCTTGTAATTCAGCATTCATCTTTTGCATTTTGTCTAAACCTAGCTTGGTCATTTCCTTAAACTTGGAAAAAGCGATAGCTTCAGGAGGTCTTGATGTTAAGTAAGTTTCCAATAGTACCAACCCATCCATTGCGATTTTGTAAGAATTATCTTCACTACTTCTTTTCACATTTTGGATAAGTCCTTCCTTTTCTAAGGAAAGGCAGATTTTTTTTATTTCAGTTTCATCAATGTTACAATTTTCTACAATTACTTTTTCCGAAAAGATACCATCTGTGGATTCTGTGAATTTATCACCCAGAAAGCGCAATATTTTTCGCTTTTGTTCTTCGTTTACACCATCCATTTCTGAATTTAATTGCGTGATAAGATATTTAAAATAACCTAAAGCTTAACGAATATTTTATCAAACAGTTTTGGTATTCAGGTGATTTTATGTTTGAAACAAAAATCTCAATCGTTAATAAGTTTAGTGAATTTTGAACAATGAGGAGAGTTGGTGAAAAAGCCAAGCCATCATCCTATCTACTTTTATTCAGAACCAAAAGCGGTTTAAGATAGTACGTTAATCATACTCTTTTCTCATGTAGATATAATGCATAACATACTATCATGAATCCTAGGACCCATACTCCAATTATTGGATTAGTTCTATCGTAGCTGTAGATTGAAGTGAAGTAGTAGCTCACGTCACCCACTGCATTTAGCCCAAGACCGATAATCAAGAGAGCCCATGGTGTGCCAAGTTGAGAACTACGACGAAAGACTTGTGCTCCTACTATGGCCCAAGCAAACACGGCAGTAGTGGCAGCTACAAAATATATCCCCGCGAAATAGCCCTTCCAGAAGGAAGGGTCACTTTCTGGTAAGGGATCAAACCTAGTATTTTCCAAGAAGATAGGCACCAAGTTGAATACCTCCTTATCATCAGGAACACTGTCTGTTACACTGATTGCTGGAGCAAAAAGTAGACCAAAGGCGTAAATTGATGTCACCGCTAGTGGAATAATAATTATAATCATTTTTTGATGTCTTGTCAATCTCCCTCCCGCACCAAGTCGGGCACCAAATCGGGTGTTTATTCTCAAGTGAATAATTGCAAATATGTAATAGAGAAAAAAGAAAATGTCAGGAATGCCAGGATACGGATTGTCCACCCCTGCCATTTGATAATAATCATAAAGAGCTGCACCTATTGCACCCAAGCCATAAGCTATAGCCAAAGACAGATAAGCCCTACCAAAAACCAGTGAACCCCAACGTTTTCTTGCAACAGAGAATGAAAAGACTGCAGGAGCTGCATATGCAAGCACAAATATTAATTCAAAGAAATCTAACTGGGCATTGATTTGAGGCTCAATAGCATTTGCAAAAGTAAATAATAAAACAGAGATGAAGATTGCTGCTATAACATAATAATTGATGCTTTTCGGAGCTGATGATTTTTGCTCTTTTTCGCTAATTTCATCCATTATTGTGTCCATCCATAGAAATGTATTTAAGATTTTAAGATTTAGAATAGGTGAATCTCGTATATTGGGAGACCATTTAACAGAACTTCAGTGGTTAAATTATATCAGATGGTTTGTATTGCCTTTCAGTTCCTGTAAACTTTTCTAATCTTTTCAATCTTTTCAGTACAAAAGCTGCAGTCTCCCTTACGTCGTAAACAGTGTCTTCCAGAGCTCTTGAAATCAGTTCTTTTGATTCGAACGCACGCATCAACCCCAAAGATTCTATGGCCTCATGCTTTGCAATTGTGCTTTTATCATATAATGCAGTATGAATCAAATCTGGAATCTTATTTCTCATGTTTCGTGCAGCTATCTGATAGCATGCCTCATGTTTTACGACACCATTGTCATCGTTTTGCAAGATCCAACTCATTAGGTTAGCCACTTCTTCAAAAATCGGATCATCTTTGTCTACGGTTTCAGCTATTTCCCCAGTAATCCAGACCGCGTCCCATCTAAGAGACTCGTCGGTTGAAGTTTTCAGAATTGAAGTACATTTATCAAGTCGTTCCCGTACAGGAAGTTGCCTTAGATTATGTTCGTCAAGGATAGGAACAGGCATTGTCGAAATGTGTGTATAAGACATGATTGATAAATATTATCGTAACTTAGGTTCACGGTGATGACTTTCCAACACCAGTACTTCACATAATATCAGGGCTTGATACTCCATTTTAAAATGACTTGATGATAATTCAAGAAAACATCAGAGTTAGTGATTTAACAATAAAAGATATGGCAAAACCTAAAAACCTAGCAAAGTATTAAGTCAGAAGACATGGCGGATAATCCAATTTTGGAAATCGCTTCTAATAACTATGGACAAGAGATGGCATATACTCAATTTCTCGACCAAAAAGCTAGCAATCAAGTTGGATTTGCGGGAATAATTACAGGAATAATGGGTACTCTTTATGGATATGGTATTTTTAATGCTGACATAAGGGCAGTTCACCCGCAGAACATAGAATTCTTGCTGTTAGGACTAATATTATTAATAATTTCCATAGCAATAGGAATACTTGCTCTAACACCATTTTTGAAAACAAGAAGATTATTTAACATACAGAAATCTACGATTACTACAAGGATGACTCTAATGAAGAACAGAGTAAAGCCATTCTCCCCGTATACTTCCTATTGATTAATGAAACAAGGAGGATCAATAATCAAAAGTCAATAATTTTGTATTGCGGGAGCGCATGCATGTTGGCTGGAATAATATTTAGCTTTATATCGGTGCTTCAGCTATTCAAGGTAATTGGCTGAAAATGATAAGAAGAAAAAACCAAGTCCGTCTGAATTCATTGATGCTACTTTTTCAGTGAAGAGGAAAGGAATGGATAAAGATAAAAATTCTGATGAAGATAAAACTAACTGACTCTCGTATTCTCTATCTAACTGAATTTTTCGAGATTGATGATTCGTGTCTTCGTTTCCAAAAAGGATTTTTGCTCCAGCGCTTTTCATATCTATAAAATCGTCTTCTATTTTGTAAATACTGATAAAAATTTCTGATTGTATCATTAATGTACAATGGCAAAAAATTACCATCAGATGTTAGAACCTTATATGCAACTTGTGCTGCATGAATACCTGACAACATAGCATAACCAATCCCCATTGAAGACAATGGGTCAAACGATGATGCAGCGTCTCCTGTCGGTATCCAATTTTTGAACGCAGTATCCTTTATTACTTGTGAATATGCCGGAAAAATTCTAGGAGGAACAATCAATCTTCCTTTTTTCACAGCATTTATGTGTACAGTCTTCTCGAGTTCTACATTCCAATTCTCTAGTTTTTGGATCTTTGTGGTTTTTGCAATATCACTATCAGTCATGAATACAATTATTTTTTTATTATCTGGAATTGGTGTGGCATACCACCAACCGTCAGGAGCAGACTCTATCAGAGTTGCATGTTGTGTATTTTCTTCTACGCCCATATCATATACACCAACTACACCAACCAAATTATCAAACATTTGCCACTTAGTGCCAAGACTTCTCGCAAAAGACGCAGATTTACCGCTAGCGTCTATCACAAAATTAGCTCTCATATGCATTTTATTACCATCATTACTTTCTGCCAATAAGTTCCAATTTTTATCTTCATAATTATTTAGTAGTTTGGTTTGTGTTATAAGAAAGCCATTTCTTTTTTTTACTACTTCGCCCATCATGCGATCAAACATTTGACGATCAAGATGCCAACCAATTCCCTGTCCCGTAAATAAGAAATTTCGTGAAAGGATTCTATTACTGCCCCACGCAGCATCTATACCGTGTGATGGAATATGTTTTGTAGCAAAAAACTCGTTTTCAATTTTGAGATATCTTAGTAATGGCATTATACCTGGCGATACGGATTCACCTACACGCATGTTGTCGTAGTCAGTGGATTCGATAATACCCACTTTCATTGTGGTATTGTTGAGTAGCGCAAGAGCAGCTGCACTACCTGCAGGTCCACCCCCTATTATTATTAAATCAAATTCTAAATCATTACTCACTTCAGTTAATTCGAACCTTTGTCTTCCTTCAAGTAGAATGAATACATGAATTTAGTTTTACCAGGATCACGAATGTTGGCTTGGTTAGCAGCTGCGAGTGCAACTACTATGAATGCATCATGGTTTCGTTCTTTTTCTACAAAATAAGGATAATCATCTCTAGTTTCTTCATCCTCGTTTTGGTTTACAATAAATCCAAGATAACTCCACGCTTGCACCATTTGTAGATGATTATTAATTCCTCTACTGTATTGTACTTGATGTCCTGCTGATAATCCTGCCGCCTGCAACTCTGCTATTGCAGCATCTTTTTTTTGCTTTTCAACATCCCCTTTAGGATCAATCTCTGGATCCGTTACGCCCAAGATAACATCCCAAGGACTTTGAGGTGGCCACCAGTATACAAAATATAGAGGCGGCTTTTCAAAGCCAGTACTGTCCATAGATTGTAGATCTGTAAAGTTAACGTTTTGTACAGTGCACTCAAAAAGATCGGATTGCCAAGGAACTGCCATGCGTTTTGTGAGATCCCCTGGCTCACAGCCTTTTCCAGTCGTTGAAGGTGGTGCAGTTTCTTCATATGAAGGATCTAAACCATTCTTAAAGTAAAACTTGGGATCTGTAGATTTGTGTTTAATCTTAAATGGTCCAGAATAAATAGTTGGATTTCTCACACTAAATGTTACTTCTATCCCTGGACACATTGGAGAACCTGCACAGTTACCAACATCAGCATGGTCTAGTGAGTGGAGCTTCATAGGATCATCGCCTTTTTCCGTAGTGAAATTTCCCTTAGCCCATTGTTCTAAAAAATAGTATTGTGTTCTTGTTAGCTCTACAAATTTGTCAGATATTTCATTTGTTAGTGAATTAGAGCCGGAATTGAGAGGCATCAGTGGAATGCCATTTAGATAATCATCATTAGAAAACAGTTTGTTTGATTCGCCACCTTTACCCCATTCGTTGTCGGCTGATTTACGAAAATATCTAAAGTATCTTAAACGGTTTTCTTGGTTTTTGTCAGAAGAATCCTTCATATCAAATTGCGGCATACAAAAATCCAGCATGGATGGAACATTTGCAACCCATCTGTAATGTCCCATTCTTTTGACTATTGGTTCTATATCCTGAGCATAATTTACTTTATAATCTGGCTTCCAATAATTATTTTCTTTCCATTTTTGGTTGTTTTTATCATATATTTCAGGAACGTTGTTAAGATGCCGTACTGCTACATCAAACATTATGTCATCAAGTGATGTTATATTTACCAGTTCAGGTGCAACTTTTGGGGGAGCAACTATAACCCAGGCATCTAACGTAATATGCTGACCACTTGCAAGTCTCAAATCACATAGAACAGAACCATCAGATATATCGTCATACCACGTATCGCCGCCTCCAAAACTATCAAATGTTTCATCCCCCCCTGCATTTCCATAACCGCCCAAAACGATAAGATTTTTCTTCGAGTCAGTTCTAATTTCACCTAAGTTTTTTACAGCTTGCCCATATCTAGGTCCAGATGGACTTTCATAACTTGGTATATGGGAACTATAACCAAGGGGCACCGTTTCTTTATCGAATCTTATATCATCGTTCGGAAGTTCTAGCGAACGAGGCCCAAAATCAATCATAAGTTGTTTTCTATCCTCAACATCAGAATTCCTAAGAGAGTCTTCTGGGTAGAAATTTTCATCCCCAACCATAAGGTCTCCAGCAAATTCATTAAACTCGTACCAAGCCGTTTTTTTGTTGGCAAGGTGTACTGTCCATTTAACACTCTGAAACTCATTCTTGTCTGTGAGATCAACTTGAATTGGCGGTGAATTTGGATTATCAAGATCATGTTTGAAGATTCTAAATCTTGCTGCTTGCTTCCTAACACACTTTTCTTTGTTCTTAAATTTTTTTACAAATTTAGATTTACCATCCTCCACTACAGGGTTGCCGTGTTCATCACATTCTAGTGGACGCCCACCAATGGTTTCGGGAGACAGGTAAAAATCCATATTTTTGCTGTTACCAATCCGTGCTACGCCTATTGAGGGATGAATCCTATACTCAAACATGATTATTTATCTCCAAGTAGTTGGTTTTCGTTTAATGAAATCCAGTTTTGACTTGTGTCATAATTGATCATAAGGCATCTTACTCAAGTTTGCATTATCTTCATGCAAGCTGCAGGATCGCCAAAAATCATAAAATTGCCAGCATCGACACGTTCCAAATATGTATCCGCTAATTTTGCATAATATGCATCATCTGTTATCAATTTCAATTGGTGACTATTATAAAGACGTGGAAATTGCTCGTTTGCTGAATTGAATTTTTTTGAGACGTCAGACAGTGCAAGACTCACAGGATCTCCGCTTAGCAGACTTTGCATCATGGTAAAATATGGATCTATTCTAGGATCATACGCAGCATCAGGTAAAGGATTTTTTGGATTAGTAAAACTGTTATACATTGCTACGTCTACATGACCAATAAAAGCCAGTGGACCATTAGGATTAAAGATTAATTTTTTTGGTATCGGAGAAACGTAGCTTTTTGGAGCAAGTTGTAGGCCAGTCCATATACCATTCTCGTAGTTCCATTTAGCAACTTCAGTAATAGCTGGAGTACCATAGCCAAAGCATCCAAATTGAACGAAAACACTTCCCTCTGCAAAGGGTTTGTCTATTGGTATGTCATCTTCAGTTATCAGCGAATCTTGTTCATCGTGTGAATCAAGGTAATCTTTGCACACGATAGCACCTGTATATTTTTTCTGTACATCTGCTTTTTCACCATATGGTGAAGTTCCATGACTTGCAGTAAAAATAAGAGAGGGTTTTGATTTTTCCAGAGAGTCTAGTAGATTTTTTTTTGTTGCTTTTTCTGCCATTATTTCAATTGTTTTAAATTGTATGTTATTCCGCACAAATTTTGAGAGGGGTTTTGACAGATAATGATGCGAATAGAAAGTAGCATCAGAACATCCTTTTTGATTTATTCCTTCATCGGTAGCAAAAAATATTGTATCATCAGTTACAAAAGGCTGTTTACTGTTCTCCATTCGGTGCACTTTATCCACATATGTTTTTAGGTTAAGTATTGCGTCATCCTTCGTTTTTGCACCAATATCTATCCTACCCACACATGCACGTGTACTTAATGCAGACTGAAAATTGAATGGTACAAGATTTGGATCACCAATAATCAAAATATAATGAGGGGATGGTTTGAGTGTGACAGAATCACGCACCAACTTTTCATTCATCCATGTTAAATAATCACCTACGGCGTCAGATGTGAAAATCAATGGCTTTTCTGGATTGGTCATACCACGATGTTCTGCCAAGGGACTAATGGTTTCTATTATTTCATTGAAAAAAGGTTGGTCTTCGCTGATTAAATATGTCCACCCTACCTTACGAGGGTCACCAATATCTGGCCCTGCCTCGTGTTCAATCACTCCCCTCGTTACGGCAAATGTTGCCAGCGCGGTATCAACTCCTTTTGTTTCTTCTTTGATTTTTTCGTAATTGTCATGCACTCCCTTGCCAAATTCGTTTCTTTCAATAGGTTCAAAGATTAATTCTCCGCTGGAATGTTTTTTCCCCAAAGGAGCTTTCTTCATACTACATTAGACAAATTACATGTATTTATGGAATTATTTTATACAACAGAATTATTATTAGTTATTTTGAAAAATTATTTTTTTAATATAATATTTACAACAAGATTGAAATGGGGTAAAACTATTTACTGTATCTTATGGTCTAATTGCTTACGTAATTTTACAACCATCATAAAAAGCAAGGTTGATAAATTGTCATATTGACACTGAGTTTATGTTATTGTTATTCATCTAAACCAGCAAAAATGAAAAGAAAGACAAACTCCTTTTTGAAACCATAAAACTTGTGGATTACTTTTGGGGGGATATACATTGCCATGCCAGGTGAGACCTTGTAATCATTGTTGCCAATGTGGAGGCTGGCATTGCCTTTTAAAATATAATAGACCTCACCGTTTTTGTGTGCAGGCTCACCGTAGTTGTCACCTTTTCTTAACATCTGTATTCCAATTGATAGTTTTTTACCAGAAATGAAGGTCTTTTGAGCGTGTAGGCCTTTTTTCTTACTTATTTTCTTTAGGTATTGGTTGGTGTCATGCGCTAATTTCCTTGCCAATGAGCGCTGATTCTTTTTCTAATTATTAAAGATGCCCTGTGTGCAAAATTAGTTCTGAGAAGGTAAAAGAAAATGCGTGACAGAAAATTCGTGCAACATATGAATTTAGGTCGATATGCAGCAATTGAACAATTTTGTTTTATGGCATCAAGCATAAAAGCAGGTTCATGCTCTGCCAAATAATGGAAACACGAATGAGGTCATTTCTAAAAACAATCATCTACAGAGTCGTTGCAGTCATAACCATAGCGACACTAACGTGGTTCTATACTGGTAATGCATACACGGTCACGCAGATTGTAATAGCATACAACGTCATAGTGTGGTCGTTTTATTACGTCCATGAGAGAATTTGGACCAGAATACAATGGGGAAAAATTGAAATTGAGAATAACCGGTGAAGATCACACTTATCAATACTTTTTTAATTAAAAATAATCATCCGACATTATTCTTTTAGCTTGCTTTCTTGAAAAGCATTTGAACTATGCCAGCAGTAAGTGAAATAGTCAAAGCACCACTCATGAAAGAGAGGAGCATTGCTGTAAAACATCTCACTCATGTCTGCCTCGCCATCAGTCGTAGGAAACATGACACATGCTTCTTTTTCATTTAGAACCAGAACTATTTTGACGTCATTTTTCATCTTTCTTTCAATGCGTCCAGTTTCCATTAGTTTTTTCAAGCCAAGCTTTTCAAGAATTTGTTTTCTTTCCTTTGGGATTATAGCAGATTCGGAAAGAATAGAGTTTAATTTTACGCCTTTCTTTACTTTGTCTACAATAGGTTCTATAAGATCCACACTGTAATGCACTTCAGATAAAATGTTACATATGTATTCTTCTGAATTTTTGTAAATGTCTTTCCATTGTTCTAATACTTTGACAAATCCTTTTACATATTGACCTCCAGTCAATGCGCCTATTCTTTGAATGAATTTTTGTGGAAGATCACCAAAATCGTGATTCTTAAAATATTTTCTATTCTGGGACACAAAACGTAGTGATGGAACTATAGTACATATCATCTTGCCATACGTAGTAAGATGATAGTAACCATCGGTATCCTTCAGAATCAAATCTGCCTTCGGAGTCGTTCAAAGTTTCTATATACTTCAGGTACTGTTGCTCCCATTTCTTTTGCTATAGCTGAGATTTTTGATTTTTCTTCAAGTAGCATCAATAGTATGCCTAGTCGTTGTTCACTAGCAAGTTCCAAAAAATCATTTGCCGCGCTTTCGTATTGGTAACTCACATGCTAATCTAAAAGTCTGTGAATCTAAATCTTACTACAAAAATCACATTCAGTTAAATAATAAGATACAAAGATAGTGCCACACCGACCAGTCATCCACCGCGCATCATTCCAATTTGGAGTAGATCGATGGAATTTATTGGCACACACTACATATTAGCATAGTTTAACAGATTAGCTAAGCATTTGCTGTTTTAGCTAAGCAAGTGCTATCAATTCATTCTCATAACTTTAATTATGGAAAACCCATCCTATACAAAAGAGAACCTTCCTACCTTAGAGCCAGTTTCTTATAGTTTAACTATGCGTTTAAAGAATGTACTTGATAACGAAATATCGTTTAATGGAGACCACAAAAATTACTGTGTGGGCATTGTTGACATTGTAAATTCTAGTAGAATTACGGCTGCCTTACCAAAAGAAAAGGTGTGCAAATACTATGGTATCTTTTTAAACTCAATGGCCATAATTGCAAAAGAGTTTGGCGGCAAAGTAGTAAAGAACGTTGGTGACAGCCTCCTGTATTATTTCCCACAAACATCAGAGGACTCAAGCAAACATAATTTTATCGATCCGCTTGAATGTAGCACAGCCATGATTGAAGCACATGGCGTTGTCAATCAAAAAATGCGTGAGGAGAGACTGCCACCTGTCAATTACAGGATTAGTGCTGACTATGGTAGTGTAATGACAGCCAAAACAAAAACCTCTTCTAACGAGGACGTATTTGGTGCCACTGTAAATATGTGTGCAAAAATAAATCATATTGCAACACCAAATAGCATAGTTATAGGTGCCGATTTATTCCAAATTGTAAAATCTTTTGATGGATATCAGTTTGAGCCAGTGGCAGTATACTCATCAGGTTTTAAGTTTGAATATACAGTATACTCTGTAACATATCATAAAGTAAGAAGATGGATTTTTTCTGCGTAAAATTAAGACGTGCCAAAATTAATTTTGATTGAATAAAAATTTATGATTCTGGCCAATCGCCACCACATTCAGGGCAGCGACCCCGAAGACCATTATACTTCGGTTCTACAAAGATGCGTGCTTTTGGCGAACCACATGACCTACATTCCACCGATTCATGCTCTGTCATGCTAGTTTATTCAGCAACACCGGATATTAGGACAATTTATCAAACTAGCT
>Ga0187892_10003623_pt1 | contig 27781 bp, 23 predicted proteins | sample MA1701073metaG_FD_139345 | JGI IMG/M metagenome (GOLD analysis project Ga0187892, IMG submission 139345) | Bio-ooze microbial communities from a basaltic lava cave in the Kipuka Kanohina Cave System on the Island of Hawaii, USA - MA170107-3 metaG ... | reverse complement strand
GCTCCGCGCTTCCTCCCCACGCTCGGTCACCCTCGCGCGGTTGCGCTTTGCTTCACTCGCAGTGGTCTGCTCATGGGAGGACTTGCACCTCCAAGATCGCGCCCATGCTGGGCGCACAACGAAGAGCCCGCTGACGCGGGCCCTTCTCTATTTCGTTGGCGGAGAGGGAGGGATTCGAACCCCCGGTACCCACGAGGAGTACAACAGATTTCGAGTCTCGAGTTCAATCTCACGTACTTCAGGGGGTTACCCGCATCGAGCTTCTACAACTTCGCCCGAGAAGGCGCCGTTTGTCCCTCGGGCTCGAGCAGAATCTCCTCGTTTTGTAGAAGGAACACCGGGCGCGCGGGGGTCAGAAATCCTCCCGAGACTCGCGCGGGAAGAGTTTATCCCACCGCTGCGCTTGTCGCGGATTCTCTGCCAGCCTGCGATGACCAGATCGCTCCGCTCATGATTCTCCGTTCCGCGCTTCGCGAACCCCCTCGAGCGCTGCGGCGACATCAACGCTGCTTCGGATAGACTCACGATCTCCGAGTTTGCTCTAGCGCCGCTTCACGATTCCCCCTTCCGCGCTTCGCGAATCCACGCGAGCGCGGCGGCTACGTCACTGCTGCTTGCGCCGTGCATTCTGCCGCGCTTCCGGCGAGCGTCATCGAAGGCGACCTGCGCGTGCTGTTCTATCCAGCGCAGTCCCCGCCGAACGCGAACGCCCGGCGCGGGGATCATAGGAGCTCGCTTTGCCATGGCCTCGTTCTTTCGTTGCTGCGTGCGTGAGGGCCTCACCCGCTGGGATGCTCCGCTTCTAACTTGCCGCGACGCGCAGGACCCGTCCAACGCGGCCACCGCGGCTGCGACTTAGGCGATCCTCTTCCCCTCGAGCGGAAACTCCCAGCCCGCGACCACAGTTCCGTCAGTCTCGATCACCACGACGACGCTTGGTCTGTTCCCCTCCGCGCATCTCTGGGCGTGCTTAACCGCCAGGTCTTGGCTCAAGAATCGATCTGTGTTCGGATCACCGACACGGTAGACAACCCAGCCCCGTAGACCCGCCGATTCCACGCGAAATACGCTCGCTTCTCCCGTTCGACGGAGCGCCGTCGGATCTTGCGTCATGGATTCCATGTGCTGCGCCTTTCCCTACTGGGGGTTGACCCCGTTAGGGAAGCAGAGCGCACTAGGGCCTTCAGAGACCGCGTTGCGACGGCGTGATCTGTGTCACGGCGGCTCCGTGACTTCGTTCCTCGCTGTGACAGTCTTTCGCACCGTCGCACGATTCCTGAGGCAACCGCGGGCGGGGCGTCCTCGGAGGCAAATCTTCGACATCGCTCGATGCGGAACGTTACATGTGGGCCCTGGCGTGGAAGTGGCACGCGAACCGATCGCGGCTTACCTTCGGCAGCGCAAAGGTAGACCTGCCGTCACACGCCCCATTGGCGCTCCTGAATCTCCACGACCGCCGCGCCCTCGAGGAGAGTCTCGCTTCGATGGACGCTGAAGCGCTCGCTGCCGCCCTTTTTGCAGGGCGGGTTGACCCAGCGCGCAGAGACCGCGGCGATGGCTGAGCTCGCCCGCCGCGTTCTCGCCGACGATTTTCACCCCGGCGCTCGACCGCATACGACCCGGCTGCTCGATCGCGCGTCCGTGCTCGCTGCGGCGTTGGCGTTCGCCGTCTGGCTGGCCTGGGTGCTGAGCTCTTGAGGTAAGCGAACCGTTCCGGAACGATGCGGTGTGAACTCGCCACCCTTCGGCCAACGGGTTGCGGGTTTCTGCTCCCATGCCGCCGTCGCGCCGGAGCGAAGCCGACGTTCGCCGACTTCGCCTGACGGCCCAACAGCGGTCGTCCAACGGACATGTACTCAATCGACCGCCAGCCTTCTAGTCTTTTCGGCAATGGCCAACGCCTGACAACCGGCGAATTATGACTCCTCTTTCGCATCCTCCTCGGCCTCAACCGCTAGTGCGGCCTCCAGTGCCTCTTGCTCCTTTGTCCGCCTTCCGCGTGGAACAAGAATATGCGTTATGGAGCCATACGGATGGAATTCCGGAAGCGTGCTCACGATCTGCCCGTTTTCGAACCTATGGTGAGCAACTGAGCGGAACATTTCCTGCGGTAGCGGGATCAAGGCGTTCGGGTTGTGAAAGATTGAAACACCCTCGCCCCACGTTTCAAAATAGTCGTCATCGACTTCGAACATGAACTGATCGGGCAGCGCTGAATTGGGATCGTGCCGGTGGTTGGCACCTATGCGGATCATGCGAACGGTCTTATCACCGAAGCCCGCGATCTTCCCGAGGCGGTTGAATTTCGAGATGGTTCCGGACGCTGAAAAGAGAACCGCGCTGACATACTCAGAATCTGGAAGAAAGAAAAATCCAGACGGGATTTCTTTCCCCTTATAAACGTGCTTTTCAATCTTGAGAGGGCTGATTACCAGCTGCCCATCCTCATCAAGGCGGAAGTCGTGGTGGACTCCGTAGAGATAGCGAACAAGCGCGGTAGACGTCCATGTCATTGACGCCTTTTCGTGGAAGTCTGCAATCGCAAAAACTAATGGCAATCCTTTGATGTTCGGCAGCTCCCAGTATCGCTTTTTCAGTTTTGAGTAGAGCGGACTGCCGAACTTGATAGGCATGAAGTCCTTCGAGAGCTCGATAACCCTCTCTGGTGAGCTTTCGCTAGTGCCGGCTTCATGGTCTTCCACCTGCGACTGTGTGCGGTTCACGGTAACCGCCTCCACAGCCGCCTTGAGGTCTCCTCTTGAGACTATGAAATCGGGAGCGGGCTTCGGCCGCTCAATCAATAGCGATTCTTCGTTGAAGTACGCAAACAGATACAACTCCCAAACTCGGGAATCGAAACCAGTGGTTTGGAATTGCTCAATGAAGTTGCCATCGACATCGACATAGTGATGCATCATTTCCGCGATGAGTCCGCGTGCGGCAGAGTGGCCAACGAAATTGCCAAGAATGACAAAGCTAGGATGCAGTTTCTTTCCCGGCACCGGCGAAAAGATGTCTTGCTTCTTCCCCTTCTCACCGGGCTGAACAAATGCTTCAGGACCGTTACGTAAAGCCCCCCTCGCAAGTCTAGTCAACACCGCTCGCGCCGCAGAAATGGTCGGAATGGAAGCGACATTCGAAATCATCCTGTATCGACCATCCCCATCGCGAGCCAGGATGCCAGCGTAGAAATCTTCGTCGGCGATATCGACGTTGATAACACCAAGCAGCAGTTCGTCTTTGGTCCGAAACCATTCCACCTCTGGGCTAAGGAGCTTAGCCGCAGGATGCCGTCCAAATCCTACGAGCGCCTCGAACCTCTGCGGCTTCATCGGCCGTAAAGGCGACATCTTCACTGAGTACACGAAACGAACCATCGCGTACCAAGCTCTACGTGCCAAGAAGCGTAGCCTGTTCATGCCGCGCGGCGCGATCTTTACTCGGACCTTGACCTGCTGTGGTCTTACGGTCATGGAAATTGCGTTGAGCGGGTGGCAGCAGTTGGCTGGGGTCTATTCTATTTCTATGCCCGTTCAGCAATCAGTTTGCGGCGTGTTAGCCATGCCCTCTGCCTCCATCAAAACCACGGCCAAATTGACTGCTTCCGCTTCTCGCTTCGTGAACTCTGCGTCCTCGGGCAGGTCGATGCTTAGTTCCTCGATAACGCATAAGGTCAGCATCAGGTGCAAGCTGAAAGAGCCACGCGCCACCCGCTCATCGAAAGCCGGGAAGTACCGTGTGCCGCTGGTCGGCCCCGGCAAGTCTGCACCATCCAAGTTGTACTCTGTGGCAGCTCGTACTATATGAGGTCTCGAAAGGTGCGCAGCAGCGGAAAGCTCGCCGTACATGCGCGCCATAGATTTTTCCAGCACTCCGACGTTCGGGGCGCAGTTCTCCTTCCGCGTTCCAGCTCTGACGACCTTCAGCTGCGCGACCGTCTCCATCTCCTGACGCAACAGCGCGAGTGCCTGTAGGTATCGTCCCTCAACGATGGCGTTTTCGCACGCATCCATTCCGATCACAAACGAGGCAAAGAGCCCATTCCGCTCTTCGCAGGTCTGTGCGATCGGAATGATCTTTCCGTTGATACGCAGCAGGCCCGCCCCGAGCACACCTGTCGCCAGCAGGTGCGCATCGACCAGGCGGCCATAAGCTTTCATGGTTTGCTCGCGTACATTGGCGCCGTAGACTCGCTGCGCAGCGAACAGCGTGGCCGCAGACTGAATCAGCTCGCGCTTATGAACTTCAATAGCTGCCTCGACGTCGCTTTTCATGTACCACGCCCCCTCTTCTGCTGCTGCCACGGCTTCGCAACCAAGCCCCCGGTGACGCATAGCGGCAGATTGTTCGTGAAGCCGTCAAGCTACGACCTAGCGGCCATTTGCCGATCGTTGCTGCGCCGACGCGCGGAGAGATCGAATCGCCCCGTTGCTCTTGCCAGCGAGAACGCCTGCGGCGAGTCGAAATAGAACACCATGCTGTTCGAAAATGCGTTGAACATTTACACGGATGGCTCGATGTTCTCCGGGCCAAGGGTAGGAGGCATTGGCATCGTCTTCGTGATCATCAATGACTCAGGGGATTCTCAAGTCGTTAACGAGTTTGCCTATCCGGGATACAGACAGGCGACAAGCAACGAAATGGAGCTGGAGGCATGCATCAAGAGCCTCCACGAAGCTCTTGGTAACACCGATCTTCAGAGATACTCGCGGATCGCAATATTCACGGACTCTCGGTACGTAGCAGACAACTACAAGAATGCAATGTTTGTCTGGCCGAAGACTCAATGGAAAAATAGATCTACCGGCAGACCTATTCTTCACGTGGAGCAGTGGAAGCGCTTGCTGCGGCTACTGCTACGCGCTCAACAGGAGCGACGACGCGTAGCAATCCACTGGGTAAAGGGGCACAAGAACAATCCCTATAACAAGGCCGCGGATAAAGCGGCTAAGCGCTCTGCGACGAACCCACTCAACAAGCCGTTATCCACGGTGTCTGTTCGACGCAAGACGACGGACAGAAGAACGGCGATTGGGTCTGTCAAGATGCTCGGACAACAGCTCGTCGTCCGGATCATTACAACCGAGTATCTCAGTTCGCCCCACCGGCTGTGGAAGTACAAATACGAGGTGCTGTCTAAGGACAGCAAGTACTACGGTAACGTGGACGAGATTTTTTCGGAGATCCTACTTCGCGACGGGCATCAATATGAAGTACGTGTAAACGACAACACGCGGAATCCGCGGATCGCCGAACTGATACGTGAGCTCGAGAGCAACGCGGCGCGGTAACCGTACGGGCTCTTTTCTCAGGCACGCCGCGGTCACCTAGTCGTGAAACAGCCCCTGAAACCGCCCCGGGGCGAGCTCGGTGTAGACCAAATGCGCAGCTGCGCATTTGATCTACACCGCGTTGAATGCGAGAAGGTTTGAGGGGCTTTGGTAAGAACGACCGGCGCGCCCAGCAAGATCCAAAACCCACGACCGTGATAACTTGCCGCAAAGGGGATGGCGTTATCGGATGTCACCGCATCTTGGCCAAAGCGACAGCCGGAAGGTCGGCCAATCGTGCGAGAATTGTCCGCTGGGCTGGGACCAGCACGCCATCGGCTCGAGCCCGAAGCCCTACGAGGCGCACTCGATCGCCGGCAGTAAGCGACGTCACCGAAGTGTGCATGCTTGGATTCAATGGAGCGATTTGGGCGCGTCGGCACTCCTCGCTACCGGCTTGAATGTTGGCCGTAATGGCTCGCGCGGCGCCGGCGTGGATCTCTGCAGGTCCTCCGGCGAGGGTGCCTTCCACGGCCGCACCGTCCAGTTGGCCAGACCACGCGGGCGATGAGGCTTGCCAAAAGGACGGGCAGATGAGCTTGTAGGGGCACCACCGGCAGCTGTCGGGCGATGGTGTCGCAAGGTCCCCTGGTGCCGCGGCCGTGCGCAGCTTCCCCTCGTACGAATCGAGAAGAGCTATGGCTTCGTTCGCTTCTCGCTCGCACTCGGACGGCTCGAGCGAAACTTCGACACCCGGGCCCCCAAGCGGAAGCAGAACCCCGCGCTGCGGCCACCAGCCGAGCGTCTGCTTGACCAAGTATCCGTAGATGCGGAGCTGCCGCACATACGAAGCTTTCACGACATCCGTCTGCGTCGCACCATCGTGCTCAAGGATCGCGCCGCTCTTGTAGTCAACCACCTCGTCGGCGCAGATCACATCCGGACGCCCGAACAGCCTGCCGCTGAATGCGTTGAACTCTTGCTCGCGAATCGTGCTGGACAGTCCTGTGCCCGTAAGCTGTTGCGTGACCGGCTGTTGCGCGGGCGGTCCACCGGCGATTTCCTGAGCCCGAAGCAGTACGCTCGCACGCGCGACGTGGTAACCGGGCCACGCCGTCGGCGAACCAAAGCGACGATCGAGCGCATGGGTGTCGGCACGGTTCTGCTGGGCAGCGACGGCTTGGTGCCACAGCCGCTCGACAGCGGCCTCGAGCGACTCTTCTCCGAGGTTGATCCCGACGATCTTCTCAAGCACTTCGTGGTATGCGGTGCCGAGCCATGCTTTCGGATTCCCGAGCACAAAGTCGGAGCTGCCGGTAGCCTTGGAGAGCCCAGCGCGAAGCAGGCATGACCGCATGGTCTCCGCCAGCGTAGGGCTGGTCGCGCGGATCTCCGGCAACTCCAGCGTCAGCACGATCAGAAAGGCCTCCGCAGCACTTCGAAGATCGACTTCATCGTGACCTGGCCGCCGGCCGCGACCGCCTGCGCGTAGGCCACCGCGAGTTGCGGGCCGGCGAAGTTGGGATCCGTGTTCCACAGCGGATGGGTCACGATCTCGACTTGGTTTCCGCGCCGCCCGGCCTGAAGACCACCGAACGTGACCTGCTCCCAACCGGGCATGGCTGCGAAGTAGGGGCCGGCGACCGTAGCATCGAGGCCCTGCCAGTAGGAGACGGAAAAGTCGATCGGCGCCGTTGGATCGAGCGCCAGCCGCGCAAGATCGAGGCCCAGCCGCCAGTCGAGAATGTTGTGGTACGCGAGATTGCTGAAGTCACGGAGACAGTCCGGGCAGGAGGTCCTGCACAGCGCCCCGTGCGACGGGTTCCCCTGCGGATCCACCTGAGCGACGAGCGGACCATAGAACCTGTTGCTCGTCTGGCCCACAACGAACCGTAGCAAGCTTTCCGCCTCGGCGGGGGTACCGAAGTACGAGCTATACCCAGCACCGTTCTCCAGGCTATCCGACATGAAGATCTGGCCGATGACCTGCCCGTTCGGATCCTGCATCACGCGAAGGCCGACCTTGAGCTCACGTTCGTGGATGTCGAGGCGAACCGCAGCGGCACGACGCAGTAGGAACCCGAGCGAGTAGAGTGCGGCCCGACCCTCGACCCGGAGCGGAACGGCGTTGACGCCGACTGGCCATGTGTGGATCCCAAGGACGAGAACGTCGGTCGGCTTGACCGAGGCGAGCGCACGCCGGTCAGGGACACCGCCCGCAGCAAGCGGGGGATTGTTGACGCCGACCTTCGAGAGCGCATCGCGTGTCACCCAAGTCTCGCCCTGTGCGAGCTTCTCGAAGTCGAACAGCTGGCCGTCGTTGTCGTTGATGACGTAGACGGTGTCCTGACCGCTCCAGACCTCGAAGTTCGCGACTGGGGTCATCCCGATCGGCGTCACCCCCACCTTCGGGCGCGAGGCTCGCGCGGTCCACTCGAACACGCCGTCGAAGTCGCGGCTCGCGCCGAACCACGTGCGGAAACCACGCGGCTGAGAGAGAACCACCTGCTCGTAAACCGGAGATGCCGCTCCGCAGACCAGGCACGCCGACCCCGGATTCTGAGAGCCGTCGACCGCCTGACACCGACGGCAGAGCCCGATCAGCAGCGGTGGGCCGAGCGGGTTCGCCTGCTCCACAACAGTGTTTCCCTGCGGCTGGTAGTCGACGACGCCGACCGCTGTGTAGATGATGCCGTCCTTGACCGTCTCGGATGACGGCGCAAACTGGCTGATGGCGATGTCGAGCTCGCGGTCGACAACACCATCCGGTGGCCATTCGTAAGCTCCGCCCGGATTCTCGTGAAAGAGATAACGGACGCGCGTCGGGAATCCGAACATCGGTAGCGCCCCGACGTTCGCGAGTCGCTCGCTCAACGACCTTTGCGGCAACCGCGGATCGATCGATGCCGCGGTCACGCGCGGCACGAGCTGCGTTTGGACGTAGGCGATTAGCGCCGCCCTCTGCGCCTGCATTTGTGGCGTCGTGAACGACAGCAGCACGTCGCACGTGTGGGCGATGGCAGGTTGATTGTTTTGGATCCAGGCATCCACCAACTGCCCGACCGTCATGCCCGGTGGCGTTCCGGGTGGCGGCTGAGCGGGCGGAGCGCCCCAGCCAGCCGCATCGCCGAATTCACCGTGTACACTGTCGCCCCCCTGGGCCGCGAACAGACCGAGTGCCGCGAACGCCTGCCGCAAGACCTCCTTCGCGAGCACGCGCTGGAGAATGGCCTCCCTGCGCATGTCGACGTAGGGCTGGGGCGGCGGCTCCGAGGTGATCCGATCCGGCCGCTGGAAGTAGTAGTCGTCGTGGCTCCGCCCGCGGCAGAGCGTTAGCGCGACCGACAGACCGGCTCCGCGGCGCCCGGCGCGACCAACGCGCTGTTGATAGTTGAAGCGCATGGGCGGCATGTTCGCCATCATGACGGCGAGCAGAGAACCGATGTCTACGCCGGCTTCCATCGTCGTGGTCACGCTCAGGAGGTCGATCGGATCGGTGATCTGGATCTCGTCCGGCGGGGGGAGGCAGATGTCCTGGAAGAGTCGCTGGCGCTTCCGTCCGTCATTCTTGTTCGTTTGCCCGGTGAGCTCCTCACAGTTCAACCGAAACAGCCGACCAGCTTGCGTAGCCAAGTAGCCGTAGTAGTCGGACGTCGCTTGAGCACCTGCCAGCGCTTGCGGCGGACCAAGAGGGATGTGGCAATCCGTGCAGACGCCGCCTGCCCCGTGCAGATGGACGCGACGGCACTGGCCGCATTCGAAGTAGACCGCTCCCGGGCGGGTAAGGCACAGGTTCTGGGCAACGAGGACGTGCTGCGTAAGCGCGCCCGCGCTGTTGAGGTAGTTGAGGACGTCTGCCGCGAAGGTCGTCGGCGTGAAGCCGTGCAGCTGCGCGACAGCTGCCAAGTATTGAGCAACGTAGGCAGGAGGATTCGGCTGGCTGGCAGCTCCGTGCGTCGACAGCCGGCGCCGCGCCCCGAGCAAGCGAATCGCTCCGTCGGCGGCTTCCTGGATGAGCGCGCTCGGCGCCGGCATGGCGATACGGTCGGTGGTCGCGTACGCCAGGCGCAGGGACTCGAGGCTACGGCGTCCCGACGCGAAGACGACATCCATCACCTCGAGCAGCGACTGATCCTGAATCCTGCGGAGGTGATCCCGCTGTTGCTGGCTGAGTTGCGCTGCCGCTCGCCCCTGGGGAATCGTTCCTGGCGCGCCCCAGGTGTAAAGATCCCGCCAGCTACCCTCTTTTGTTCGCGGAGCCGTCCAGAGGACGTCCTGCGTGAAACCACCAGGGTTCATCCCGTTGGCTAGCAACTGGGCTGAAGCGTCCGCCGAGAGCTGCCCAATGTGGAACGGCCCCTGGGCAGCCCGAGCCAAGATCTGTTGCGCCGCAACCTGGCACGTGAGGCCTGGGTGCGAAGGCGACGGCAGCTGTGCTGTCGCCGGGTTAGCGGCCATCGAAAGCGAAGCTGCCTCGGCCGGGTGCGTCCCACTAAACGCGGCGGCGAGTGCCTGTTGCTGTGGAGGCACGGGCTGTCCGCCCACCTGAGATGCGAACGCTTGTGCACCCGCTCCCTGGACGGCGATCGCGCCCGTGATCGCCTGGCGGAGACCATCTCGATAGTGGGAGAAGCGCATTCCAGCCGAAAGCTTGGCGGCGTCCTGCCGGCTATCGGAGAACACCACGAGCTTGCGTGACTGGCTGGCGGTTGCGGGCGCGATGTTTCGCAGGAGGGCGTCAGAAAGCACCTGCGCGATCTTTTGGAAGCCGGTGCGAAGCGTGCGAACTGGTGACCCGATCTGGCGGCGGGACCAGTCGGCGTCACATCGAGGGCAGCGCGCGGGATACGCCTGCCGCGCGCTGTCCCCAGCCGGCGGAGTGGGCGAGTGCATCGCCGGCACGTAGTAGAGATATCCGGGTCCGCCGAGCCCGACCTTGCCGTCGGCCGGTGTGAAGCGCGCGGCTCGCCACGCCCTGGGAACCCCGTCCTGGGTCCACTGTTGCGACGCAGGCGTGACGCCGGGAGCTCCGGGCCAATACACTGCATATCGGAGGTAGTCGCGATCCATCGAGGCCATGTCTGGCGACGCCTCGAGGTCCGGGTGGTCGGGGCTGAGGTACCACTCATTTGGGTTCAGGCCCGTGTCTCGGCGGTAGCCACCGAAGAAGATGTCGCCGCAGGCTTCGCAGTAGAGCAGCTCGAGCACGCGCGAGCCGCAACCGCAGGTGAGCGTTGGAACGTAGTGAAGCGCTCCGGCAGGTGCGGCGCCGTTGCGAGGTGGGACCTGCGTGCAGGCCGGGTTCGTGCAGGCCCAGAGGCCCTGCAGGTTGCGATAGATGATGTGCGCTCGAACAGGGAGTGGGGCGGTGCCGCTCGCCCCGCGGGCGGCAGACAAGCCGGCGAGGAGACCTTCTATCGCTTCGACCCCGTCCGGAAGCGGAAGGCTGGGGAACATCGCCGACGCGATCTGTTCAGGAAATCTCGGTTCCAGCTGAGGAGCGTTGGCCGGACCCGCTGCACACGCCAGGCGAAGTGCATCCGCCGCCATTACGTGTGCAAGGGCGGAGTCGAGTATCAACTCCGGGCTCGCTCCGGCAGGCACTGTCGGCGCACCTGTTGCGTTCTGGAACGCGGTCGCGGTAGCCACCGTCAGCGAGGGCGATGCTCGCAGATCGTTTCGGAGTTGCCGCAACGCCGCCACGTTTGCCCGCACCGGGCCGAACGCACCAGGATTGAGCGGCTGCGCCGCGGCACCAACGATCCGAAACCGATTCCGATCGCGGCCGAAGAACGACTCGAGGTACTGCAGGCCCGCCGCACCACTCGCCACTGATGCGCTCGAAGCGATGATGCGCAGCTGGTCCGAGTTTGGCCCTAGACCGATCCGGTCGAGGAGCACGCGGATGAGGTACGCGACCTCTGTGCCGGGGGTTCCACGATAAGTGTGCAACTCGTCGACGACGAGATGAAAAATGTGCGAGGGATTCTGCTGGAGCCACTGCCTCGTCTGGTCGAAAATCGGTGCCTCGACGCTGCGCATCAGCATGATATTCAGCATCGAGTAGTTGGTGATCAGGATGTCCGGCGGGTGGTCCTGCATGTCCCAGCGCGACCACATCTCGCCACCGCCCATGTTCGCGAAGAACCGTGCCGCAGGAGTTCCGGCGACGAGCTGTGCATCTCGATGCGCATCAGCGAGCTCGGCGCGCAGCCTACCGGTGGCCGCCGGGGTGCGGCCCCCTGATACGGGCGTCCGTCCCGTGTAGCGCCCGAAGTAGATCCGATTCCCTGCACGGTGCACTTGGAGCCAAGCGCGCGCACTAGCGCCGTCAAGGCCATCGCGCAGACGCGCGAGCTGGTCCTCGACCAGCGCGTTGAGCGGGTAGAGGATGAGCGCGCGGATAGCGGGCGTCCGGTTTTCGTGCGCCCGTTGTGGAATCCGAGGAGCCCAGCGCCGCCGACCGCCTTGCATGGACCAGTGATTCCACCAGTCCCACTGCGCTGGTCGAGTACCGGGCGCGGGCCAGTTCACCGATTCCCGAGCGAGCTCCGCAGCGATCGGGAGCAGGAAGCACTCGGTCTTCCCCGACCCGGTTCCCGTGGTCACCACGACGTCATGGCCGCAAACGACGGACTCTTCGAACACGGCACGCTGGTGCATGTACAGCTCGCGCGGCTGCCCGTTCTGGAGAGTCGGCGGAAAGAGTCCTTGCGACGCGAACGCGGACAGGTCCGCGCCGATCGACTGGGGCCAGATCTGACCGAGAAGGGCCTGCGCTGCTTGGGAGAACGTCTGCCCGCAGAGCTGATATGCCGGGACGGGCTCGATGAGCGGGCGCCGGTAAAGCCGGCCGTCTGCATCGAGGAGCGCGCGCCGCTCGGCGACTAGGTCCGGGTACCTTAGATCAAACGGACTGTCGAGATACCGGAAGTACGTGTCGCGGAGATCTTCGAAGATAGCGAGCGGGTTACTCATCGGAGCTCCTGGCGGAGAAGCGCGGCTACGATCGCCGCGATGGCTTCCGGAATCTCTACGTAGTGGAGAGCGCCTCCTCGCGGGCTGCCTTCGTAGGAAGGCGGCGATCCCGAGCACAGGATGAGGGCGCGCTCGACCAAGAACGGCGGGCGGCAACTTGCCGGCACAGAGAGCGTGCGGTTGTGGTTGTCGTAGTGCAGCACCTGGCGCCGGCGCCGTCTCAGAACGAGGTACTTGCCCACCTGGCCGGGGATTCGAGATGCAACTCGCCGCCCGCAGAAGAGGACGTGGCGCTGGTGCCTGAGCGAGAAACGAAAGAGTCCGCCCGATGCAGCGCGAGCGTCATCGAGAGTTGCAGAGCGCCAGATAAGATCATCAGGGGAGAATCGATCGATCTTCCAGTCCGAGCCGAAGGGGAGTTCGGTCTGGTGGCGCACGCTCGGATCATCCACCGGCGGGAGGCTCGCAAGGAGCGTAGCAGGCGCATCGTGTTGTAAGAAGAAGCCAGTCCGCTCGGCGATTGCCGCGAGCGTGGCCTGAGCGTTGGCGGCGATCAGGATCTGGTCGGGATACGCTGGAAGCGCGAGCGTCTGGACGTCAGCCGCCTCCCCAGCAGCGGCTGAGCGGAGGCGCTCCATGGTCGCGATCGATCTTGCACCGGCCAGGACGCCCAGCCAGCCACGCGCGTGCTGCGTGATCGCGAGGGCAGGAGGCGTGACTCGCCAGTCCGCTCCCTCACCGGCTCCTGCGAAGAACTCGGCGTGCCCGACACGCTGGAGGTTGAACCTGAGCGCCTGATATAGGGGCAAGGCAAACTGATCAGGCGCATCGTCGTCCTCGCCGTCGACCTGGACATCCGTCCCGAGGTGGAGCTCCTCCACAGCGGTGCGGAACTGAGCCCAGGAGCCGTGGCGCCGAGCGGACATCCAAAGCAGAAGCGAGTTCGCGCTCATCGCCAGCCTCTCCGGAGTGCCTTCGCGTAGCGCTTGTAGGTCTTCCACAGGTCCGCGATCTCGACCCGCGATGGTTCGGTCCGCAGCCCTTTTGTGCCGGCCGCGAGGATGGCAGCGCACCAAGCGTGAGTTCGCCAGACCGGTGCACGGCGACGAGGTCCGGCGCTGCGCGTCCTTGGCTCATTTTCGCCCCGGGCGACCGCCGTTGGCGGTCCGATCAAGAGCACGCGCGCCGTGCGCTTGTCGCAGTGAAGAGCGTCAGCCGGGATAGCCCAGATGGGCTCGAACCACGGGAAACCGACGCAGAGTTCGGCGCGTACGTCAGCGCGAGGCCTGCAGAGCTCAATCTCGCCCGGCCGCGCTCCGATCAAGATTGGATTCGATGCAGCCACAGTCGTCGGACGGCTATCGGGGCGCGCGACCCTTGGCGGGCGGACGAGTACGCCACAGATCGCGGGCCGCGACTGCGTGCCGTTTGCACTCGGTTCGCCCAGCGACCAGGCGTATGCATCCCACGGCTCCCATTCTTCGGCACCGCTCCGAATCGCGTAGGTTCGGGAACTGCTTGTGCACCAAACGGTGTGCTCGCCGGGGGAGTCCCAGCCGGGGACGACGTACCCGCCCTCCAGGGACCGGCGCGCTTCCTGTCCGTCGATCAAGACTGCGCCGATCGTGCTGGTGTCGCCGAGAGGCTGGATCACCGGCGGAAAACCCTTAAGCCATGTCTGCCGATCGATTCTGATGCCGCCGTTCAGCGCGATCTCGACATCCGGAAGCGGCCTGAGCGCGTCGAGGATGTCACCATCGGGATTCGGAGCGACCGGCCTCCGGGGACGCACGCCGCGCAGGCCAACCCAGCCGGCTGGGATCCCGCTGTCGGAGTTCAACAGGTCTGGCTCAGGACTCTCGGTGAGGGCGATGGCGGCGCGTACCTCCGGCAGGCGCTCGGTGACGCAGAGAACGACGTGGTCCTCACCAAGGACAAGGCGTGGCGTGCTGACGAAACCGTTCAACTCGCCATGACGAGCCAATACGTAAACGCCCCGACCGCTGAGGGAGAGCCTGCCGGCGCCGCCGTTGGGCAGTGCACCGGCCCACTCGATCCCCTCCATGAGCAGGCGTCCGATGTCCGGCAGAACAACGTCCTGGTACCACTCATCCTGCAGCGCCAGAAGCTCAGGGGGACTGCCTGAGCCCACTACCGCGAACTCGACCGGCATGCCGGCGGCGCGGCGCGGGAGCAGCGACACTCGGCAGAAGCCCGCCTTCTCGAACACAAGACGCACCTCGATCGGGATCGCGCGATCGCGCGCTTCCCGCTCCGCGGACGGCGGCGCCGAGGCACGTTGCGCTGTCGGCGCGCGTGCAGTTGGCCGGTATAGCCGTGGAGCTTTCGGAGTGAGGCCAGGGGCACCGCGTAGCCCAGAGAGGGGAGCCACTTGTGGCGACCCGGTCGCAACCTCAGGGCGGCCAACTTCGACGGGGGCGCCGCAGGCTTCCCCAGCCTCTGCTTCCGCAGTCGCACCCGCTCGCGTCGCCTGACTCGGGCCTGCTCCGTTCTCCGCTCGGGCGATTGGTGAGTCCTCGCGGCCCTCCATGACGCCAGTTCGCTCTTCGGCGCGGGATCGCGGCTCCTCCCATTGGCGTTCGGTTTGCTGCTCCGCCGCGACGTGAGCTTCCTCTCCAGCCCCTTCGCACGCCTCCTCCGCCTGGCGCTGCGCTTCCCGATCTGCTGCCGCGCGAGCTTCCTCTTCGGCTTCTTGGGACGCCTCCTCCGCCTGGCGCTGCGCTTCCCGATCCGCTGCGGCGGGAGCTTCCTCCTTGGCTCCTTGGCGCGCCTCCTCTGCCCGGCGCTCCGCTTCTTGCTCGGCCGCGAGGCGAGCTTTCTCCTCGGCTCGCCTGCGCGCTTCTTCGACCTGGCGCTGCGCTTCCCGCTCCGCTCCGGCGTAGGCTTCCTCTTCAGCTCGCCGACGCGCTTCCTGTGGCCGGCGCCGCGCTTCCTGCTCCACGGCGAAGGGCGCTTTCTGCTCGAGGCCAGCACGATCATCGGCGCCGCGGCGGCGCCAAGCGCGCACCACGACCATGATGACCGCAGATGCGAGCGCAAGACCGATTCCGCCGATGACGACGAGCATTTCCACGACGCGTGACGCCCTCCCTCCTCCTGAATTCTCTATCGGCGTGCACTTCCCACCGCGATCCCGGCGCGAACTCCCGCCCGCATCATGCGGGAGCCCTGCTCCGGCTCGTGCGAGCCCGCGACCGCGCGGCGGGCGAGGTCCGACGGAACGAGGTGGGCCACAGACTCGGGCGCTAGTAGACCACTGGCTCATCGCTTTCGCACCTAAGGCGAATGGCGGATGGAGGACGAATGCTCACCGACGAGGGGGCTCATCGCGTGAGCCTTTGGGGGAGCACAAGCTCCTTCGCCAGCGGCTCCCGCGAGCAGAGAAGAGTTGAAGCAGCCGCAGATTGCGGCCACATCGCCCGACTCAAGTTCTCTCCGGTCCTTCCCCACGCCTTTACGGCATAGCGCCGTCAGGGCCGCGAACGCTCCAAAGCGATCCGGAGGCTCCTCGCTGGAAACGACCTGTCGGAGGCACGGCCAATTCAAGGGCGATGGCACGCGGCGAGCACTGCCGGTAGCTCGTAGGCCGGGTCCGCGTGGCTGATGTCGCCCAGCGCCCGCGGTTGCGGATGGGGCCGTGCGCCATGTGGTAATAGGCCCCGGCTATGGGCGGGCAACGCATCGCGACTAGCTCGGAGGCGAGCAGCGTGACATGCCGCACGAGCGCGCCGATCATGAGGTCGCCGTCGTCGAACCGGACCTCCGCGGGGAATGCGGTTGATGTCGATCAGGACCGCGGGCTTGACGAGCCGCAGGTTCATCATCGGCAGCAGGCTCTGGCCATCGTCGAGGATCCCGCATGGGGCACGCGAGCGCGTGGAGCGCCTCGGGCAGCGAGCCCAGCCGGATGTGGTCGAGCGGTGCTGGTTTCACGCGGATCTCCGTTGGGGGTCGGCAGCTTGCTCCGGGATGCGGTCGCCTCGCGCCGTTGCGGCGCAGCGTCAGCGGGGTGGATACACGTGTCACCGGGGGGGCTGCGCGTTCGGGGAACCAAGAATGAGAGTGAGGGGAAGGAACAAGGCTCGAGAAAATCGGTTGTCCCATCGCAATCCCATGTTTATTTGGGCGAACTCAAGTTTGCAGCCGGTACGGGCCGCTGCCGGCGTCTGTGCAGACAAGCGACAAGTGCTTGTCAGCCCTTTCGTCGGCCAGCTTGCGCTTCTCAAAAACTATCCTCAGAATGCGGCATGCTTATCGGGTATGCCCGCGCCTCGAGCCCCGAACAGGACTTGGCGCCACAGCTCAACGCCCTCAAAGCCGCGGGCTGCGATCGCATCTTTTCTGACGAAGCGGTAGCCAGCGCCACATCCAAGCGCCCCGCGCTCGACAAGGCGCTCGCCACGCTCAAGGCCGGCGACGTGCTCATCGTCTGGAAACTCGACCGCCTCGGCCGATCGCTGCCTCACCTGATCCAAGTCACCATCGAGCTAGGCAAGCGCGGAACGGCGTTTCGCTCACTCTCCGATGCTATCGACACGACCACTTCCCAGGGGTCGATGCTTTTTCATCTAATGAGTGCGCTCGCTGAGTTTGAGCGATGCCTCCTTGCCCAGCGGACGCGCACGGGTCTCGAGGCCGCGAAGCGCCGAGGGACCAAGCTCGGCCGGAGACCAAAACTGACAGCCGAGAAGATCGAGCATGCGAAGCAGCTGATTGACTCCGGCGAGACCCCGAATGAGGTCGCTCGCACTTTCGGAATCTCGCTTGCCACGCTTTACCGCGCCATCCCGGCGCCCGCCAGTAATCGCAACACGCTCGATCTGTTCTCGGGATCGAGCCCGTGATAGGCCTTGCCCATCTTCTCTCTCCTATGCAGCCCGCCAGCCGGCGAGACGCGTTCTCGCTGGTTGGCTCGCTGTCCCCGACGCCCTTGCCATGGGCCGCTGTCCGGTGGACCGCAGGCTCACGCCGTGAGCCTGTTGGAGCGGGACAATGCGCATTCGAGTGACCCACCAAGGGCCCTTCGTCGGTTGGAGTCCGCAATTCCGGGTAACGCTGCGTGACGGGCAACAAAACACCGCGAACACAAAGAAGGTCCGACAATGAGAGCGGCAGACTATCCCCCCCGAGTCGCTGACTTGTTTTGCGGGGCCGGGGGGTTGTCCGAGGGCTTTCGGCAAGCCGGCTACCGGATTGTCGCTGGTTCAGACGCAGATCCGGACGCCTGCGCGACTTTTGCGCTCAACTTTCCAGAAGCCCGCACGGTCTATGGAGACCTCCGAGAAGCAGCCGTACGTAGCCAACTAGTGTCTGCAGCAAAGGCCGCTGACGTCATTGTGGGAGGGCCTCCATGTCAAGCATTCTCCCAGGTAAGGAATCATTGCCGGCTAATCGATGATCCGAGGAATTCCCTCTATGGCGAATTCGTGCGGATCGTGCGGAAACTCGAGCCGATAGCGTTCGTAATGGAGAATGTGCCAGGCCTTGAGCAAATGGGCGTGAAGGAGCAAGTGCTTGAGGATCTTGGCCTCAAGGGCGCCTATCGCGTCCGTGCGCAGGTTGTTGATGCAGCGGATTTCGGCGTGCCGCAGACTCGAAGGCGGATTGTGTTCACCGGGCTTCACTCCTCAATCGGTCAAGAGCCCCCTTTGCTGCACGGGTCTGGCGCCACGACAGCATTACTTCTCGAGCGACGCATCAGTGGTGGCAAAGTCCGCTACGAGCCTGCAGAGCGAGGCGGACTCTTTGGATCGCTTCGGCAGTTGCGCGACCCCGCCAACCTGGAGTTCCTCACGGCGGAGCAAGCGCTCGGTGATCTCAGTTGGCTCAAGGCGGGTGAAAGGCGCGATGAGATCCCGTTGGAGGAGATGCCTCGAGCCGGGTCCGCATACCAACGCCGGATGCGAATGGGTCTAAAGGATAGGCTCATCAACACGAGCGTGCCGCGAATCAATACAGACACAAAGATCCGGCTCTCCCGCCTTCCACCCGGCGGCAACTATCGCGACTTGCCTGAGGACATGACCGAACGCTACCTCTCGGGCGAGCTATGGGGACCGCATAATGGAAGCGGACGACTCGGGAGGCGGCACTACTATGCGTATCGTCGGTTGCATCCCGACTTCTGGTCCTGGACGCTGAACACGAAGGCCGACTCCGTTTACCACTACAAACACCGGCGCGCGCTTAGCGTTCGAGAGTTTGCGCGGCTTCAGTCCTTTCCGGACCGGTTCGTGTTTACAACCGCGCCGGAGCGCGGAAACCTTCCGGGCCGCATAGACGGGGGGGCCGCTCACTCGCGATACCGCCAAGTCGGGAATGCAGTGCCACCACTGCTTGGTTATGCGATCGCGGCTTCGCTCTTGCAGATTCTGATGCCAAGGATCCGGGTGCGGGAGGCTGAGGCCGCTTGACTATAGAGGCCGAGCTTACCGCAAGCGCTCGAGCGTTCGGCGCCGAAAGCCGGCGTGAGATGCTCAGCCAGTATTTCGCCGAGGCAGGGGCCGTCACGCCAGAAAACGCCTGGAAGCACGTTTACCGGCTCTTACTCTGGACGGATAGGACAACCGGGCTCGCCCACTGTTACGAGAGCGACAAGGCGCAGCCGGGGCGACGTTGGTACGCGCGCTCCCTGGCTTTCCACGATTGGGTCTCTCAAGCTCTCGACTCCCCGCCAGCGGAGCTTGGAGCGCAGATTGACTGGCTTTTCAGGCGGGGCTGTGAGCGACTCGCGAACGTGCTGGTCCGTCAGCAGGCCGAGCGGATGCGCCTCGCTGCCGAGCAGCGAGCCCCCTACGAGGGTCGCGGGTTCCCTGAGCCGGGCGAAGATGCGGAATTGGAGGCTCTGGTCCGGGAGGAGCTTGGTCCGTGGCTCGTCGAGCCGCCTCCTTCCAGTGCAATGCGCCGGCTCACACAACGCGTGCTGAACCATCTTGCGCAAGAGAATAAGCGGAAGAACCTCGTGGGCGAGGGATTCGAGGACGTTCTCAGCTTCTTGATTCAGCGGCTTCCGGGTGCGGGAAAGGTAACTGTAAGTTGCCGGCCCCTGCTCCATTCCCTGCCCGGCTTCAGGCCTCCTCCTGGCACCGAGAAACCCCGGAAGGTAGACTTGGCGGTGATTGGCCCGGGAGATCGCCGGATGCTCGTCACCGCGAAGTGGAGCGTGCGAGCCGACCGAGAGGAGCAATTCGGCGTGGATTTTGATGCCTACGCACGATTGGAGGATGCCGGGCGGGACTTCGACTTTGTCCTCGTGACCAATGAGTTCGACGCGGCGCGCCTCGTAGCCGCTTGTGAACGGCGGCGGCAGAATGCGGCGCTGTTTTCTTCGGTCGTGCACGTGAACGCCGAGGGGCCGCTTGCCGCATACGGGCCCGAGGTACGCGCGTCAGCGAAAAAGCTCCCCGAACTTGTGGAAGCCGGCCGGTTACTGAGCTTGGAGCGTTGGCTGGCTAGCCTCACCGCGTAGTACGCGCTCGGACTACCGGAACGCCGGGCCCGATTGCCACCGTATCGCGCATGGCCGACGTATTTACGCCCAAGAAGCGGTCAGAGGTCATGGCTGCTATCCGCTCTAAGCACACCAAGCCGGAGATCGCCGTCCGCCGAGCGCTTAGCGCGATGGGCGTGCGGTTCCGCCTGCACGTAGCCGATCTGCCCGGCCGCCCAGATATTGTCATCCGAAAGATCCGCACCATAATCGAGGTCAAGGGGTGCTTCTGGCACGGCCACCGGTGCTTGGACGGCCGCATCCCTCGAACAAACCAAGCCTACTGGCGCGCCAAGATTACAGGGAACAAAGCACGCGATCAGCGGAACGAACGCCGGCTCCGCGCAATGGGTTGGAGCGTCAAGACCGTTTGGGAATGCCGTGTTCGGCGTTCGCCGGACACGGAACTTATCGTTTTGATCCGGAGATTACTGAAGCTTCCCCCGGCGTCCAGTCGCCGAGAGAGTCGGAGATCGCGTTCTCCGAGTCTCGTTCGAGCAAGTGCCTCATCAGCGTGATGGACGCGAGCGCTCCCGGCAGAGGGTTCGTTCGTGGACTCTCATCATTTCAGCCCTGGGAAGACCGGACGCGGGCCTCAGGTCGGCAGGGACCTGAGCCCGCCACACCACGCCCAGGCGGTGGCGAGTCACCTCCATTGCCCGGTCCCAGGGTCTCGACGGCCCCTCGGGGGCCTTTCAGCCGGCGTCCGGTCCCAGATCTCGCCCGAGGTTCGACTGGGCCCGAGGTCCTTGTCTTTGATCGACGGCGGCCTCCGCGGACGGTTCACGCGCCCCCTTCAAACTCCATCTTGCGCCGCTCGAACTCCTCGCTGCGCGCTTGGGCCTCACGTACCTTCGCGACGAAAGCCTCCGGAGTAAGCACCTCCACGCCGAGTAGGTCGACTATCGCGTCGCTCCGCTTCAGTAGCCTCTTGTCGCGCGTGATGAAGTGGCCGCCACCGTTCTTCTGCGCCTCGAAGACGTGGAACAAATCGCGCGCAATGTTCCCCGGCTTAGAGTCTCCAGTCACAACGGCGAGCAGCTTTTCGTACGACTTCTTCTCTGCATCGGTCAGGCTTACCTGTATCGAATAGATGAACTGCTGCGATGCCTTCTTGACGGCCGTTGGCGTGTTTGGATCCTCAAGCTCAGCCTGGACCGAGTAGGGAAGAATGAGCGTGATGCTCTCTTGGTCGTAGATACGCAAAATCTCTTGGACAGCTTCCTTACCACCGCCAATCTCATCGAAGATATTCGCGTCGAGAAAGTTGTTTGTGTAAAACGGATCGATGAAGCGGGCCACTTTTCCCCCCTGTAACGGGCAAGCGCCGTTTGCTCGCGCGCTACAGGTTCCGAGAGCGATCCCATACCCAACGACGGGTCGCATCCAAAGTAATTGGCGCGGCCGCGCCAGCGCGTCTCGCGATCTCAGCGTCGACGAGCTCCTGCGCAAGGCAGATGCACCACTCAGCCGCGTACTCTACTTCGTTGAGCGGCAAACGCCTCCCGCTGCGGCCGTAGTTAACAGCGTCGCAGACGTCGAACCACCATTCGCGCAGCTCGTATAGTTCGCTGCGCAGTGAGATGTCGCCAAAAAGCTCTCCATCGAGCACGTCGGTGTGCAGCGCATCAATCGCCCTTCTCCGGCGCTCCCGTCCGCGGAAGTCTTCCTGATGGTGCTCTTCGCACAGTCCGCCGAGAAACGGAGGGTTAGAACAACCAACCGCTCGGCAGACATGAGGCGGTGGGTTTCGCTTCATACCGGGTGCAGTGCCTCTTGGTTTGAAGTTTCCACCTTCGCAGTAACCGGTCGCGTCCTTTCGATGGCCTCGCAGCCGCGCTCGCCCACGAGTGCCGCGATCTGTTCCTTCGCGAGCGCATACACGGCTTCTTTCGAGTGCACCCCCGCTTGATGCAAGGCCAAGTACTGCCCACGGTTAAGCGACGCGCGCATATCAAGCAGGCCGAGCGACTCTCTGGGCAAGCCGACCTCCAGGCAGTCGAGCGTGGTGTCGATCGACTTCAAGATCTCGACGTCGTCCGTGACGAGGACGGCGATGATCTGTTGTGCTGACCTTAGGTGGAAGCGTGTGGCATCGGCGATCCGCCGGATGTCGCCGTAGCTCACCCTGCCTTGATAGAGATTCGACGAAAAATGCCGCTCAATCTCCTCGGTGCTCACCCCGTGCATCCAGTCCCAGAGGATCGCCGCTCGCTTGCACCGCGCCCAGTAATCGGGCGTCTCCCGTGCGTACCGCTGCAGCGAGAGGACGGTGTCCGAGCCGTAGCGCTGCTGGGCGTCGGTAATGCGGCGGCTCTCCGTCGAGCCCTTCTTGAGGAGCGGCGTATATACGTCGTCCGCCTCCTGTAGGACTTGGAGGAGCGCGACCAGATGGTCGGCCTTTAGTTGCTTAGGCTCACGCTGCTTGAGTAACTCAACGAGCCGAAGCGCAGACTCGAACGAGAGCGACGACCGGCCGCAGGCTTTGCCGAGAAGGGTGAGCTGGATCTGGCCTCCCTCGTCTTCGGCAAGGCCCGTACGGAGCATCCGCTCCAGCAAGCGTTCGATCTCGGCGGACACCGTCCCGGCCCACGAGGGGTCTGCGCGTGTCTGAAGATAGCCGCCGAAGGTGTGCACGAGGAGTCTGGAAACTTCGGCGCGCGGCACATTGCGGACCTGCGAGAGGAGCCGCAGCACCCAGGTGGGAAGGGCGTCACTACGGAACGATGAACGCACCGGCTCCGGCGTGCCGAGCACGTATTTTTGGAAGAGCTGCCGCCGCTCAATGCTGTTCTCGGCGAGGAGGATCGACTTGCCCTTTTCGTTGAAGCCGAGGCGTCCGGCGCGGCCGATCATGTTCTTGTACTCGGCGACCGTAAACGGCCGGCCGTCCTCGCCCACGAACTCGTTTTCGGCAAGGATGACCGTTGAGGCGGGCGTGTTGATGCCGGCCGCCAAGGTAGTCGTCGCCGCGAGGGCCTCAATGCCGCCGGCGGGGTTTCGGAAATAGGTTTCCACGATCGCTCGCTCTTCCGGCCCCAAGTTCGTATTGTGGAAAGCCGTGCCGCCCATGAGGCAATTTCTGAGCCGTTCGGAAGATCCGGAGGTGTCGTGGGCCGGGAGCGCCTCGATGGCGTCAGTCACCGCGGGGAGGCCGAGTTCCTTCGAGAGGTATTCGGCGCAGCCCTCCGCCGGGCCGCGCATGTTGCGAAAGACAATGACCTTCTCTTTGTCTCGAACCAGTTTCCGGGCAAGTGGCACGATCACATCCTGGGAACTCGGCTTTTCTTTGCGCTGCTGGATCGCATGCTGGGGCAAGAGCTCCTCCAGCTTGCGCTCGCTCTTTTCGTCAAGGTATTCGTACGTACCCGAGCGGTCAAGGACGCCTTCGAGGAGCGGCACTGGGCGCTCGGTCGTCACGAGTTTCTCGCAGCCGAGCCATTGGTCGAATGCGTTGATGTTTCCGATGACCGCGGAGAGGACGAGGAGTTGCGGATTGATACCCTGTTCCCTCGCACGGATGAGGAGCGTGAGGAGGAGCTCCACCACGATGCCGCGGTTCGGGTCCGTGATGAACTGGCCTTCGTCGACGACGACGAGGCCAAGCTGCATGAGCGCCGTCGGGCTCGAGAGCGCGACGGCGAGGAACATCTCGTAGGTGAGGAGCGCGATGTCGTAGCGCCCGCTCATTATGAGCGCGGCCTGGTCGGAATAGTCGCCGGTGCATCGCGCCACGCGAACGCCTAGGGCGCCGTACATGGCCGCGAAGTCCTCATACTTCTCGTTGGCGAGTGCCCGGTACGGCAAGAGGAAGACCGCCTTTTGACCGTCGGCGACCGAGCGAAGGGCCGCGATTTCACCAATGAGCGTCTTGCCCGAGCTCGTTGGCGCCACGACGAGGAGCGAGTTGCCCAAAAGCACGCGGTGTTTGTTGACCGCTTCCAGCTGGAGTGCGTTGAGCCCGCCCGGATACTTCGGTTTCCACTTGCCGACGACTTCCGGCGGGATGCCGAAGTTCGCGAGTTCCTCGATCGCGGCGGAGAGCACCTGGGCTTTGCGGTCCGGAAAAGCCTTGTAGTAGCGCTTGCCGGGCACTAGGCGCGGGAAAACGAGCCCGCCCTCCACGTGATTGATGAACACGGGGTTCTGGGCGACGCCGATGCGCTCCGCCTCGGTTCTCGTCCTCGTGGTGATCTCATCCACGGCGGTCGTGAGCGAAATCTCGGCTTTGTCGGCGTCGGTGAGCACGTCAATCAATGCCTTCGTGAGGAGGCCGTGCCCGGTGCCCGGCTGCTCCCAGGCCGCTTCGTGTGCGGCCGAGGCGGCAATCAAGATGCGCCCCTTGCCCGCGATCGCGTCAAACGGCGACGCGGCGAGGCGGCTAATCGGGCTTTGCTCGAGCACCTTGGCGGGCGCGCCGCCGCTGAAGCAGCAGTCGAGAATGCAGAGAATCGCCCGGGCTTTGCTTTTCTTGAAGTGCTCCGCCAGCTCGTCCATAGAGATGGTCGTGGCCGCCAGGGCATTGCAGTCCGCGTCGTACGGCACGAGGCGGTGGTCATGGGTGCCGTGACCGGAGAAGCAAAAGATGGCGACGTCGTCCTTCCCGGCGTCGCCCAAGGCGACGTCTATCGCATAGTTGATGGCGGCCTTGGTTGCTTCATCGTCCACGAGAAGGGTAGCCTCAACGTCCGGTAGCGTGTCCGAGAAAAGCGCCCAGAGTGCGGTCGCATCGCGTCGCGCGCCTGTGAGCTCTCTGATATCCGGATGCTCGTGCCGGTTGACGCCGATGAATGTAGCGCGGATGTTCATTACTGTATCCTTATACACCCAGCGCCTCTGCGACTCAATGAGTCCGTTCCATGCGTACGCGGTGAAGAACAAGCGGCCTTGGTATATGTGGCCCGAACAGAGCGACCGCTTTGGGTCCAAAGGCCCATTTGACCGCCCGTTTTCCGCACGCCTCCCAACTTCCGGGGTTGGGCCGTAGCCGGACAGGGGTAGATGTTGCGACTCGCGACGCAATGCTCAGGACGTTGCCGGTTGCCCACGGCGTCGCCTGCTCGCGCCTCGGTCTTTCGCGCGCTTGATCGCCGCGGGGAAGGTCGGGCCGATTGTCCGTCACACGGATGCTCCGGCCTTCAAGCGCTAGATCCGCGAATCTGACGTGCAGCCTTACATCAGGTCGGTCGTCGCGAAGGCGGCGCGGCCATGAGCGCCCTCGTCAACTTCAACTACATCGCGAGGGAGGTGTTCAAGCCGGCGCAGGTTTCGTTCAGATCTGATGTGGACCGAATCCGATCGGGGCTTTCGGCCGGTTCTGATCCGCACGCGGCATCTTCTTCAGCGCCACGTTGGTCTGCGAGACATGCTGGATCAGCTGCATCGGCTCGCCTACTTCTGATTCCCCGTAGAAGATCATCAGCGGGGGATTCGAGTAGCCGATGCCCCGAAGCCGGATGGTCACCACGTGCCCGAAGTTGACGAGAGAAACGCCCACTTCATGGGCTTGATCGAGGCCTTGCTGGAATTGCCCTACTTGGGCAAGCAGGCGCCTGCAAACCTCGCTCGCTAGGTCGGGGTCAACCAGCAATTCGGGCGACCGCGGTGCCGGCAACTCGATCTTCAGAACGTCAGGAACGAGAGAGGACAACGCGGATCTGAGCTTCGTGCACTCCTCGGTCGCGGCGAACTCATTCGCGAACCGTTTGATCGCGGACAGCTCCTTCGCGTACTTCTCCATGGGCCCGAACGCAGCACGCCATCGACGCTCGGATTCCTCGATCGCGGACAACTCCGTCGCGTATTTCTCGATGGGCCCCAAAACGTCCCGGCGCAACCTTTCCGATTCCTGGATCATCGGAGCGAGAACCTTCTGCATTCGCTGCTGCGATTCCTCTAACGCAGCGAACTGCTTTTCGAGTTCGGTCAGAAAACTGGTGTTCATATGACCCTCAGCGTTACGAGATCAACACTATGGTGTAGTGCGGCGAGTTACCCCGCCGCACCATACTGCTTCGGCTACTTCTTCCTGCCGCTGGCCTTGTTAGGGGCTTGCGTCAAGACCGAGCCGGCGAGCCGCTTAGCCGGAGGGGGCGCCGAGGGGTTCCGGAGAACTTTCCCCGCGAGCGACGCCAGCCGCTTGCTCGACTTCTCGTTCCTGGACATGAGCGTCCTCCTAGGAAACGAGGGTTGTCGAAACAGGGGACGCCGCTCGCAACCTGCCGTTTACAGAATCAAGCTACCTCGGTAGCATCTCCTCTGTTAGCAGTACCGACCGGCAACGGTCGTCATCCGCGCCTCGGGGCGGTGAGACGTCCCGGGGCGTTTTCTGTCCATCCCAGTTCCACAACATCTAGGGGTGGAGCGGGTAGGCACCACGAATCCTAGGCCTGTCGGGCAATCGACGCAAGGCAAAGCGTGACATATGTCGCGCAAATCCGTGTCAGATGCCCGCTCTCGTGGCCGGGTTCATCGCGCGTCCGCCTGTTCGCTGTTAGCGGCTACACGGGCTCATCCCGTGAGCCCGTCCTCGCGCTAACCTTCGCCTTCTCCGATGCTCTGGCGGGCCGGCTGGACTGCATCATCGGAGCGGCACCGACGGCGACAGGCCGCGCGGCCTCCGTGCTCGTCGCTGGCTATTTCAGTGGCCGGCGAGCGAAGGATCACGAATGCTGGTTCCTACCGGATTTTGAATGTCGCCGCCTTTGCAACTCTATGCGAACTCGCCACACAAGGCACAGGACGTTGCGGGTCGCCCCGACGGGGCGCGGCGCGTCGCGTCGCGAGCGGCGCTGACCGCGGCGCGCACCGGCCGCGGCGTCACCGGTCCGGCCGGGACTCGACGAACGCCTTCGGGGAGAGGACCTGCGATCCCGCGGGCGGCGTGCGTGCGAGGGCGAGATCGCCCGTGACCAGGACCGCTCCGGCCGCGCCGAGGACGAGCGCCCACAGGTGGCTGTCCCTGGGGTCCGGTGCGCCGGCCGCCGCCTCGGGCTCGCGCACGATGGCGTGCGTCGCGATCTCCGTGAGCACGAGATCGATCTCCCGCTCGGTGAGCCCGTGGACCTTGCGGATCTTCGGCCGCAGCAGGACCTCGCGGTACTCGGCGAGGAGCGCCGTGGAGAGCAGGAACGGGAACGCCCCCCGGCGCATGCCGTCGAGGATCCGCGCCGTCGGCGAGCCCGCCTCGGCCGTCAGCAGGCCCGCGACCACGACGTTGGTGTCGATGACGGCGGCGGGCGGCCTCACCGGCGCCGCGCGGCACGCGTCTCCGCCACCGCGAGGCGCAGCGCTCGCCGTTCGGTCAGGCCGGCCCGCGCGCGGGCCCTGGCGACCAGCGCCTGGGCGCTGCGCGCGCTCTTGATGCCGTAGAACTCGAGGCTCTCCTCGATCAGCTGGCCGATCGTCTTGCCGCGCTGCACGGCCGCCTCGCGGAGCGCCTGGTGCCGCTCGTCGCTCAGGGTGATGGTCAGGCGGGCCATCGGTCGGTGCTCTGGTGAGTTGTCACCAACGCATGATAGCACACGCCGGCGCCGCGGTGCGCCCCGGGCCGGGCGACCCCCTGGCCCGCACAGCGCCCGCGGTTCGATCCGGAGGGCCGGCACCGTGGAGCGCCTCGACCGGGACCCCGTCTGGGGAAGTTTTTCACGTACCGCGTCCCCCGGCCGGGCGATCCGTGACCCGCTCGAACGCGCTGGCACCGGCCCTCGGGCCAGGCCTGGACGACCCCGGCGCGGTCGGCGAAGCGCTCCCGTTCAGCTCCCCACCGCGTCCGCGACGCACTTCTTGACGAAGCTCGTCTGCGCGGCGCCCGAGAGCTTCTTCTCCTTCGCCGAGGCATCGCAGCTCGCCTTCGCGTCGGCCTCGCACTTCTTCAGGAAGCTCGTCTTGGCGGCGCCGACGAGCTTCTTATCGGCTGACTGCGCGGCACAGGTTGCGGCCGAAGCGTTGACGGCGAACGCCGCAAGCGCGATGGCAACAAGGATCCTCTTCATGGCGTGTCCCCCTTTTGTCGAACGACGGG
>Ga0187892_10003622_pt1 | contig 27792 bp, 25 predicted proteins | sample MA1701073metaG_FD_139345 | JGI IMG/M metagenome (GOLD analysis project Ga0187892, IMG submission 139345) | Bio-ooze microbial communities from a basaltic lava cave in the Kipuka Kanohina Cave System on the Island of Hawaii, USA - MA170107-3 metaG ... | reverse complement strand
CCGCAACCTCGTGCGAGGTGCGAAATGGTTGGGCTTCGTCCATGGCGTCAGATAAGAGCCCGGCCTGGGGCTATGGTCAATCCCGGTGATCGGTGATCGGTCATCGGTATTGCCGATCACCGACTACCGACCACCGATCACCGCCCTTGCCCGGGCCGATCCTGGCGGATAGCGTGCTCACCGGGATCGAGGCCACGAATGGAACGCTCTGCGAGTCTGGCGAAGCTTCTCGGGCGCGACGACGATGCGAAGCTGCTGCTCATCAACGCCGACGACTTCGGTATGTGCCATGCCGAGAATGTCGCGACGATCGATGGGCTCGAGAGCGGCGCATTTTGCTCGACGACGGTGATGATGCCGTGCCCGTGGGCCGAGGAGGCAATCGACTTCGCGCGACGCACACCTGGCGCCGACGTCGGAGTCCACATCACACACACAAGCGAGTGGGAGATTTACAAATGGGGTCCGCTCAGCGGTGTCGGGGCGGTGCCGACAATGGTAACGCCACGCGGCTATTTCCATCCGCAGGTCGATCCTTTCTACGACTCCGCCCGACTCGATGAGGTCGAGCGCGAAACACGCGCACAGATCGATGCGGCGTTGGCCGCCGGGATCGACGTAACCCATCTCGACTCACACATGGGAACGTTGCAGCTGCGATCGCAGCACCACGAGCTCTATGTGCGATTGGCAGCGGAGTATCGCTTGCCCATCCGCGTTGTCGGCCGTCGGATGCTCGAAGCGATGGGAATGAAGCACATCGCCTCACTCGCCGACGAGCTCGGCGTCCTCTATCCCGATCACTTGTGGTACGGAGGGCCGCCCGAGCCGGCCGCGACTTCATCGTACTGGACCGAGCTGATGGACAATCTATGGCCGGGGGTAACGGAGATCTTCATTCACCCTGCGATCGCCGACGCGGAATTGCGCGGCATGACCGATTCGGCGGAGCAGCGAGAAGCCGACCACCGGTTCTTCATGTCGGCTGAAACGCGCCGCCGTTTGCGCGAGCTCGACATCGAGCTGGTGGGATACCGTGAGATCCGTGATCTGCAGCGCCGTCTGAGCCCATGCTGAATCTCCTTCTGGCGCTCATCCTCGGCGCAGTCGCCCTGGCATTGCTAGCGTATCTCGTAGCTCTGCTGGCCGGCGCGCTCGGCACCCCGTTGAGCGGCTATCTCGAGCGCCAGCGCTTCGTGCAACATGTGGCGCGCGCGGAGCGTGCTGACTCGTTGTTGCAGCAGGGACGCGTCGACGAGGGCCTGTCCCTGCTGCGGCGCAGCTTCTACCTGACGACCCTGCATCGCCAGACACTGGCCGGCGCAGTCGCCAATCACCACACAGGTGTTCTCAGTCGCCTGATCGCTCTGACTTCCGAGGCGCAAGGCGGAACCGTGCGCCTACTGTCATTGGCGAAGACCGATCGCCTTCTCGCCGAGCGCAGCGGCTTGCAGAAACGCTACATCACCTTGGCCCAGGGAGGCTCGCAACAGAAACGGCGCGATGTGCGCCAGCAACTCGACGCCAACCGGCGAGAGCTGGAATCGGCATTGGTGAAGCTCGTCGACGAGGTACGTTCAGCGCGCCAGGAGAAGATACGTTATCACTGAAGGTAGCTTCTCTCCTCGGCCGATCATCGCGCCGGAAACCGAAGGAGCTCCTCAAGGCAATTGCCGGCCTAATTTCGAGGTGGTACTGAACTCGCGTCGGAGGACGAGCATTGGCGACACCGAACAGCCGCTTGGCAAAGCACCGCCGTATCGATCCGCGGCCGATCGAACAAAGCATGACCGTATCGCAGTTGATCGACGAGACCTTCCTCGCCTACAACGCCGCGCGCTTGCGCGAAGGTTGCCAGCTGTACGCCCGCAAAATGCTCGAGGACGATGTGACGGTCGGCCTCAGCCTGACCGGCGCCATGACGCCCGCCGGCGTCGGTATCGCGGCGCTCATCCCGCTGATCGAAAACGGCTTCATCGACTGGATGGTGAGTACCGGCGCGAATCTCTATCACGACACACACTTCGCCATCGGCCTCGACATGCACGTCGGCAGCCCGTTCGCCGACGACGTCCAGCTCAGAAAGGATCAGATCGTACGGATCTACGACATCGTCTTCGACTACAACGTCCTGCTCAGCACGGACGCTTTCTACCGCGAAGTGATGCAGGCGCCCGAGTTCCAGCATGCGATGAGCACGGCGGAATTTCACTACCGCATGGGAGCGTACATTCGCGAGCGCGAGAAGCTGCTCGGCAGCAAACGGCGATCGGTGCTGGCGACGGCGCACGAGCTCGGTGTGCCGATCTACACCTCCTCGCCGGGCGACAGCTCGATCGGAATGAACGTTGCCGCTCTGGCACTCGACGGCAACAAGCTGGCGTTCGATGTTCTCGCCGACGTGAACGAAACCGCTGCGATCGTACTCGCCGCCAAGGAAGGCGGCGGCCGCAGCGGTGTCGTGTTGATCGGTGGCGGCTCGCCGAAGAACTTCGTGCTGCAGACCGAGCCGCAGATCCAGGAAGTTCTCGGCATCAGCGAGAAGGGTCATGACTACTTTTTACAGATCACCGATGCCCGGCCGGACACCGGCGGACTTTCGGGCGCGACTCCGGGCGAAGCGGTAAGCTGGGGCAAAGTGGATCCCGAGATGTTGCAGGAAACCGTAGTCTGTTACCTCGACGGCACCGTGGGCCTGCCGCTGCTGACGGCCTACGCGCTTGCGAATCGAGCGCCGCGCAAGCACCGGCGGCTGTACGACCGCCGTGCCGAGCTGCTCGAGACACTGCGCACTCGATACAAGAACGCGGCGGAGGAGTGATGGCAACGCCCACACGGGAGATGAGTGTCGCTCAGGAAGCGGCGCGCGCCGCCGGTAAAGTGATTCTGCGCTGGTACGAAAGCGACTACACCGTGCGCCAGAAGGGCAGCGACCGTCCGGTCACCGAAGCCGATACGGAAGCCAATCGCTGCATTCACGAGCACGTGGCGCGTGCATTCCCGGATGACGGCTGGCTGTCGGAAGAGACGCGCGACTCCCCTGCCCGTCTCGGCAAGACGCGCGTGTGGGTTGTCGACCCGCTCGACGGCACCAAGGAGTTCATCAAGCACATCCCCGAATTTTGCGTCTGCATCGGTCTGGTCGAGAACGGCGAACCGATCCTCGGTGTCACCTACAACCCCGTCCGCGACGAGATGTTCGCGGCCGACCGCGGCGCCGGTGCGACTCTGAATGGCCACAGAGTCGGCGTCAGCGCCCGAGCCGAGCTCGCCGACGCAACCGTCCTGGCGAGCCGTTCCGAAGTCAGCCGTGGCGAGTGGAAGGCGTTTGAGAACGAGATGCGCGTCGACCTGACCGGGAGTGTTGCCTACAAACTGGCGCTGATCGCCGCCGGTCGAGCCGACGCGACGTTCAGCCTCACTCCCAAGAACGAGTGGGACGTGTGCTCGGGGGCGGCACTCATCCTGGGCGCTGGCGGTCGGTTCGCCACGCGACACGGCCAGCCGCGGCGCTTCAATCAAGCCGATCCGCTTTTGCCCGGGATCATTGCTTGCAACGCGAAGCTCTACGAGCCGATCCTCGGCTGCCTGCGGGCACACGGGGAGCTGTGATCGACGGATCGGACTGATCGGACGAACCCGACGGATCCGCCCGATTCCCCCGCCTCACCGGCCCATCGCAATCAGCAGCCGGCGACCCTCGACGACGTCGGCGGTCTCTCCACCGCGCTCGACGCTCGCCAACAACGGTTGCAACAGTTCCCCAGCGGCGTCATCCCAGCCGGCGCTCATCATCGAGCGCGCCAAAAGCGATCCCAGTCGCACCTCGAACGCCGCTGACCTTTGCGAGCGCGCCAGAGCGAGCCCCTCCTGCCAACACTCGTCGGCAGCCTTGATAGCGCGCACCGGCTCCGCCGCGAGCAGCTCGCCGCGGATACGGTACATCTCGGGCGCGAAGTACATTTGCTTGTAGCGCGCCAGGGTCTCCATGCCCTCATTGACGACCCGCATGGCTTCGCCGCGCTGACCGGCCATCAGCAGAGCCTCCGCACGCAGCACCTGGTAATCGAAGCTCGACGCTTCGCCCTGCGATTTCAAGTAATGCGCGAAGCCCGTCTCGACATCAGCCAGCCCGGCCTCGGTACGGCCGCGTTGTACCCGCGCCCATCCACGCATGACTTGTGCCACAGCTGTCCACAATGCGACCGGCGGTTGGCCATCGACCACCGGATCGACCAGAGCAAGCACACGGTCGACGTCACGCAGCAGCACGCACACCCATGCAGCCAGAACATTGAGCGTCGCCTTGACCACCGCGAACTCGCTGCCCGCATGGCGAGCCAAAGCCGCCTCGAGGGCGTCCCGCCCCGCATCTGCTTCGCCGCGCAGCAGCAAAGCGACGGCGAGCTGGCAGCGCGCCGAAGCAGCAATGCCCTCGAGCACCATGCTGCCGCGAACCTCGTCGCGTCGATCGGCGATATCGAGAGTTGCTTCGAAATGCCGGCGCGCCGAATCGAGGTCGGCGCAATGAAACCGATTCCCGCCGAGCAGGAAGTGCGCCGAGAGCAAGAGCGTCTCTTCGCCGAGCTCCTGTGCTAGTGCCAATACTTCGTGTGCAATGGCATCAGCGATCTCGATCTCGCCGCGGGTACGCCAAATGACCGTCGATCGGGCGTAGCTCGCGAGCTGTGCCCATTGCTGATCCGTCCGTCGCGCGAGTGCCCGCATACGCGCCGCCAACGTCGCCGCTTCGCCGTCGGCAACGCCGCGTGCGGCGATGAGTAAGGGCCCGAGGTAAGTCAGCAGACCAAGCTCGTCGCGGTCGCGCGTTTCCCCCGGCGGCAAACGCAGCACTGGAGACGTGAACGAAGGACCGGCGATGCACGCGGCCTCGAGCGCGCGACGCTCGCGCGTGTCGAACTCAGCGATCTGCTCTCGCAGCAAACGAGTGACGCTGGGCGGGATGTGCTCGGCAATATCGATCAGAGGCCGCGTCAGGCGCCAGCCATCGCCAACGCGTTCCAGAATCTCTTCGTCGATGAGATGATCGATCAGTGCCATCATGAACAGTGGGCTGCCGTCGGTTCGGGCCGCCAGGTGCGGCGCCAACGTGGCGGCGATCTCAGCATCACCGAGTCGTTGTTCCAGATAGTGTCGCACCGCGTCTTCACCGAGAAGCTCGAGCTGCACTTCGCGCACACGGCCGTTTGCCGCCGCCGCCAGACGTAACAGGCGTCGCGGATGGCCTTGAAGTATGGCGTCGGCCGGACGCAGCGTGACGATCACCAGCAGGCGCGTCAGCCGTCGTTGCTGCGCCAGCGCCACAACCAGGTCGATGGTGGATGGATCGCTCCAGTGGAGATCCTGGAGCGCCAGCACGACGGGCATTTCCTCGGTCATGGCGTTCAGGAGGGCGATCAGCTCGCGCACCATCGGTCCGTGGCCATGGTCGCGAGCTACTGTTCCTGCTTCGGTGCCGTTGTTGGTCGGCAGCAGATGCGCCTGCCATGACGGGGCGTGCTGGCGGATCAGTTCGGTGAGCTGATCACCGCCCTGTGCGATGCGAATGGATTGCAACGCATCGATCACCGGCAGAAAGGGGTCGGCTGCGGCGTGCAGGTCGAGGCAATGCCCCCGGCCGACGATGAGTCCCTGGCTCTCGCCGGCGAGCTCACCAAAGAAGCGGTTGACCAACGCGGTCTTGCCGATGCCGGTGTCGCCGCTGACGATCACCAACTGGAATTGACCGGCGCGGCTGCGTCGCCAGCATTGCAATAGAGTCTCGAGCTCGGCACGCCGGCCGACGAAGATGTCGGCCTTGCCGCTGTCTGCCGTGAGATCCGCCTCAGCACCTGGCCGAGTGATCGGCGCAATGAATCGGAAGCCGCGGCGGTGCACTGTCGCCAAGCAGCGCGGCTGCTTCGCCTCGTCGCCGAGGGCGCGGCGCAACTCCGTGACGCAGACGTTGAGAACGACGTCGGTCACGATGACCCCCGGCCAGACGATGCGAGTCAGCTCATTTTTGGCGAGGACTTCCCCGGGCCGCTGCAGAAAGGTGCGCAACAGCGAGAGCGTCTTGGGACGCAGCTTGATCGGCGCTCCGTCGCGCCGGAGCTCGTCGCGATCCCAATCGAAGCTGTAGGAAAGGAAGTGACAGGTGCCGGTGGTGACCAAAGTGTCCCGCTCGCCTTCGGCCCGACCCAATGCCTCAGCAGGGTGATGTGGTCAAGCGAAGATGACACCGGGACTTGAAAGAAAATTGAAAGGTTCCTGAAAGACAGGATGACCGCCGCCGGGCTATCTTCCATGGCGTATGGCAAGTCCATTGGGGGCACAAAGGCAGGAGACACCGAGCGGCGCACCCGAGGTACCGACCACTAGCGGTACAATTACGTTGCCGGTGAGCCGGGCATTCCTGGTACAGCTCGCGGCCGACTGTAAGCCGGAAGGGCACATCGTACGCGGGCGCGTCGAACACGTGCGCAGCGGTGAGGCGGCACACTTCCAGTCGCTGCCCGAGCTCGCCGCTTTCATGCTCGAGGTTCTGCGCCAGGGCGAAAGAGCTAGCAGCTAGACCCGTTTTCCGTGTCCTTGGGTGGGGAGCGCCGAAGGGGGGACACTTCGGGGGAAGACTCGGGGGCCGTGAGGCCCCCCGGGTCCGGCGTTTGCTGCTCGGTTTCCGCACGATACATTCCAAATTGACGTGTTTCAGACCCAGTATATGGGTGATCTCGCGATCATTGCGCGCTGATCGACCAAGGGGCGCAAAGTCCTACCCCTGATAGCCCCGCTGCATCAAGTGTTTAGTTTTCAGTTTTTAGTGTTTAGTTGTGGTCGAAGCCATCCATCTCAATGGATGGCGCCGCCAGCGCCCACCACAACTTTTACCTAAAAACTCAAAACTAAACACTCTCTTCTAACCCACGTCCCCCTTGCGCAGGCGTTGGGTGATGACGATCTGTTGCACTTCGCTCGAGCCGTCATAGATGCGGGCGACGCGGACGTCGCGCCAGATGCGCTCGATCATATACTCGCCGCGAATGTAGCTGTTGCCGCCGAAGATCTGCACCGCTTCGTCGACCACCTGCCACGCGTTCTCGGCTGCCACCAGCTTCGCGGTCGACGATTCGCGGATCGCGGCTTCGCCCTTGTCGAGCGTCCAGGCGCTGCGATAGACGAGCAGCCGCGCCGCTTCGACCTTGGCGCTCATCTGCGCCAGGCGGAAGGCAATGCTCTGGTGCTCGATCAGCGGCTTGCCGAACGTGTGCCGATCCTCGGCATACGCCAGCGCCAGCTCCAGCGCCTTCTGCGCCGCGCCGACACAGCGCGCCGCAAGCGTCGTCCGGCCTTCGGCCAAAGTCCGCTTGGCGTAGTCGAACCCCTTTCCTTCCTCGCCGACCAGCGCGGTAGCCGGAATGCGGCAGTCCTCGAGGACGAGCTCCGAAATCTGCGAGCCCTGGTGCCCGAGTGTGTCGAAGATCGAGCCGATCGTCAGTCCGGGCGATTCGCGGTCGACGATGAAAGCGGTGATTCCCTTGTCGGTGCGCGCGAAGAGGAAATACTGATGCGCCAGCGGCGCGTTGGTGATGAACGTCTTCTGGCCGTTGAGGACGTAATGATCGCCGCGGCGTTCGGCGCGACTTTCCAGTGCTCCGGCATCGGAACCAGCGCCCGGCTCGGTGAGCGCGAACGAGCCGAGCCACTCGCCCGCCGCCATCTTCGGGAGATAGTGATCTTTCTGCTCTTTGGAGCCGAAGCGCACGATACCGACGCAGCCGATGCCGGTGTGCACGCTGACGAAGCTCGCCAGTCCCCAGGGGCCGCGGCCAAGGGCTTCGTGCACCAGAGCCTTCTGCTGCACGGATAACCCCAGGCCGCCGTACTCCTGTGGAACACTCAGGCCGAAGAGCCCGAGCTCGTTGGCGCCGTCGATCAACGCCTGCGGCAGTCTGTCTGTCTTGTCGATCTCCCGCCAGCAGGCATTGGCCTGATCCTCGACGAAATCGCGGACGGATTGCTGCAGGAGCTTGTCGTCTTCGGATAGTGAAAAGTCCATTTCGTCTCTCGTCCTCGCCGTTGTGTCGTGTGCACTTGGGAAGGCTTGTGAAGTATTTCGGATCTTGCCGCCATGCAACCGGTCGACTGACCGAGGTCCACCATGCCGACAAGTGCGGTTCACCCCCACGCGCGTGGGGACGACTCCATGGGGCACAGTTTCCGTTCCTGGGTGATCGGTTCACCCCCACGCGCGTGGGGACGACGAGAGCACGCGACGCGCTTCGACGCCGTCGCTCGGTTCACCCCCACGCGCGTGGGGACGACAGCCACTCTTTCGGCAGCATCACCGTCTCGTTCGGTTCACCCCCACGCGCGTGGGGACGACGCAAGCGAGATTTGCGCGCCCTTCGTCATCGGCGGTTCACCCCCACGCGCGTGGGGACGACGGACTCCCCCTGCTGGAGGAATTGAGCGCTGCCGGTTCACCCCCACGCGCGTGGGGACGACCTTCGGCGTGATCGCGTCGGTGGCACAAACCGCGGTTCACCCCCACGCGCGTGGGGACGACTTTGACGTCACGGTCACCAAAGGCGGACCCATCGGTTCACCCCCACGCGCGTGGGGACGACCAGCGTCCACTGCGCCAGGCCGAGGATGTTGTCGGTTCACCCCCACGCGCGTGGGGACGACAGAACATCCCACCCCAGCTTGAGCCGGTCGCTCGGTTCACCCCCACGCGCGTGGGGACGACCTGATGGTCGTCGCCGTCCCGTCAACCCAGCGCGGTTCACCCCCACGCGCGTGGGGACGACGTCGCGATTCACACGTTGGATCGACTCGACAGCGGTTCACCCCCACGCGCGTGGGGACGACGCCAAAGCCTTCCGGTAAGCCTTCCGTATAGTCGGTTCACCCCCACGCGCGTGGGGACGACGTCATTCAGTGTCATGCCCTCGCAGATGAACCCGGTTCACCCCCACGCGCGTGGGGACGACAGTTCCGGCAAACATCGCCGTGAGTTTGGTCGCGGTTCACCCCCACGCGCGTGGGGACGACGCAACGGCGGATATCGCCCGGTCAATCCTGTTGGTTCACCCCCACGCGCGTGGGGACGACCTGTGCACCATCACCAACCCAATAGATGCCATCGGTTCACCCCCACGCGCGTGGGGACGACCGGGTGCCCCAGCGGCGATGATGAGGAGGGTGCGGTTCACCCCCACGCGCGTGGGGACGACGACCACGTCGCGAACCTGCTGCTCGTATTCCTCGGTTCACCCCCACGCGCGTGGGGACGACGATTCATCGGGCTTCGCGCCTTCCTTGCGGGTCGGTTCACCCCCACGCGCGTGGGGACGACTGAATCCGCGCTCCTTTCTTCCGCGTTGTGCGCGGTTCACCCCCACGCGCGTGGGGACGACGCAGAACGAGAACCGAAGCTTGCGGCAGATCTCGGTTCACCCCCACGCGCGTGGGGACGACCAGTGCTGCTTCATTAAATTTTGGATCTACATCGGTTCACCCCCACGCGCGTGGGGACGACGTGTTACTGCTTTTAGGTAGATCATAGCCATCCGGTTCACCCCCACGCGCGTGGGGACGACTTGTTGTTGTGAGTGTATCCATTAGAGTCCAACGGTTCACCCCCACGCGCGTGGGGACGACGCTGCATCGGTCTTTTTCGTCTTCGGTCGCCGCGGTTCACCCCCACGCGCGTGGGGACGACGTGATCAATCAGGTGAACCCGAGTACCGGTGACGGTTCACCCCCACGCGCGTGGGGACGACGGTTTGCTCCTCGCCGCCGCACAGGCGAAGGTCGGTTCACCCCCACGCGCGTGGGGACGACTCCAACTTCAGGTTCGAAGGGCGCGACGGTCGCGGTTCACCCCCACGCGCGTGGGGACGACGCCGGCTCTGGATCGACCGCGGTCGACAATGACGGTTCACCCCCACGCGCGTGGGGACGACGCCTTGCGCTCAGATGCAAAAGTCGAAAATTCCGGTTCACCCCCACGCGCGTGGGGACGACACCAAGTAATCGTACCTCGGCGCCTCCATGTGCCCTACATCATGGGGTGCCACGGTTCCAACAGGTTATCAAAGAACAGCCGGCGTTGCGCCTACGACTGAAACCTCTCGGCCGAAACCTCTCGGTCGAAACTATGCGGTTCTGGCGGTTGCGGATTCATCCCGCCTGGTCCCTTTGCGCTTCGGCTGCTTTCTAGCGCCGCGCTCACGCATCAGCACGATTCCCTCGAAATCGACCAACTCGCGCTCGCTCTCACCCCAGGTCCGGTAGGCAAAGCCCTGCGGGCTATGGTCGCTCCAGATCTGAATCGCGCTGCCGTGATTTCGAGGATTCAGGACCGTCCGGTCCCACAGGATATCCCGGACTCGGGAGCTCGGATTCCCCAGGAAGACCCCCGACTTGACCTCGATCAGCCAGCGAGACAGCAAGCCCTTCAAGCTCGCCGGGGAGTTCCGCAGGATCATCAGCAACATCGAACACCTCCGAAATGTCGGGCAGGATGCGACGCAGCAGGCGTTGGGCGTGGAAGAGGTCGCGCGAGCGCATGCGGACCCGCCGCTCGACGTCCTCGGTTCCTTCTTTGACGGTTTCAAACGCGCACGGGATCGTCAGCTCGGTCTTGTAGAGGTCGGCGATGTCGTAGACGAATGACAGCTGCTTGCCTGTGTGGACAAAGCCGATGCTGGGGGAGTAGCCCGCCGAAAGAATCGCCGCGTGGCAGATGCCGTACAGGCAGGAATTCGCGGCGGATAGCGCCCGGTTCAGCGGGTCGCCGCGGTCCCAGGCGCTCTGGTCGTAGTTGCGTCCCTTCCATTCGATACCCAAGCGCGCCGCTTCGCGCTCGTAGCACGCGCGGACGCGATATCCCTCCATTGCGCGAATTGTCTCCAGGGACGTTCCGGGAGGAATCTCCTCGACGAAGCGTTTGCGGTACATGCGGGCGATGACGGCCAGGCGGCGTTCGGGATCAGCCCAGGCTTCGGCTTGGCGCAACAGACGCGCTGCGGAGTGTGTGCCGCCGGTGCCGTAGGCATAGAGTCGCACGCCCTCCTCGCCGCTCCAGCAGACCAGTGTGTTGTTGTCGGCAAGCATGCGTGCGGCCGCGTGGGTCAGTGTCGTGCCGGGCCCGAGCAGGATGACGGCGAACTGGTCGAGCGGCACCGCGGTCATGGCGCCTTGCGGATCGACGAAGCCGAGCCCCTCCTTGGTCTTCTGCAAGTGCCCGTGCTCCAGATAGAGATGACTCCATCGGTCGGAGAGGCGCGGCAAAGCGTGGAGGTCACGAGGCATGCGACGCGGGTTGCGGCAACCTCAGGCGAGCGGAGAAGGCAATTCGCGGGCGTGGGTGATCTCCCGGCCGGAAACCGGGCGAATCTGGGAAACCTCGAGTGTCACCACCGCTGCGGTGTGCCCGTCCAGCGTGACGAACTCGACTTCGTACGCCCGTCCGTCCTTGTACACGTGCACGACGGTGCCAACGTCGCCGGGCTCGAGTCCTTTGTCGGGAACGGCGGTCGTCAGCACGACGCGTTCGTGCTCCTTGATCATTCTGGTGCTCCTTCCTCTCTCGGATATGCCGTCACCAGACGGGGCGTGTCCAGCCCACGATCCACGATCCAAACGGTCCGTACAAGCGGAGTTTTTCCACTCGGTGTCTCCAAGGCGCCATCGATGACGTACTTCACACCGTGCGGCGAGGTCAGTTCCGCGGTCACGTCGGCGGCCGCGGCTAACTTTCGCAGCGCCGCCGCCAGTGCCGGCCAATTGCTTTCGCGGAAGCCCTGCCCTGCGAAGAATGCTGCTTTGCCGCCATTATCGGGGTGGGCCGGGTTGAGCAGGTACTCGACGATCTTCTCCCGCTCGACGACGGCCAGCGGCGCGTTGGGCAATTTCACCTGGTCTGGCTCCTGGACATTAGATAGGCGCGAAGCTCAGCAACCCGAAGCCGAAGGCCTTACCGGACCCGATGCCGGAGATGACGCCTGCCCGGAATGCGTCTGTGTCGGTTACGCGGAGCAGCCCGTCGAATCGCACACCTTCAAATGTAATGGCCGTGCTACTCCGTCGCCCGCGCCGCATCGGTTCACGGACCAACACAACTCGTGGCTGCTGCAGTCCGTCGCTCATAACTTCGAAGCCATGATTGGTTCCTTTGCGAACGAGCCACTCGATGCAATGCAGGTCGTCGCGATGCGGAACGCGCCGGCCATGTCGTCGCTGACCGTCGACGGACTTTGTGCCAATCTTGCGCGTCGGGTTCGCGCGCAGGCGAAATCGCGCGACCGCGCCAGCAGCTACACGATCCAGCTCATGCAGATCACGCACCTGAGGATTGCCACGATCCTCCAACGCGACGAGGCACCCAGCAGGCAGGCGAGACCAGTTGGGGTCGCTACTCGACTGCACATACAGCAAGAGCGCGCTACCCTGTGGATCCATCTCGAGGCGGTGAAGCACACCGTGCCGTGCCCGGGCCGCAGGGCCCGCGTCGCCGTCGAACCCGGTCATCACAAGCTGGTGCAAGCGGTGAACGTCCGCGACTGCTCGCGCTACATCTCGGCACAGCGGATTCACAACGAGGCGCGAGAGCTTCATGGCGGCGTCTCCGCAGCTGAGGCGACGATACCAATCCATTCCGTACGCAAAAAGCGTCGGGCGTGACGCCGATCGTAGAGAGCGAATGAGAGCGGCACGTCATTGCGTGGCACCGCCCCGTCACTGTATTCGCACTCGACCATGAGGCGCACGGGTCCTTTGATGCCGTCGGGCAATGGTTCACGGCGCAATGCTTCGGCGGCCAGCGCCTCCCGTAGACCCGCCAGCGGCGGCTTCGATGGCACACACGATTTTCGGCCGAGGAACAACGGCCACACGGGATCGGCGAGTCGTTCCGCGATCCGCCCGACGAGGGCGTGATCTTCTCCGCCAAGCGCGGCCAGGAAGCTTGCGTCGCAAAGGTAATATCGATCGGTCGTGACCGTGTCCTTCGTTCCCCAAACCGAATGATCCTTTCCGCGAAACTTGCCCCCACCGGCTGTGTGGTAGTCGTGCAGCAAGGTTCCCTCGCGATCGATTCGCACCGCCATTTCCAGGGCCGCGAGCTGGGCGAGGGTTTCACTGTCGCCCCGCTTCATTCCAAGCGCCGCGGCCACGAGGCCAATGACGCCGCTCTTCGAGGGTTCGGTATCGGTGTCGCGAATCGAGAAGCGGCCCTGGGTACCCCACGATTGGAGAGGGCCTTCGAGGCGAATGAGCACGCTCTTCATTGGGCGGTCCCGGCGATGGTCCCTTCGACCGCCTTAATCAGCGCATCGAGGTTCGAGCAGTCTTGGAGTTTTATCGGCTCCTGAGCCGCCGTGACCTTTCGGTCCGCGATGTAAAAGGCGCTCGCGCGCTGGACGCAGCACATCTCATACGAGCGTTGGAGATAGTCCTGCAGCGCCTCGATCGAGACTTCGACCAGATCGTTTTCGCCGGTCGGTCGCACCGGCTTACAAAAGGCGTTCGCCAGCGAGATCGGTGTGCCGTTCTGACGTGCGATCGCGAGCATGAAACTCGGCGGGTTATGGGCGGCCGTACCGTTCTGCTTTCCGGTTGGAATTCCAAGGAACGAGGCGCGGACGTACGCGCCGACCGTTTTGCGCAGAAAGTCGTCATCAGCAGCAAGATTTCGGCGCAGGTCGTCCACGTCGAGCGTCGAGTAGCGATAGAAGCACGAAGAGTTGAACTGCACAGTTCCCATCATGTCTGAGCCGGCCGTGTCCTTCGGGCGGAGATCATCGACGGCGGTGTAGAAGTCGAAGTCCATCGCGACTCGGTTAGTTGAGATCGCATGCGCGACCTGACACGCGGCGTCTACGTTCCAGCTCGGGTCATCCGCTATCATGCGGCCGAACAGGGCAAGGTCTGGTGCCTTTGCGGCGCCTTTGAAGATTGGGGTCAGCTCGCCGGCAACTTCCTTGGGGAAGGCGCTCTTCTTCTCGGCTTTCTCCTTCTTCTTGCTCTTGGCCTTCGCCTCGGGCGCCGGCGGGTGACCACCGACGTTTAGCGTGGCAAGTGTATCCCAGTGCTTGTTGATCAGTTCAGCTAGCTGGGTCAGATGCCGCCTGGGAAGAAAGATCAGGTACTCACTCTTGTGGTCCTCATCGGCGCCTTTAACCTTCAAGCCTGCGCCGGCAAGCGTGGCCGCGACCAGTTCGATCGCATGATCGCGATCCCGCTTGTGCTTACTGACCAACTCATCGGCCACGTTCTCGACGATGCGCTTCGTGCGGACAGCAAGGTCGCTGTCTTCGAACATCCCGTGCATCTTGAACGCGTCTCGCGCAGCACGCTTTAGGCACTGGCTCGAAATCCGCGCTCGGCGATAGCCGCCCAGCTCGCAATCTTTCGGCGCGCCCGTGTCATCGCGGTTGAGGTTGGATGGGGCGAAGTTTTGCAGGATGTGAAGCTCGATCTTCATGTCGTCTCTCCTTCGTCCGGGGAAGCGCCTCCCCAGAAGTCACGGGCCCAATCGCGTCGGGCCGACTCGTTCCAATATCGGATGGTACCCAACAGGTTATGCCAATCGATTGGTGTGTCGTGGGAGCGCACGAGCGCAACGGCGTGCCTGAGGTGCCCTCCCAGATCCTCCGGATGCGCATCCAGCAGCGCCACAAAACGCTGCTCGATACTGGGCGATCCGGTCGTGTCGCGCACTCGACGAAGCGCTGCCGCAAGACTGGCCGCCCCCATCATCGGGTGGAGCGCGAACAGACCCGCAACAAGCAGATACGCGCGTTCGGTCCAGGGGCTGGACACTCGCGGGAAGAACGGAACGACGTAGGGATAGGCTTGCGCTGTCGCATCCGCCGAAAGCGACCGACGCAACGCCGCGAGAGCGGCTCTGTCGTCCGATTCCGCCAAGCGCTCCAAGGCCGTGATGAGCGGTTCGGAAGGTTCTTCTCGGTTCATAGTGTCGCCTCCGGCATTTCGAGTTTCGGAATCTCCGCCAGTCTGCGTCCGAGTGAATCAGCCGCCAACGCCGCACCTTTCAGCATTCGCCCCGAAGTGCCCAAAGCACGCGCCGCATCCTGAAAACACCTTTGCGTCTCCCGACGCATCGCTTGGGCGAACGCGCCGCGCGCGCCGCTCTCATCGTCGCCGACGCGCTCCAGGTACGCATCGAAATGCGACTTCGCACGCGACCAGAAGATGACCTCGGCTCCTAGGCTGTCCAGAAGCTGACGAATGTCCTTCGCTTCTGGTTTCCGCTCTCCAGGGGCAAGAGCATTCGCCGCCAAGATGAAGAGGGAGGAGATGAGTGCCGATTTCGCCTCTTCCGCGAAGCCCAAAACCTCGCGCACACTTTCTCCTAGGTCAGGTTTCGCGAGGAGCTTTGCGCTCACGGGCATGCGTTCGGCCCTGACCAGCAGAATCCTGGCTTGATCACCTCGCATGCCAAATAAGTCGATTGAAAACCGGCGATCCGTCGGAATGACCACCCGCACCTCAGGCCCCGCGAGCTGTCCCAACACGCTCGGCCGCTTGACGTCTTTCGCGTGATCCGCCGCTTGAAAGAGAGCATGGCTGTCTCGCCAGAAAGCTCGTTTTGTGTCGAAACTCACTGGGAGTGCGCCGCGTTTCTCGTCGAATCGCCACGCCAACATTGGATCGCGTGGCGAGTCGTCCGCCAAGCCCTGCCCCACGCAGCGCACACAACCGACGACACGTCCCTGCTCGACCAGCAGCTCGAGGCGGCGGCTTTGCCAGGTCAAAGCATCGATCCAGCCGTCCGGAACTCGGCGGGGCTCGTCCGCACGACGAAGCGACTGAGGGAGAGCAGCGCGCTCCCAAGCCGGACGGTCGTCCTCGGAGCGTCCGGGAACGGGAAGATCGTGATCAGGTGAATACACCAATAGGTTCAAGACGAGAGTCTCGAAGAGCGTGTGCCCGCGGATCACCACGATCACTCCACGATTCAGCGGACCAGCGGTTGCAGACGTAGGCTCGCCTGCCTTGCGGATAAGACCCCCGGGGGCAAATGCATGTGCGACTAGAAGCCATCGCGCAGCAGTCGATGGGTTGAGCGACGTCCCGATTCCTTCAGGGCGGTGCTCGAGCAGGTTGACGCCTGCACCCCAGTTCGTACGCTCGGTGATGATAGTGCTCACCGGATCGGGTTCGAACGGCAGGCCACGCACCTGGTAGAACGGCCGCTCGTGATCAAACAGATCGAAGCGTTCGCGCCAGCGATCAAGATAGTCATTCAGCGCCACTGCATCAAAGCGGCCGGTTCGATAGAGATCACGCCACGCCTGCAGATTCGGCGGTCCGAAGCACCGGTGAAGGATGGCGAGCAGCAAACGGTGAAGCGCGGCTGTAACCAACGGGGAGCTGTCCGCAATCGCCCACAATTCGTGCGCGCGCACGAGCGCCTCTTTGATCCCCAACTCGACGCGCGAGCCATCTGCCCGCTCGCATGGAATCCATGCTTCTTCGACGAGGCAGAAGTGCTCACTCATTCGCGCTCTCCCTCCCGCTCGATCACAAGCCCGATCTCATCGTCGAGTTCCAGCCGGAATCGGGCAAGCCGAGCGACGCCGTGTTCGAGCATGATCACACGCCGATGCCGCAAAAGCGCCGTCCTTGTCCAGCCCTCCGGCGGGCCTTGGCGAAAGAGCTCTTGTACCAAACCGCGCGTAGAGATCCGCGTCCCGTTCCCAAGGAGTGCCGCGATCTGCCCCCGATCGGGGACGCACGCTGGATCGAGTTCCTTCGTGCATTCCCGGTTGAGATAGGTACGCCCGTTCCTGATGTGCAGGCAGACAATCTCGATTGACGGATCACCGAGTCGGGTGACGGCGCGTAGGTCCTCGGCCAGTGTTGGGTCATCGTCATCGCGAAGCGGAACGCCGAAGTCCCCGAAAGGGTCGTCCGGAAAATTCGGCGGCTTTAGTGTGCGGCTCCGTGCCGAAAGTTCCTGCTCGCGCATCTGTTGTTCGTACTTCTCTCGCGCGCGAGCCAGCGCCGAGTTATGTTCGGGCGGGTCGGGACGAGTATAGACCTCCTCTACCAAGGGCTCGATGTCGTCGGGCAGGTTGATTTGCGCGCGTCCTTCCAAGGCAAGCAGCGTGCGGCGCATCACCACCTCCTCGTAAACGCTGGCCACGTCTCTAAGCGAGACATCCAGAGGCCCCCCGTCCGGCACGGTGAGCACGAGTTGCGGCCGCGTCAGGTGCACCGGCCGCGGCCGATCGTGCCGGTGCAGGCGACCGATCCGCTGCAGCACAAGGTCGATCGGTGCGACGTCGGTCGCGAGGATGTCGAAATCAACGTCGAGGCTCTGCTCCAACACTTGCGTTCCGACGATGATCGCACGTTGCGGTCGTTCGCCCCTGCGACCAAGCAGGCGTTCAAGCTCCGCTTCACGCTTTGCACGATCGCCGTGCAGGAAACGCGAGTGAAGCAACAACAGAACCGTGTCGCCCGGCAATTCCCCTGCCGCCTTCAACGCCTGCAGAGCGCGGTACGCCGATTGCGCTCGTGCGATGGTGTTGCAGATCCAGCCGCCGCAGCCCCCAAGGCGCACGCGTGTCGTGAGCAGGCCGGCAATCGCATCCGCATCGTCCGCACGACGTTCGATATCCACCACCAGCGACGCTCGCAGCGATGTGAACGCGTGTTCTTCGATCTTTCCGCCCATGCAGATACTCAGTCGCGGGTAGGCTACATTCAGCTGCGCAGCCGACGTGCCACCGAACGCATTCAGCAACCGTCGCCGGCGGTCGGATGGTAGCGTGGCACTCAGCAGCACGAGGGTCACCCCCATTGCTCCGAGCCATGCGACGAGACGTTCCAGCAGCGTTGAGGTATACGTGTCGTAAGCGTGCACTTCGTCGAGGATGACGGTCTTGCCCGCCAGCCCAAACAGTCGGACGAACCCGTGCGGTGTGCGGAGCACGCCGAGTAGCGCCTGGTCGATGGTGCCGACGGCATGCGAGGCGAGGAGCGCACGCTTCTTGTCGACGAACCAGCGCTCGGCGCGGATGCCGCTCGTGTCATCTGGGTCATACACCCCACGGATCAATTGTGCGTACTGCTCCGCCACGGCGGCACCTCCGTGAGTCAAATGGAGGTTGGCGCGTACGCCGGGGTGTGCGCGGGTCAGGAACTGCTCGACTCGACTCAGCATCTGGTTCGCCGTCGCTTGCGTCGGCAAACCCACGAAGAAGCCTGAGTGTCCGTTCCGACTCGCAGCCTGCTCAGCGATCAACAGAGCGGCCTCCGTCTTTCCTTCCCCCATCGCCGCTTCGATGATGATCAATGCGGGCCAATCTGTCACACGACAAATCCGTTCGGCCGCCTCGTGTAGCGGCCATGGCTCGCCAAAACCGAAGCCGGCGAAGAGTTCCCCAAAGCCCCGTACACTGCCTGGGAACGGCCCTCCCATTGCCGCCCGTTCCAGCGCCTCACTTGCGCGGCTCGCAGCGAGCGGAGCGTAGTCCTCCAGCGTCAACGACGGGAATTCGTACGCGAAAACCTCGGCCATCGAGCCAATCCAGTCGGCGACAGCGGTCAGGCCGGCAAGAAGCACGATGAAGGCATGATCGCCGGCTGACTGCTTGGCGGGCAGCGGCCTGCCTGACACTGAAAGGACTCGAAAGAGGTCGGCGGCGATCTGAGCTCGGGCATTGGACCATGCGGGACTACGGCCTGCTTCTCGCGCGCCGGCCTGATCGAGCGCGATGACATCTGGCGGAAACTCTCCATGATGGGCAGCAACCGCTCGTGCGAATCGAATGCTCGCCAAATGCTCGATGCCGTGCCGTTGCAACGCTTCGGCAATCCACTGCACGCCGATGTCGCCGTGATACCGAGAAGCCCGCAGCGGATCCAGGTCGAAACCCGCAGCATCCAGCGCCGGTCGCATTTCCTCCGCCTTGCACTGAAAGCCAGGGGATGCCTTTCCCAAATCATGCAGCGCCACGAGGAACGCGAGCCATGCGACAGCATCGTCTGGCGCCAGGCACAGGGACTCCGCAAGGCGGCGGCCAGTGGACGGTGGAACGACCCGTTCGAGCAGGCAGCGGGCCACCAACGCTACATCCAGCATGTGACAGAGCAGCGGATGTGCAGGAGCCATTTGCAGTTCCCCCGGCCGAGCTTTGCCCCAAAGCGCCCACTCCGGCCGCCCTTCGGTGGCGGCACTCCAACGCATCACCGTCTGGCTAACCGCCTCCGCCGCCATCGCGTCATCACTGTTCACCCGCATCTCGCCCGCACCCGCACCGGTGGACCGTGCAGCGCCCGAAGCGCGGCCTCATCCGCGAATCCCCCGCGCTCTACAAGCGACTTGAACAGCGCCGCGACCGCACGTGCATCAGCTAGCGCGACGTGGGGCCGGCCACCCTCGATCTGAAGCGCATCTCGCAACGCAGCGAGGTCGAATCGCGACAGACCCGGCAGCAGCTTGCGGGCGAGGCGCAGCGTGCAATACGCGCGAAAGGCGAACGGCGAGACCCGGGCACGCCGCAGCGCCTCGGCGAGGAAGGCGAGATCGAAGGCTGCGTTGTGAGCGACCAACACGGCGTCGGCCCCGATCGCCCGCAGCAACGCGAGCAACCGCAACCGTGTTGCCGCTAGCGGCGATGGATGGAAGTCCGCCTGCGTGAAGCGTAGGACATGCTCATTCGCATCGACATCAATGCCGAACGGCACCAGCGCCAGCTCGCAGATCTCGTGGCGAGTCGGCGACAGCCCCGTGGTTTCGACATCAAGCGCGATCCAGCGTTCCATAGGTCAGATACTGCACCCCGGCGCGGCTCTATCAGCCGCGCTCGGTATGCCGCACGGCTGTGTCATCCAGGGACATTTTTTTTCGCGGTCCGCTCTGATTGCGCCGCGCAGCTCGCAGCTGCTCGTCGGCGACTTCACGCCTGAACCACTCTGGTTCTCTGACCTCTGCTGCGCCACCCAGCTGGAGCACAAAGCGTCGGACCTCCTGAGCGCCGTCGACCGTGAAGGTCATCTCGCAGCCACCGCCAGCAAGGCTCCGGACTTTCTGGCTCGCATGCCATCGTCGCTCTGAAACCCAGCCGGCCGCCTCGGGATCAATGGCAATCCGCAGAGTAAACGTGTTCTCTCCGCGCCAGATCCGAAACGCACCCCGCAAGTAGCGCTCTACCGTGAAGCTCACTGGAGATTCGAAGCGCTTTCGCATCATCGTCGCTTGGCGGAATCGATGGACAGCGAAGGTCCGCACGCCTTCCCGCAAGTGGCACCACCCGAAGAGGTAGATCGCCTCCAACTGCGGATCGTAGTACAGCGCGTACGGATCGATCTCACGCCGCGTCAGCTCCCGCCGGGTCTCCGTGTAGTAGACCGCGCGAACCGTCGCTCGCGATTCACACGCCCGACAAAGCGTCTCCAACAGTGCCGAATGGGCCGAGTAGTCGATCGAGAGCTGTGATCTCAGGGCAAGACAGACTCGAAGCCGCGGAAAGAGGTTCCCTTGCCCACCCGCCTCGTCGACGTTCGTACCGACAAGCCGCTCGAACAAAACGTCGAAGCTCTTCGCCAAAGGCGTTCCCCGCAAAGGCTTCATGAGTCCGCGCGACAGGTGGAGGGCGAGGAGTTGTTCCAGCGGAATTGGGAACGGCACCCTACCTTCCCATCCTTCGATGAGCTTCCAGCGACCACCACCCGCCGTGGTGACCGGAAACCCCACGTCTTCGAGAGCGTGCAGGTCTCGGTAGACAGTGCGAACCTTCATGCCGTGTCGTTGCGCGAGAGTGGCCGCAGTGACGCCGTGTCGGGCCCGGGCAAGATCCATGACCAAGGCGTAGAGCCGCGCGACTTGATCCCCCCGTGGCATTCACGCCGCTTACCACGCCGCGCTCTAACGGTTCAATGCACCGAGGGGCGGCTCGAAGAGCGCCGGACGGCGCCTCGAGCAACGAGCCACGCCTCAAGGCATCGGCGTCAGCTTGAGGAGAACGATTTCACCCGTCTCCAGCCGCGCCGCGCTCGGCCGCTGATACCCAATCCAAGCGAGCCAGTATTTCTGCGCGTAGATTGCGCCGAGTCGATCGGCAACCCCCGCATCCTTGACGATCTCGGCTTTGGTCTCGATGAACGGGCCCTCAGCCGCGGTCGCCGACACGTATAGCGGACTACCCTTCTCGACGCGCTTCACCTTGTGACTGCTTGGCTTGCTGGAGAACCAGATCGCACCGTCGATGTAGGCGAACCACACCGGCACGACGCTACTGCGGCTTCCGTCCTTGCGCTGCGTGCCGACGTAGATTTCGGAGCTCTCGTCGAGTCGCGCGACGAAGTCGGCGGGAAACGCAGATGGCTCCGCCGCCGCTAGAGTCGGCAACAGTAAAATGAAAGCACACAAGGCGACAGCGTGGGACGTCATTGCTTCGCTCCATTGACGACATGGATCTGTTGCTTCGAGTCGCGCCGGCGGCGCAGCAGGACGTAGACCGCGCCGACGCCACCGTCGCAGGGCCTGGCACTGGTGAACGCGAGCACGAGCCGTGACCATCGACCGCGTGCCAACCAGCCGGTCAGGTGACGTTTGAGCACCGGCACCTGATCCTTCGAGTTGCGTCCGCGTCCATGGATGATCAGCACACAGCGCTTCCCATCTTGATAGGTCTGCGTCAGGAATGCATGGACCTCGTTGCGTGCCGCTTCGCTCGTCAACCCGTGCAGATCGAGATACGCCTGATAGGCAAACTCGCCGCGGCGCAGACGGCGTACCAAGCGCGGGTCGATGCCGGTGACGGCACCTTCGACGTATTCGTCGCTGTCGCTGATGTCGAACGGTGCGTTGCCGGCAACCAGATCGCACAGCTCGGCCAAAGCTTCGGCGTCGGCATTGGTGACAGCGCGTGCCGGCGACGCCGGCCGCGCTTCGGCGACCCGTTCGCGCCGGCGCGCGTCCAGCGGTTTGACGCCGGCAACGGCCGCCTGGAAGAGGTCTTCCGCGTTCTGCCCGACTTCGGCTTCGACTGTTTTCACGGGCGCCGCCGGCGGCAACTTGCGCCCCTGAGGCTTGATCTCGATGTGCTTGAGACCGCGGAAGGGCTGGTGTTTGAAGTCCGCCTTGGATCCGGCTTGCGTACCTGCCTGGGTTCGATTCCGCCGCATCCGATTCCTCCCCGCTGGCCCATTTAGCGCCGTCGCTTGGACCGAGGCAAGAAGAAGGAATTTCGAGTTTCAAGTTCCAGGTTCCCGGTTTCAAGTGGGCCCTTGAAACTTGAAATTTGAAACTTGGAACTCCCTTACTTGGGAAGGCCCAGGACACGCTGCGCGATGATGTTCCGCTGAATCTCCGACGTTCCCGCGAAGATCGTTCCCGAGCGGTAGTACATGTACGATCGCGACCAGCGGCCGCGGTCGGGCGCGCGCCGGTCGCCCGGCAGCAGTACGCCTCGTGGGCCGAGGACACGCATGGCGGCGTCGTGCAGGCGCTGGCTCATCTCGCTCCAGAACAACTTGACGATCGAGCTTTCCGGTCCGGGCACGCCGCGGCGCAAGATCTGCGTCAGGACTCTCCAATTGTGCAGCTTGAGGAGCTCGACGTCGATGAAGGCGGCGGCAAGCTCCTGGCGCGCGAGTGGATCGCCAGCCGCGGCGGCACCCTGAAGCTCGGTGTGACGCGATAGGGCGATCAGCTCATCGAGCAGCATGCGATGGACGACGAGCTGGCGCGCCGATGTACCGCGCTCATGTGACAGCGTCGTCTGCGCGATCTGCCAGCCTCGGTGCAACTCGCCGACGAGATTTTCCGCCGGCACGCGTACGTCCTCGAGGAACACTTCGTTGAACTCCTCGCTGCCGGTCATCTGCCGCAACGGGCGGACGGTTACCCCCGGGCTGCGCATGTCGACGATCAGAAAGCTGATGCCTTTTGCTTTGGGGGCGTCGGTATCGGTGCGCGCCAGCAGAATGCCCCAGTCGGCGAACTGGGCGTAGCTGGTCCAAACCTTCTGACCGTTGACAACGAACGCATCGCCGTCGCGCTCGGCGCGACAGCGCAAGCCGGTGAGATCGGAACCGGCGTTGGGCTCGGAGAAGAGCTGACACCAGATCTCCTCGGCGGCGAGGATCTTGGCAAGGAAGCGCTGCTTCTGCGCTTCACTGCCGTGCGCGATCAGAGTCGGGCCGACGAGGTTGACTCCGATACGACCGATGATCTCCGGCGCCTTGGCGTGCGCCATCTCCTCCTGAAAGACGTAGTTCTCGACCACCGTGGCACCGCGCCCGCCGTACTGCCTTGGCCAATGGACGCCGACCCAACCGCCGGCATGCAGGCGCTTTTGCCAACCGACGAGGAATGCGACTTCATCAGCGAGCGAGACCGGCTCGGAGGTTGCGACCTCAGGAAGGTTGGCACTCAACCATGCGCGCAGCCCAGCACGAAACGCTTCCTCGCCGCGCGAGAAAGAAAGGTCCATTCAGATCGCACCGGCGCTACGCAGGGTGCGCAATTCGTCGCGTGACAATCCCAGCAAGTCACGCAGCAGCTCATCGGTATCGCCGCCGAGCGGCGCTGCCGGCGTGTAGCGCGGTTGTACGTCGTCGAGCTTTATCGGACATCCAACCTGCTTCAGCACGCCGAAGCGCGGATGAGCAACGTCGACGATCATCTCGCGCGCCGCGACCTGCTCGTCCTCCAGCGCCTCCTCGACCGTGTAGACCGGCGCGCACGGAACCTGGCCGCGCAGCCGCTCGATCCATTCCCGTGTCGTCTTCGTCGCCAATACTTCCTGCACGAGGCCGACCAGCTCATCGCGATGCCGCAAGCGATCCGCGAACGTGCGGAAACGCGGATCCTCGATCAACTGCGACAAGCCGATCAGCTCCGCCAGACGGTGCCAGAACTTCTCTTTCATGCACATCACCACGAGGTAGCCGTCCTGCGTGTGAAAGTACTGCGCCGGCACCAACGACTGGTGCGCCGCGCTCGGCAGCCTTTCGAGGTCGTGCTTGTAGTTCAGCGTCCACACCGCCAGATAGTTGAGCATCGAGATCGCCGTATCGAGCAAGCTGACATCGATGTCGCAGCCCACCCCGGTCTGGCGAGCGCGCAGGATGCCGACCATCAGGCCCACGGCTGACATCAGGCCGCCCGAGAAGTCGACGATCGAAACCCCGCAGCGTGTCGGCGGCGAGTGCGGCTCGCCGGTCAGGCTCATGAACCCAGCGAGCGCCTGGATCAGAAAATCGTAACCCGGATCGGTGGCGCGCGGGCCGGTCTTACCGAAGCCGGAAAGCGAACAACAGACGATGCGCGGATTGAACTCTTTGAGACTGGCGTAGTCGATGCCCAGCTTCGCCGGCAGATCGCCGCGCGGATTGGCGTAGACGGCGTCAGCGATTTGGACGAGGCGGTGCAGGAGATCCTTGCCTTCGGGCGTGCGCAGATTGAGGGTCAGCGACTTGGCGTTACGATTGAGGGATTGAAAGTACGGGCTGTCACCCTCCTCGGCGAACGGCGGCACCCTGCGCGCCTCGTCGCCGCCGACAGTGGGATCCTCGACCTTGATGATCTCCGCACCGAGGTCGCCGAGGACCGTCATCGCATACGGCCCGGCGCCAAGCTGCGTCAGCGCCAGAATACGGACGCCTTCGAGAGGCAGGGCGACCATAACGGTCGTGTATGTCGAAGCTCCTCGGGTGTCGAGGGCCGTACTCGGGTAGCCGGTAACCGGTAGCCAGTATCCGGTGGTCGGACAGAACGGTTACCGGCTACCGGCCGACCATTTCCCGGGCCGTCGTGCCAGATCGCCAAACCCGAAGCGCCGGCAGAGCGACTCGAACGCGACGCGGTCGACGCCGCGCCAACGCAGATCTTCGAGACTCTCGCTCAGCGGCGCATCGGTGCGCAGCGTCGCCAGGCGCTTGTAGAGCATGGCTTCGCTGCGACGCTGCCTCAGAGTCACGGCTAGCCGTTCGGCGCCACGCACGCGGCAACTCCACTTTGAAGCGTCGTCGGGAATCGCTTCGACGGTCTTGTACTGCCGCAGCACGGCGGCGGCGCTCTTCATTCCCCAGCCCGGAATTCCGGGAAAGCCGTCGGCACTGTCGCCGACGAGGGCGAGAAGATCGGCAATCGATTGCGGCTCGACCCCGAATTTTTCGACGACGGCGGCGGCATCGTACATTTTGTCGCGCCGCCGATCGTAGGTAACGACTCTGCCGTCGCTCACGCACTGGCACAGATCCTTGTCGGGCGAGAGGATCAGAACCTGGTCGACCTCGCGGGTGAACTTTGCAGCCGCGGTTGCGAGCGCATCATCAGCTTCGAATTCGATCATCGGCCAGACCACGATACCGACGGCTGCGAGCGCTTCCTCGGCCAGGGGAAACTGCGACAACAGATCCTCCGGCACACCTTCGCTCGTCTTGTAGCCGTCGAACAGCTCGTTGCGGAAGGACTCGATGACGTGATCGGTCGCGGCGGCGACATGGGTCAGGTCGTTCTGATGCAACAGCGCTAGAATACTGCCGATCAGCCCGCGGATCGCGCCGACCTCTTGGCCCGTCGGAGCGGTCTCGTTCGGCATTGCGAAGTAGGCGCGGAAGAGCTCGTAGGTCGCGTCGATGAGGTGCAGCTTGCTCATACGAAGGTAACCGGTACCCGGTACCCGGTAGCCAGTTCAACAACCGGCTACCGGGTACCGGCTACCGGCCACCGTCGCTGTGCTGTAGCCGCCGGTATGCTAAACCACGACGTCACTTTCTGGCAGAGAGGATTGCCCCCGTGATCTACGACGACAACTCGCTCAGCATCGGCCGCACGCCGCTCATACGACTCAAGCGCATCGCCGGCAAGGCGCCGGTGACGTTGCTCGGCAAGATCGAAGGCCGCAACCCGGCCTACTCGGTCAAGTGCCGCATCGGCGCCGCGATGGTGTGGGACGCCGAAACCCGCGGCATCCTCAAGCCGGGCAAGGAGCTCATCGAGCCGACCAGCGGCAACACCGGCATCGCCCTCGCCTTCGTCGCCGCGGCCCGCGGTTACAAGCTGACGCTGACGATGCCCGAGACGATGTCGGTCGAGCGCCGCATGGTCCTCAAAGCATTCGGCGCCAACCTGGTTCTCACCGACGGGGCGCTCGGCATGAAGGGAGCCATCGCCAAGGCTGAAGAGCTGATGGCGAGCGAGCCCGGGCGTTACATCCTCCTGCAGCAGTTCGCGAATCCAGCGAACCCGGAAATCCACTTCAAAACCACAGGTCCGGAGATCTGGAATGATACCAACGGAGGCGTCGACGTATTCGTCGCGGGCGTGGGGACAGGCGGCACCATCACCGGAGTTTCACGCTACATCAAGCAAACGATGCGCAAGAAGATCCTTTCCGTCGCCGTCGAGCCGGCAAGCAGTCCGGTCATCACGCAGACACTCGAGGGAACCTCGTTGAAACCCGGGCCGCACAAGATCCAGGGCATCGGCGCCGGCTTCATCCCGGACAACCTCGACCTGGCGATGGTCGATCGTGTGGAACAGGTCGCCGACGACGAAGCTCTCGACATGGCCCGGCGCCTGGCACGCGAGGAAGGCATCCTCAGCGGCATTTCCTGCGGCGCCGCAGTGACTGCCGCCCTGCGCCTGGCGCGCGAGCCGGAGCTCGAAGGCAAGACGATCGTCGTCATACTTCCCGACTCCGGCGAACGCTATCTGACGACAGCCCTGTACGCCGACCTGGCGTGATCCAGGCGGCGGACCGCGGTTTGTCGCGGAGGCGATCCTCAGGAATGATGGCCGCCTGACGCCGGCCATGTCTCCCCACCTGTCCTTATCCCTTTTCTGGTTCTTCTATTTCGCCGGCATCGGGATTCATTTCCCGTACTTCAGCCTTTATCTGCACGAGAATGCGGGACTCAGCGGGACCGAGGCCGGCATTGTGCTGTCGACCTGGCCGTTGGTCGGTATCATCGCTCAACCGCTGTGGGGGCAAATCGCCGACCGCACCGGGCATCGCAGTCTGATCCTCGCCGGCCTGACAACGGCGACTGCAGTCGGGTTCTACTTTCTCGAAAGGGTGCACGGCTTCGTGCCCCTGGTATTGGCAACATCAGCGCTGGCGGTCGTCGGGACATCGATCTTGCCGGTCTGTTTTTCGATCAGCTTCGCCGCCCTTCGCGACGCCGGCCCACACGCCTTCGCCCGGGCACGAGTTTGGGGGACCGTCGGGTTTCTCATTCTTGTCGTCGGATTTCCGTGGATCCTGCATTGGTACCAACGCGTGGCCGGGCTGCGTGCAGTGGCCGGCGGCCCGTCGGAGCCCGGATTGGAGATCATGTTCGCGACGACCGCGATCTTCACTCTGCTTGCCGGTATCATCGGCCTGTTTCTACCACGCGAGGGCGCCATTGCTTGGCGCGCGAACCAGGGGGACTGGCGGCATTTGCTGCGCCACCAACCGATGCAACGGCTCGTCGCCTTCACCTTGGTTGCCTACTTGTTCGTCCAAGGTCCGATGGTTCTCTTCCCGCTCTACGTGCGCTCGTTCGGCGGCAGTATCGATACGGTGGGCAATCTCTGGATCCTGATGCTGCTGCTCGAGGTGCCGCTTGTATTGCTGACCGGCACCGGCGTGGCGCGTATCGGGGCGCGCGGCCTGCTGGGAGTCGCACTCATCGCGGCCGGCTTGCGCTGGATCACCTGCGGTTTGACCTCTGATCCGTGGCTTATCTATCCGGTGCAGGTACTCCATGGAGTCGTCGTCGCCGGTCTGATGCTGGGAGCACCGTTGTATCTGG
>Ga0187892_10003621_pt1 | contig 27795 bp, 18 predicted proteins | sample MA1701073metaG_FD_139345 | JGI IMG/M metagenome (GOLD analysis project Ga0187892, IMG submission 139345) | Bio-ooze microbial communities from a basaltic lava cave in the Kipuka Kanohina Cave System on the Island of Hawaii, USA - MA170107-3 metaG ... | reverse complement strand
GCTCCCCACCCCGCATTGCTGCGACGCAGTTACAGTTGGTTACAGGCCGGAGAGCGTATACCTGAAGAGGACTTGCACCTCTCCGATCAAACACGCTTTCAGGCGCACGTAGGGACGCGGTGCCCCGCGTCCGGCTTGAGGTTTCCATCGCGGACGGCAGTAGCGCGTCCCTACGGCCCTCCCTTTCCAAAGAAGACACTCACCACTTCACTTGCTTCAGGAACTTCAAACTTTGAGGGATCTGTTGTGCTGAGGTGGGCGACTCGTCTTCGATGAAGTAGTACTTGACACCAGCCTTATCGGCGGCCCGGAGAATAGCGGGCCAATTCATCTGACCAGTGCCCAGCGTGACGTCGTTGCTGACATCCGACTTTCCTGTCAGATCGCCCGTCTTAACACCCTTCTTCATATCCTTCACATGCATGAGTTCGAAGCGTTTGCCGTACTTTAGCAGCAGTTTGACCGGATCCTGGCCCGGATGCACCACCCAGAATACATCCATTTCATAACACACATGCTCCGGCTTCGTTTCGGCCATCAACAGATCGAATAGAGTTCCTTGACCATATGGTTGAAATTCATATCCATGCGTGTGGTAGAAGAACTTCACACCTTGCCTCGCCAGAATGTCGCCCGCGCGGTTGAACACCTGAATCGCATCTCGACATTCCTTTTCATCGAACGCGCCTTCGTGTGTGATCCAGGCACAACCTGCATACTGGACACCTAATGCTTTGGCGTCACGAGCGACTCCTTCCGGATCGTCGCGGAAGCGATCGTAAGAAAAATGACTACTGACAGCTTTTAGATTGTGGGCCGCCAACAACCCCTTGAACTTGTCGGGAGTCAAATCATATGTCCCAGCCAGCTCCACCAATCGGATTCCGAAGCTTTGCACCTTCTTCAGTGTTCCCGGTACGTCCTTCTTGAAATCGTCGCGGAGACTATAGAGTTGAAGCCCGGCGTCGGCCTTGAATGAACCAGCTTGAACGATCGCCATGGGAATCAGAAGAAGAATGCCGAGAACGATCAGAACCTTGAATCGGATATTCATCTCAACACCTCATAGTTTGAAGCCGCTAGTTCAGAGTTCAAGCTTCAGCTTGGCTTGGGCTAAGCCCCGCTGCTGCTTTCATGCTCCAGCCGCTTGAAGGCGGAACTCTAAACTCTCAAAAATCGAACAAGTAGTTGTACTTCACAAAAAAGGCACGATTCAGCGTACGCCGATCAACCTGTTCATGGGGATCCGTATAGTCAATTGTTGCGACGCGCGAATTGTAAACCACGAACAAGCCCGTGCTTGAAGTGGAAAGCAACCCAAGCCGAATATTGAGGCCGACCTGGTTTGAGCGACTGTTGTACTGAATGAACGACTGGAAGTAGCTTTTCGATGAGAGGGCCCAGTTAAAGCGCCAGCCCACCAAATCGGTGTTGAAGTTGCCTTCGGGTAATCGAATCCAGTTGCGGACGTAGCTTCCTGTAAATGTGAAGTCGTACCCAATGCGGTAGCCGCCGTTCGCGTTGACGGTCCGGATCGTGCCGCCGTAGAAATCGCCGATGGCTGTATTGCCTGAAGCGAAGAGAACTGCGCTGGGGTCGGTGGAGAAGTTGGCCACGGTTTCGCTGTAGCGATACGCTCCGGGTCGAACGTTGATGCCCGGGAAAATCTCGAACGGCCTGTCGATCCGTTCGAAGTTCCGATTGAATGCGACCCCATATTGCGAGCCATTCTGCCAGCGCGAATCCAGATGATAGTGCTCAAACCCGGATTCCTGACCGGTGGGACGTCCCGCAGTTGGGATGGTGTACCAGCGATTCCATTGCAAATGGGGAAAGAAGCTGCGCAGGTACTTGCCTTCTGGGGTAAACGTATAGCGATAGCCGAAGGAGGGTTTGCGAAATCCATGTCGACGCACGAAGCCGACTTCCGGATTAAAGTTATGGCCGACTTCAGAGTAAGACGCGTCGATTCGGTTATGCCGATCGTCGTAGGCGAGAGTGCTTGCGCCTGCGTGGTTGTTCGAATTGCGACCCGCGGTGAACGACTTGGCGAAGTAGGTAAATACGTTGGCATAGCTGCCCAGACCAAGATTGAGGTCCGTCCCGAAGGTGCTGTTAGTGGAGCCGTCAGGCAACCCAAGACGGGAAGAGGTGGATTGCCGCGCCACGGCTATGCCTCCAATCGAACTGCGACGGCCAAACTCACGGCTCAGGCGAGCTACGCCGAAGTTGTTGGCGGGCGTGATTCCATCGACGTGCCGGGTTTGGGCATTGAGGATACCGAGACTGTAGTGTCCCACCTTGCCCGACAGGCGAACTCCAGCGTCAATGGGCACCTGCACACCCGAATCGTCAATACCGATGCGACGGGAAAAGAAGATCTCGGTCTCCTGCGGGGAGCCGAAATCGAAGAAGCCGGAGTTCTCGAGAAAGAAAGGACGTTTTTCGGGAAAGAAAAGATCGAATCGCGTGAGGTTGATCTGCTCATCGTCCACTTCAACCTGGGCAAAGTCGGTATTGAACGTGGCATCCAGCGTGAGACTGTTCGTCAGGCCATACTTGAGATCCAACCCGCCGGTGTGCTGCGGATCGGTTCGATTGGTCAAGCGCGTGAAATCTTGCTTGACACCGCCAAGCACGTAGGGCAACAGCTTCAAATTCCGGTGCGGCTTCAGACTCAGGTGTTCGATTTGCCCGGCCATTTCGACTTGCGTGATTGTGTATGCCCTGGAGAGAGGAGACCAGAATGACTGCTCGTTGTGCCGCCGAAGGTTCCGCTGGATGTTCATGCCCCAGGTGATGTCGTCTCCAGGATTGTAACGGAGGGTTCGTAGGGGAATCTTGAACTCGGCCTCCCAACCTCGCTCACTGATTTGGGATCGCACGGTCCAAACGGCATCCCAGTTGATATTCACAGCGGCAGCGCCGCCGCGTTGTGTGCTGCTGGTATTCGTTGCTCCGGCGCCACCCGCCCGGGCTGGACTGCCTGCGCCACCGCGACCCTGGCCGGCTTTCGAAACCTGAGCATCGTATTCGATGCCCGTGGGACTCGTCCCAAAAATCACACCGTTCTGCTTATCGTTAAACGTATCGAACAGGATCTGGACGGAATCGGTGTTTTCCAGGCTGCCATCGCGACGATTCTGAGTGACCACGATGTTGTTTGGCTGGCTGTCCAGACAGATCACACCTAGGTAAAGGTCGTCGTCATCGAAAGCAATGCGAACCTCCGTTTGTTCGGTTGAGGGTTCGCCGTTATTCGGTTCTTGTTGAGTGAACCCGGTGGCTGGTTGCATTTCTGTCCAGATCGCTTCGTTCACAAAACCGTCGATCGCGGGCGGAGTATCGACATGGTAGGCGCGGACAGAAGGGCGAGCCCGGCGGTCAATGTCAGTCTGCCCGTTCTGAGCGTCTTCCTTGGTGCGCGCTACGAGCGCGAGTGGAATCGAGAGGAGGGCAAGCGAGATTGTAAGCCAGTAGCCTGAAACTGAAGAACAAGACGCTAACCTGGGGCCACGGAGCATCCTGCGGTGAGAGTCTGAACCCACGCCTGAACAAGAGTTCGTTGGATTTGTTTTCTGAGTCATTCCAGGAGTCAGATGCCTGCCTTCGTAGGATTTGGCGTTACAGGTTTCTTCACAGGACCATCTGATTTGACGCGTCCGTAGCTGCACAGCAATTTCTTCTGGCCAGTTCCTGGTCCTGAAACAAGACAGACCTCCGCGCCGCGGAGGTCTGTCTTGAATTGTCGTAGGAATTGATGGGGCAGCGGGCTTACACCTTCTCTGGCACGACGTACGGGCTGCGATACTTCCGTCCCAGGTAGTTGTTAGCTTCCTTGTCGCCGGGAAACGTCTCGGTCTTTGGATCAAAGGTGAGAGTCCTGCCTAGGCGGTAGGAAATGTTGGCCAGGTGGGCCAGCACCGTTGAACGGTGGCCTTCTTCAATAGGAGCATTCAAGATCTCAGGCTTCCGCTGGCGCATCGCATCGATGAAGTTGGCAAAGTGATCGCCATCTTCCTTCCGTGTGCCAGCAGGTTTGGCCTCTTTCCCGAGGAATATCCGGTATTGACCATAGCTGGGGATTTCCATGTAGCCCTTCGATCCAAGAAATAAAATGCCGACCTTCAGATCGGTGCCCTCAACCGGCGTGTCCCAGTGCCGTACTTCAAAGGTGAGCAGCTTCTTTTCGGCCGGATACATGAAAGCGGTCACCTGGGTGTTCGGAGTCTCCTGATCGTCATCGAACATGAAGTGGCCGCCCATTGATTGGACTTTGGAGGGCAGAGTAACGCCGAGGCCCCAACGAGCCACGTCCAGTTGATGCACGCCCTGGTTTCCGATATCGCCATTACCGTAAGCCCACTGCCAGTGCCATTGATAGTGGAAGCGGTTCTTCGTGAAGGGACGAACCGGAGCAGGCCCCGTCCACAAGTCGTAGTGCACGCCCTCGGGAACTTTCTCTTCACCAGCTTTTCCGATCGTGTCGCGCCGCTTGTAGCAGAGCCCCTTGGCCATGTAGACGTCACCGATCACGCCGTCACGTAGCATTTGAACCGCTTCCTTAAGGGCTGGGCTGCTGCGAATTTGTGTCCCGTGCTGGACGATCCGATTGTATTTTCGAGCCGCTTCCACCATCTTCCGGCCCTCAAAAATGTTGTGGGAGGCCGGCTTTTCGACATAAACATCTTTTCCAGCCTGGCAAGCCCAGACGGTACCTAGCGCATGCCAATGGTTGGGAGTGGCGAATGAAACAGCATCGATCGACTTGTCGTCAAACACCTTACGCATGTCGGTGAAAGCGGCAGGTTTCTTGCCCGACTTCTCCTCCACTTGAGACAGGCGCTGGTTGAGGACGCTCTCGTCCACGTCACAGAGGGCAGCCAGCTCGACGTTATCTTTGCTCAGGGCGGAAAAGCCACGGATGTGTTCGTTGCCACGTCCTTTGACACCGATAATCGCAACGCGGACACGGTTGTTCGCACCGTTGAGCGAGGAGGCCCGAGCTGCCAATGGAGTGGCAGCGGCCAAACCTGAAGACATCAGAAAATAACGGCGATTAACTTCGCTCATAGATCCTTCCTTTCACCTGACTTGGTTTTGTAGAAGAGACGCAATAGACACAACAAAGGTTTCGTAATTTGTAGTAAAGCGGTCACTCAGGCTGAATCAGACACTGCGATCCTGCCGCGTTTCTCGCAACCGGGTTAGCATCAGTCTACCACGCCGACGCAGCGCGCCAACCCCCATTGGTCAGGAAGGGAGACGCTTTTCGTTCCACGTAAGATGCTTAGTCCTTCTGCCTCAGCTTATATCCAGCCGGCGTTTCAAACAAACCCCCATCAAGGGTCGAGGTTGAGAAGCCTTTCACTTCGGTGGTCGTGGTCATCAAAGTGGCACTCACCTTTTCGTCGGAACCAGCTTCGGACTTCCGGGTCTCAGCCGGTGGTGCCGTCTCTTCTTTCTTTTTCTTCTTGCCGAACCCGCCAAATCCTCCAAATCCTCCCAAGGCTTTGCCAATGGCCTGACCTACGTTCTCCGGTTGGCGTTCCTCGGGGGTCTCGCTACGCGGCTCATTGGCTGACTCCTTCGAGCGGGCTTGGGCCTTTGTTTCCTCTGAGGGCGTTCCGGAAAGATTAAACGACATGATGGTCAATATGGCCATCCCCTCCAGATCCTGCATCTTCTTACGCATGGCCTGCATTGACTCCGCGGTACGTGGATCCTGTCCCGCTTGTGGCGACATACCCACGCTCCGCATCAGCTCGGGTGAAGCCATTTTTTGCGCATACTTCGCGTAGAACCGATTCTGTTCTTCAAATCCCGAAACGTCCTTGGTGAGCCAAAGCTCGGTATCGGCGCCCATCGCGCCCTTGTCCTTTGTTTTTTGGTCTTCTCCTTCGAGCTCCACGGTCAAGAGCACTTTGCGGGTGTTGAAGCCGTTGATCACGCGAGTTTCGCCGGTGTCTTTCACATTGATCTTCGGCTCAACCTTCACATCGCTCTTTGGAGGATCCTTGGAATCCTGTGGATTCTTCGGGGCAGACCTGGCCGAAGCGATCGCCTTCTCCATTTGAGCTTTGATTTCAGCGAAGGTCATCACGGTGTAAGTCTTCTTCTTATGATCGATCGACACAATGTGCTCTCGATCCAAGTCGATGATTTGGCTTGAGACCATTTCGGCACCGTTCATCTGATCCTTACGCAGGCGGTCGCCTTTGATGTAGGTCGAAGTGGTGCTCTTGTCGAGCCCTTTCGCACCGAACATTCCCGCCATCTTCCCCAAGCTTTCCATGATGCCACCCTTCATTTCGGTCGTCTCCTCGTACTTGAGGTCACCAAAGGATGTGATTGGCATCAGGAAACCGAGGGCGCAACACAGAATGGCTCCAAATCTTGGTTGCATAGATCCTCCTAGAAACGCTTTCTCTGGCAAAGCACACCACCTTGTTTGCCCGGTCCAGAGTGGTTGGTTGAGGAGAAGGGCAAACAGCACTTCGCTTAAGTCCATGGACGGCAAACGGGGGTTGGCACGACTTAGGCCAAAATCTTCTGGGCGACATTTCCATGGACATCAGTAAGCCGGAAATTACGACCACTGTAAAAATAGGTCAGTCTTGTGTGGTCGATTCCCAGCAAATGGAGAATCGTCGCGTGGAGATCGTGTATGTGCATGCGATCCTCCACCGCATAGTAACCGAATTCGTCAGTGGCGCCATACGTGATGCCGCCCTTCACACCACCGCCCGCCATCCAAATCGAGTAGCCATAGGGATTGTGGTCGCGTCCGTCTCCCTCGGCAATGGGCGTGCGGCCAAACTCTGCGCCCCATATCACCAGGGTGTCCTCCAGCAGACCCCTGGAGTTCAGATCCTTGAGCAGGCCGGCAATCGGTCGATCGACCTCGCGGGCATTCTTGGTGTGCAAGCGCACCAGTTCGCTGTGCTGATCCCACTTGTAGCTGTGAGAACATTGAATGAAGCGGACCCCGCGCTCCGCCAGACGCCGGGCCATCAGGCACTGCCAGCCAAAGTCGGCGGTCTCCTCCTGGTCGAGTCCGTACAGCTTCTTTGTTGCTTCCGACTCCTTATCGATCTCAAAAGCCTCCGGGGCTTCCGTCTGCATCCGGAAGGCCAGCTCGAAAGCTTGGATGCGCCCTTCCAATTCGGGATCGTGCTCGCGGGAGAACGCGTGCCGGCGGTTCTGCTTCTGGATCATGTCCAGTTCGAAGCGCTGCAGGTCGGGTGAGACACCCTTCGCAATCAGGTTCTCGATGGGCTCAGCCAGTTCCTTGACCTTCACTCCCGCATTGCCGATGGCTGTGCCCTGGTAAGCAGCTGGCAGGAAACCCGAACTCCAGTTCTTGGCGCCGCCGTGTGCCAGCGACGGTTTGATGGTAATGAAACCAGGAAGGTTCTTGTTTTCGCTCCCAAGGCCGTAAACGATCCACGACCCCATGCTTGGCCGTGTGAAGGTATTCGAACCGGTGTGGAGTTGCAGCAGCGCACCACCATGCGCCACGCTGTCACCTACCATCGAGCGCACCACGCAGAGATCGTCCACGCAAGTGGCGACGTTGGGGAACAGCGCACTGACGGGGGTGCCACTTTGGCCATGCTTCTTGAATTCCCACGGCGACTTCATCAGATTTCCAACGCGACCTTCGGCAAATGTCAACGGACGCTTGAAAGGCAGCGGTTTGTCATGGTCCTGAATCAGCCGGGGCTTGGGGTCCCAGGTGTCGATACTCGAGGGCCCGCCATGCATGAAGAGAAAGATCACCCGCTTGGCCTTGGGTGGGAAGTGAGGCTTCCTGAGCGCCTCAGCACCCGGTGCTTCGGGCATGGCCAGAAGTTGGTTGTCAGCCAATAAGCCTGCCAGGCCGAGCGTTCCGAAGCCGCAAGCCGCTTGCCTCAGCATGGCACGGCGCGAGAGCGGTTGCGTTGCATTCCAATGTGTGAAATCGATCAAAGGATCCTCCAAGACAAGCCAGTCCTCAGTATGCGGTCCCCCTTGGATAAGGGAATGGAAGCTTTGAGAAAGCTTCCCCCGCGCTTTTTTGCGGCAGGGGGTTTTGACTCACGATTTCGAGTCCCAACCCCCGTGAATTCCCCCCTTGTCCAAGGGGGGACGATGGTTTATAGCGGCTCATCACTGAAGACCTACAGCTCTCAGCTCTAATCCACATAGATAAATTCATTCGACGACAGCAGTACCCGGCAGAAACTTTGCCAGGCATCCAGGTTCGGCGTCGTGACAGCCCCGTTTGCCTGGGCTGCGGCTAGCGACTTGCCACGGTAGTTTTCTAGGTAGCCCAGCGACTCGCGAAGCTCTTCCGTAGTCGGGATTCGCCCCAGTGTTCGCTCGTATGCGACCGCCACCCGCTGATCGTCGGTTCCCTTGCCTTCTAGAAGAGCTCTCGCCAATTCACGCGATCGCTTCGCGACGGCTTCGCCATTCATCATATAGAGCGCTTGGGGCGAAACATTGGTGCGCGCGCGGCCTTCGCCTGAGGTCGTGGCATCGCCAAAGTCAAAAAGGTTGAACAGGGACGGAAGATTGGAACGACGGATTGGTAAATAGACGGTGCGGCGCACACTCGTATCGGGGTTGATGCTCAGCCGTCCGCCGCTGTTTTCGCCATCCGTGCCAAAGCCCGACTGTAGAGTACCTCCGACGGTCAGGTCGAGTTGCCCCGTCAGTGCCAGCATGCCATCGCGAATTTCTTCAGCATCCAGTCTTCGCCGATTCATGTGTGAGAGGAGCCGGTTGTCCGGGTCCGTCTCGGCAGCCTTCCGGGAGGTTTCCGAAGCCATCCGATAGGTGTTGGAGAGCATGATGAGCCGATGGATTGCTTTGATCGACCAGCCCTGCTTCACAAACTGCAGAGCCAGGTAGTCCAGCAACTCCGGGTGAGTGGGCATCTCGCCCAGCTTGCCGAAATTGCTCGGCGTACGCACCAGCCCTTCCCCGAAGTGCCACTGCCAGAGGCGGTTCACCATCACGCGCGAGGTCAGCGGGTGATCAGGCTGCGTTAGCCACTGGGCCAGCTCCAGACGGCCGCTTCCAGCCGTCACAGGAGTTTGCTGCTCACCGGCAATGATTCGCAGGAACTGTTTTGGAGCATCCTCTCCCGGGTTGGCCCAGTTACCGCGAATGAAGACCTTCTGTTGGATCGATGGGCCCTCGGCCACGGCGCATGCCATGGGAGGCTCCGGTGGAGAGGCAGCTTTCAGGGCCTCCAATTCCTTGCGGAGCCCGGCTAACTTCGCCTCAGACTCAGCAGAGAACACCTTTTCGGGCTCGTTGTCAGGCAAAGCCAGAGGCCCCTTCTTGTCGGTGACATCCGTCAGGAAACGCAGCTTCGCCACGTCGAAAGCGATCCGGTCCGGCAACGGTTTTCCTTGGCGGCGGGCTTCCTCCACCTTTTTCTTGTGTGCCTGCTGAGCGTCATTTCTTTCGGCTGCGAAGGCCTTCAAATCTTCCTGAAAAGCGCGTGCCACTTCCGCCAATGCCTCTGGAGCGTCCGGCAGCTTGTTCTGTATCTCAGAGCGGCCCAGCGCCGCGGTGGCGGCGTCGCTTGCTTCATACCAGCGCTTGAGGTGTGGGCGAACGTCGATGGAGGGTTTGAGATAGCTAATCCAACGCCCCAGGACCACCGCATCCAGATTCTGTTGGCGGGCAAAATCGCCCAGTTTCAAATCAGCCATCGCGGCCGGACGATTCTCATACTGCCAGGCCGCCGGCAGATACTTCGGCATCAGAGCGCGCAAAGCCGCTGCATGGCGGTCTGCTTCGGCGCCTGTCACTTCGTCGATGTCCTCCTGCTTCTCTTTCACTTTCTCCTGATGCGAGGTATACCGATCCGCCACATCCTTCGGTACCAGTGGCGCGAAGTAGAGCTGGGAAACGGTGCCTTCGACCCGGGAGAGCGATTTGGTGCTGGCGAAAATCGAAGCCAAGGAGTAATAGTCCTTGGTCGGGATTGGATCGAACTTGTGGTCGTGGCAACGGGCGCAGGCCACGGTCAGTCCCATGAAGGCTCGCGTGGCGACGTCCAGTTGTTCGTCCACCATGTCGTAAACCATCTTCGGCTTGTCCTGCTCCGCCAGCAGCTTCGGTCCCACCTGGAGAAAGCCGGTGGCGATGATTCCGGTGGTATTTACTCCACCCGGTTCGGTGACCGGCAACAAATCTCCCGCCAGTTGCTGCTTGATGAATTCGTTGTAGGGTAGATCCTTGTTGAAGGCTTCGATCACATAGTCGCGATACCGATAAGCGTAGGGGTAGCGAATATCTTCATCGGCGCCGGCCGAGTCAGCGTAGCGTACTACGTCAAGCCAATGTCGGCCCCAGCGCTCGCCGTAGCGAGGGGAGGCCAGCAGCCGATCCACAACTTTGGCAAAAGCATTGGGGGACCCATCTGCCAGAAACTCGTTGATCTCCCTTTCAGTCGGAGGCAGGCCGGTCAAATCGAACGTCGCGCGGCGAAGTAACGCCAGCCTGCTGGCTGGCTGCGCAGGAGAAAGACCCTTCTTTTCCAATTCTGCCAGCACAAAGCGGTCCAAGGGTGACCTGCCCCACGCGACATTCTTTACGTTGGGAGGCACGTAGTTCTTAACCGGCTGAAACGCCCAAAACTTCTTTTGTTCTTCGGTGAACTGATAGCCTCTGGGTTTCTCACCCACTACCTCTGAAGCGGTCGCATTGGGCCACGGGGCGCCGATCTTGATCCAAGCCACAAGATCCGCAAGCTCAGCGTCCTTCAGCTTACCGGACGGCGGCATCTTGATTTGCCCCTGGTAGTTCACAGCGTTGATCAGGCGGCTGTTTTCCGGCTCGCCTTTTACGACCACGGGACCACTCTCGCCTCCCTTGAAGAACGCGGCAGCCGTGGCCAGATTCAGCTTGGCCATTTGCATCTCACTGCCGTGGCAGGCAAAGCACTTGCTAGAGAGCAAGGGGCGGATTTTGCTCTCAAAAAATTCGGTTTGCTCTGCGTTAGCTTGAGGTTTCGGGGTTGCTGCCGCGGGCGGTCCACCGATGAACAAGAAGAGCGTCGGAAGGAGAAAAAATCTTTGTTTCAACATGATAGGTAGTATAGCAATGCGGGAAAGACCGGACAAACGTGAAATTGAGACCTAACTTGGCGGCAGTCCGCAAAGGATCTGAGCGTTACCGGAAATGCTGAGGAGCAGAAAAGGATACTCAGCAGACCTGAGGTGCTGATTCATGCTCAAGAAGATCGTTTCGGGAGGCCAGGCAGGTGCGGATCGAGCGGCGCTCGATGTGGGACTTGAATATGGGCTTCAAATCGGAGGCTGGGTCCCCAAAGGGAGAATGGCCGAAGATGGCCCAATTCCCCTGCACTATGGAGGCCTCGTCGAGACCGAGTCTTCGGATCCCTCGGTTCGAACCGCCCTCAATGTGCGAGACTCGGATGCAACTCTCATCGTCTCGCATGGCGCGCTTTCCGGCGGATCCCTCCTCACACTTGATAACGCTCGAACCCTCGCCCGCCCCGTGTTTCATCTTGACCTAACGGTGTTAGCGCACACAGAGGCACTCGATCAAATCAGCAATTGGCTTCGATCCGTCAACCCTCACACTCTCAACGTGGCGGGTCCTCGCGCCAGCGAAGATGCTGGTATCTATAGCTGCGTAGTGGAGCTCTTACGAACTGTGCTCCCGCTAGTTTCTAGACCCCACTGAGGGGTCCGCCTCCATCTGGTGCGGGTGTCTGTTCGGCCCCTCATGAGCGCTGAGCGCGAAACTACAATCAGGCGCGCTGGAAACTGACCGGAGGCACCCCGCCTCTGACTCCGGCTGCGACACCGTTCGTGAACACGCCCGGGCACGCTCGGATGATTCTGAGTGGCTTGCGGCTCAATGCCCGAGCGAGCCAATTGGCAAAATTGGGAAGACTTCGAACCAGCTGGGTGCGACGCTCAAGGTGCCTCTGTCGGCGTTACTCGAGGCAGTATCTCGGGTAGCTTGAGGGGCTGAATGATTTCCAGGGCATCGTCGAAGGTGAGTCGAGTCGAGACCACGGTGCGCTGAAAGTCGCTGTTCTTAACGGCCACAGCAATGTTGCGCTTGTAGAAAAAGACCACTTTCAGCGCGAACTCACCGCCGTAGCTGACAGGGAACCATACACCGTCGTCGAACTTCTCGTAGTTGATTTTGAATCCCAGGCGTTGAACATCGGTACCAAGCAGCACCTTGACGGCTACCGGCAAGTTCTTGGCCAGCCGCGTTGTTATTACAACCGGCTGATGCTCCACCCGGTCAACCAACAGCTCCCCGGCCCAGGGACCACCATCAAAGTCTTCCCAACCTCTTCCAGACGGCTCAAATTCGATTCGGTAAACCGGGCTGCCGCGATACATTTCTTCGCCCTTCAGATGGAAGCGATACGTGTTTTGTTTGTGGCTGGTCAACGGGAAGAAGTCTCGCGCAATGCCGTCCCGCGATCTTTTGTCTCCCGTGAATTCTTCCGCAAAGGCGTCGAGGAGTTCTCCATCGAGATCGAGTGATTTGGGACGAAATCCAGGCTGGTCATACTCCAACATCCTGCCGTCTTTCTCATATTTTCCCAGAAGGCGAACCAGTGTCTTTTCAGTTTTCTCGGGCGTTGGCGTGACCTGGAGTTCGCGAGATTCTTCGCGAACGAGTTTCTTGTTGCCGCGCGTGAGGCGTACCAGCACGTTCTGGCGGTAGACAAATGCTCGTCGCAAATCCTCGGCGCGACCCTGATTCGCGGCCACGTCTTCCATGATTTGCTCAACCCGGGGCCTCTCGGTCGCCATCGACAACGAGGTAGCGAGAAACAGAGTTGCGCAAGTAAGAAAACTGGCGTGGCGTCGCATCGGGTCCTCCGAGTCGCAAGTCCTTTCCCCTTGTTACGCGTCGCACCGGCGCAAGGTTCAATCAAAGTACGTTCTTGTCTAGAGGTGATCGGCTCCTAACTGTCTAAGTGTTCTCAAGCTCATGTGGTGCCCTAGAATTTCCTACTTGTTTTGAGAACTCTGTTCAGGTTTCGATAGAGCCGATCGGCAGACTGCCAGTTGAGCTGCAATTGACGTTTCGGGTCGCACAATAGATTGAGCCAGCGCCAGTCCTGCGTTGAAATCGGCTTCGGCGAGTCGAGTAAAGCTTCGGTTACTGAGAAGTTTGCTCGTGATCGCCAAAGCTGGACTGTTGCGGTATGGACTTGGACCACTTTGGCCCATGCCTGCTTGGTTAATCTCCTGGACGAGTCGCGCTGCCGAGTGGTAGGCACGTTCAGAATCAAGCTTTGCGAAGCTTTCCACGATGTCCACAGCGAGGTTCAGACGCGAAGGGCCAGGAATCTTGTCGAGGAGTTGCTCGGCTTCGCTGAGACACAGCAACGCAGGCTCTGGCGCTTTATGCTTCGTATGCTCCTCGGCGATTTGAATGAGAAAGGTTATCTGACGGGTGGGATCGGTAAGACTCCGAGTCAGGGTTAATGCGTTGTCGAGTTGACCTTGCTTGATGGCGTCTCTGATTTGGCTGGAGACCAGTGCCGAGCGGAGATTGGCCTTCATTCCTTCCTTCTTCACCTTGTCTATGATAGCCAGTGCTTCTGCGGTCTGACCCTTGTTAATGGCTGCCATCGCCCGGTCATAATTTCGAGAGTCTTGATTCTCAGGAGTTTCTTCAGCCTCCCACTGAACAGGCTTCTCTGGGTCGCTTATGGAAGAAAGCATTTGCAGCGTTTTTTCCAAAGTTGTTCCATCTTCGTTCACGAAATACCTGCTCAACTCGTCCAGACGCACTTGAAGACTGGCGGCTTCGTCGGGAAGATGCTTGGACAGCAACGATCGCAGCATCGCGGCCATGGGAAGATCAGCCAGGATGCTCTGAAGAGCCGGATTCTCCGCCGTGACGGGGCCGGTTGCGAGCGTGGATAGTGTGTTCATGTAGCGGTCATAGGCCAGGTTCAGATAGCGGGAAACCAATTCTGGGTCAGGGTTGGCGACCGGAAGGGGGCGGATAGAAGCGCGTGTCCAGCTTAAGTCAGCCCCCATCTGGAGATCTTGCTGATCCGCTGGGCTGCTCACAATGAAAAAAGACTGTGCCATGTTCGGGAACAAGTAGCTGCCGAGCACCATTAAGGAGCGGCTGCTTGCATGTGGGTCGGACTCTACATAAGAAAGGGCTTTGTTGAACATTGCATCAGCCAGTTGAGGGTCTTGTCGGTGCAGGGCTTCCAACGTCAGATAGGTAAATCGGGTAAGTCCCGTCTCCAGGTTCTTTTCCAACCATTGTGCCGCCAGTTCAGGTTGCTCCTTGGCGAGCGCTATGCCAACTGAACCAAGGATGCGAGCTTTCCGTCGGGCAACAAGCTCGGCATCGGAGGAGTCTCCAGGAGCGGCAGCTGCAAGACTTTCTGCAACTGACTGAGCATACGCTGGGTCGGCTTTGGCGGCTAGAGTCATCAGCTCACTCTGGAGAGAACTGAGCTCCCAAATGGCAATTTCATCGGCCGCAACCGGCGTGTTCGGCGACCGCTGGATAGGGGCCGCCTCCAAATTCTGGAAGCTCTGCTGAAACAATTGCTGGGCGCCTTCGGGATTGTCTGCGGCTAGCACACCGGCGAGGAACCCCTTAAGTCGGACTTTCCAGGTAGGAGACTTGAGGGCATCAATCTGTTCCAAGAGCAGAGGTAGCAACTCCAGAGCCTGTTGCCTATGATCCTGCCTTGACTCAGGCTCAGAAGCCGCTTGTCGCTGTTGCCGACTGGGCGAGAGTTTCCTTTGGGTCTGAGCAAAAAACAGCGAGGCCGGTTGAAACGACCCGAGGAACAACAAAACCACAACGAGCCCCCGCGTTCTCGATGCCATTTCTCTTCCATCCTTGTTGAGAAGTGCGGGTTGACGGTCTGGTCAGATGATACTGAACTCTCAAAGGGCTGCCCAGAAAAACCTCACAGACGAAGCATCACCGTGGTGATTCTGCGTGATATAAAGGTGGCTGAACGTACAGAGAACCAACCTAATCAATGTTTGCAAACTATAGTGACCCCTTTCCTGCGTTCTTCGATAGAGGCTTGCCCCTCACCCAATCTCCAGTGGGAGAGGAGCCTGGGCGTGAGGGGTCTTGTCACTATATTCTGCAGTCCTCAATACTATTCCGCTTTGGAGAAGGAAATTCGCGACCAACGCTGAAGCCCTAGCGGCGAATGAGCAACCCAGCAAGTGTCGCCGCGGCAGTTTGGCTTTTGGGTAAGGGGCTTTTTGATGACGGGAAGACCAGTCTCAAGTCACAACGAGCGTGAAGATCGCCTTTTGGGAATGCGTGCCGCGATCACGCGGCGAGATTTTCTGAACACGATCACGCTCGGGACTGGAGCTGTGCTGATGCAGGCAGCGGCGCCACTGGAAATACGAGCTGATGACGCGGAGTGGGACGGTTATGGCGGTGTGGGAGACTATGCGCGTTCACATGGGAACACTCAAGAGGTGCTGCGCGCTGCTCACGAGATCCGTGATGGTCGCTACGACACTAACACCCACGGGGCCATCGGCAGCGACGAAGTGTTTGACCTGGTAGTAGTCGGCGGGGGACTGAGTGGGTTGAGCGCGGCATACTATTTTCAAAAGCAGAAACGCCCTGGTCAGACCTGCCTGATTCTGGACAACCATCCGATCTTTGGCGGCGAGTCTAAGCGCAACGAGTTCCTGGTTCGCGGCGAACGCTTGATCGGTCCGCAAGGCGCCAACGAATTTGATATTCCTGCGGAGCCTTCCGAGGATGGGTATGCGCTCTATTCAGAACTTGGCATTCCGCGAGAGTTCGACTACGCACCCTGGAGTTCCAGTCTCAAGAAGCTTCACTTTGACCGCACCAACTATGCCTTTCAGCTTTGGGTGGATGAATCATCGAGCTTCGGAACCTACTTCGGAGGTGGATCCACACTCAAGCCCGCATGGGTTCATGATCTCTGGGGCAATCGACTGAAGGATGCTCCTTGGCCCGAACCTGTAAAGAAGGACTTCCTCGCCTGGCGCTACGGAGAGCGCAAGGTCTACGACGGAGCCGGCGTCGAGCGCTGGCTGGACAGCATGACCTACCAGCACTACCTCGAAAAAGTAATGGGGCTGCATCCCGAGGTAGCGCGCTACATCGATCCTGTTCTGGCGGCCGCCATCGGCCTGGGCAGCGACGCGCTCTCGGCTTTTGCAGCCCAGTCGGTGGGGATGCCCGGTTTTCAAGGCTTCTCCAAAGTGATGGCCTATCCACGCAAGTGGGAGGAGGTCTCTCCTTTGACGTGGCATTCCTTTCCAGGCGGCAACGACGGCTTCGCACGCTGTTTTGTGAAGGCTTTGATTCCTGACGCGATTGTTGGCTCGGGCAGCTTCGCCGACGTCATGAACGGGCGGATTCGCTTCGGCGCGTTGGATCGGCGCGACCAGGAAGTACGCCTTAGGCTGGGTTCGACTGTGGTTCGAGTGGAGCATGTGGGGCTCGCTGGCAGCGCAAAGAGAGTTCGAGTGACCTGGGCACAAGGTGGCGAGGTGCGGCGCCTGGAGGCCAAAGCTGTGGTGATGGCGGGGGGCGGCTGGATCACGCGGCGTGTTGTCAGGGATCTTTCCGAAGAGCATCAAAAAGCCTACGCCCAGTTCTTCCACTCACCGATGCTGGTGGTGAACGTGGCCCTGAGGCACTGGCAGTTTCTCTACAAACTTGGCTTGACTGCCTTCCGCTGGTTTGAGGGTTTTGGATTCTGTTGCAATCTCAGGCATCCAATGTGGGTTGGCGACCACCGGCCGCCGCTCGACCCCAAGCGGCCAGCGTTGCTTACGTTTTATGTTCCTTTCTACTACCCAGGCCAAAGCATCCAGAGGCAAGGTTCCACGGGCCGTGCCGAGCTGCTTTCGACTCCGTTCAGCAGCTATGAACGCAAGATTCGCCGGCAGCTCGTGACGCTCTTTGGCGAAGCGGGGTTCGATCCGCAGCGAGCCATTACCGGAATTGTCCTGAACCGTTGGGGCCATGCCTACGTGAATCCGCAGCCCGGATTCTACTTTCAGCCCAATGGAGCGCCGGCAGTGCGCGATGTGATTCGTAGACCCCTTGGCCGGATTGCGTTTGGCCACTCGGAATTGGTCGGCCATCAGTACTGGCTGGGTGCCATCAATGAAGGCAAGCGGGCGATGGAGCAGGTTGCGGCGCTGACTCAAACGAGTTGAAGGGCGGAGCCCAGAGGTCTACTACTCGGCGCACCTTCGCATGGGTACGGGGCCAAGGACCCAACGGAAGCCCTGCTGTGTTTTCCAGGATGGTAGAACTTGTAGAGTAATAATCTCAATGAACAACGCTGTGAAGATTTTGAGAAAGCATGTTCCGCCGAGTTCCTGCTCTTGCCTGCTGGGTTCCTGTTTCGTCGTTATCTTGCAAATTATCCTTGGACTGTCCGTAGCGAGCCAAGCTGCAGACCGCAGTGACTGGGGATCCCCGGTTCATCTTGCCACTCTCGAATACCAGCCCATCAAAGAGAGCAGCGGACTTGCAGCTTCGAGACGCAACCCAAACTTGTTGTGGACTCACAATGACAGTGGCGACGAGCCGTTCATCTATGCCTTTGATCGCAGTGGCAAGCATCGAGGCGTTTGGCGGGTTATCGGTGCGAAAGCACAGGACTGGGAGGATATGGCAATGGGCCCCGGCCCGAATCGAGGAGCGTCTTACCTATATTTGGGAGATATCGGCGACAATCAGAAGAAACGCGAAGAGATTACGGTCTACCGAGTCATCGAACCTCAGATTGCTCCCAAGGATTCGTTATCCACGCGGGAAGATCCTCGCAACACGCAACCAGCGGATGTGATTCGAATGAGGTATCCCGACGGCAGCCACAATGCGGAAACCCTCCTCATTCACCCTGCGACAGGCGATCTTTACATTGTTACTAAGGTGAGTGGGGAAGCTGCCCGAGTGTATAAGGCGAAGGCTCCCCTTTCAAAGACAGGGATCACGATACTTGGGCAAATCGGAGAAGTGCGTTTTCCCAACGCCTTTGTGGGAGTGATTACGGGCGGAAGCATCTCACCCGATGGCCGGCGGGCTGTCCTGTGCGACTACATCGAAGCTTTTGAACTCCTCTTGCCAAAACGAGGCGCTGCCTTCGATGCCATCTGGAAACAACCGCTCATCGGTGTGGATATCGGGGCACGCCGACAGGGCGAGTCCATTTGTTATCGGCCAGACGGAATAGCCCTGCTGGCTACGAGCGAAGAGCTACCGTGTCCGCTCATCGAAGTGAAACGAAGAATAGCCGGCCGGTGATGGAATACCTTGAGGAGAAACGCATTATGAAGCGTTCGCGAAATATCCTGCTGACGTCGGTCCTTGTCGCTAGTTTGGGCTTGGCCGCGAGTCAACAAGCACAAGTCAACCATCGTTTACTGCCCACCCCGCAAACGATCACCTGGGGCTATTTTGATGCCAAGACTCCACCAGCTCTTCGAGTCCGTTCAGGGGACGTGGTTGAAATCGAAGCCCTGGTTGCTTTCACTGTGGAAGGACTTGAGGCCGCCGGCCTGAGACGAGATCAAATTCAGCCTGCACTCCTTGAGATCGATCGCGAAGTGAAGGACCGCGGCCAGGTGCCTCACATTCTGACCGGTCCCATCTGGGTTGACGGCGCGGAGCCAGGGGACGTCCTTGAGGTCAAGATCATTTCTGTCGAGCCCACCGTTCCGTATGCAGTCAATTTCTTTGGACCCGGCAGAGGATTTCTGCAGGATGAGTTTACTTATGAACACTACAAGCTCACTCCGCTCGATCTTGCGCGTAAAGTGGCTAAATTCTCGAAGAACATCGAGATCCCTATAAGGCCCTTCTTCTGTGTCCTGGGGGTTGCGCCACCATTGTTTTCGGGACGGATCAGCAGTGGTCCGCCATGGATCCACACTGGCAATATGGACAACAAGGAGCTCGTGGCTGGATCGACGGTTTACCTTCCGGTTCACGTCAAAGGCGCCCTCTTTTCCGCCGGCGACGGGCACGCGGCTCAGGGGGATGGCGAGATCTGCGTTACCGCGCTGGAGACGTCGTTGCGCGGTACGTTTCAACTATCCGTCCGCAAGGGACGGAGACTTTTCTGGCCTCGAGCTGAAACGCCCGGACACTTCATAACCATGGGGTTCGACGAACACCTTGACGCGGCAACTCGGATTGCGGTCAATGAAATGGTGGACCTACTGGTTAAAGAAAAGGGCCTCAGCCGGGAGGAAGCATATATTTTGATGAGCGATGCCGTTGATTTGAGAATCACCCAACTTGTCGACGGCGAAAAGGGAGTCCACGCGCTCCTGTCGAAAGCCATTTTCATTCGCTAGCCTTGGAGGTGCTCTGCTGCCCGTTGACCCGAACACGCCCACTAATTAGGTATCTAAGCGATCAAGAAGACTAGGAAGCTCCCTTTTATGAATGATTTCAGTGACTATTCCCGATGAACCTCTTTAAACTGCCTGTTCTCCCTCCTGGCCAGATAAGCTAGAGCGCCTGTCCGGAACACGCGCCTGCCCCGCGAAATCGTTTAAGTTTTCAGCTCGTTCCAGCGATAAATCATGAGGTGAGATTCAGCCTTAAAACACTTTGGCCACTACTCGAGAGTTGTGAAAGACCAATATAGGGGGAGCAATGCCGGATTCCATCGACCATGAGGAAGTCGTCACGGAGAGAAGGGCAAGGAAGTCCATGTTGAATGCTGAATGGGCAAGAAACGAATCCGCTGAGCCTGGGCTTGGTCCAAGTCAGCGGGGCTTATTCGAAGGTGCCTCCAGCATGATGGAGTTGCCTAACTCGCCGACAAATGAAGACAGCGCGCTGGATTTAGGTACGGAACAGAATCTCCGAAAGCTCCTCAGCGATGTCCAGAAACTGAGAAAGGCGAACCCTGCACCAGCCCCCGAGCCCATAGTGGGTGAATCCTATGTTACACACTACCTGGAACGTGCGCGCGTGCACTATGCGAACCAGAACTTTAAGGCGAGCCTTGAGATTCTGCATGATGGGCTGAAGCTTGTTCCTGGAAACCCAGAGATCCTGGCTTTTGCGGAAGAGGTGCGTGGCGCATCGGAGCGCCGACAGGCTGAGATGGAGCAATCGGGCTTGACGGATCGCATCGCGTTGTGTAAGGCGGAAGCGATCAAGCTGTTTGAGGAGGGACGGTATGGGGACTGTATTGAAAGGTTCAAAGTTCTGGCAGACCTCGACCCGACAAACGGCGATCTGCGCGACTTCCTGGAAGTAAGCCGCGAGCAGGTTGGGAAAGCACAATCCACCCTGCTGACGCCTCCTCTTCAGGAAGAAGTGGTGCAGCCTCAACAGGCGGAAGTCTCTTCCAAGGATTCGCAGATTTCTGAACCTGGGTTACCTGCCCAGTCCAGCCCAGAACCGGTCTGCGCTGCCGTGGAGACCGAGAAGGTGGTCGAGCCCGATTTCTCGGCCCGGCCCTTCGATCCAGTACAGCCAGAGTCAAAAGACGATTCTGTCGTGAGTAAACCGTCAACAACGCAGGATCTGTCGTCTGAGTACCCCGTGGCGGTACAGGTTCAACAACTACGGTTGAAGGCCCGCGAAGAAAAGAGGAAGCTGGCCGAACAGGAAACCGCTGCTGATCCGGACCTCCCGGCGGACTCGTCGCAAACAGACCGGAAGAAAGTGGCCGTGGCTTGTCTTGCCGGAGGGGGGCTTGTCATAGGAGCAATGCTGGGTACCTGGCTGGCGTTGGCCCCTGGAAGACATTCGAATGTTCCACAGGAGGCCCCTGCAACAGTTGAGAGCAACCCGACCGCGATCGCGCCCGTTGAGTCCCCAACGCCGCCCGCGGTTGCGACTGAAGGGACTGATCATCAAGGTCAGGCACAAAGAGCCTTCCAGCAAGGCAGGCTTCTGGAAGCCAATCGGCTTTGCGACGGTATCCTGCAATCCGCACCCGACAATCCTTTCGCCTTGGACCTGAAGCAGCAAATCCGTGCCCGCTACATGAAGATTGCGAGTCGGGCGGCAGCCGACCAGAAGTGGGCGGATGCTTCCATGGCTTGGCACAACGTCCTCAAGGTGTTACCGGATGACCCTGAAGCAGCTCGACAGCTAAAGGCCGCGAAAGGCAACCTCAAGAAGGAGGAGCAGCTAGCACTGACCCGGAAGATGGAAGCTGAGCAACGCATCGGAGAACTCCATCAACAGATCACGCTGGCCATGCGTTCCGGCCGTCATCTGCCGCCCGGCCCGGGCAATGCGTTCGAACTGATACAGCAGTTGGAGTCGCAGTCCCCTCAAGACGCATTTGGTCGAGATCGACGGGAAGAGATCTTCCGGCACCTGCTGGCTTCCGCAAATCGATCCCTGCAGGCGAAGGACTCGGTGAGGGCCAGCGCGCTGGTTCGCCAGATTGAAACCTATTTCCCTGAAGCGGTCGAGTTAAAGGGACTGCACGACGGACTCAAGATCGAACAGGCCCGGTTGGCCGACTCCCGTACTTCATGGATACAGAAAGCTGAGGCGGCTATGGCGGCCGGGCGCTTTGTCACACCGGCAAGCGACAACGTGATGGCCTATTGCAGCGAACTTCTCGCTCTGGAACCACAGGATGCCAAGGCACTGGAGTTAAAGAAGACAAGCGTTGCACGAGCAGGGACACAGGCCAAAGCCTGGATTCAGGATGGCAAGTATGATGAAGCCCGGGCGGTGTACTCTGCGCTCCTGTATCTCCCCGTGGCGGAGCTTCAGGCCTCAATCTCCAGCCAGGAAATCAAGGCAGAAATCGAGAAGTTGACCTTCAGCGCCCATGCGGTCATCCACGACCACACGCTGGGAAGCTGCTCGGGACGCCTGAGATTCAATGGGTATCAGATCGCCTACGTTCCATCGTCTGACTCAAAGGATGGCTTCTCGGCAAAGATGACCGAAGTTTCACAGGTGGAAGCCGACGATAAATTGAAGATTCAGCTCAAGGGAAAGACCTACCGTTTTCAGATGAACGGTGTCAAAGATCCTCAGGAAATCCGAGCGAGGATCACTAGCATCCAACGGCAGCTGAATGCTCTGGTTGCCAGCAAGTAGCTTTACCGGTGGCTTCCGAGGACAACTGCCGCCACATGCCGTTCTGCGCCTCTTGAGAGTCCTTTGAAAGCAGCAGGTATCGTCCCCTACTCTTTCTGAATTTCAATGAGGTTCGTTGCAAAACTCTCGGTGTCTCCTTCAAGCGCCACCACCACGTAATACGAACTCTTCTTCCCTGGTTCGTAGTTGACCTGAAAGTCAACCTTTCGCTGATCAGCGGCGACCTGAACCAGAGTTCGATAGGGACCCTCGGGAGACGCAGCTTGCTTCAAGGCAAAGCCACGAATTTTGGGTTCGCTCGCAACAGGGTAGTCCCAAGCGAGCGTGACACGTTCGCCTGGCGCCCTTTTGCCAGATCTGGAGGGATCGCTGGGAACCTTAGCGCAGCCGATCGAAACTGCGAGCACCAGCACCGCGCTCAGACCAAGCGTTCCGAGAGCCATTGTTTCTTGCCAGCAGCCGCTTCTCAATCAATCCACCTCAAGTTCGAAAGCGATCTCCCGCTCACCGGGCAGAACCGTCCAGTCTTCGCTTTGCGGCTTCAGACGCAGCGGCACGGTAAGACGGCCTATCGCATGATGACGTGATTTCTCCGGACCGTTAGCGTAAGGGTTGTGCGGATAGACCGGCCAGACGATCTTCGCCGCTGGGTCAACGCTCAATTTCCAACCTTGATGCCGAATCCATCCACCGATGTCGGTGGGAGAAAGCTCAATTCGCTCTGCTCCCAAGACGAACGTTTTCCCCGCGGCAGTTTCAAGGATTGCGCCGGCCCTGAAACGTAGCTGCAAGTTCAGATACTGCTCAGGAGCCGGATCCCCACGTCCGGTAATCAGAAAGCGGAACGATAATTGTTTGTCCGACGGTGCCGGGACCAGGAGATCGGCGAAGAAGGTGTTGTAAGCCAGGGAAAGCCGGTCTTGACCATCACTCATTTGAAGGCGGCTGCTGAGCGGCATATGGATGAGCTGTCCCGGTAGTTGTTCTGTCAGGGTGGCCAGTTCCGGTTGACGCTTGGAATTGGCGCCCGTAATGATCAACCCGATCTTGTGGTGGAAAATGCTGAGATGGCCCTGGCGGTCAAGATAGAACTGGCTGTTGATGGCTTGAGTGCTAGTGAGACCCGACAGTGAGACTACCCATGAGCCGGATTTGCGAATGCCTGCCGGCAAGGAGAGCTGGCGTGAATAGCGCGGCAGATCCTGCGGAATTGGAGAGGAAGGACCGCGATGGTAGTAGAGCGCGTTCTGAGCCAGGCGTCCCAGGTCTTCACACCCGACAAGGTCTGTACGAAAGAAATTGGTCAAAAGCTGAGCATAGCGACGCCCATCGGGGAACCATGAGAATCCAAAGTGCCCCTTCGAGGCGGACTCATCGTTCCCGCCCGGCGGGGAGTTGGGATCCGGCCAGGTCAAACCCCCAGAGTCGCCCCATCCGGCGACCAGGGTGTAGCGGTTGCGATCGTCGAGGACTTCGACAGGAGATCCATCCGGATAGGTGAAGAACGTATGAAAATCAAGTCCACGCCGCAGCGAGTTAATCGCTGCCGGGTCCCGCGACCATTCAGCGTATAGCGCCACGCTGGCGTAGGTATTGTAACCGTAACCGGGTGTAGGCAATGAGTGCTCATGCTCTCCCCAGTAGCCGTCGGGCGATTGCTCTTCAGCAGCGAAACGGTGCATGACGCTCGCGCCAAGTTTCTCCCACTCAAGCTGGCCGAAGATGCGTCCTGCCAAATAGACCGTTGAGGCCCAGAGTGCAAAGTGATTGGGCGAGGTGCCGATATAGGGTGACTGGTACCTGGGAAAATCCTTCCGGGCGGCAACATCGCGAACCAATTCGGCAATATTTTTCTCTAATTCGCGCTGCCAGCGACGTTCACGCTCGGCTCCAAGCTTGGCTTTCAACAAACGGTAAGCTTCCAGCCAGACGTAGAGATCGCGGTCACTGTTGAGCCTAGATTCAAAGCGACCCTGCTCGGTTTCACTAGCCAACAAATCGCCAATCTTTGTCGCGAGTGCGAGCATCGCAGGGCGCTGATAACTGCGGTTTGCCGGGTCATGCTTTGAGTAGAGCACCGCACCAACAAGCGCAGCATGTGACAAAAGTCGCCAGCTTTCGTCACGCGCTTCTAGCGTCGGCAAGTCCGCAGCAGGATGGGCAGCAAGATGCTGTTCGATGCGGCGGGCGCCTGCTTCGAGAAGCTGAAAATATTGGTTGGGCAGTGTCACTGCCGAAGTCCTCGCGGCCGCGGTAGTCGAGCGAACGTTCGGTTTGCCCTTCACGGCGCCGGCAAGCTCTGACGATCTGCCATTGGCAAACAAACACAACGTAAGAATGAGCAAGCGCCGACGACTAGTTACCGAGTCCATTGAGAAGAAGATGGGCATGGCGAGAGATTGTACCAGAGCTATCCGATTCGATGACCACTCTCCGTTCTGGTGTAACATGCCGCCTATCGAACACCACCAAGGAGCACTCTCATGATGAAACGAAGAGAGTTCGGTCAGAAGCTCGCCACTGCAGCGATCAGGGCCTCTGTAGTGGGCGCTTCGGCTGCCTCAGCGCAGGGATCAGAGGCTCGAAGGATGAACACGCTGATGCATGTTGGCGGCGACTACCACAGCGTAGCAGGGCCCGGAATCACGTCGAGAGAGAACCTGGAGTATAACCTGCGCTATGGAGTCAAGCACCTCACCGTCCAGGCAAGGAATCGCCCCGAGGGCGGGGGCTGGGATCTGAATGCACTAAGGAGAATGAAGGACAGTTGCGACCAGAACGGCGTCCAGCTCGAAGCCATCCGAATGGAGCCCAACTACATCACTCTGCCGAAAGGTGCTGACCGCGATCGCGAGATCGATGTCATCGCCGGGAATATTCAGAAAGCTTCTGAGGTGGGAGTGAAGATCCTTACCTACCATTGGACAGTGATCCCCATCCGACGAAACAAGGAGGTGCCGGGCCGAGGTAGAGTCACTTATTCGGGCTTCAAGCTTGAGAACAACTGGAAGGATTTGCCCGTGGGCAAATCGGGTAAGGTAAGTTCTGAAGACTACTGGGAACGTATCGCCTACTTTCTCGAAAGAGTGATCCCTGTGGCCAAACAGCACGATGTGAGATTGGCCTGCCATCCTTACGATCCACCCGGGTTACCGTTTGGGTACCAAGGCGCCGACAACTGGGATTCGCCGTCGATATTCGACTCCATCAAGCGCTACGAGTCGATTGTCGAGCGTCCATACAACGGGTTTCAACTGTGTCTCGGTACCACAGCAGAGGGTTTGAAGAACCCTGGCACCGGTGTCCTTCCCATCGTTCAATACCTGGGCGAACGGGGAAAGATCTACCAGATCCATATGCGCAACATCCGCGGCGGGCTGCACAAGTTTGAAGAAGTGTATCCCGACGAGGGAGAGATGGATTTCTTCAAGATCATGCGAATTCTGCGTGACGCACAGTTCTCCGGTTCGATCTGTCCCGATCACATGCCGCATCACCCAGACGATCCTGGAAGCTTGCAGTCATTCGCCTTCGGATATGGCTACATCAAGGCCTTGATTCAAGCGGTGAACTCCGAAGTGGAGGGATGATCGAGACTCGTGGTTCAGCAGTACCGAAGGCCCTGAGCCGAAAAGAACCTTCGCGTCTGTGTGAATCGATGAAATACCTGCTATCGTCCTGCCTTTTGGGATTCCCAAGTTGGAGGAAGGAATGAATCGTGTGCTGAACAGCAGAGTGTGTCTGGGATTAGCCTGGTGTTCTGTCTGAGCGTGTTAGGGCCGTCATGTTTCGGCCAGCAGCGCTCCACGGCGCGCAATGGTCATCACTCGCCACGGAATCGTTGCCACCAGTCATACGCTGGCTTCTCAGGCAAGTGCACAAATTCTAGCGCGCGGTGGCTCTGCCTTCGATGCGGCAATTGCGGCCAATGCTGTTTTGGGTGTTACGGAGCCCATGATGTGCAGCCTTGGCGGCGATCTGTTTGTTCTCTATTGGGAAGCCAAGACCGGCAAGCTTACGGGCTTGAACGCAAGCGGTTGGGCGCCTAAGGCGTTGACGCCGGAGTATCTCAGCAGCAAGGGACTCAAGGCCATGCCTCGCGAGGGCATCCTTAGCGTGAGCGTGCCGGGGTTGTGTGGACGGCTGGTCGAAGATGCACACGAAGTTCGGCCGCTTGCCATGGCGAGATCTGTTTGCGGCGGCTACTTACTACGCTGCTGAAGGATATCCCGTGCCGGAATTGATTCACACGGCCTGGAGGATCTATCCGACGGAGCCCTTTTTCCTGCCGCAAGGCAAACCACCGGCTCTGGGAGATACTTTCGTGAATCGCGAAATGGCGCGTGCCATAAACCTGCTCGCCGAGCAAGGTCGTGGTGCCTTTTACAAAGGAGAGATTGCAAAAGCGATTCTCTCGACCTCAGAGCGGCTGGATGGAACGATGACGGCCGCCGATCTGGCTGAGTTTCCTTCAGAATGGGTGGAACCGGTGTCGGTTGATTACCGGGGTTGGAAAGTCTTTCAGTTGCCACCCAACGGACAGGGAATGGCAGCACTGCAGATGCTCAACATCCTCGAAAACTTCCCGCCATCCTCGCAGGGTCAGAACTCAACCGAGGACTTGCATCGCAAGATAGAGGCCATGAAGCTGGCCTATGCCGACTTGTATCGGTACGTTGCCGACACGCGCTTTGTGCCGGTACCTCTCAAAGAGTTGCTCTCGAAGCTCTATGCTGAAAAACGCGCCGGGCTCATCGATCCCAACAAAGCCAACTGCGACGTGAAGCCTGGAGAACCAACCTCAAGTGACACCACCTACCTGACGGTGGTCGATCGCGAGGGCAACATCGCGTCCTGGATTCAAAGCATCGCCGCGGCCTGGGGATCGCGAGTCATCGTTGACGGCATGGGGTTCATGTTGCACAACCGGGGATCAGGGTTTTCCCTCGATCCCAAGCATCCCAATTTCCTGGCGGGACGGAAGCGACCTTTTCACACCATCATTCCTGCTTTTATGGAGAAGGGTGACATGCACATCGGCTTCGGCATTATGGGCGGACAGAACCAGCCATTGGCCCATGCGCAGTTCGCATCGAACTTCATCGACTTCGGGATGAACCTACAGGAAGCCTTGGAAGCCTCGCGATTTGCCTGGCGGACCCGGACCGGCTGCGCGATCCTCGTCGAGACCCGAATTTCACCGCGAGTCCTTCAGGAGCTTTCTGTGAAAGGACACCAACTCGATCTGCGTAAAGAGCACTCCATGCTGATGGGTCGCGGCCAGGCGGTGCTGCACAACTCGCGCACCAAGGTTAATTACGGCGCGTCTGACTCCCGTGCCGACGGCGCTGCGGTGCCAGAGCCGCTGCCTTAAAGAAAGTAATTTGGACCGCGGCGACGTGTCGCCGCTTTCTGTGGGCGCGACACGTTGCGCCCTGACACAGCGCAATCGTGCCTGCGCACTCCGAAAGTGTGGAGGGGGCAAGGCGTTTAGATACACAGCGGCCGGGTGAGTCAGAGATGGCTTTTCTAGATCACCACTTCGATTAAGTACGGTCCGCTGCTCGCTATGCCGCGTTTGAATTCCTTGGCAAGCTCTTCAAAGGTGGTGGCGCGCCCAGCCTCCATGCCCTGACCTTTCGCTATCGATACCCAATCGAGATCGGGTCGTCCGATGGTGAGCATGTCGGTGGCGTT
>Ga0187892_10003619_pt1 | contig 27803 bp, 34 predicted proteins | sample MA1701073metaG_FD_139345 | JGI IMG/M metagenome (GOLD analysis project Ga0187892, IMG submission 139345) | Bio-ooze microbial communities from a basaltic lava cave in the Kipuka Kanohina Cave System on the Island of Hawaii, USA - MA170107-3 metaG ... | reverse complement strand
TTGAGCGTTGAGCGTTGAGCGTTGAGCGTTGAGCGTTGAGCGTTGAGCGTTGAGCGTTGAGCGTTGAGCGTTGAGCGTTGTCAGTATGTGCCTGAATTCCACGCTGAACGCTCAACGCCGAACGCTCAACCTCTTTCCACGCTGAACGCCCAACGCCGAACGCTCAACCTCTTCCCACGCTGAACGCTCAACGCCGAACACTCAACCTCTTCTCACCATCGAGCGCCGAAGGTCTGGCGCAGTTCGTCGATCTGGGTTTCGGTCAGGGTTTGGGGTGGGGCGGGACTCAAGGCCATCAGCTTCGCGGTTTCTTCGAGTTCCTCGAGCGTGGCCATGGCGGCGGCCGGCGTGTCGTGCCAGACATTGGGGCCCAGGCGCTCGAGCATGACGGCGCGGACCGGCCGGCCCTGTTCGCCGTAGCGCGCGATGGTCTGCGCGACCAGGGCCGCGGCCTGCGGGTCGCCGGGGCGGTGGTAGGGGATGACCGGCACATGGCCCACCTTCATCACGAAGTACGGGGTCAGGGCGGGCAGCAGTTCCCCGCCGCAAGGCTGCAGCGTGAGCGTCACGCAGTGCGTGCTGTGGGTGTGGATCACGCACCGGGTCTGGGCATCAAACTGGGCCGCAGCCCCATAGATCCGGGTGTGAAGCGCTATTGTTTTGCTAGCACGGTCACCGCCGAGCTGCCGGCCGCTGGCGTCGAGCCGGGCCAGCCGGGCCGGATCGAGAAAGCCCAGGCAGGCATCGGTGGGCGTGATCAGGAAGCCATCGTCGAGCCGCACGCTGATGTTGCCGGCCGTGGCGTGCACATAGCCGCGCTCGAACAGGCTGCGGCCGATGCGGCAGATTTCTTCGCGGGCTTGAGACTCAGTCATGCGAGCATCGTATAGGCTTTGCTGAAGAAGTCGTCGGCACCGAAGTTGCCGGACTTCAGCGTCAGGTGCAAGCCCTCGCCGCGTGCGGCATCGGTGTGGGCGTGACACCAGGGCACACCGGGATCGATCTGCGGGCCGATCTGCATTTGCGTGATCTGCAGTGCCTGCACGCAGGCCCCCGAGGTTTCGCCGCCGGCCACGATCAACTGGCGCACGCCGCGCTCGACCAGGCCGCGCGCAATCGCGGCGATGGTGCGCTCGACCATGGCGCCGGCCTCGTCGACACCCAGACGACCCTGGACCGACTTGACCGCGTTGGCATCGGCCGTGGAGTACACCAGCACCGGTCCATAGGCCAGCAAAGGTTCGGCCCAGGCCAAGGCTTCGGCCACGACATCGACACCGGCGGCGATGCGCAGCGGATCCACGGCCAGCGCCGGCCGCCCGGCCCGGATGAAGTCCAGCACCTGGCGGTTGGTCGCCAGCGAGCAGCTGCCCGAGACGACGGCCCGCAGACCACTGGCCGGCGGCAGCGCGCTGGCCTGCGACGAGGGCGCGATACCAAAGTTGGGCGGCAGGCCGATCGCCACGCCCGATCCGGCCGTCACCAGCGGCAGGCCTTTGAGCGCCGGGCCCAGACGCAGCAGGTCGTCGTTGGAGAGCGCATCCACGACGGCGAGGCCCACGCCGTCGCTGCGCAACTGGTCGATGCGCGAACGGATCGCGGCCTCGCCCTGGGCCAGGACGCGGTAGTCGATCAAGCCGACCTTGCGCTGGCACTGCGCCTGCAGCACACGCACGAGGTTGGCGTCGGTCATGGGCGTGAGCGGATGGTTCTGCATGCCGCTTTCGCTCAGCAGCACCTCGCCGGCAAACAGGTAGCCCTTGAACACCGTGCGGCCGTTGTCGGGAAAAGCCGGCGTGGCGACCGTGAAGTCCGTGCCGAGCGCGTCCATCAGCGCTTCGGTCACCGGGCCGATGTTGCCTTGCGGCGTGCTGTCGAAGGTCGAGCAGTATTTGAAATAGATTTGTCGCGCGCCTTGGGCCTGCAGCCACTGCAGCGCATCGAGCGATTGCGCGACGGCCTCGGCCGGCGCAATGGTGCGCGACTTCAGCGCGACCACGACGGCATCGACGTCGGCGTTCAGCGGTTCGGCGGGCACGCCTATGGTCTGCACCACGCGCATGCCGGCGCGCACCAGGTTGTTGGCGAGGTCGGTGGCGCCCGTGAAGTCGTCGGCGATGCAACCAAGCAGGATCGGTTTCATTGTGGTTTCGAGGCAAGAGCAAGCTTGACCGCCGCGCGGTTCTCGCGAACATAGTCGCGGATCAGGTCTTCGAAGTTGTCGTCCGCGCGCAGTCCCAGCGCGCCGCCCAGCGACAGCGTGCCCTGGGCCAGCAGCGCGCGCGCCAGCCGCGCGCCGAGGAAGCCGCAGCCGCCGGTGATCAGGATATTCATCTGAGGATTTCCTTCAAGATTGTTGCTCCGAAGCAGGGCAGGCCTGCGCTATTTGAATCCCATCGCATGGGGCAACCAGTTGCTCAGCGCCGGCACGAAGGTCAAAAGAATCAGCACCACGCCGTGCGCCCACAGGAAGGGCTTGAGTTCCCGGGTGAGCGCGGCCAGGGGCACGCGCGACACATTCGAGGTGACGAACAGCAGCCCCCCCACGGGCGGCGTGACCATGCCGAGCGTCAGGTTGTAGATCACGATCATGGCGAAGTGGATCGGCTCGATACCGACCTTGGCCGCAACCGGCGCGAGGATCGGCCCCAGCACCATCACGCCGGGCAGGGGCTCGATGAAGACGCCGAACAGCAGCAAGAAGACGTTGACCACCACCAGAAACATCCAGGGGCTCAGCTGCATCTCGGCGATCCAGTTCGCGGCCAGCTGCGGCACGCCTTCGATCGTCAATACCCATGCGAACGATGCCGACATCGCGATGATGACCAGCACCGACGCGGTCAGAAGCGCCGAACGCGAAAGAATGTCCGGTACCGCCTTCCACTGCAGCGTGCGGTACACATACTTGCCGCAGACCAGCGCGTAGAAGACGGCCACGACGGAAGCCTCGGTCGGCGTGAACCAGCCGGCGCGCATGCCGCCGAGGATCAGCACCGGCAGCAGGATGGCGGGCAGTGCCTTCCAGGTGGTGCGCAGGATTTCCTCCAGCGTGGGATGCTCGCCGTCGCCGCGGTAGTCGCGCTGCCTGGAGACATGCCAGTTCACGACGCACATGGCCGCCGCGATCAGGATGCCCGGCACCAGGCCCGCGATGAACAAGGCCCCGACCGACACGTTGTCGTCGGCCAGCGCATAGATGATCATGATGATGGACGGCGCAATGATAGGCCCCACGATGGCGGTCGAAGCCGTCAGCGCCGCGGCGTGGGCGCGGTCGTAGCCCGCCTTGTCCATCATGCGGATCATCATGGAGCCCGGGCCGGCTGCGTCCGCCAGCGCCGAGCCCGAGATGCCCGAGAAGAAAGTCAGCGACACCACGTTGGTGTAGCCCAGGCCTGCGCGCCGGTGGCCGACGAATTGCCCGGCGAAACGCAGCAGCACCTCGGTCAGCGAACCGCCGCTCATCAGCTCGGCCGCGAGAATGAAGAACGGCACGGCCATCAGCGGGAAGCTGTCGATGCCGGTAAAGGTTTCCTTCAGCAGCACGAGCATCGGGAAGCTGCCGGAGACGGCCAAGGCCGTCACGGTGGACAGGCCCAGGGCAAACGCCACCGGCACGCCGATGGCCAGGTAGATGCAGACCGACGCCAGGAGAACAAGACCGGCACTCATAGGGAAGCACTCGCATTCGCATCAAAATGCGCGTCGGCGGCAAACTCGCGGCGCACGGTGTAGCTGCGCAGAATCAGCAGCCAGTGAACAATCGTCAGCGCGGCGCCGACCGGCAGCGCCGCATAGACCCAGGCGAAAGAGATCTGGGTCGATGGCGTGGTCTGGTACTGCGTGCGCTCCAGATAGTCGACGCCGTACCAGAGGAAGAACACGAAGAAGGCCAGCAGCAGCGCCGCGATCGCCGCACGCAGGGCCATGGCCAGCCGGGTCGGCATCGCGTCCTGCAGGTTGTCCACGGCGATGTGGCCGCCATAGCGCAGCACGGGGCCGACGCCGAGGAAGGTCAGCCAGATCATCAGGCGGCGGGCCACTTCCTCGGCCCACTCGATCGACTCGCTGGTGAGGTAGCGCAGGCAGACATTGGTGAAAATGATGACGGCCATGGTTGCCAGCAGGACGATCAGCGCCCAGCGATTGGCCGACAGAAATAGTCGTTCAAGGTTTTTCATGGATGGCCTGCGGGCCGCGATTCCGCGGCACGGCCTGCAAATCACTTGACGGCCTGGATGGCGGCGATGCGCTCGGCGCCAAACTCCTTCGCGTAGGAAGCGTAGGCGGGTTTGAGGGCATCGCGAAAGCCGTCGGCGCGCACCTGCTCGATCACCTGCATGCCGTCTTTCCTGAGTTGGGCGACACCATTGGCTTCGTCGTCGTTGACCTTCTTGCGCTGGGCGGCGACGCTTTTCTTCGCGGCCTCCACGAAGGCCTTCTTGTCCTGCTCGCTCAGCTTGGACCACACGCGCGGCGAGGTGAGAATCAGAGAAGGCGAGTACACGTGGGCCGTCAGCGACAGATGTTTCTGCACCTGCGAAAACTTGGAGGCCAGGATCACCGGAATCGGATTTTCCTGGCCGTCGACGACGCCCTGCTGGAGGGCGCCGAACACCTCGGGGAAGGCCATCGGCGTGGGCAGGATGCCGAACGTGCGGTAGCCCTCCATGTGGACCTTGTTTTCCATCGTCCGCATCTTCAGGCCCGCCGCGTCGGCCGCCTGCTGTTGGTCATGTGCCGAAAGCCGTTCTCCGTCCAGGCCAGCGCCACCAGACCTTTGGACGGGAACTTGGTCAGCAGCTCCTGGCCGATCGCGCCGTCCAGGGTGTTTCGGGCATGCGCATAGTCGCGAAACAGGAAGGGGATGTCCAGAATTCTGATTTCAGGCACGAAATTTCCAGCCGGCCCCGTAGAGGTAATGACCATGTCCTGGGTGCCCAGCTGCACCGCCTCGATCTGTTCGCGCTCGCCGCCCAGCGCGCCGGCCGGGAACTGCTGGCATTTGTAGCGGCTCTGTGTGGCCCTCTCGATCTCCTCGCAGAAGGCGTTGGCACCCAGGTCGTAGTGGGAGCCTTTGGCGAGCACGTGACCGAGCTTGATCACGGTTTGGGCCTGGATCGCCTCGCAGGCGATGGCCAGGCCGGCGATGCCGGCGAGCTCGAAGAATTTCATCGGTTGTCTGCGTTGGGGGTTGGAAGGCCCGCTTGCGGGTGCAGGCTCAGTCGGCGCGGTTGGGCAGCTGGATGCCAGGGAAAATCTTGATCACGGCGCTGTCGTCTTCCTTGGCGAATCCGGCGCTCGAGGCCTGCATGAACATCTGGTGGGCGGTGCTGGCCAAGGGCAGCGGAAACTTGCTGGCCCTCGCCGCGTCCAGCACCAGGCCCAGATCTTTCACGAAGATGTCCACGGCCGACAGCGGCGTGTAGTCGCCCGCCAGCACATGGGCCATGCGGTTCTCGAACATCCAGCTGTTGCCCGCGCTGTGCGTGATCACCTCGTACAGCGCGGCCGGGTCCACGCCTTCGCGCAGCCCCAGGGCCATGGCCTCGGCCGCTGCCGCGATGTGCACGCCCGCGAGCAGCTGGTTGATGATCTTGACCTTGCTGCCCGCGCCCGCGCCGTCGCCCAAGCGGTAGACCTTTGCGGCCATGGCATCGAGCACCTCATGGGCGAGTTCATAGGCCTGCGGCCGAGCCGAACTCATCACCGTCATCTGGCCCGCGGCGGCCTTGGCGGCGCCGCCGGAAATCGGCGCGTCGATGTAGTGGATGCCCAGAGCGTCGAGCCTTGCCTCCAGTGCGATCGACCAGTTGGGGTCGACCGTGGAACACATCACAAACACGCTGCCCGGCTTCATGGCCGCCGCCGCACCCTGCTCGCCAAACAGCACGGCTTCGGTTTGCGCGGCATTGACGACCACGGAGATCACGACCTCGCAGGCCGCCGCCAGCTGCGCCGGGCTGCCGCAGGCCACGCCGCCGTCGGCCACGAAGTCCTGCACCGCCTGCGCGCGCACGTCGCACACATGCACCGGGTAGCCCGCGGTGCGCAGGGTTTGCGCAATGCCCCGGCCCATGGCGCCCAGGCCGATCACGCCCACGTGTTTCTTGCTCATTCGTTGAGTCCGGTTTGATGTTGACAAATGCAACCACCTTGCGCCATGTGGCGGCGTCGGCAGCCACGTAGGCGCCGAAGATGTTGCGGTTCAGATAACCCACGGCCGCGCCCTGCGCCTCCATGGCGCGAAGGCTGTCCTTCTGCTCGGCCGCCCCCAGGTTGCCGCCGGCGAAGTCAGCATCGGGATCGGCAGCACAACTTTTTTCATGGCATGTCACCGGGCAGCAGGAGCTTGCTAAGTCGTATGGTTATCATACAAATAATTGGGAGCCCTAAAATCCGGGTTTTCCCGGTGCCCTGCCTCGCGCCGGCGAGGCGCGTCAGGACCGGTGGGTCAGGCCCGAGACCAGGGGGCGCGCCAGCCGCACACCCGCCTGCTGCCAGAAGGCCGGATCGGCCTGCTCGATGCGTTTGATGGCATTGTCCATGTGGCGCGCCGCCGCCTTGCGCGCCGCGGCGACGTCGCCCGCCTCGATGGCGCGCGCAATCGTTTCATGCTCTTCGCGCACCTGCCTCGCAAAGTCTTCGCGCCGCGCTTCGTTGGCGCGCGTGACGCGGGTGGCGCCGCGCAGGAACTGGCCCAGGTATTCCAGCGTGCCGATAAGAAAGGGGTTGCGCGCCGCCTCCGCGATGGCGCGGTGGTATTGGACGTCTTCATCCACGCCGTCGCCGCCAGCCTGCACGGCCTTGTCCAGCGCGACGATGGACTGGCGAATGCGCTTCACATCGGCCTGGGTGCGCCGTTGCGCGGCGAGCGCGGCCACCTCGGCCTCCAGCGCGCGCCGCACCTCCACCATCTGGACCACCGCCTGCTTGGAGACCGCGTACCGGGGATCGAAATTGAGCGGCGAAAAACCCGCATCCCTGACATAGACGCCGCTGCCTTGCCTCGAATCGACCAGCCCCAGCGACTTGAGCCGCGAGACCGCTTCCCGCACCACCGTGCGGCTGACCGAGAATTGCTCCACCAGCGCCGCTTCGGTCGGCAGCTTGTCGCCCACAGCCAGCCGGCCGGCACGGATCTCGGCGGTGAGCGCATCCGCCACCTGATCCGAGAGGTGGGCGCCGGGGGTGACGGACTTGAACTGGGCTGTCATGGAAATCAAGAACTTATCGTACAACTTTAGCGCATGATTCCATTTCACAGCACAAAGCCGGTGTGAATAAAGCTGGAGTGCCGCTGGTCGACGATGTCGTTGAGCAGCCGCTTGGACGCGTCCGTCTGTTTGGCCGCCACCATGGTGCGTATCGAAAACGCCCGCAGGGCATCGGTGATCGACAGCGTGCTTTCGGCCGAATCCTTGCGGCCGGTGAACGGAAAGGCGTCCGGACTGCGCTGGCATTGGCAGTTCAGGTTGACGCGGCACACCTGGTTGACCAGCACGTCGGCCAGGTGGCCCAGCTGCGCGGGGCTGCGGCCGAACACGCTGATCTGCTGGCCGTAGCTCGATTCCACGATGTACTCGATCACGGTGTCCAGATCGTCGAAGGGCATGACGGGAATCACCGGGCCGAACTGCTCCTCGTCGTACAGCCGCATACCGGGCTTGACCGGGTAGACCACGGCCGGGCGGAACAGATTCGCATGGTGCTCGCCGCCGCCCGCATTGAGCACCGCGGCCCCCTTGCGCCGGGCGTCGGCCAGGCAGTCGGCCAGGTAGGTGCTGCGCGAATCCTCGGCCACCGGCGTGATCTGCACCCCCGGCTCCCAGGGCATGCCGATCTTCAACTGGCCCAGGGCCGCCGTGAACTCGCGCAGGAATTCGTCGGCGATCGAGCGGTGAACCAGCAGCATTTTGAGCGCGGTGCAGCGCTGGCCGTTGAACGACAGCGTGCCCAGCAGGCATTCCTTGACGGCCAGGCCGATGTCGGCATCGCGCAGGATGATGGCCGGGTTCTTGGCGTCCAGGCCCAGCACGGCACGCAGGCGGTTGCTCTTGGGATGCAGCTTCTTGAGCTTGTCGGCCACGCGGCTGGAGCCGATCAGGGCCAGCACATTGATGCTGCCCGAGGCCATCAGCGGCGGCACCACCTCTTCGCCCTGGCCATAGACCGTGTTCACGACGCCGGCCGGAAAGGCGGTGCGAAACGCCTCGAGCAAGGGGTAATAGCACAGCACACCGAGCTTGGGCGGCTTGAGCAGCACCGTGTTGCCCATGATGAGGGCGGGGATCAAGGTGGTGAAGGTTTCGTTGAGCGGGTAGTTGTAGGGCCCCATGCACAGCACGACGCCCAGGGGCGAGCGGCGGATCTGGCCTATCGTGCCTTCGACGATCGAGAAGCGCGAGCTTTCGTTTTCCACGTCCTTGAGCGCCTCGATGGTGGCGCGGATGTATTCCACCGTGCGGTCGAACTCCTTTTCGCAGTCGGGCAGGCTCTTGCCGATCTCCCACATGATCAGCCGCACGATCTCCTGCCGTTTCTCCAGCATCAGGCGGGTGAACAGCTCGACGCGCTCGATGCGCTCGGCCACCGCCATGCGGGGCCAGGGCCCGCGCCCGTGGTCGTAGGCGCTCACCGCGGCGGCCAGGGCCTCCAGGCTCTGCTGCGCGCCCAGCAGGGGGAAGCTGCCCAGTTCCACCGGCTGGGCCGCACCGCCGGCGCGCCGCAGCGCCACCGGCGAAAAAACCGGCTTGACCGCGCCCGTCCATTTGCGGATTTTCCCGCCCACCAGATAGCGGGTCTGGTGCAGCGGGCGCGGTACCCGCAGGGCCGCGGGGATGCTGCCCGCCTCAGGCCACAAGGACGCCAGTTCGAATGTTTCGCCGAGGGTTTTCATGACTCACCTTTCATGGCTGACCACGGGGCGCCGCTGTGGGGCCCTGGTATCGAGAAGCCGTCAGCGCCGAACTTGCCCGATTTCGGCGCCATGTGCAAGCAAGGGGCGCGCCATCGCCGCGGTGCATGAACACCACCGCCCTGTGCGACCCGCCGGGCCGCTGCTTCAGGCCCAGCCCGCCAGCCGCAGCGCCAGCCCGGCCAGCGCGCAGCCGGCAATCACCGGAATCACGCCGACCCTGTAGCGCAGCAGGGCCACGGCGGCCGCGAGCGCCAGCGCCAGCGCCGCGATGTCGATCTGCGACAAAAAACCGCCCCCAGTCCCCGTTTTGACGGCGATATGCGCTATGAAAAACAGAGCAAGACTGGCGATCACGCCGACCACGGCGGCCGTGATCGCGGTCAGCGGCGCGGTGAAATGCAGCTTGCCATGGGTCGATTCCACGAGCGGGCCGCCGGCCAGGATGAACAGGAACGAGGGCAGGAAGGTGAACCAGGTCACCAGCGTGGCCGCCAGCGCCGCGCCGAGGAACAGCGCGTCGGGCCCCAGCACCTGCTTGGCCCAGCCGCCGAGAAAGCCGACGAAGGCCACGACCATGATCAGCGGACCGGGCGTGGTCTCGCCCAAGGCCAGGCCGTCGATCATCTGCGGCCCGCTCAGCCACTGGAACTGCTCGACCGCTCCCTGGTACACATAGGGCAGGACCGCATAGGCGCCGCCAAAGGTCAGCAGCGCGGCCTTGGTGAAGAACCAGCCCATCTGCGCCAGCGTCGCGTTCCAGCCTTGCCAGACCAGCAGCGCACCCATCGGAACAAGCCACAGTGCGGCGCCCACCGCCAGCACAGCCGCCAGCCGGGATTTCCTGAAACGCGCATGGGCCGGCGTGGGCGTGTGGTCGTCGATCAGGGCCGGGCCATAGCTGTGCCGGGCCGCCCCATGGCCGCCGCCGCCGGCAAACTGCGCCGGCGCCAGCTTCGCGCCCAGCCAGCCGACCCAGGCCGCGCCCAGCACGATCGCGGGAAAAGGCAGCTTGAAAACGTAGATCGCTACAAAACTGATAGCGGCTATCGCCCACAGCACCGGGGCTGTTGCCGGTTTCTTCAAGGTTCTGGAGCCGATGCGATGGACCGCCTGCAGCACGATCGCCGCCACCGCCGGCTTGATGCCGTAGAACAGGCCGGCGACCAGCGGCACGCTGCCAAAAGCCACATAGACCCAGCTCAGCGCGATCAGGATGAACAGCGAGGGCAGCACGAACAGCGCGCCTGCCACCACGCCGCCCACAGTGCGGTGCATCAGCCAGCCGATGTAGGTGGCGAGCTGCTGCGCTTCGGGCCCGGGCAGCAGCATGCAGTAGTTGAGCGCATGCAGGAAGCGCTGCTCGGAAATCCAGCGTTTTTGCTCGACCAGCTCGCGGTGCATGATCGCGATCTGGCCGGCCGGGCCCCCGAAGCTGATGAAGCCGAGCTTGAGCCAGAACTTCAGCGCCTCGCCGAATGAAACGCTTGCGGGTGGTTCGCCTGCCAGCGTTGACGACATCGTCATTGGCCCGCTCCCAGCATGGTTTCGGGCTTCCAGCTGTGCTGTTCGTCCTGCACGTTGCGGCACCAGGCGTAGAGCGCGTCGTAGACCGGCAGGGCGGCCGCAAGCATGGCATGGTCGTTGGCATGCAGGTTCGACAGGCCCAGCGAGACCGCCAGCAAGCCGGCCGCCTGCGGCGCCAGGTCGAGCCGGTCGGTGTCGGCGCCGCGAACGATGCGCGCCAGCGTGTCCAGCGCCGGGTCGCACAGCTCGAAGGCGCGCAGCAGGGTGTCGAAGCTGCAGAGCTCGCCCTCGTGCGAAATCGGCGCGCCGGGAATGTCGTAGGCCACGGCGTTCAGGCGCCGGGCCTCGGCCAACACCTGGGCGGTCGGCACGTAGAAGAACTCGGCCGCCGGGTCGATGAAGCGCAGCACCAGCCAGGGGCAGGCGATGCGGTCGATCTTGGGCCGCTCGCGCGTGATCCAGCGCGAGGGCGGCTCGCCGCTCACGCCCAGGCGCTCCAGGGCCAGCAAGTGTTCGGGGGAAATGGAATGCGAAACGGTGTCCACGGAAAACTCCAAGGTGAAGCTGCCAGCGCTTGGACGGGACACCGTCTATCTGTGAAGACCCGGGAGGCTGTGATCCCGATAGGCGAATAGTAGCACCGTCGTGACGGCGCCCGGCTCAACGCCGCCGTACGGCGCCCAGCGGGGCGCGGCCGGCAATATGCCGAAAGGTGATGCGCCCCTTGGACAGGTCGTAGGGCGACATCTCCAGCGACACGTTGTCCCCCGCGATGATCCGGATGTGGTTCTTGCGCATCTTGCCGCCCGTGTAGGCCACCAGCTGATGCCCGTTGTCCAGGGTGACGCGAAAGCGGGAGTCGGGCAGCACTTCGGACACCACCCCCTTCATCTCGATGAGTTCCTCTTTGGCCATGTTCAAGTCCTTGTGTGGGTGGATGGTGTGATCGAAGGGCTCAGGCGCAAGCGGCGGGGCTGCTACCCCTGATCCAGTTCAGGCCCTCGGCGGTGGCGTACTGCGACGCAGCGAGCTTGTCGGTAAAGAGCCTGGTGAGCCGCAGCACCCGGTCATGCGTGCCGCTGCCGGTGCCCGAGCGGATCGACACCGAGGCCGCATACCAGCCGTTGTCGAGGCGTTTGGTGAGTGGCGAGACAAGGTACTTGCCCACCACCACGTTGGGGAGTGCATTTTTCATGGAAATCAGGCCAGGACACAGGGTCGTGGCGACAAAGTCTGGGAGAGATCGGCAAGTCTCAGGCGAGCCGATGCGTATCGATCCTGGCAACCAACCTCGCGCAGAGGGCCAGAAGAGTGTCGAATGGAGCCGCGGGAACCTGTTGCGGAGATCCTCAAGGGCCGGTGATCGGAAAACCGGCCCGTCGACGCACAAAGCCGTTCGGGTATGAGAGGCGCTGACGCTTGAACGCCAGCCTAATAATGCCTCGTCATGAAACGAACGACTGAATCGAAATTTGAATTATAAAGCATGGCGCGTTTTTCTGCACGCTGGGGCCTGCCCCGAAAGCCCTGCTCGCGGCAGTGGCTGATCAGCGCGAGAACTTGAAGGCAGCGGTACTGGCCAGCAGGTTGGGGGCGAAGCGGACCTCGCGCCCCTCGTGGATGCCGAAGCTGTCCTCGATCTTCAGGCCGTTCTTGCGCGCCAGGACCTCGAAGTCCTTGAAAGTGCCGACGCGGATGTTGGGCGTGTCGTACCACTGGTAGGGCAGGCGCTTGGTGACCGGCATGCGGCCCTGCAGCACGCTGAGCCGGTTGGGCCAGTGCGCGAAATTCGGGAACGCGACGATGCCGATGCGGCCCACGCGCGCCGTCTCGCGCAGCATGACTTCCGCGTTGCGCAGGTGCTGCAGCGTGTCGATCTGCAGCACCACGTCGAACGAGGCGTCGTCGAACATCGCCAGGCCTTCGTCGAGGTTGAGCTGGATCACGTCGACGCCGCGCTGCACGCAGGCCAGCACGTTGGCGTCGGCGATCTCGATGCCGTAGCCGCTGCAGCCGCGTTGCTTCTGCAGCAGGTCGAGCAGGGCGCCGTCGCCGCAGCCCAGATCGAGCACGCGCGCGCCTTCGGGCACGAGGCGGGCGATGGTTTCCATGGTCGCCTGGTCGCTCATGTGGCCTCTTTCAGGATGCTATCAAAATAGGAGCGAACCACACCCGTGTAACGCGGGTCATCGAGCAAAAATGCATCGTGGCCGTGCGGTGCGTCGATCTCCGCGTAGCTCACGTGGCGCTGGTTGTCGAGCAGGGCCTTGACGATCTCGCGGCTACGCGCCGGCGAGAAGCGCCAGTCGGTCGTGAAGCTGACCAGCAGGAACCTGGCCTGCGTGCGTTTCATCGCCTCGCTGAGCTGGCCGCCCCAGGCCTTGGCCGGGTCGAAGTAGTCGAGCGCGCGGGTGATCAGCAAATAGGTGTTCGCGTCGAAGTACTCGGCAAACTTGTCGCCCTGGTAGCGCAGGTAGCTCTCGATCTGGAACTCGATGTCCTGCGTGGTGTACTGGTAGTCGCGCGCGTTGCCCAAGCGGGCAGCGCCATTGACGGCCTCCGCGGCGCTGCGCAGTACGCGGCCGAACTTCTCGTTCATCACATCGTCGCTCAGGTAGGTGATGTGGCCGATCATTCGCGCGATGCGCAGGCCGCGCTTGGGCGTCACGCCATGCTCGTAGAAATGGCCGCCGTGAAAGTCCGGGTCGGTCACGATGGCGCGGCGCGCGACTTCGTTGAACGCGATGTTCTCGGCCGTGAGGTTGGGCGCGCTGGCCACGACGACGGCATGGCGCACGCGGCTGGGGTATTGCAGCGTCCAGGACAGCGCCTGCATGCCGCCCAGGCTGCCGCCCATCACGGCGGCCAGCGTGGCTATGCCCAGCGCGTCGAGCAGCCGGGCCTGGGCGTTGACCCAGTCTTCGACCGTGACCACGGGAAAGTCGGCGCCGTAGACTCGGCCGGTGTCGGGGTTGCGGTGCATGGGCCCCGTGGAGCCGAAGCAGGAGCCGAGGTTGTTGACGCCGATCACGAAGAAGCGGTTGGTGTCCACCGGCTTGCCCGGGCCGATCATGTTGTCCCACCAGCCCTCAGACCTGTCCTGCCCTGCGTAGACGCCGGCCACATGGTGCGAGGCATTGAGCGCATGGCAGACCAGCACGGCATTGGATCTGTCGGCATTGAGCGTGCCGTAGGTCTCGTAGCTCAGGTCGTAGGCGCGAAGGGAGGCGCCGCTTTGCAGGGCAAGCGGCTCGCTGAAATGCATGGACTGGGGCGTGGCGACAAAACTCATGGCAACAAAAAACCCGGCTCGTTAAAACCCTCGAATGAGGGTTTCAGCGTAGGCTAACAACTGCTGAAAGCTTGTTACGCCGTAGCTAAGAACGAGGCCGGGTTCGGGGTTCGGACTGTCTTTAGCTGAACTTGTTGAGCGCCCGCAAGCTGAAGCAAATCGGCGCTGTCGCACGAGTATATCAAGCCCATCCGGACAGGGCGACGAGGCCCAGCGCCGCGAAGATCAGGGCCGAGACCCGATGCACGGCGCCAATCGGCACCAGCCGCGTCATGCGCTCGCCCAGCCAGACCACGGGCGCATTGGCCAGCATCATGCCCAGCGTCGTGCCGGCCACGACCCAGGCATAGGCGCTGTATTGCGCGGCCAGCATGACGGTCGCGATCTGGGTCTTGTCGCCCATCTCGGCCAGGAAAAAGGCCAGCAAGGTGGTGCCGAAGACACCCAGGCGCGGTGCGGTCCTGGCCTGGTCTTCGTCGAGCCGGTCGGGGATCAGCATCCACGCGGCCATCGCGAGGAACGAGGCGCCCAGCACCCAGCGCAGCAGATCCGGGCCGAGCATGGTCGTCACCCAGCTGCCGAGCGCGCCCGCGAGCCCATGGTTGGCCAGCGTGGCGACCACAATGCCCAGAACGATGGGCCAGGGCTTGCGAAAGCGCGCGGCGAGCACGAGGGACAGCAGCTGGGTCTTGTCGCCCATTTCAGCGAGCGCGACGAGACCGGTGGAGACGAGAAAGGCTTCCATGAAAGTACTCCGGCCGGTACGTTGAACCATTGACTGCGCGGCATCCCCGGCCTTGTCCCGCAACGGGAACGGAGGCTGCGCAGTCAAAGGTCTCGCCAAGTCCGGAAAACCGCTTGCGCCATGTCCGTGCCAGCGAAGGACGGGACAAGTCTGTTGACGCAAACCCCTCTCGAAATTGAAGGGAGGCTACTCCCCAATGACAGCGGCGATTGTAGCCCGGCCCCTGTCTCGAGCGCCGCATGGGGCGACTTCGGTTCGAACCGCGCGGACCTGGCCCGGGGGCCAAGCCTTACAATTTTTGCGCCACAGCCGCCTGTGCACGCACTCCTCGCATCCCCGACAAGCCCCGTGACGCCCCCACCCTCCCAGCTCCCTGCCTCGCTGCCACGCAGCGACAGCGCCCGCCTGCTGCTGGCCCATACGACCGTCTGGTTTTTGAGCGCCGTGGCGCTGCTGCCCGGCCTGGACCGCTTTGCCGACATGCACGAGCTCTATGCCTGGGGCATGGCGCCGCAATGGGGAACCTACAAGCACCCGCCGCTGCTGTCCTGGCTGGTCGGCGCCTGGTTCCGTGTGTTTCCCGCGCAGGACTGGGCCTTTCACCTGCTGGCGGTGCTGAACGCCACGCTGTCGGTCTGGCTGATCGGCCGCTTCACGCGCGAGGTGCTGGAGCCCGACCCGGGTGCCGTACGCTGGTCGCAGTGGGCGATGGCGGGCGCGGCCCTGGCGCTGTCCTATGGCAACCTGGCGCTCAAGCTCAACATGAACACCGTGCTGCTGCCGCTGTGGCCGCTGGTCGCCTGGGCCTGGTGGCGATCGGTGCGGCGCGCAACGGCTTGGCGCGCCGTGGCGCTGGGCCTGGCCGCAGCCCTGTGCCTGCTGGGCAAATACTACTCGGGCGTGATGCTGCTGTGCCTGCTGTTCGCGAGCCTGGCCTGTGCGCCGGGGCGGGCCTGGCTGCTGACCCCGGCGCCCTATATCAGCCTCGCCGTGTTCGTGGCTGCGCTGCTGCCCCATGGTCTGTGGGTCGCGCGGCATGACTTCATCACGCTGCGCTACCTGAACGAGCAGGGCGGCGAAGCGGGCTTCAGCATGGTCATGGCCGCGAAATTCATCGCGATGGCCCTGATCTCGGCCCTGATCGCCGCCGCCGTGCTGGGGTGGACCGGCCGGCCCTGGCGGCGCGACGAGCAGCTGCGCGCCTGGCGCGGGGCCCTGATCGTGCTGGCCGCAGGACCTGCGGCCGTGAGCCTGGCCCTGACGGCGGCGCTGGACATCGAGCTGTCCTCGCCCTGGGCCTTGCCGCTGGGCTTTGCCTTTGCGCCCCTGGTGCTGGCCTGGGCGCGGCCCGAGCGCCCCTGGCCCGAGCTGCGGCGCTCCATCATCATCGCGCTGTGCGTTTACTGGGCACTGATGATGGCAGGGGCCGGCGTGGGCGATTGGCGCAAGGCCCAGCGGGCCGATGCCGGCTACTACCTGGCGCGCGAAGAACTGGCGCAGGCCATCGCCCAGGCCGAGCTGCAGCCGGCCTGGGTGGGCGGCGACTGGCAGTATGCGGCCGCGCTGAGCTTTTATTCGAAACAACACCCGCACGCGATTCCCGGCCTGCCGGGCCAGGGGGGAGCAGCGGTGCACACGCCTGCTGCCTGGGCCAGCCAGACCGGCCTCATCGTGTGCCCGGTCGCTTCCGAAACACAGACCCACTGCCTGGCCCAGGCCCAAGCCTGGGCGCGGGCCCGAGGCCTTGCCACGCAGCAGACGCGCACCACGGTGCGCCGCCAGGGCTGGCGCTTCCCGCTTGACGTACCATCGGACTTCGACTTACTGTGGGTCAGGCCGCAGCCGCCAAGCGGCCAGCCATGACCCCGGCCATCCCCCATCTCCCACCATGACGCCAGAGCCCGCCCTCAGCCCCCGTACAGCCAGCCGCTCCAAACTGGTCTGCATCGTGCCCATGTACAACGAAGGCGGGCATGCGCTGCGCTTTCTGCAGGCCTTGCACGCCGAGATGGCCCCAGTCTTTGCCGAGGTTTGTCTGATCGTGATCGACGATGGCAGCCGCGATGGAACAAGGGCCGAGGTGCTGCAGGCCATCGCCCTGGGCCTGCCGGTGCGCTACCAGCGGCTGTCGCGCAACTTCGGCAAGGAGATTGCCCTGAGTGCGGGGCTGGCCGCCGCCGCACAGGCTCAGCCCGATGCGGTGCTGCTCATCGATGCCGATTTCCAGCACCCGTTTGCGACCGTGCACGCCATGGTCGAGCAGTGGCAAAACGGCGTCGAGTCCGTCTATGGGGTGCAGACCCACCGTCACCATGAATCGCTGCCGCTGCGCCAGGCCAAGCGCCTGTTCTACCGGCTGATGCACGCCAGTGCCCGCTTCACGATCCCCAGCCATGCGGGCGACTTCCGCCTGCTCGACCGCCGCGTGGTCGAGGCCCTGAACCAGCTGCCCGAACGCAACCGCTACATGAAGGGCTTGTATGCCTGGGTCGGGTTCAGCAGCGCGGCCGTGCCGTTCGAGGCCCTGCCGCGCCGCGACGGGCAGTCCTCGTTCAACTGGCTGCGCCTGGCCGAACTGGCCCTGGACGGGCTGACCGCCTTCAGCTCCTGGCCGCTGCGCGTGGCCTCGACGGTAGGCGTTCTGATCTCGTTTGCCGCCCTGATCTACGGCGGCTGGATCATCGTCGAGCGCCTGCTGATCGGCCAGCCGATTCCCGGCTTTGCCACCCTGGCGGCCTCGCTGATGTTTTTCTCGGGCATCCAGCTGATGTCGATAGGCCTGCTCGGCGAGTACATAGGGCGGGTCTTCGTCGAGGTCAAGGGCCGCCCGCTCTACCTGATCGCCGAAGACGCCGGCCCGCGCGCGGCCAGCGCAGCCGGGCAAGCCGGATGAAAAGAGTCGCGGCCTTTGTGGCCGTCGGCGCCTGCGCCGCTGCCGTGCACCAGGCCAGCGTGATGGCCCTGGTCGAGGCCGGCCTGCTGCCGGCCTTGGCGGCCAATGTGCCGGCCTTCGCCCTGGCCTGGCTGGTCAGCTACCTCGGCCACCGGCGCTTCAGCTTCGACTCGGATCGCCCCCACCGCGAGGCGGCGCCGCGCTTTCTGGCGGTCTCGCTGCTCGGCTTTGGCAGCAACCAGATGCTGTATGCGGCGCTGCTGCGCTGGAGCGGCCTGCACTATGCGGTGGCGCTGTTCATCACACTGCTCGCCGTGGCCGTCATGACCTATGTGCTCGGGCGCAGCTGGGCCTTCAGGAGCGGGCGTTGAAGCCGGCGACCGTGCGCCAGCTGGTGGTCTGCAGCGACGACGCCGGCTGGGACGAGGACAACGATGGCGTGATCGCGTCGCTCGCACAGTCGGGGCGCATCAGCGCGGTCAGCGTGCTGGTCGACGGCCCCCATGCGCCGGCTTGGGCGCAGGAGCTGGCGCCGCCTGCGGGCTGCGCGCTGGGCCTGCACCTGAACCTGACCTGGGAGCCGGGCCAGCCCTCGCGCGGCCTGGCGCAGCTGATCGGCCGCTGCCATGCGCGCCTGCTGTCGCCGGCCTGGGCCGAGACCCGCATCGCCGCCCAGCTGCAGCGCTTCGAGGCAGTCTATGGCCGGCCGCCGGACTTTGTCGACGGGCACCAGCATGTGCACATGCTGCCCGTGATCCGCGAGCGGCTGCTCGCGCTGCTGGGCCAGCGCTATGGCGCGGGGCAACGTCCGGCCGTGCGCGCCCCGCTGAGCCGGCACTGGCGCGGCGCCAAGGCCTGGCTGCTGAACCGGCTGGGGGCCGCGGCGCTGGCAGCCGGCCTGCAGGCCGAGGGCTGGCCCTGCAACAGCGACTTCGCCGGCGTCTATGACTTTGGCACCGGGCTCAGCTACCGCAGCCGCGTGCAGGCCTGGCTCGGCAGCATCGACGACGCCGGCCTGCTGATGACCCATCCTGGCAGCCTGGGCCCGCTGGAGCATGCCGCGGCGCGGGCCGCCGAAGCGGACTACCTGGCGAGCGCGCAATGGCCGGCCGACCTGCGGGCCGCCGGGGCGCAGCTCATGCCCTTCCGGCCCGCGGCACTATGAACCGATCCAGCGCCCAGGGCCCGCTGCCGTAGATCGCCAGGCCGGCCAGCAGCGCGCCCCAGAACTGATGCTGCTGCAAGGCAGCCGGCGCGATCTCACTGAGGCTGATGACGGCCACGGCATTGACCACCGAGAGACCGAGCGCGGCCAGGCGCCCGCCCAGGCCCAGCACCAGCAGCACCGACAGACCGAGCTCGCCGGCCGTTCCCATCAGCGCGGCCAGCGCCGGCGGCAGCAGGGGCACATGGTATTCATAGGTGAACAGGGCCACCGTGGTCTCCCAGTCTCGGGTCTTGGTCAGCCCCGAGAGGAAAAAGACCTGGGCGACATAAAGACGCGCAGCCAGCGCCGCCAGCGGCTGCAGGCGGTTCAGCGCGCGGGTGAGGGCGCACCAGAGGTCCAAGGAGCGTTGCAGCAAGCCATTCATGGTATGCCTCCAATCACGGTAACAGCCAGCAGCAGGCCGCTGTGCACGGCCTGCGCCAGCCAGGCCTGGAAGTCGAGCGCCCCGGCCTGATCCAGCGCCGCCGCCAGGTTGGTTCCGCCCAGCAGGGCCGATACGAAGGCCGCCTCGCCCGGCAGCGCGGCGCGCAGGCGCGGCTTGTAGCCCTGGCGCCAGACCAGGGCGGCCTCGCCGAGGCCGGCGCGCAGGCGCTGGCCGGCTTCTTCCAGCGTGGGGCTGGCCTCCAGGTGGGCCGCGACGATGCTCGCGACCGGGTAGGCGCTGTCGACCACGGCCGTGCCGGGCGCCAGCCGCAAAGCCAACCGCGCGGGCTCGTGCGCCGTCATCAGCGCCAGCGTGGCGAGCTCGGGCTCGGCGTCGGCCGCCGTCGCCGCGCGGTGCAGCGCCCATTCGACGCGCGCCACGTCGGCCAGATAGGGCTCGTCGGCCAGCTGGGGGCTGGCCGCGACGAAGGCCGGCAGGGCCTCGCCCCACAGCGCCAGATCGCCGCACGCTGGCGGCTGGGCATGCCAGAGCGCGCGGGCCAGGGCCTCGAAGCTTTCCTCGCCCAGCAGCTGGGCCAGCACCGGATAGGCCGAGCCCAGGCTGCGCGCAGCCCCCGCATGGCCGTTGGCCTGGTAGGCCTTGAGCCCTCTGGCCCAGCTGCCACAGGCCAGTGGCGCTATCAATTGAATAGCATCCTGCGGTGCGCCGAACAGCGCGGCCAGCAGGGTCTGCTGTTGCTGGGCGAGCGGGGTCATGTTAGGGGCTCCGGCTCGGCCAGCGTCTGCTCGATGGCCCGCGCCCGCGCCGCCTCATCGAGAAGCACGTCCAGCGGGGGCAGGTCCGTGTCCCACTCGATCAGCGTGGGCACGGGGCCGAAGCGCGCCAGCGCATGGCGGTACAGGGCCCAGACCGGCGCTATCACGCGGCTGCCATGGTCGTCGATCACGATGTCGCCGCAGTCCTTGTGGCCCGCGAGGTGGATTTCGGCCACAAGCCCGGCGGGAATCGCATCGAGCCACTCGCGGCAGGACGCCATCGGGTCGACGGCCTCGTCGTGCAAGCGTGCATTGAGCGCGTTCACATAGATGTTGTTGACGTCCACCAGCAGGCTGCAGCCGGTGCGCCGCGCAAGGGTGGTCAAAAATTCGGGCTCGTCCATCTCGCTGCCGTTCCAGGCGATGTAGGCCGAGAGGTTTTCCACCGCGATCGGTCGCTTCAGCCGCTCCTGCACGCGCTGCACGTTGGCTGCGAGCACATCGAGCGCCTCGCGGTGAAAGGGAATCGGCAGCAGGTCGGCCGCGTGGACCATCTGGCCGCGAAACGAGCCACGGGCAAAGCAGGCGTGATCGCTCACGCGCACCGGCTCGATGCGCTGCGCCAACCGCGCGAGCTGCTCCAGATGCCAGGCATCGACGCCGGCGGCCGAGCCCAGCGCCAGGCCCACGCCATGAAGGCTCACCGGGTAGTGCTCGCGGCCTTGGGCCAGCACGGCCAGCGCCCCTCCGCCTTCGGCGAAGAAGTTCTCGGAGTGGACTTCGATGAAGTCCAGCACCGGCCGCTGCGGGCCCTGCGCCCTTTGCAGCAGCTCGCCGTAATGCGGGTGGCGCCAGCCTATGCCTGCCATTGGGGGGCTCCGGTCAGCCCTTCTTGCCCGAGTCCTTCTTCATCATCTCGATTTTGGCCTTGGCTTCGTCGGCGCTCAGCCCCTTCATGTCCTTGCAGGTACCCTTGGCGACATACTTCCAGTCGGCGATGTCATTGCTGACCTTGGTCTGGCCGGCACAGGAGTGCAGGCCCGAGAAGCTGGCGCAGTCGTTCTGGCCGGCCTTGGCGACGCCATAGCATTTCTCCTTGTCCTGCGCGGCGACCGGCGTGGCGACCAGCAGGGTGGTCAGCAGCGAGGCCGCTGCAGCGGCGATCATGGCTTGTTGGTTCATTTGGATGCTCCTGAAAGTTGGGGGTTGGATTGCAACCAGCGAGTGCCTCACGCGGCCGCGCTGGTTGATGCTTAGTCTGGTCAAGCCGCCGCTTCTTACAAGCTGGCCCGAACATTTTGCCAACTATCGGCATCCTGTAGACCATTGTTTTTTTGCCCCATTCTCACGGGTCGTATGCGATGATGCGCCCCAATCCCCAGAACGCCATGGCCATCGAACACCAGCTTGCCGAACACCGCGCCTACCTGCTGCGCTTTGCGCGCCTGCAGCTGCGCAACGAGGCCTGGGCCGAGGACGCGGTGTCCGAAACCCTGCTGGCGGCGCTGGCCAAGCCGCAGTCGTTTGGCAACCAGTCGCAGCTCAGGACCTGGCTGGTCGGCATCCTCAAGCACAAGGTGGTGGACACGCTGCGCCAACGCGCACGCGAAGTCAGCCTCGACAGCGACAGCGACGGCGCGGCCGACGGCAGCCAGGAGCTCGACGCGCTGCCGTTCCTGGCCAGCGGGCGCTTTGCCAGAGCGCCATCGGACTGGGGCGACCCCGAGCAGGAACTGTCCTCGCACCAGTTCTTCCAGGTGCTCGAAGCCTGCATCGAGAAGCTGCCACGGGCACAAGGCCGCGTCTTCCTGATGCGCGAATGGCTGGAGCTGTCCTGCCCGGAGATCTGTAAGGAGCTGAACCTGAGCGCGACCAACCTGTACGTCCAGCTGCACCGCGCCCGCTTGCGGCTGCGCGAATGCCTGGAGCTCAACTGGTTTGGCCAGGCCTCTTGAACGGACCGATCATGTTCCTGCGACGCACCTGCAAAGAAGTGGCCGCGCTGCTGATAGCACGCGAAGACCGCGACCTGCCTCTGGCCGAGCGGCTGGCGCTGCGCCTGCATTTGGCGGCCTGCCAGGCCTGCCCGCGCTTCGAGCGCCAGCTGCTGACCATGCGCAATGCACTGCGCCAGTGGCGCCACTATTCGCAGGAATAGGCGGGCCCGGCGCGCCAGTACCCGGCGCCGCCGCAGGGTCGGGCGCCAGGCCGATGAGGGCAATTTCAGAATAGGGCGCATAATCCGAAAGTGCTCCTGTCCATCAGGGGCACGGGTTTGCGGTGATTGGTCAGTTTGCGCTTTGCAGTCGTTATTGGTTTGTTGATTGCGTTTCTTGGGCTCCATCGCGTTTCAGTCTTTTTGAGGAGTCCCGACATGGGCAACAAACTTTACGTGGGCAACCTGCCCTATTCTTTCCGCGACGACGACCTGCAACAGTCCTTCAGCCAGTTCGGCGCTGTGGCCAGCGCCAAGGTCATGATGGAGCGCGACACCGGCCGCTCCAAGGGTTTCGGCTTTGTTGAAATGGGCAGCGATGCCGAGGCGCAGGCCGCGATCAAGGGCATGAACGGCCAGAACTTCGGCGGCCGTGACCTGGTGGTCAACGAAGCCCGTCCGATGGAGCCCCGCGCCCCGCGCAGCGGCGGCTTTGGCGGTGGCGGTGGCTACGGTGGTGGCCGCAGCGGCGGCGGCGGTTACGGCGGTGGCCGCAACAGCTACTGATCCACTGGACTGGCGAAGGCCGGCTTGGAACAGTTCAAGGGCCTCAGGGCCCTTTTTTGTTGCCTGAGCCCCTCAGGGTTGCCCCTGCCCGCCGCACTTGCCTCAGGCCGCATGATCTGGCGCATAATGGCTGCGTGTGGCCCGGGTGGCCACGCAAGTTTGCGGTGATCCGTGAGTTTCGCGTCTTTGTGGTTTGCTGATTGCGTTGTCGGGACTCCATCGCTTTATCCATGTGTTTTTGAGGAGTCCCTACATGGGCAACAAACTGTACGTCGGCAACCTGCCCTACTCGGTTCGCGACGGCGACCTGGAGCAAGCCTTTGGTCAATTCGGTTCCGTCACCAGCGCCAAAGTCATGATGGAGCGCGACACCGGTCGCTCCAAGGGCTTCGGCTTTGTCGAGATGGGCAGCGATGCCGAGGCGCAGGCCGCGATCAACGGCATGAATGGCCAGCCCCTGGGCGGCCGTAGCGTGGTTGTCAACGAAGCGCGTCCCATGGAAGCACGTCCCCCGCGCAGCGGCGGCTATGGTGGTGGCGGCGGTGGCTACGGTGGCGGCGGCGGCCGCAGCGGTGGCGGCGGCTACGGCGGCGGTGGCCGCAGTGGAGGCGGCAATGACGGCGGTTTCCGCAGCCCCTACGGCGCCGGCCCGCGCGGCGGCGGCCGCAGTGGCGGCGGTGGCGGTGGTGGCTACGGCGGTGGCTACTGAGCGCCCCCAGCCCTGCCGCTTCGCGTCAGGCCCCCCGAGGGGGTGCAAGAAAACTTGGGGCGGCCCGGCGTTTTCTTGAAAGCAACCCCCTTTCCAGGATCCAAAGGCTCCATCCGGGGCCTTTTGCTTTTCACCATGGCGGACAGGGAACGCGCCGACCAGGACGGCCGCGGCTGCCTCAGGCTGCCGTGCCCTGCGGTCGCGGAGTTCGGACCAGCAATACGGGGCAGTGCGCATGCGCGAGCACGCGTCCGGCCACCGAGCCGATGAGGGCATCGAGAACGGGGCCGCGGCCGTGCGAGCCCATCACGATTGCTGCCGCTCCGACGCTGTCTGCGTACTCCACAATGCGCGCCGGCGCGAACCCGATGAGTCCGTGGCATTCGAACGCAAGCCTGCCCGCCTGCAGGATGTCGGCCACCGACTTCATCGCCCTTTTATTTTCATCGTGGTGCCAGGCGTCAATGTCATCCCGGTTGACGAAGGTCCGGACATCGCCGGTCACATCCGGCTCGCAGTGCACCACATGCACGGTGAAATCGCGGTTCAGCAGCGGACTCTCGACCAGGTAGCGCGCGGCCGCATCGCTGTAGGTCGACCCATCGGTCGCAAGCACGATTTTGTTCATCTCATGGTCTCCAGTTTGCGGCCCTGTGGCTTTGGGATATGCGGTGCGGATGGGTGTCGCCAGCATCGCGCACGGCTGTCCGTCTGGACAGGGCCAGACTGGCTCCGACGGACACCAGCAAGATCATGCCGACCACCCCTAGCGACCACTGCACCGGTACGTGGAACCACGGCGCCGCCAGCATCTTGCCGCCAATGACGGTGAGTATGATGGCCACGCCGTACTTGAGATAGTAAAAGCGCTCCGCCATGTCCGCCAGCAGGAAGTACAGCGCCCGCAGGCCCATGATGGCGAAGATGTTGGAAGTGAAGACGATGAACGGATCGGTGGTGACGGCGAAGATGGCAGGGATGCTGTCCACCGCGAACACGAGGTCGGCGGCTTCGATCAGCAGCAGCACGACGAGCATCGGTGTGGCGTACCGCAGGCCGTCGATGCGCACAAAGAACGACTCCCCCTGATAATCCTGAGTGATGCGCATGGACTTGCGCATCACTCTGACCAACGGATTGCGGGCAAGGTCTGGTGAATGGGCCGCGACGATCAGCATTCGGATGCCGGTGACGACAAGGAACAGGCCGAACCCATACAGCAGCCAGACAAATTTCGACAGCAGCCACACGCCGGCGAGGATCATGACGGTGCGCATCACGATGGCGCCGAGCACGCCGAACAGCAACACGCGGCGCTGCAGCTCGAGTGGAACGGCGAAATAGCGGAAGATCATCGCGAACACGAACATGTTGTCCATGGACAGCGACTGTTCGATCAGGTAGCCCGTGAAGAACTCCAGCGTCTTGCTGTTGGCCACCGCGCGGCCGGCGCTGCCGTCCAGGAACCACCACAGGCCAACGCCGAAGAGCATGGCCAGCATGGCCCATGCAAGCGTCCAGGCCAGTGCCTCGCGCGGCGAGACCCGGTGTGCATGCCCGCCGCCAAGAACGAACAGGTCCAGTGCCAGCATGGCCAGTACGAACATGATGAATCCGGCCCACATGGGCATGGTGGCAAAGGTCTCAATTCCGTTCATGCGATGTTCCTGGCGTGGCTGCAAGCTAGCGGCAATGGCAAGTGGTGCGGGAAGACTCGGCGGCGTTGGGGCCGCGCCGCCCGCCGGCAAAGCACATCATGGCGAGGAAGAAAGAACGACCCTCAGCCTTAGTCTAGGACGCCTGGACACTTCCAACAATTCGTATATGATGAACTGGCAATCAGATTTTCTCGAATGATGGGGCCGTGGCCGCGCTCAACTACAAGCACCTGCGGTACTTCTGGATGGTCGCCAGGGCTGGCAGCATCGCCCGCGCAGGAGAGCAGCTGCAGCGCACACCACAATCCATCAGCGGCCAGCTGCAGGAGCTGGAAGCGGCGCTCGGCGCAGAGCTGTTCCGGCGCGTAGGCCGCAAGCTGGAACTGACCGATGTGGGCCGCCATGCACTGGCCTATGCCGACCGCATCTTCGCGCTGGGCGATGAACTGCTCGACGACCTGCGTGAGCAACCCGCCAGGCGCGTGCTCGAGTTCAAGGTGGGCATCGCCGAAGGTGTGCCCAAGTCAGTGGCCTACCGCATGGTCGAGCCGGCGCTGCGAATGGACGAGGCCGTGCGCATCGTCTGCAGGGAAGGGCGCCTGGCATTCCTGGTGGCCGACCTTGCCGTGCACCGGCTCGATATGGTGATTGCCGACCGGCCCATGCCGACCCACCTCAATGTGCGCGGTTTCAACCACTTCCTCGGCGAGAGCGGTCTGACCTTCTTCGGCGCCCCCGGTCTGCTTGCCACGCTGCCCAAGGGGTTCCCGCTCCTGCTCGACAAGGCGCCGTTCCTGCTGCCTGGCGAGGATGTGGCGATCCGGACCCGGCTGCTGCAATGGTTCGACGAACACGACGTCCGTCCGCGTATCGTTGGTGAGTTCGACGACAGCGCGCTGCTCAATTCGTTCGGCCAGACCGGCACCGGCCTTTTCGTGGCGCCGACGGCAACCGCCGACTACCTCTGCGAGCAATACCGCGTGCAGGCAGTCGGCAGCATCGACGAGGTGAAGGAACAGCTCTACGCCATCACCACCGAACGTCGGCTCACCCACCCGGCCATCGTCGCGGTCAGCAAGGCTGCGCAGAAAGAAGTGTTCGGCACGCGCGCCGGCAAGCCCTCTTCGGACTAGTCCCGGGGCTGCATGGACCCAAAGGGTGGCGATGAAGCGCACCGCGACGGAATCGAACCACCGACACGCGGATTTTCAATCCTTTCGTACGGGGATTTGAAGGTGTTGAAGTGAGTAGATTAAATCAATATAAATCAACAACTTACGTATTTTCTGGCACAATGAATCGTTGATTGATTTTCGGCATTTTTTCGAAAATCGTCTTACATCCGCCCTTACATCGGCACACCATTTCCAGGGAGACGAGAGCTTGGCCAAGGTCGCATTCACCGCTGCGCGTGTAGGTGGTTTCGAGTGCCCGCGCGATAAGAAGCAGGACTTCTTGTGGGACGCGACAGCGCCTGGTCTGGGGCTGCGCGCGACGCCCAACGGCAAGCCCTCGTACGTCTTCCAGAGCGTCTTTCAAGGCAAGGACAAGTTCTCCGAGCTGCTGCAGCAGAGCCTGCTGCGCTATCGCAACCGCGCCATCGAGACCGCCCAGGTCATTGAAGAACTCATCGAGATGGCCAAGAAGTTCCAGGAGGCTGCCGAGCGTGGCGACGCCCTGGGCCTGAACCATGATGAGCTGGCTTTCTACGATGCCTTGGCGATGAACGAGGCGGCCGTGCGCGAGCTGCGCGATGACACGCTGAAGAAGATTGCCGTGGAGCTGACCCTCAGCCTGCGCAAGTCCGTGACGGTGGACTGGTCCAAGCGCGAGACGGTGCGGGCCAAGCTGCGGGTGATGGTGAAGACGCTGCTCAAGCGGTACAAGTACCCACCTGACCGGCAGGAAGAAGCCACCGAGACTGTGCTGAAGCAGGCAGGGGCAGAGTCGCTTTCCGCTGAATGGGTAGCTTGATGACACAACTTGAAGAAATCGCCCCCCGCAACCGCGAGCTTGTCTACAACCTTGTCAAAGAGGCTGGCCTCGACGTATCAGACTGGGCCAACTACAAGCGCGGAGCCGCGCATGCCGCTTCAAACCCGAAGTACTGCTATGAGTGGTCGTTCGTAGAGGACGACAAACTGGTTGTCTTGAACCTTTGGCACAAGGGCATGCGGGAGCTTGACGGGGTGGTCAGCAGCTCATTCAACATGCGCTCATTGGCGCATCAGGTCGCGCGGCTCCGCGACGACCCATTACGAAAGAACGATGCAAAACCTATCTGGGAAAAACGCGCGCTCAAGATGGACTCCGCCCTCCAACTTGCCGCGCGGAAAAAGCTACCTGTAAGAGTCATTGTTTGCGAAGGCGAGATACACGGCTTAGAGCACGGAGACGACGAGTCTTCTCGTGTCCATAAGCGCCTCCTTGACCCCCTACCCTGGGCGGTGACTCGGTATGACTTGTCTACCGGAGATGTCACGCTAACCCAGGGTGCATCTCCGATACCTTACGTTGATCAATTTTCCGATGACCTCTCGACGCCCGGTCAGCCCGCAGCAAGGCGGAAAACCGAAGGAGAGGCATTCATCCGAAACAGCGAGGTACGACGAGAGGTGCCGCAGCGGGCGCAAGGCATCTGTGAACTCTGCGGGTCGCCAGGCTTTCGCACAGCTACGGGTCAGGTTTATCTTGAAACACACCACGTCGTGCCGTTAAGCGAGGACGGCGCGGACCACATCTCAAATGTCGTTGCCCTGTGTCCGAATGACCACCGGCGCGCCCATCATTCAGTTGACCGCGCTGAAATTCGTGTACGTCTGTTAGGAATTATCGCGAGCAGTCGAAGCTAGTGTTTAATTGCATTAGTAGCTATATTTAAATATCATCCTGCTTATTCAACACAGGCGGGAGGTGGTCATGGCTCGGGTGGCGGCGAAGGTGACATGCAGCGATCAGGACCGCAGAGA